>Ga0207713_1001574_pt1 | contig 17889 bp, 16 predicted proteins | sample KBSS64metaG_FD_184404 | JGI IMG/M metagenome (GOLD analysis project Ga0207713, IMG submission 184404) | Switchgrass rhizosphere microbial communities from Kellogg Biological Station, Michigan, USA - KBS S6-4 metaG (SPAdes) (version 2) | ecosystem: Host-associated > Plants > Roots > Rhizosphere >... | reverse complement strand
CGCCGCCTCAAGCAGCGCGAACGTGCCGACGATGTTGGTCTGGATGAAATCGGCCGCCCCGGTGATCGAGCGATCCACATGGCTTTCGGCAGCCAGGTGCATGATGCGATCAGGCCGGAACGAACCGATCGCCTGCGCCATGGCCGCGCCATCGCGGATATCGGCATGGAGGAAGCGATGATTTGCCCGGTCCTCGACCGCGCGCAGCGATTCGCGGCAGCCGGCGTATGTCAGCGCATCGATGGTAAGGACATCATAGCCCTTTTCGAGCACCAGATAGCGCACAAGGGCCGACCCGATGAATCCGGCACCGCCGGTTACGATAACACGCATAAGAGAAATGCTCCGAAACGGGCCACAGCAATCAGCCCGAGAATTCCATTGAGAAATAATCAGGGAGTTCAGAAAGGGCGGGCTGCTTCAGGTCCTTGGGAGAAAGGGTGCCGATATCCGCCACATCGGGCCATTCGATCGCAATCTCTGGATCGTCCCACGCCAATCCCTTGTCGCATTCGGCGCTGTAGTAGTCCGTCACCTTGTAGGCAATTACGGTGTCCGGTGCGAGCGAGCAAAACCCATGCGCGAAGCCTGGCGGCACCCACAATTGCCGACCGTTCTGCGGCGTCAGCGTCTCGCCAACCCACTTTCCATAAGTCTTGGAACTCTTCCGGATGTCCACGGCCACATCGAACAGCGCGCCTGCCGTGCAGCGCACCACCTTGCCCTGCGCGTGAGGCGGGGATTGAAAATGGAGTCCGCGAACTGTGCCCGCCTTGGCGCTCAGCGATTCGTTGTCCTGGACAAAAGCAAAGTCGCCGCAATGATTACCGAATATATCCGCACGAAATGTTTCAGCGAAATAGCCTCGCGCATCGCCGATATGCTTCGGCACCAGCAGTTTTACCCCGTCGATGTCAAAACCCAAAACTTGCATAGCATCTCTCGAATTATTGGGGAAAAACCACCATATTTCCAGCGATTTCGCTCGGACGGCGTCAGCGTGACGTGCTCTGATACACTAGCCAATGTCAAGCCGGATACGGTGTATGTTATTGGGAACATGGACAACCGGGTCGGCGCATACAGCAGGCTGACCAAAGACCACAGCGCGGATTGAAACATGCAGTGCCGATCCGCGCCAGGCTTATCCTTAGGTCGTGCGATAGACATCCTTGGACGTGTTCACATTGGAACGCAGCCGGATCGTTTCCAGGACCTTTTCATCATCACGCTGCGTTTCGCGCGGGGCAAACAAGGCTCGGCCACGCGTATCAGCGCCGGGCGCGGGATCACGCAAATAGTAGATTGCCATGCTCTTGCGATAGATTCCGTCCACGACGGTCAGCGGCTTGCTCATGCCGTGCCAGCTGTTCTGGGTCGTGTTGAAAAGAACCGCCCGGTTGAACGTGGGCACGATCTCCTTCGCCAGTTTGCCAGGCTGCCCTGCCTCGCCATCGTGTTCCCACAGGCCAAGATCGCCGCCATGTTCAGGGCGAAGATCGGACGACATGTAGATGATGATGTTCAAAACCCGCTCGAGCTTCATCTTGGGATGAATCGAATAGTCGAAATGCGGGTTGAGGTTGCCGCCGACGCCATGAATGTGCCAGCCGCCGCCATGCAGCCCGTGATCGACATAAAGTGGGCAACCCAGCAAGGCAGACAAGCGGCCTGTCATCGCCGGCGACTGCAGTTCCGCAAAGGCACGATAGGTGGTGGTGGGAAATTTTTCCCAGCTGTTCTGCGTTTTCTTGTGCTCGATAGAGTTGTTGTAGAAAAACCAGTCAGCCGACTCATAGGCGGGCATTTCCGCCTCGAGAGCATTGGCCACATCAGCCTCGAAAAAGTTGTCGATCACGCAGTGATCGAACGGGCCTTCCTTGCCATAGGCTTGGACGGATCTGTCGAAGTTTTCGTAGTCAATCATTTGAATTTCCCACATGGAATGGCCGCCAACGATTTTTATTCAACGTCCATGAGATTCATCAAGAGCTTCATCTTGTTGTGGATATCCGCCTCCTGACCGAATTCGTCGGGCAGATTGAAAATTCCATGGCCCTGCTCGAAAAAGCGCCGCGTAAAAGTTTCCATGCGATCGACATCGATTTCCCCAGCGAGCGAAAACCCGAACCGCTCCGTCCAGACGCGTGAGCCGCCGGTGTCGGTGAATGCACAGACCGGCAAGCCCAGACTCATGGCCTCAGGCACGACCAGAGGGTTCGGATCGACCCTGGACGTCAGCATGAACAGATCCGCGGCCCGGATCGCCGGGTACGGGTTGGCCAGCATGTTGGTCCAGTAAAGGTTGCTCAACTTTTTCTTCTTGTTGAGCGTGATGGCAGGATTCACCGGCCGCCCGATATCGTCATCCCACGGGCCGATCCAGAGGAAATCCATCTCCGGGCAGCGTTCGGCCAGTTCCCAGAACAGATCGGCGCCCTTGCGCTCGCAGGCGACGCCGCACATTACCACGCGCTTGCGATCAAGCGCGTCACTGCCCGTCCATTGCAACTGCTTTCCAGCGGCATTTACCGCCCTGGGCGCCTGTTCGCGCGCTTTGCGCGCAACTTCGCCGCAATCGATCCCCACACCGAAGTTGTAGATTTCGCGCGCACCCAGATCCAATTCGCTGCGGGTGTCGTTGCCGCATTCCTCCGAAGCGGAAATGACCAGGTGGGCAGCATGGATGTCGGTGGGGCGAAACACGCCGATATTCTGCAGTGCCTGGAAATCCATACGCATTTCGTGGGCATGGAGCGCGAACGGGATACTCAGTTCCCGGCAGGCGGCCGCCCAGTCACCCGATGCGATGGAATTTATATAGACGTAGTCCGGCCGAACTTCTTCAAGGTAGGCAAGATAGCTGATGACGCGGGCGCGCAGCGGCAGCAATTCATACTCATGGCTGGTGGGGATGACCCGCACATCCTCGAAGTTCTGCGCCTCGGCCAAGGCCCGCAGCGGGCCTTCCCTCTTGGAAACGAGGTAGATATCATGCTCCTGCGCCATGATCGCTGCCATATCGACTCCGATCTTGGGCGCCCCGGTCATGCTCAGGTCATGCAGGATGAAGGCGATTTTCATGGTTGCTCCTTCACTCAGCGCCAGAGGAAGCGGTAGCCGAGTTGACGCATGACATTGCCGAAGATGCGCTCCACCGAATGCTCGACTTGGCCATCGATGTGGTGCTCGATGCCCTTGTTGTCGCCATTGACAAACTTGTGGTCGGCAAGCGGCAAGTAAACAGCCTGCATAACTTCGGCGCGCACCATCATCATGGTGCCCGACACATATTCGCACTCTTCGTTCTCGGGGGTGATATTATAGATCTCGAACAGTTTGCGCATGCCTGCGGCATTGCTTTCCAGGCCGAGGTGGCGCGTCTGCACCGAACCGATAATGCCGATCTCGGGATCGGTCAGAAACGCGGCAAGATTTTGCCTGACTGTTTCACTATCCCCAAGGATCGCACCCATCAGGCTCTTCTTCCACATGGCGGCGTAGTCACGCGTAACATGCGGGCTCTTCTTGCTATGGAGCAGAGTGAAAACGACATACTTCGAGAAATTCACGTCCTTGAGCAACGAAAAGAATCCGCCAATATCACGGCCTTCGTTGGGCGAAATCTTGATCTTCGCCTCAGGAAAATCTTCGCGCACTTGGGCCATCACCGATCCAAGCCAAGTCGATTCCACGAAATTAACATAGAGATCGAAATCTATGTCGATATTCGCAATGTAGGTCCGCAGTTCATCCCACATGTCTGGATAATAGAGGTGGACCAACACACATAGAGGCTTTTTGTCAACCAGCGGAGCCACTTCGCTATAATCGGATTTCAGGGAAATTGGCTTGACGTTACTAACCTGATTGAAGCTGTAACGCCGGCGCTCCTTCAAGCCGAGATTGATGAAATGGCGCAATCCCAACCATGGGTCTTCGCCAAAATCCTTTTCCAGATCAACATGGAGCGCGACATATTGTTTTGGATCGAAGTTGATAGGCATACAGTGCCCAGGAAGTCCCGCATCCTTCAGCAGTTTATTCAAGCTGCCGACGCGATTTTCCGCACGACCGGTTTTCTCGAAATGCGCTGACAGGTCGTCATCCGACATATCCGCCAGGTCCTTGTTGAACTGGCGGTACGTTGCCGCGTCGAAATCGGAGGCATCGTCAAAGACATTAGAGAAGAACGCCGCACGGATCGCATCCAAGATCGGCGTTTGCTCCGGGTCTACCGGCAAAATTCCCTTGCGATATCCGACATCCCAATAATGCACCAGGAGGTCAGGTGCATTTTTTGCCTCGGGACAATTTCTTAGATACCACTGAGGATCAAATAGTGAATGGGTATGAAGATGCTGCTTAGCGCCAATAGTGGTGTAATGATATATTTCATCATCACGAAAATTCAGATCGTTATAATACCGATAGTACTCAGGATCGAATAATGCATTAGGTAAAATGTTGCGATTCTTTATCTCTTTATAGTAAAGATCGGCAACGTGTCGCGCATTTTTTTGCGGCTTGACGCCCAACTGATAACAGACGTAGGCCTTATCCAGCCCTGGCCAATCGGCCAGCCTGTCGATCATCGCTTCAGCCGTCGGGGCCGCTTGTGCCTGGTCGCCATCCGCCTGCCTGGCCTTGGCGCTGTTCTGCTCCCGTTCCCTTGGCTTGAACGCGTCCAGATCGATCAACTGGTCGCTCGGGTTCGATGGCTTGCCACGGCGGCCCAATCTCTTGCCAAGCCACAGATAATGCTCGGCTGGCCCCATACCCGTCTGCAGGACATCCGGGTAGCGACGCATATACCATTCTGCATCGAATTGCCCAGAAGACAGCAGCTGCGACAACTGCGATCGGAAATCATCGTTCATGATTTTCATACTCACCGACGACGCGATTCTTTAATGCCGTGCGTAATATAGTGTCGCAGGGGGTCTGCGCCGGTCATCGCTACATCGGGATTCCTGGCGAGATACGATTCGGAATCGAACATTCCGCGCAGTTCCACGCGCCGGCTCAGACGCTTGAACTGCGCCTTGCGTGGGAGGAACATCCACCAGCGCGGCCTCCTCAGCATGATGGCATAGACCTGGCTCAACCATTGCACCGTCTCGTCCCGGCTCTGAACCTCGTGCTCGGTGTCCTTGAGCAGCTGCGTCACAATGGCGATTTCGTTGAACGTTTGGGACCGCTGTGACACGGCCAGCCGGGCGGCCGCGTGGGTCTTTTCGAGCTCCGCCTCGATGGCTTCGAGTTTCGCCCTGCTATCGGCACTGTCATTGATAGCCTGATCGAGTGACTTCTTTGCCTCGGCAAGCGCGCTGCGAACTGAAGCGAGTTCCTTCTGGGTCGCTTCCAGGTTCCGCTGGCGCTCGCGGCCTAGCTCCTGCTCGCGCTCAAGAAGCCGTTGCTGACGTGCCTGTTCTTTATCGTTGCGTTCGCATTCGGCTTCGAGTGCTTCAACCCGATCCTTCTCCACGGCGAGTTCAGCCCATATCTGGCGCAGTTCTTCCTTGCGCTGAAGCAGCTCACTTCCCGTTTCCGCCAGTTTTGCAGCAACCGCTTCGTGCTTCCGTTGACGGTCGATCAGGTCCTGTTCGGCGTTCAGCCTCCATTCCTGGGCTGCTTCCAATTTTTCCTGCAGTTCGGCTTGGCGCGCTTCAGCCGTTTCGAGCTTTGCCGAGACGGTATCGAGTTCCTTGCTCCGCGCGAGCAGCGATTGCTCCGCTGCATCCGCCCGATTGCTTGCGCTTTCGCGTTCACCGCGAATGGCGTCGAGCAGCGCTTCCTGTTCACGCAACCTTACAGCAAGCTGCTCAGCTTTCTTGGCCTCCTCAGACAGCGAACGCTCGATCGTTGCGGCGCGCTCCATCGAGGCATCGCGCTCTCCTCGAACCGCCTCGAGTTGGCCGCCGCTGTCGGCCAGATCCGCAGCAAGTCTGGCAATTTCCTCGTTCCGCTCATGCAGCGAACGTTCGGCTGTATCGGCCCGGTCGAGCGCCGCGCCGCGCTCGTCACGGAGCGCTTCGAGCTGATTGTCCCTTTCGGACAACTCTGCCACAAGTCGGGCCACTTCTTCGCCCCGCTCGTGCAGCGAGCGTTCGGCTGTATCGGCCCGGTCGAATACCGCGCCGCACTCCTCACGGAACGCCTCGAGCTGATTGTCCCTTTCGGACAACTCTGCCACAAGTCGGGCCACTTCCTCGCCCCGCTCGTGCAGCGAGCGCTCGACCGTATTGGCGCGATCAATCGCGAGATCGCGGTCAGCGTCAGCGGCAACGATATGCTCTCCTGCTTCCTGCAGACGTTTGGACGTCCGCTGAAACAGAGCCATCGGTGTGGCGAAAGCGGTGGCGGCCCTATCGAGGTCGTCTGCAATGGCGTCGAGATCGGAGAAATCCTTGGCGGATTCCGTACCCTCCGACCAACGCGAAACGATCTCGTAGGCTTGACGCACCCAGGCCGGAACCAAGGATCCATTTAGCGCGCCCAGGTCGTTTCGCGTATGATGACGCAACGATTTGTCGAGGAAGGTTTCGATCTCGAATGTGACTCTCGGTGAAAACCGAGGCCAGCTGATGCTCAGGCCTTCTGCGATATGCTGTGCAACCCTGCTCCAATCGTCGAGCAGGCCACTATAGGAGACGAAGACACGCTTTATCCTGCGGGTGGATCGCTCGGCATCCAGAATGTAGCGCAGCCAGATCAAATAACCCAGAGAAGGATCGATTCCATCGCGGGCGTGCAGGGAAGCAGCCACTTCCAACGGATTTCTGACGGGAATCACGATCCGGGGCACGATCCTGTTCTTGTTCAGAACATCGAGCCAGAACGGGGCGATACGGCAGATTCGGGGATCCTTCAGGACGAAGAACGAGGTGTCTTCGTATTCCAACTGAAGCGTTCGTCCCGCCTTGTGCATGAACCCAGCACGCGCCGGCGACATCTCCCAACCTGGGTTCAGTTTTTGCCAGTCATCCCAGGCCGACCCGGCTGCTTCCAGAATTTGGTCATTGAGATCAACGATAGCCTGCGGTTCCCAATGTCCCGCAGGATTGGTCGGATTGCTATCCATGACCTGATGCGGTAGCGAACACCCGAGCAGGTTGAGCACCCGTGTCAAAGCGCTCGTCCCGGATCGATGCATACCCAGTACGAGCAAGGCCACCTTTTCGCCTGCCGGCTGCTGGTCCGCGCGGTCTCGTACGCCGCTCACGGCGTGATCGCTATCTGTCGTCAATCTTCAGTCACCCAAATGATGCCTGGCGCCGGAGCCGAGCCGAGCCATCTTGGCAAGAGAGATACGCCGACTCTGTCCAACGCATCAAGAGCATAACCCACGAATTGTTCGGCAACGCGAACACCCTGCATGCTCGATCGACCGTGGCGTTAAATCGCGAAAGCGACGCGGCGAAGGACGTGATCAGAGGCGTTCGTACTCGGCAATGGCGGCGGGCACGTCGTCATAGAGGATCGCCTCGCCGTTGCGGAAGATGACAGCCCGATTGCACAGGTCCTGAATGGCACCCATCTCGTGCGACGCCAGGACAAGGGCCCGGTTCTTGCGATTTTCAAACAGTTCCCGCTGGCACTTCATTCGAAAGTTGCTGTCGCCCACCAGGATGATTTCGTCGATCAGATAGCAGTCGAAATCGATTGCGAGCGACAAGCCGAAGGCCAGGCGTGCGCGCATACCCGAGGAATAGGTCTTTACCGGCATGGCCAACTGACGCCCCAACTCGGTGAACTCTTCGATGAAGTCCTTCATCCAGGCGTAAGGCTTGCCATAGATGCGCGCGATGAACCGGGCGTTGTCGTATCCCGTCAAGCTGCCCTGAAACCCGCCGTTGAAACCCAGGGGCCATGAAACCGACATCGTGCGCTTGATCGTGCCGGAGGTCGGCATCTCCACGCCGCCAAGCATCTTGATGAACGTCGACTTGCCTGCCCCGTTGCGGCCGAGAAAGGCAATTTTGTCCGTCGGGCCAATCTCCAGGTTCACGTCGCGCAACACATGCTTGCGCCCGTGGCCCATCTTGTAGGACTTGCACACATTCTCGCATTGGATCATTCGACGACGAGCTCCCGACGGATCCGCCGACACATCGTCAGGCCAATCGCGGCAAGGACCAAGGATATGCTCAGCGGATAGAGCGCGTCATAATAGACCGTTACCTTGTTGCCCCAAATGCCGCCGCGGATCATTTCCATGCCGTGCACGAATGGCGAAAACAGCATGTATTCACGCAAGCTTGGCACGAGCCAGGAAACCATGCTGAACGCACCGGAAAACGGGATCATGATGTAAGTCGTGACAGGAATGCATTTTTCGAGGACTTCGGATTTTTCCGACAGAGGGGCAATGAGCAAGCACAACGAAAAACAGAACGCGGAATAGACGAACCACCCGGCAATCATCAGGCCAGGGTCGGCCGGTATGGGAAACAGATCGAACCCCACAAGCAGCGTGGCCACCAGCAGGAACGCCATCATCGATCCGACCATCTCGATCACGAAGCGGACGATGATGAAATCCAGGATCTGGATCTGGCGATGATACATGAGACTGCCATTGGCCTGGAAAACCGCGATGCTTCGTGACACGACATGCCGAAACAGGGTGAGCGGAATATAGCCGGTAACGACAAAGGCGATGATGCCCACGCCGTGCTCTTCGGCGCCGTGCAAGTAACGCCAGATCAGCGCCACGAGACTGGCGAACAGCAAGGGTTCCACCATCATCCACAAAAACCCGATGTTCTCGCGGCCAAAGCGCGTGATCAACTCGCGGATGATGAGCGCGTGAATCACGCGCCCTTGGACGGCAAAGCTTTTGCGAAACCGCGCAGAAACGCTTTGGGCCATCTGTCAGTTCTCGGGTGCGTGTTCGAGGATACCCACCACCAGCATCCAGCCGACAAAATACAGACAAAGCGCCGCAGCCGCGACAGTCAGGATACCCAGCAGGCGCTTGGGCAGCAAGGCAGTGTCGGGACGGTTGGGCTCCACCACACGCTCGAGGTAGAACTTCTGCCGCTGGGCGTCCGCACGCGCTTGCACCAGCGAGGCGCTGGCGACGGCCAGGCTATCATTGGCAAACTTCTGCTCGACCAGCAGGTCCTCGTAGTTGCCAAGCTTGGACGCCATGGTTCCATTGCCGCCTACCACGCGGCCATCCTGCTGCGCGATCTGCGCCGACATGGCCGCGATGCGATTGCGCAGCGCAGGGATCGAGGGATTGCGCGGCGTCTGCCGCTCCATGGTTTCCAACTGCGCTTGCAGGGCGGCGCGCTGGCCGACCATCTGATTGGCAATTTCCAGCACGCCAGCCGCTTGCTTGCCCGGATCGATCAGCGCCGAGCTGTTCCGGTACTGCGTGATTGTCGCCGTGATCTTGCGCGCCCGGTCGGTGGCCTGTGCCACTTGCTGTTCGGCTTCGGAAATACCCCGCCCCTGCGCGCGCGCGTTGAGGCGATTGACCATGTCCTCGCTCAGCGAAAGCAGGGTGCGGTTGATCTGATAGGCATCATCGGGCGTGAAGGCCTTCACGGTCACCACGGCCGTCCCTGTCTGGGTGTCGAGATTGGCGTCGATCATTCGACCGTAATATTTGTAGAAATACTCGAACGAGTCGCCATAGATAAAAGGCGTGTAACCCGCGATCCAGTCGCCGGTGTTTGCATAACGCTGGCGAATCCCGACCCGCTTCTGAAGTGCAGCCAACGCATCACGCGATCGGACGAAATCGAGCACTTCGTTGGCTTGCTCCTGACCGGCCGATAGGCCCGTCGTCTGAATCAGGTTAGCCAAAGAAGAAAGCTGCGGGCGCTTCTCATCGGGAGACTTGATGACAAATCGTGCTTCGGAGACATAGATATCTTTGGCAAAAAATCCGTAATAAAACGTTGCCAAAATCGTCGGAACAATTACAAAAAGGAAGAACCACCGATTCTTCCTGATCCAATTCGTTGGCGCAGACGGGCGTGATGACGTTTGACCGTCAGCGGACGGGATAATCTCAGCGTTCATAAGACCTGCATTGAACGATCAGACAAGGGGCCGTCCCCATGCCATTCACGGTTTGGGTCGTTGCTAGGCCAAGGCTTCGTCCAGCGCAAGCGTTGGTAGCCATCACGCTTTGCAAAATCACGGAAATCCGAGCTATGGCGGCTCAATCAGGATCACGTCGCACAACACGTCGCACAAAAAGGACCTTACATGGCTTGCGCAGGCGAGCCGCGACCGCCCACCAAACCCACACGCAAATTCCCTAAAACTCACCTGATAAATTTTAACGCACGGTAACGCCGATGGCTTCATCGAACGCAAAAAATACTACAATTTGCGATAAAAAGGATCCATCCAACAGTATGCTCGGTCCACAAGACAGCAATCGGGAAAAATAAAACTTGGAAACTATTCGCCGACTGTACATTTCACCTGACCTTCTCACCACAAAGGCACCAGTAGCTGCCTAGGATTTAGGTAACTCAAGGCCCGGTTCCCACAAAAAAATTAATAGATACCTAACTAATATGTAATATTGTCAAATATTAATATCCGTCTTCGATAACTCTACCCGACTTCATCAGGCTTTATCTGCCTAATTTTTTGGCGTCCGGTGGTAAAAACGGAAGAAGTCCAGAACTGATTGCTCTTCTTTATGATTTAAAGCGAAGCGCTCGCGGCATTCCATGATGATGCTAACCGACGTCTTTCCGGTACGCTCAAAACTGCGGTGGCTGGATGCTCCGAGATGAGCAAACGCATCATGATGATTGCCAACGAGATAGCACAGCACCGTAGCATAAAGGTGAAGCCAAGGCTCGTCGGGCAGCAATGCGTTCGTCAATTCCAACGCCGCAGGATACTCTCGGGTCATGCTTAACAGGAAAACGCGTGCCAAGCGCGCATAATGCTCTCTGGACCTAACCTTCCCTCGTGCGCCGGACTGCAGAACGGCCAATGCACCGTTTTCAGGCGCTGCGATATATGCGGGCCAGTCCATGAACATGGCAAAAGTCTCACCATGGGCACATTCCACCAACGTGAACCGTTCACCCATTTCGAGCAAATGACCGACGTTAGCCGCTTCCATAGGATCACTTCCTGCAATGAAAAGGGTCAATCGATCCCTCAGGATGGCTATGTCGGCTGCTAGGTCAGCTGCTTCAGGATCAAAAATGCGTGCCCTATTCCATTCCAGGCTGCGAAAAAACGGATGCCCGATCTCGATTTCGGGATCCGCTGCAATGACCTCGTCGGCGTTCGCTCTCCGGCCAACTGCGATTGCCGCATACGCCCCCATCGACGAGCCGATACATCGCAGCTTCTCGTGCCCAAAACGGGCCATGATCCTGCGAATAACTTGCGTTAGCGACGCAATGTTGTCAGCAAATTCAGGAATCCCCCGCTGGTACCAGTCGTTGTCTCTGGTGTTGAAAAACAGCAGCGCGCCTGGTGCATCGGCGAACACGTGCCGCATCGCGAATTTGCCTTCAGGAACAAAAGTGTGCGAAAAAATAACAGTCAACCATTCCGACGTACTGTGTGCTGTTCGGTATTGGATGAAGGGTGAAGGCCTCGCCTGAGGCGAGCGGGACAATTGCTGGACCATGACGGTCCCTAAGCGATCACGATCCGGCAGACGCAGCTTGGCCTGAATCTCGGCCTTGCCGTGGTTTCTGTAATGCTCCATCGCTTGCCGGTCATCCATCGCGGAGAGGTCAGGAAACAGCGCGGCGTATTGTACAGGTGAAATATCGAAGCCACCGATCGGGATGCTTTGCCACATAAATTGGTCCGCATCCATTACGTTGCCCTTCTTTCATTTTCGCGATTATTGCGCATTGGCTCGTCCACAATCAATGTAAACGGATCATTCCGCCGAGGTCGCATATCCATATGCCGCCTTCAACCCGCGCAGTCCACATCGGCGCATGCTCTCTAGCAAATCTATCGACAGCCCTTGTCAGGTTGGCGGTGAATTCTTGGCATCTATGCAGGATACGCCTTCCCATCCAATTCACAGGATCACATTGCGATTGCAAAGCGTTCGCCATCTCGGCTCAACTCGGGATGATGGAATGGATCGACCAGACGATCGGTGCCCCACCGCTGCCGCAGTACGACCAGTTCCCGCGCCAGGCGCGCGGCGCCAACCGGGTCGTGATCGTGGCCGCGTGACAACGATTCATGGTGGATCAGCGTCGCGCGGGGTTCATAGAATGATTGCCAGCCGCGCTCATTCAGTTTCAGGCAGAGATCGACATCATTGAAAGCCACCGGAAAGGCTGTTTCGTCCATCATGCCCACGGTGAGGTATTTCTCTCGGGACACCACCAGGCAAGCCGCCGTCACGGCAGAGACGAATTGGGGCAGATTGTGGCGTGAGAAATATCCGGTGCTTTCCGGATCGATCAGGCGGTGGGCATGCGCGGCTGCTGCGCTGATGCCGAGGACCACGCCAGCATGCTGGATACGACCGTCGGGATAGAGCAGTCGCGCGCCCACCGCGCCTACGTCAGGCCGTACTGCCGAACTGGCCATGATCGCCAGCCAATTGGAATCGAGCATCTCAATATCGTTGTTGAGCAGACAGATCAGCCTGCCCCCGGCGTGCTCGACAGCGCGATTGTTGATGGCAGGATAGTTATAGGGTCCGGGGTAATGCAGCACGCGGTAGCGCGCAGCATCCAGCCGCGCCAGATAGGCCAGCGTTTCGGGTTCATCGCTATCGTTGTCTACAACGATCACCTCCATGTCGGGATACTGCGTTTTTGCCAGCCCGTCGATGCAATTCCGCAGCAAATCCACCCGATTGCGCGTGGGAATGATGACCGACATGGGCGGCAATTCCGACAGAAGCGCGACTGGCTGTGCGGGCAAGCGAGGCAGTGGGCGTCGTTGCCGATGATGCAGCACGGCTGCCACATGAAGCGGCGCCTTCGCGGCACTTGCAATCACGCGGCGCACCAATGTCTCGGGCCAGTCTGGCGCGAGGGCCAGGCTGATCAGGTCCACAGCTGACGCCCGGACGATGCAGGCGCCAGACAGGTAATCCCAATGGTTGAACAGTGGAGCGTTCCAGGCGGGCTTGAAATGGGGATTGCACCGCGTGTTTCCCCGGCCAAGCAGATCGTCATCGGCATAGACCACGTTGCGCTCGCCCTGTGCAATAGCACCGCGATAGGTGGCAATCGCTTTTCCCGCGAGCGTGTCGCCCGCCTGGATGGGCAACAACCATGGTTGCTGGGTCCAATCGATCTGGTCGGCAACGGCATTCCAGCAGGTTTCGCCGGGCGCGCCAACCACGATGTTGGGGACGCCAAGCGACCGCAAGCACGCCAGCGTGCGATCCAATCCCTCGCGCGGTATATTTCCGGTCGCGTCCAGCAGAGCAATGATGGGAAACGCAGGCTGGTCCCGCACAGTATTCGCTGTATCTTCACCCTCGCGGCGCATCATCCATAGCCGATAGGCCCAACGTGAATGGTTGAGCAGTGGTGCAAACTGGCCCCTCGCTCGCATCCGCTTACCCCGCACGCGCCATTTGGTTGCGGTGAGGAATGGCTTGGGCGCTAGGCGGAATGCATCGAGGTAAACCACGCAGGTGACCAGAAAACAGCGCAGGCGAAACAGTACGCCGGTCTGGATGCCTGCTGCCCCCCCCCCTTGTCCGCCCTTTATGGCGTCTTTCGCCAGCACGCGATCAGGCATGGCACGCCGCCCGGACGCGATCGGCCATCATCCGCAAACCACGAATCCATCCACCGCGCCCCTTGCTCATCTGGCGCACCAAGGGCCAGAAATCCTTGGGAATGATGCCGTGGTAATCCAGCCCGCGATAGATGCTCCAGAAGCGGTCCACACCCAACGCGTGCGGCATGTTGAACACCCCGTGATAGCCAAAGGCGTGCGCCACATCGCCGGCGCGCTCTGCCGAAAAGCTGTCTGCCAGCGCCCGGGGAGCAAAGCGCATGCCCTGCTGTTCAAGCCATGGCCGATTCACGCGCCCGACGGCGATGTCTTCGGGGTGGACAGGCTGGAAATCCGGAGACCGGCACGCAATCATCAAGCGGCGACTGCGCAACGAAAATCCGCCATTGCCCACATCGTGCCCATCGGCGAACTGGGGCCAGGATGCGCCGATATAATCGTAATCCAGAAAGGCCTGCTGCCAGCGGGTGTCATCGAGAACATGGCCATCCCATTGCGTGAGCAGGCAATGGCTGGTTGCGATATGATCGACAAGACCCGTGAGAATGAAATCGGAATAGGCCGCCGACGATTGCAAGGGAGCGATCCGGACGACGCGAATCCGCGCATCACCGGGATCTACGTCCGCGTCAGTGAGAAGAAGGCATTCGCCGAATGTGATCTGGGCCAGGCTCGCTCGCAAAGCCACGAGAGTCGCCTCGACGTTGACAGAAGTTGCAGCGCACAAGGTAACATCTGGCAAGTGCAACGCGGATCTATCAGTCGGCACGCAAATCTCCGGCAGCACGGCCATCGGCCCGGCTTACACACAGGCGCCAGCCAAGCATGTGGCTAATAACATTCTGATTGCGCTTCGCAAGGACACACCGCCGCCGGGCCATCGAACAGCGCCGAAGTTCAAATCCTGATCGATGCGGACGCAAGCCCATCGCCCCGCAGATTGCCGGTTGACGCAGGGTTCTTACGCTGATTCACTGCCTTCATGCTGGTGGAAGCGGACCTGCCCGAAGACATCGAAGCGCTTCGCGCGTTTGCGCTCGAGCAGTCCCGGAAGCTGGCCGGCGTGACGGTCGCCAAGGGCGAGGCCGATGCGGAGATCGAGCGGCTCCAGTCGATCATCGACGCGTTCATGCGCCACCGGTTCGGGCGCAAGTCCGAGCAACTCGATCCCGACCAACTCGAGTTTGGCCTCGAAGATGTCGAGACCGCGCTCGGCCAGGCGCGCGCCGCGCGCGAGGCGGCTATCGTCAAGGCTGGAGGCGCGCGGCCGCGCAAGGCCAACCGCGGTGCGTTACCCGCACATCTCGAGCGGATCGAACAGGTTGTCGATGTTGAAGCGAAGGCCTGTCCTTGCTGTGGTGGTACACTCCACCAGATCGATGAGGACGTGGCCGAGCGTCTCGATGTCGTGCCGACCAGCTTCCGCGTGCTGGTCACGCGCCGCCCGCGTTATGGTTGCCGCTCCTGCGAGGGTGCGGTCGCGCAAGCACCGGCACCAGCGCGGATCGTGGAGGGCGGCATTCCCACCGAAGCGCTGATCGCGCATGTGCTGGTCACCAAGTACGCCGATCATGTCCCGCTTTACCGACAGGCCCAGATCTATGCGCGGCAAGGCATCCAGCTCGACCTTGGCTGACTGGGTTGGCCGGGCGACATGGTATCTGCGACCCTTGCGAGATCGTATTCTGGAAGAGCTGCGACGATCCCAGCGTCTGTTTGCTGACGAGACCACCACCCCCGTACTTGATCCTGGGCGCGGACGAACGAAGACAGGGCAGCTCTGGGCCTATGCCCGCGACGACCGGCCATGGGGCGGCGATGATCCACCACTGGTGGCCTACGTCTACGCGCCTGACCGCAAGAGCGAGCGCGCCCAGGCGCACCTGGGGAACTATTGCGGTATCCTGTAGGTCGATGGCTACAGCGGTTATCCCGCGCTGGCCAAGCGTGGCCAGCAGCTCAGCCTGGCGTTCTGCTGGTCGCACGTTCGGCGCAAATTCTACGAACTGGCCAAGAACTCGCCGGTCGCGGCAGAGGTGCTGCGCCGCATCGCCATGCTCTATGCCATCGAAGACCAGGTCCGGGGCACCTCGACAGAAGAGCGCCGCACCATGCGCGCCGAACAGGCCCGCGTCATCGTCGATGACCTGCACCTCTATCTTGAGGCAAGGCTCCGCCAGGTCAGCGCCAAGAGCAAGCTCGCCGAAGCTATCCGCTATGCCTTGACCCGCTGGACCGGGCTGTCGCTGTTCCTCGACGACGGTCGCGTCGAGCTGGATTCCAACACCGTCGAGCGATCAATCCGGCCTTTGGCCCTCAATCGCAAAAACGCACTCTTCGCCGGTTCGGATGACCGCGCGCGCCATCGCCGATGTCGCATGGGAAGCAGGCTATGCGAGCGAAGCGGCCTTCAATCGCGCCTTTTCGCGCGCCTACGGAAGGCCACCCGCCACATGGCGAGGCCGGACAGGATGAGAAGGCCTCGCCTCGACCTTCTTATAATCGAGGCGTCGAATAAACGCCCAAGCGTCCGCCCCCGCCTTGAGCCGTCGTTCGTTGAGCACAGCAAGAACGACGCTAAAGTCCCAGACCCGGACCACGAGGGCTAAAGCCGTTAGGCCATGCAGATCGACACGCCGGTTATTTCTCACCCCGCCTGCCGCGCCGTCGCCTCCAGCTGTGCGATGCGTTCCGAACAGATGGCGTGAACCACGCGGCCGAGTTCCTCGACCTGCTCGCCCAGCCACGCCAGTTCCTCTTCGGTGATCCGGTAGTGTTTGGAATAGCGCGCCTTGACGTAGGCTTCCTTGAGCTTTTCGAACATGGCCCGCTGCTTGCGGTTGTCGCTGGGCCAGACATGGGACCAGCCGGACGTCCAGCCGTTCGGCCCGCGTGCGCAGGAATGCCAGATTATGGACGTGTGGGGTGTAAAAGGTCACCACCAGAAGGACGCAGTGGTACAGGCGCTCAGCTGTTTGATGGAATAGGAACGCAGCCAGCTTGTGATCGCCGTCCTTCACGGCGTAACCGGCGTTCCGTTCGAAGCCCATTGCCGTGGGCATCCACTCCTCAAAATACTCCCTGGCCATGGCCAGCGCCGCATGCGGCGTCTTGGGCTTGGGCTGGTGCAATTCGGTGTCATCGCTCTGGTAGAGCGCGATGCCATCGCGGGCCACGTCCATGAAGAAGTAGCGCCCATGGGCCAGCCCATCGTTCACCTCCTGCAGGGTGTGGATGATGAAATTGACCGGGGTCTTGATCGTGCCGGCAATGCCGTACTCGCGCATCAGCCGGTCATCGACCTTGGCCCAGTACTTGACCCGGTCGGTCAGGCGCTTGTCGTTGACGATGATCAGCAGGTCATAGTCCGACTGGTAGCCTTTGGCGGTGTGCGGCTCATCGACCCAGCCGCCACGCGCATAGCTGCCATAGAGAATGACCTTGAGAATGCGGCCCTTCTTCTTCCACTCGTGCGAGGCCAGAGCCAGGGCGTCCTCGAATTCCTCAAAGACGATCTGCACCACGCGTTCCAACTCGCGCTGCTTGTTGGCGGGAAGATGGTCGAGATCGCTGCGCATGATAGCGGCACCCTGTCGCGATGGCCGCCCGATGGCAAGTCATCGGGCGGCCTGAATTTTTCACCACGGCCACCAGCGCTGCCACCATCGGCCGTAGACCGCGCGGGTCAGCGTAGAGAGGGCCTTGGCCAGCTCGGCCTGCACCAGTTCGACACTGATGCCATGGCGTTGGGCCAGCTCGGCATAGCTGGCGCCATCGAAGCGCACGGCCGCGAAGATATCCCGCTGCCGCTTGGTCATCCGACGCAGGCCACGCTGGCCCCGCCGCCAGAATGCGCGCGGCGAGATCGGCGGCAGGACGGGCGTGCCCCATTCGGGCGGGAGAGGCCGGCTCATGGCCGGTCCTCCCCACAGGCCAGCAAGAAATCGGCGGCCTTGCTCGCCGCACTGGCGGCGCGGAAAATTGCCTTCTCATCGGCGCACAGCACTTCGAGCTAGGCCCCGATGTAGTCGGAATGCCGCACGGTCGGGACAATGCCCAGCGCGGCACAGGCGAAGGCACTGGCCATTTCCGCCACCAATTCCTCTTTTGCGTAGGACGCAGAGCCGAACTTGCCGGTCTGATCGCGGTCCAGCCGGCTCT
>Ga0207713_1001572_pt1 | contig 17895 bp, 19 predicted proteins | sample KBSS64metaG_FD_184404 | JGI IMG/M metagenome (GOLD analysis project Ga0207713, IMG submission 184404) | Switchgrass rhizosphere microbial communities from Kellogg Biological Station, Michigan, USA - KBS S6-4 metaG (SPAdes) (version 2) | ecosystem: Host-associated > Plants > Roots > Rhizosphere >... | reverse complement strand
GGTTTCCAATGTCGTCCAAACAAACTCTCGCCCTGGCCCTGTGTTTCGCAATCACCGGTTGTGCACAGACTCCGAAGAACGACGCCGATGGCGGCAGCTGGTGGCCGTTCGGTTCTTCCGACAAAGTTGCAGCCAAGGAGCCGGCTCCGGCGCCTGCCCCATTGAAACCGGCCGCCACCGCGCCTGTGGCCAAGGCCGAGAGCAGCAATCCGTGGTACTGGCCGTTTGGCTCGGACGACTCGGCGGCAGCCAAGCCAGAAGTGAAAGCTGAAGCCAAGCCCGAAGCAAAACCGGTCGAAGTCGCCAAGGCAGAGGCCGACAAGGGTGGCAAATGGTGGTGGCCGTTTGGTGGCAAGGAGCAGGACACTGCCAAAGTCGTGCCGATGCCCGATCCGAAAGTGACCCAAGCGTGGCTGGATGACTACGAACCGCGCCTGCGCACCGCGATCAAGGACAGCAACCTGCAACTCGAACGCCGTGAAAACGTGCTGGTCGTGACCGCGCCGGTGGAAGGCTCGTTCAACCCGGATCGCCCGGCCATGCTGCTGCCAGTGACCCTCGGTCCGTTCACCCGTGTGGCGAAAATCCTCGAAGCCGACCCGAAAACCGCCGTACTGGTGCTCGGTCACAGTGACACCACCGGTGCTGCGCCGGCCAACGTCAAGTTGAGCCAGGAACGCGCCCAGGCTGTGGCGGCGATCTTCCGCCTGAGCGGTCTGCAACGTGATCGCCTGATGCTGCGCGGCATGGGTTCCGAAGCACCGCGTGCCGCCAACGACAGCGTTGAAGGCCGTGCCCTGAACCGCCGTGTAGAACTGTTGGTGACCCCGCAGAACACCATGGTCGCGCTGCTGAGCAAATACAACATGCCAGCACCGAAGCCAGTGACCATGGTCGCTGCCCAGGACGTCAAGCCTGCCGCCAAACCGGTGACCCCGGCGCCGGCGGCGAAGAAAGCCGCTGTACCGGCCACCAAAAAGGCCCCGGCCAAGAAAGCCGCCGCCAAGGCTCCAGCGAAAAAGGCCCCGGCGAAAAAGACTGCACCCGCCAAAGCTGCCGCAACCGACAAGAAAGTCGCTGCGACCGATACCACCAAAAAGTGATCCGCTAACGAAAAGGAATGCGCCGTGACCCAGTCTCTGGCAGATATGCGTCGTGATTACACCCGGGATGGCCTGACCGAGGCGCAAGCCCCGGCGGAGCCCTTTGCGTTGTTTCACCAGTGGTTTGCCGAAGCGGTCAAAACCGAGCAGGCGCCGGTGGAAGCCAACGCCATGACCCTGGCCACGGTGGATGCGGACGGCCGGCCGCATTGCCGCATTCTGCTGCTCAAGGGGCTGGACGAGCAGGGCTTCACCTTCTTCACCAACTACGAAAGTGCCAAGGGCCAGCATCTGGCGGCGAACCCGTTCGCCGCCATGACGTTCTTCTGGCCGACCCTTGAGCGCCAGGTGCGCATCGAAGGTCGGGTGGTGAAGGTCACACCCGAAGAGTCCGACGCTTATTATCAGGTGCGACCGCTGGGCAGCCGACTTGGCGCCTGGGCTTCACCGCAGAGCCGGGTGATCAACGGCCGGGGTGAGCTGGAAGATTTGCTCAAGGCGACCGAGCAACGCTTCACCGACACTCAGCCTCACTGCCCGGAACACTGGGGTGGCTACCGCCTGCTCCCCGAGCGCGTGGAATTCTGGCAGGGCCGGGCGAGCCGCCTGCACGATCGCCTCAACTACCGAGTGCAGGGCGCCGACTGGATTCTTGAACGTCTGGCACCTTGAGCAGTCTACCGAGCGGGATAGCCTGCCGCAGCGGCTTCGAGCCACTTCGGCAGGTCCCGGCGCTTGATCTTCTGCGCCTGAGCCTGCTTCAGCCGTTCGAGCATGAAGGCGCGTTTGCCTTCATCCTTGCCGGCCAGTGACAGGGCCAGGTCGCGATCCATCCAGCGTTTGATCCGCACATACAGCCACCAGTGGAAGTACAGACCGGCGGCGGTGGTGACGACAATGATGAAGTAATCCATGGAAATCCTTGGGTCGGCGGCGCAGGAAACGGATTTTGGCGCTACTGTTGGGTGAGTTCGCGGGTGCCTGTACGGGGCCTGAATGAAAGCAACTTTATCCGGGCGACGCCGTGACAGGCGTCAAGCTGCGGAGTTTAATGAATACCTGTCCTTTGGAGTTGATGCTATGCGTAAGTCTGTTCTGCTGGTTGCTTCCTTTTCCACGATGGCGATGTTGCTGACCGGCTGCCAGTCGAGCCTGACCGGTGACTCCTACTCCCGTGACGAAGCGCGTCGCGTGCAGACGATTCGCATGGGCACCATCGAATCCCTGCGTCCGGTGAAAATCGAAGGCACCAAGACCCCGATCGGCGGCGCTGCCGGTGCAGTGGTTGGCGGTGTTGGCGGCAGTGCCATCGGCGGCGGCAAAGGCAGCATCGTGGCAGCCGTTATCGGCGCCGTGGCCGGCGGCCTGATCGGTTCGGCCACTGAAGAAGGCCTGACTCGCACTCAGGGTGTTGAAATCACCGTGCGCGAAGACGACGGCAGCATGCGCGCCTATGTGCAGCAAGTGCAGGAGAATGAAGTGTTCCGTGTGGGTGAGCGGGTACGGATTTCCACCGTTGGCGGGACCAGCCGCGTTTCGCACTAATCGCGAACGCGCGGTAAAGGAAAACCCCGATCAGGTGACTGGTCGGGGTTTTTTTATTGGTTGTTTACGAGCCCGCCCGAGTGCCAATGAAATATTCCAGGCCTTTCGGAAAGTCGACTTTCAAAAGCTCTGACGCCTGCCTGACCTGACTTTCAGTCATCTCCAGCTCTCCTGGTTCAACTTCCTCAAGAGTTTTGGATTCAGTGATTTGCGCTAATGCTTGGCTCAGTTCGTAATCTTTTACCTTGAGCTCGAATTGCAACGAGTCATCCTGCTTCTCATCCGGGAAAAATCCGGTGATCGATAAATAGCGCATCTTTCTCTCTTTAGTGAGTTATCTGGGAGTCGTTCTGCCTGGCTTTGCTTTTTTTGTTCGCTCTCCCGTCAAATGATTGAATTCTCCCAAATGAATTCCCAGCTTGTCGTACAGCTCTATAGCGCCGGTTTTGGAGTCCCATTCATATATCCGGCCTTTTCCATCAAGCCAGCGGGCTCTCTTTTTCCCACCACCTCGCACTGAGGCCTTTGACTTCACCCTTTGAGTGTCGGGGAACGCAGGAAGCGTTTCGGGATCATCGTAGTACTTATGGTCTCCAGGTTTGCTGACAACAATGTACAGCGGCCGAACCCCGGACTCCGCCGGAAACACCAATATGAAATCCCAATACTCCGGCGGATAAACCGGATTCACCAGAATCCCGTCCGCCGCTTTCGTCGGCGGATACACCCAGATATGCGGCGCCTGCGGAGCAGCCTCCAGTGCCGGAATACCGAGGATGTCGGAACCGTCCACGGCAGGCGTCCAGACCAGCTCAACACCTTCACCAAGGTCTGCGACAAACCGGTTACCGCGTGCAGCGAACTGCACAACATCAACCATCTCCCAATCGCGATTCTTGCCGGTGTAGAAGCCATAACCCTTCAGGTTCCCATCGGCCTGCTGTTCAACGCGCAGACGCACACGGGTTCGGGCCTGCTTGAGGGCGAGTAACTGGTCCTCGGTGTAGAGAGCGCTATCGCCCAGGTTCGAGGGCATGAACATCGCCACCAAACCGAGCAACGGGCTGATGACTGCAGCAGATGCCAGCGCGGGCAATGCCTTGAACCCCTCACCGGCAAGGGCAAAAGTGCCCAGCCCCGCAGGAATGGCCGTGCAGCTGATTTTCTTGAGCTCAACCCCACCGCTGTCATCGACCTGACGGCCACCGAGCAAAATCAGCTCGCCGTAATCCTTCAGACTGTCAGTCGGCACCATCCCCGAAGGATTCGAGTAATCGATGATCGCGTCCGGCAGCTTGCACGACTTGGTGAACACGCAGCCCGCGCGCACCGGCTCAGGCTTGTTCGCCGCGACCTCACGGCTGCGTTCGAAGGCGTCCTGTCTCGCCAGCATGGCGTCGTACTTGTCTTGTCGGTCTTGCTGATCGGCCAGTTCGGTAGCCGTCATATAGCGGTAGGAGACGTGATGCCCGTCGCCCGCCGGTGGGTTGGGAACCCGGGGAATGTCCTTTTGACCAGCCACTGATTGTCCTTTCGTTCATGCATCGGCAACCCCTCGCAAGGGGCTGCACGACGTTAACGAAGCAGGAAAATCGTGGCTGTAGGACGTATCCCTAAAGACGTGGGGATTGTTCGCTACGGCATCAGGAAGGCAGCGCGGTGTTCTTTCTACTCGCAGCCGCCGTCACCGCATAACCGATCAATGCCGCAAACACCGACCCGGTGAGAATGCCCATCCGGTCCATCCCGGCGTATTCACTGGCACCCGGCACGAATGCCAGGGAGCCGACAAACAGGCTCATGGTGAAGCCGATCCCGCAGAGGATCGCCACGCCCAGCACCTGGCCCCAATTGGCACCTTGGGGCAGGGCGGCGATGCCGGTCTTGACGGCGAGCCAGGTCAGGCCGAACACGCCGAGGGTCTTGCCCAGCAGCAGGCCGACGGCGATGCCCATCGGCACGTGGTGGGTGAAGCTCTCGACAGTCACGCCGCTCAGCGACAGACCTGCGTTGGCGAAGGCAAACAGCGGCAGAATGCCGTAAGCGACCCACGGGTGCAGCGCGTGTTCGAGGGTCAGCAGCGGCGAAGGTTCGGCGTTTTTCGTGCGCAGCGGGATGCAGAACGCCAGGGTTACGCCGGCCAGCGTCGCGTGGACACCGCTCTTGAGCACGCATACCCAGAGGATCAGACCAATGATCATGTATGGCCCGAGCTTGACCACCCCGAGCCGGTTCATCGCTACCAGCGCCGCAATGCACGCCGCCGCAAGGCCCAGCGACAGGGTCGAGAGTTCGCCGGAATAGAAGATCGCGATGATCACGATGGCGCCGAGGTCATCGATGATCGCCAGGGTCATGAGAAACAGCTTCAGCGATACCGGCACGCGCTTGCCGAGCAAGGCCAGTACGCCAAGGGCGAAGGCGATGTCGGTGGCGGTCGGAATCGCCCAGCCGTCGAGGGCTGCCGGGTTGTCACGGTTGAGGAACCAGTAGATCAGCGCCGGCACCAGCATGCCGCCAATTGCGGCCGCACCGGGCAGGACGATCTGCGATGGTTTCGACAGCTGACCGTCGAGCACTTCGCGCTTCACTTCCAGGCCGATCAGCAGGAAGAACAGCGCCATCAGGCCGTCGTTGATCCACAGCAGCAGGGGTTTGGCGATTTTCAACGCGCCGATCTGCGCCACCACCGGGGTGTCGAGCAGGCCGTTGTACAACCACGACAGCGGCGAGTTGTTGATGATTAGAGCCAGGATGGCCGCGGCGATCAGTAACAGACCGCTGGCAGCTTCCAACTGAAAGAAACGCGTGAAAGTGCTACGCAGAGGCAAGGTCGCTCTCCATCGTTAAAGTCAAAAGGTGGGACACCCTAACCCGTACCGTTAGTTGTTAAAACAAAAGTTATATTCTTTTTTGTTATATATGGTTACAGGGCGCCGGCCAACGTGCAGGAGAGCCTAGCAGTTGCCCAAGGTATTGAAGTTCAGCTGTATCTGTCGGTGCTGTAGGTTTTTTCCTAAGCTTGGGGCTGAGCCTGTGAAGGCATTTTTGCCCGATTCAACGAGAACAACAGCCATGAGCGACAACCGACAGTGGGCCCGCGAAGCCATCCGGATCATCGAAGCGGACTTCCAGCGCAGCGCCGACACCCACCTGATCCCTTTGCCGCTGCCGGGTTTTCCGGGCATCAAACTGTACTTCAAGGACGAGTCCAGCCACCCGACCGGCAGCCTCAAGCATCGGCTGGCCCGGTCGCTGTTTCTTTACGCGTTGTGTAATGGCTGGCTCAAACCCGGGGCGCCGGTGATCGAGGCGTCCAGCGGATCGACGGCGATTTCCGAAGCGTACTTCGCACGGATGCTCGGCCTGCCGTTCATTGCGGTGATGCCGGCGACCACCTCCAAGGAGAAGATTGCGCAGATCGCCTTCTACGGTGGCCAGAGTCATCTGGTGGATGATCCGACCCAGATCTACGCCGAATCCGAACGCCTAGCCCGCGAGCACGACGGTCACTTCATCGACCAGTTCACCTACGCCGAGCGCGCCACCGACTGGCGGGCGAACAACAACATCGCCGAGTCGATCTTCCAGCAGATGCGCTATGAGCAGCATCCATGCCCGGCCTGGCTGATTTCCAGCCCCGGCACCGGTGGTACCACGGCGACCCTGGGGCGTTACGTACGTTATCGCCAGCACTGCACTCGCGTGCTGTGCGCCGATGCCGAGCGTTCGGTGTTCTTCGACTTTTACCAGAGCGGCGATGCCAGCCTGCGTCTGGACCACGGTTCGCGGATCGAAGGGATCGGCCGGCCGCGGGTAGAAGCGTCGTTCCTGCCGAAGGTAATCGATGCGATGGTCAAGGTGCCGGACGCCTTGTCGCTGGCGGCCATGCATTACCTGGCGCAGCGTCTGGGCCGGCATGTTGGCGGGTCGAGCGGCACTAACCTGATCGGCGCATTGATGGCGGCGCAGCAGATGAAAGCGGCGGGGGAGTCGGGCTCGATCGTGGCGATCCTGTGCGATGGTGGCGAGCGTTACGCGGACACCTATTACGATCAGGCGTGGCTCAAGGCGCAAGGCTATGAACTGGATGGATTGATGGCGGCCGTGGCAGCGAGTGCCGAGCAGGGTGAGGCGCTGCCGGCCTCGGTTCTGCGTGCCAATATCTGACGCTGAAAACGACTGTGGGAGCGAATTTGCTCCCACAGGTTTTTACAGTGTTTCAGGTGGTGCGGATCAGTCTTTCAGACCGAGGATGTCACGCGCCACCGCTTCAGCAATCCGAATCCCGTCAACACCCGCCGACAGAATCCCGCCCGCATAACCCGCGCCTTCACCGGCCGGGAACAGACCTTTGACGTTCATGCTCTGCAGCGTCTCGTTTCGGGTGATGCGCAGCGGCGACGAGGTACGCGTCTCGATCCCGGTCAGCACCGCATCGTGCAGCGAATAACCGCGAATCTGCTTTTCGAACGCCGGCAAGGCTTCCCGAATGGCTTCAATGGCGAAGTCCGGCAAGGCCAGGGCCAGATCGCCCAATGCCACACCCGGCTTGTACGACGGCTCGACTTCGCCCAGCGCGGTGGATGGTGTGCCGGCGATGAAGTCGCCGACCAGTTGCGCCGGCGCCTTGTAATCGCTGCCGCCGAGGATGAAGGCGTGGGACTCCAGACGTTCCTGCAACTCGATCCCGGCCAGCGGGCCGCCCGGATAATCGACTTCCGGGGTGATGCCGACGACGATGCCGGAGTTGGCGTTGCGCTCGTTACGCGAGTACTGGCTCATGCCGTTGGTGACCACGCGGTTCGGCTCGGAAGTCGCCGCGACCACGGTGCCGCCCGGGCACATGCAGAAGCTGTAGACCGAGCGGCCGTTCTTGGCGTGGTGCACCAGTTTGTAGTCGGCGGCGCCCAACTTGGGGTGGCCGGCGTATTTGCCCAGTCGCGCACGGTCGATCAGCGATTGCGGGTGCTCGATGCGGAAACCCACCGAGAACGGCTTGGCTTCCATGAACACGCCACGGCTGTGGAGCATGCGGAAGGTGTCGCGGGCACTGTGACCCAGCGCCAGGATCACGTGTCTGGAGTGCAGGATTTCGCCGCTGGCCAGTTCGACGCCGACCAGTTGGCCGTCCTCGATCAGCACGTCGGTGACGCGTTCCTGAAAGCGTACTTCACCGCCGAGGGCGCGGATTTCTTCGCGCATGGTCTCGACCATGCCGGTCAGACGGAACGTACCGATGTGCGGTTTGCTGACGTAGAGGATTTCTTCCGGCGCGCCGGCCTTGACGAACTCGTGCAGGACTTTACGGCCGAGGAATTTCGGGTCCTTGATCTGGCTGTACAGCTTGCCGTCGGAGAACGTGCCCGCGCCGCCTTCGCCGAACTGCACGTTGGACTCGGGGTTGAGCACGCTTTTGCGCCACAGGCCCCAGGTGTCCTTGGTGCGCTGGCGCACTTCGGTGCCGCGTTCGAGGATGATCGGCTTGAAGCCCATCTGTGCCAGCAGCAGGCCGGCGAAGATCCCGCACGGGCCGAAACCGACCACGATCGGGCGCTGGTTCAGGTCGCTTGGTGCCTGACCGACGAATTTGTAGCTGACATCCGGCGCCACGTTGACGTTACGGTCGTCGGCGAACTTGCCCAGCACTTTGGCCTCGTCGCGCACTTCGAGGTCGATGGTGTAGATGAAGCACAGTTCGGAGGACTTTTTGCGCGCATCGTAGCTGCGCTTGAACAAGGTGAAATCGAGCAGGTCATCGCTGGCAATGCCCAGGCGTTGCACGATGGCAGCGCGCAGGTCTTCGTCGGGATGGTCGATCGGCAGCTTGAGTTCGGTGATTCGTAACATGACAGGATCCGGTTCGCGGGGCGCACAACTGCGCCAGGGCGTTTGAAGGCGGCGATTATAAGCCGCAACGGCCGGATCCCGTGAGGGTAAAACGATCAGTCGTTACGCGAACCGCCGAAATACCCGCAACCGCGCTGTACCTGGCCGTCGATACGCAACTCGGCGCTCATGTGCTGCACGCTGCCGGTGCTGCTGTCGACGCAACGCTGCGGCGCGACCCACAACTCGATGCGCTGGTTGTTGGCTTCGCTGCTGAGGTTGAAACGACCGTCGCCCAGTTGCTCTTCGACGTAAGGCACGGCGAGCGGTGGCTGGCCTTCGCGGTCGATGACCAGGCCCTTGCCGCTGACCTTGACGTTCCATTCCGGGCCATGACCGGCGGCGCGCAGGATCAGCTGTTTGAAGTTGGGGTCGTCGCAGGCGGTGCCGGAGCGTTCGACGCGATAGAGCTGGGTCAGGTCGAGGCGATCGCCGGCGATCTTCCCGCGCACGTCGGCGAACAGCTTGCCCTGTTGATCGGCCAGGGTGGCGGCCTCTTGCAGGACGCTGGTGCCGCCGACGTCATTGACCACGTACTGGCGCTGCTCGCCGCAGGCCTGGAACACCAGTTTGCCGTCGGTAGCGGTCAGTTGCCCCTGCATCCGCGTCTGGCCGACGTGGGAGGCGCTTTCCCGCGCACCATCGAACAACTGGCACGCGGCAAACAACGGGAGCAGGGCAACAACGATCAGGGAACGGGCAACACGCATCTTTGGCTCTCCAGACAAGTGCCGCCACGTTACGCAGGCTGACCGTTCATCACAAGGGTTTAGCCCACGTGAAATGTCTGACCTGTCTGCAAGCCTTCGACACTTTTGGCGTAGGCCAATGCCACATCCGCCGCAGGAACCGGCTTGTAGCCACGGAAGTACGGGGCATAGCTGCCCATGGCTTCGACCAGCACGGTCGGGCTGATCGAATTCACGCGCAGGCCGCGTGGCAGTTCGATGGCCGCTGCGCGGACGAAGCTGTCCAGCGCGCCGTTGACCAGTGCAGCCGAGACGCCGCTGCGGATCGGATCGTGGCTGAGCACGCCGGTGGTGAAGGTGAACGATGCGCCGTCGTTGGCGAATTCGCGGCCGATCAGCAGCAGATTGACCTGGCCCATCAACTTGTCTTTGAGGCCGAGGGCGAAGCTGTCTTCGGTCATTTCACCCAGCGGGGCGAAGGTCACGTTGCCGGCGGCGCAGACCAGCGCGTCGAACTTGCCGGTCTGTTCGAACAGCTTGCGGATCGATGCGCTGTCGCTGATATCCACCTGGAAATCGCCGCTGCTGCGGCCGATACGAATGACTTCATGACGCTGCGACAGCTCTTTGTCCACGGCCGAACCGATGGTGCCGCCCGCGCCGATCAACAGAATTTTCATCGTGATTGCCTCAAGTGATTGAACGAGGTTTCAGTCTAGAGTGGTTTTTTCTGCGGATAAGCGCACTAATGGGCAACCTTTGGTTTTCAAATGGAAACAATCCATGAGCGAGATGGATGATCTGGCGGCGTTCGCGGTGTTGATCGAAGCCGGCAGTTTTACCTTGGCGGCGCAGCAATTGGGGTGCAGCAAGGGGCAGTTGTCCAAGCGCATCAGTCAGTTGGAGGCGCGGTTTTCCGTGGTGTTGCTGCAACGCACCACGCGTCGGCTGAGCCTGACGGCGGCCGGTGCGGCGTTGTTGCCACAGGCTCAGGCGCTTGTCGTCCAGGTGGAGCGAGCGCGTCAGGCATTGGCGCGATTGAAGGACGACATGGCCGGCCCGGTGCGTATGACGGTTCCGGTGTCGCTGGGGGAAACCTTCTTCGACGGTCTGCTGCTGGATTTCTCGCAGAAATACCCCGAGGTACAGATCGAACTGGAGCTGAATAACAGCTACCGCGACCTGTCTCGCGACAGTTTCGATCTGGCGATCCGCACCGAGGTGGCCAATGACGAGCGACTGGTGGCCAAGCCGCTGCTGGCCTGGCAGGAAATGACCTGCGCCAGTCCTGAATATCTGGAGCGCTTTGGCGAACCGCTGACGCCGCAGGCGCTGGCCGAGCACCGTTGCCTGCTCAACAGTCATTACAGCGGTCGCGAGGAATGGCTCTATCACCAGCAGCACGAACTGCTGCGGGTGCGGGTGTCGGGGCCGTTCGCCAGCAATCACTATAACCTGTTGAAGAAAGCCGCATTGGCCGGCGCCGGGATCGCTCGCCTGCCGTCCTACCTGTTGCAGGCGGAATTGGCTGACGGCCGATTGCGCTGGCTCCTTCGCGATTTTCAGACCCGACGCATGCCGATGTATCTGGTGCACCCGTATCAGGGCGGTCTACCGAAACGCACCCAGGTGCTGGCAGATTACCTGATCGGCTGGTTCAAGCTCAGCGGCGAGGCGCTGGACCGGTTGTAGTGCCTGGCGATCAGGTGATCGATCGACAGTTTGCCTGGCCCGGTCGCCATCAGGTACAGCAACACCGCCATCCAGGTGCCGTGGGTCGGGTACGCATCCGGATACACGAACAGCTGAATGGTCAGGGTCATGCCCAGCAATGCCAGTGCCGAAAAACGCGTGGCGAAGCCAATCAGGATCAGGACAGGGAAGAAATGCTCGGCAAACGCGGCCAGATGTGCGGCGATTTCCGGCGCCAGCAGGGGCACGTGGTATTCGCTCTTGAACAGTGGAATCGTCGAGTCGGCCAGACGCGGCCAGCCGAACTCGAAGGTGCCATCGATCAGGTCGACGGCCAGGCCTTCGATCTTGGTCTGCCCGGATTTCCAGAACACCGCTGCGATGGAAAAACGCGCGATGAAAGCGATCAGACTGTGGGGAATTTTTTCCAGCAGCGCGATGGCGCGGACAATGAGGCTGTTCATGACGACACCTTTGGATGGAAATGAGTGATGACTTGGCGACTGATCAGCAGGGCGAGGGTCTGGCTGAGGTCGAAGGCCTCGGCGGATTCCAGCGCCTGCGTGAGTGAGTGGCCGGCCTTGAGCTGGCGAATGAACTGGCTGGCGCCGCTATCCATGGCGAACACCTCGACCTCCAGTCCGTTGCGCAGGATCAAAGCGTGTTGGGCGTGGTGCAGATCGATCCCGGCCAGCGTCGCGTCGTGCTGATGCGCGGCCCAGACGTCCACCACGGCGAAGCTTGAATCGAGCAGATGCAGCGAAGGGTGCAGGCCGATACGCAGTTCGTTGAGTGCATCGACATCTGCAAATACAGCAGCGATCAGGTCCTGACTGAGGGGTAACACATCGGCAACGTGGTAGGCCTGCGTGCGCAAGCGTTCGAGCCGCGCGACATCGGCCAGATAGGGAACGCTCGCGGCAGGTCCGAACTTGCTGATGAAGTCCGCCAGCTCACTGCCGTAATCGCTCATTAACGGACTGTGTGGCGGATGGCTTTGCACAAAAACTCCGGCCATGGCCCGAAAGAATTCGTCCCCCACCAACTGCACCACCACGGGATAACTGTCGGCCAGTGCGTTGATCAACGAGCTCTGAACATTGTTGCGATACACCGCGAAACGGCTGGCCGGATCGGCGCCGTTGGCGCTGCACAAACCGTCGGGGCAGGGCAGGTCGATATCGAGCAACGCTGCGCTGAATGCGGCTTGAGTGCTCATGGCCGACCTCCCGCGCACAGCAGTAGCTCATCGGCCTGCTGCGCTTCCGCCAACAGCATGTTGAAGGCCGGCACCTGATTGTCCCGTTCGATCAGCGTCGCCACCGGGCCGACACGTTCCAGCGCTTTTCGATACAACGACCAGACGGCTTGATCGATCGGTGCGCCGTGATCATCGATCAGCAAGCGATCACCGAGGCTGTCGGAGTCTTCAGCAAACCCCGCCAGATGAATCTCGCCCACCGCGTGCAGCGGCAGTGCGTCGAGATAAGCCAGGGGGGCGCGCTGATGGTTGATGCACGAGACGTAGACGTTGTTCACGTCCAGCAACAGACCACAGCCAGTGCGCCGGATGACCTCACGGATGAATTCCGCTTCGTCGATCGTCGAGCGCTGGAAGGCCAGATAGGTTGCCGGGTTCTCCAGCAGCATCGGGCGTTTGAGGGTGTTCTGCACCTGGTCGATGTGATCGCAGACGCGATTCAGCGTCGGCGTGTCGTACGCCAGGGGCAGTAAATCATTGAGAAACACCGGGCCATGGCTCGACCAGGCCAGGTGTTCGGAAAAAGAGTGGGGTTGATAGCGCTCGATCAGCGCTGACAGGCGTTTGAGGTGCTGGACATCCAGCGCGCCTTCGGCACCGATGGACAGCCCGACGCCATGCAACGACAGCGGATACGCGTCGCGAATCAAGCCCAGAAAATGATGAAACGGGCCGCCGGCCACCATGTAGTTTTCGGCGTGGACTTCGAAAAAACCGATGTCCGGACGTGAATCGAGCACTTCGCTGAAGTGCTCGCTCTTGAGCCCCAGCCCGGCACGGGACGGGAGCCCGGTGAGGGCTGCCCGAGTGCGGCGCAAGGCATGGTCGCAGGATGTGATCATGATCGACACTCGGGCGGCTCCCGGATCAGGACTTGGCTTTGAACGCTTCGAGCTGACCGAAACCGGTCGGCGAGGTTTTGCTTTCGGTGGTGGTGCAGGTGCCTTTCGGAACCAGCTTCCAGGCGTTGGCCTGATGATCCATTTTCGCGGTGCCGGCACAGGTGGTGCCTGCGCCTGCGGCGCAATCGTTCTTGCCTTTCATGGCCACGCCGAAGCATTTTTCCATGTTGTCGTCAGCAGCGTGGGCGGTAGAGACGGCAGCGATGCTCAGAGCAGAACCGAGGGCCAGAACCAGGGCAGTGGCGGACAGGGTGCGGGTGGTAGCAGTCATGATGTTTCTCCGGTTTGAACTTGGGTTTGAACAAGCGATTGCGCTTGCTTGCCCCACTAGAGAAACGACTTGGCGATGCGTTACAGCGATCGGTAAAAGTTTTTTTTGCCGGGCACAAAAAACGGCCCGAAGGCCGTTTTCTGTTTGAAGCGATCCATCAACCGCCGAGGTACGCCTCGCGCACTTTCGGGTCGGTCAGCAGCGCTTCGCCGGTGCCTTGCATCACCACCCGGCCGTTCTCCAGAACGTACGCACGGTCAGCGATTTTCAGCGCTTGGTTGGCGTTCTGCTCGACCAGAAACACCGTCACACCGTCCTTGCGCAATTGTTCGATGATGTCGAAGATCTGCTGGATGATGATCGGTGCCAGGCCCAGCGACGGCTCGTCGAGCAGCAGCAATTTCGGCTTGCTCATCAGCGCACGGCCGATGGCGAGCATTTGCTGTTCGCCGCCGGACATGGTGCCGCCGCGCTGGTTGAAGCGTTCTTTCAGGCGTGGGAAAAGTCCGAGAACCTTGTCCATCTGTTCCTGATAGTCGCCCTTGTCGGTGAAGAATCCGCCCATGGACAGATTTTCTTCGACGGTCAGACGGGCAAATACCCGACGGCCTTCCGGCACCACGGCGATGCTCTTGCGCATGATCTGCGACGAGTCCTGGCCGACCAGTTCCTCACCCATGTAGCGGATGCTGCCGCTGTGGGCCTGCGGCGAACCGCACAGCGTCATCAGCAGCGTGGACTTGCCGGCACCGTTGGCGCCGATCAGGGTCACGATCTCGCCCTGGCGGACTTCGACGTTGACACTGTGCAGGGCCTGGATCTTGCCGTAGAAGGTGGAAACGTTTTCGAACTGCAGCATTTACGCTTCCCCCAGGTAGGCTTTGATCACTTCAGGATTGTCGCGGATCTCTTCCGGCGTGCCGTTGGCCAGGGGCGTGCCCTGGTTGATCACGACGATGTGGTCGGAAATGCTCATGACCAGTTTCATGTCGTGTTCGATCAGCAGCACAGTCACATTGTGCTCTTCACGCAGCACGCTGATCAGCGCCTTGAGGTCTTCGGTTTCCTTCGGGTTCAGGCCGGCCGCCGGTTCGTCGAGCATGAGGATCCGCGGACGGGTCATCATGCAGCGGGCGATTTCCAGACGACGCTGCTGACCGTAGGCCAGGGTGCCGGCGGGGCGGTTGGCGAACTCTTTCAGGTTGACCTTTTCCAGCCAGTACTCGGCGAACTCCATGGCCTCGCGCTCGCTCTTGCGAAACGCCGGGGTCTTGAACAGGCCGGACAGGAAGTTGGTGTTCAGGTGACGGTGCTGGGCGATCAACAGGTTCTCGACCGCCGTCATGTCCTTGAACAGGCGCACGTTCTGGAAGGTCCGCACCACGCCTTTGAGGGCAATCTTGTGGCCCGGCAGGCCGTGGATCGGCTCGCCGTCCAGCAGGATGCTGCCCCCCGATGGCTGGTAGAAGCCGGTCAGGCAGTTGAACACGGTGGTCTTGCCCGCGCCGTTCGGCCCGATCAGCGCCACCACCTGTTTTTCCTTGACAGTCAGGGCCACGCCGTTGACCGCCAGCAAGCCGCCGAAGCGCATGCTCAAGTTTTCGACTTTAAGGATCTCGCGGCTCATTTGCGCAACTCCATGTGTGGGCGTTGCATCGGCAGCAGACCTTGTGGACGCCAGATCATCATCAACACCATCAGGGCGCCGAACATCAACATGCGGTACTCACTGAACTCACGCATCATTTCCGGCAGCAGGATCATCACCACGGCCGCGAGAATCACGCCCAGCTGCGAGCCCATGCCTCCCAGCACCACGATGGCGAGGATGATCGCCGACTCGATGAAGGTGAACGACTCCGGCGTCACCAGACCCTGACGGGCGGCGAAGAAGCTGCCGGCGAAACCGGCGAAGCTCGCACCCAGGGTGAACGCCGAGAGCTTGATCACGGTCGGGTTGAGACCCAGCGCACGGCAGGCGATTTCATCTTCACGCAGCGCTTCCCACGCACGGCCGATCGGCATGCGCAGCAGGCGGTTGATGATGAACAGTGCGGCCAGCGCCAGCAGCAGGGCAACCAGGTAGAGGAAAATCACCTTGTTGATCGAGTTGTATTCCAGGCCGAAATACTCATGGAAGGTTTGCAGGCCTTCCGCGGCCTTGCGTTCGAAGGTCAGGCCGAAGAACGTCGGTTTCTCGATGTTGCTGATCCCGTTCGGACCACCGGTGATGTCGGTCAGGTTACGCAGGAACAGGCGGATGATTTCCCCGAAACCGAGGGTCACGATCGCCAGGTAGTCGCCGCGCAGACGCAACACCGGGAAGCCGAGCAGGAAGCCGAACGTCGCCGCCATCAGGCCGGCAATCGGCAGGCAGATCCAGAAGCTCAGGCCGTAGTAGTGCGACAGCAGCGCGTAGCTGTAGGCGCCGACGGCGTAGAAGCCGACGTAACCCAGGTCAAGCAGACCGGCCAGACCGACGACGATGTTCAGGCCAAGGCCGAGCATCACGTAGATCAGGATCAGCGTGGCGATGTCCACCGCTCCGCGGGAGCCGAAGAACGGCCACACCAGTGCACCGAGGATCAGCGCAATGATGATGTAGCGTTGCGTGGTCGGCAGGGTCAGGAAGTTGCTGGCCTTGGCCGGGATCAACGGCAGGCCCGGCGAGGATTTCCACGCCTTGCTGATCTGCTGGTTGAACAGCACGCGCAGGAACATCAGCACCGAGCACACGGCGATGGTCGCCAGAATGGCCGGGCTGGTGCCGTGCACTTCGAGGTTGATGCCGACGATGGTCAGTTTCAGACCGAGTACCGGGTAGGCCACGGCCCACACCAGCAAGGCACTGAACAGTGCCTGTTTAAGATTCCTAGTCATACTTTCTCAACCTCCGGACGGCCCAGAATGCCGGTCGGACGGAACAACAGCACCAGAACCAACAAGCCGAAAGCCACGACGTCCTTGTACTGGTCGCCGAAGATATCGGCGCCAAAGGCTTCCGCCACCCCGAGCACCAGCCCGCCGAGCATGGCGCCGGGGATGCTGCCGATCCCGCCCAGTACAGCGGCGGTGAAGGCCTTGAGGCCGACGAGGAAACCGGCGTTCGGGTTGATCACGCCGTATTGCATGCTCAGCAGCACGGCCGCGACGGCCGCCAGCGCAGCACCGATGACGAAGGTCAGGGCGATGATGTTGTTGGTGTTGATGCCCAGCAGGTTGGCCATCTTGATGTCTTCGGCGCAGGCGCGGCAGGCGCGGCCCAGGCGAGAGCGGGAGATGAACAGCGTGAGGCCGAGCATGGCGATCAGGGTCACCACGAACACCACGATTTGCATGTAGGAAATCAGCACTTCATGTGCGCCACCTGGGCCGAAGGCGAAGTTGCCCGGAATCAGGTTGGGGATTGCTTTGTCCTTGGAGTCTTGCGCCAGCAGAACCGTGTTCTGCAGGAAGATCGACATACCGATCGCGGAAATCAGCGGGATCAGACGGTTGCTGCCGCGCAACGGGCGGTAGGCAATGCGTTCGATGCTGTATCCGTAGGAGCTGGTGACGACGATGCTGGCGATGAACGCCACGGTCATCAACAGCGGGACGCTTTCGAGTCCCATCATGGTCAGCCCGGCGATGGCGATGAACGCCACGTAGGAACCGATCATGTACACCTCGCCGTGGGCGAAGTTGATCATTCCAATGATGCCGTAGACCATCGTGTAGCCGATGGCGATCAGGGCATACATGCTGCCAACGTTCAAGCCGTTAACCAGCTGTTGGAAGAAGTGATAGATGTCAGGCATTACAGCGCTCCTAAAAACCTGATACGCATTTCACTGGTGGAGTCATTTTCCCGCCCGGCCCCGTGGATCTATATCCACTTCGAATCCGGGTTTTGCCAGCGAACCGCTGATGACGGTTTTGAGATTTTCAGGTGGGGAGACTGGCGGATCACGCCAGCGCGGCCCAATACGTTCGTAAAACAAAGCCCACGGCACGCCGTGGGCTTTATTGGCAGTCAGTCAGGCAACGCCTTACTGAGGCTTGGCTTCAGTTTTAGGTTTGCCGAAGTGCCACTCGTAAACCACAAATTTGAAGTCTTTCAGGTCGCCCTTGGCGTCGAAGCTCAGGTCGCCAGTCGGGGTTTTGAAGGAACCTGCGTGGATGGCAGCAGCCACTTTGGCAGGGTCTTCGCTCTTGGCAGCAGTAATACCACCAGCGATGACTTCAACAGCCGAGTAGGACGGGAACACGAACGGACCGCTTGGGTCTTCTTTCTTGGCTTTGAACGCATCAGCCAGGGCGATGTTGGCCGGATCCTGGTCGAAGGATTTCGGCAGGGTCACCAGCAGACCTTCGGAAGCGTCTTTGGCGATCTGCGAAATGGAGTCGTTACCCACGCCTTCCGGACCCATGAACTTGGCTTTCAGGCCTTTTTCCTGGGCTTGACGCAGGATCAGGCCCAGCTCCGGGTGGTAGCCGCCGTAGTAGACGAAGTCGACGTTGGCTTGCTTGAGCTTGGCGATGATCGCGGAGAAGTCCTTGT
>Ga0207713_1001571_pt1 | contig 17896 bp, 14 predicted proteins | sample KBSS64metaG_FD_184404 | JGI IMG/M metagenome (GOLD analysis project Ga0207713, IMG submission 184404) | Switchgrass rhizosphere microbial communities from Kellogg Biological Station, Michigan, USA - KBS S6-4 metaG (SPAdes) (version 2) | ecosystem: Host-associated > Plants > Roots > Rhizosphere >... | reverse complement strand
TCCGCGAACCGCGATGCGTGCAGACATTATGAAACGCCGAAAACCTGCCGTCGCCGGAATTGACCAGAATCACATCGTTGCCGAACAGGTCGCGCACCACATAATCGCCTTTGCGCGATAGCTCGGAGACGTGCGCCATGACCGTCCATTGACGCGGAAACCACAACTGCCGCTCCAGTTCGAAGATCGCGGGATCGGTATAGAAGGCCTGCTCGAGCGACCAGCCGGGCCGCTGCGCGGCGAGCAGGGCTGACAAATCGGTGCGGCAATTCAAGTTGATGCTGCTCATGTGACTTTGCCTTCCTGGGCACGGCCATGGAGATAGGTCACTGCGGCCAGATCTTGGACAACGTGACCAAGCGACTTGTAGAACGTGATATCTTCGGCCGAAGTCCGGCCGGCGACCTGGCCAAGCAGAACCTCCCCGATTTCGGCGACGATGTGCGCATCGGTCACCAGACCGGCTTCACGGGCGACGATGAGTTCTGCCGCTGCCGCCTCGACCGATGCGCGCACATCGGCGATATAGCGGCTGCGCACGACCAGCGCGGAATCGACCTCGACAGGGCCCGCATAGCTTGAGCCGACCGCGTTGATATGGGTCCCTGGCTTTACCCATTCGCTGAGCAGGACAGGTGTAGGCGACGCGGTTACAGTGCAGATGATGTCTGCGCCGGATGCTGCTCGTTGTCCGTCGGTCTCCGCGACAATCTCGAGACCGGTCTCGGCGGCCAGCGTAGCGGCCAGCGCAGTAGCCTTGTCCGGCGAGCGCCCCCAAATGACCACCCGGTCGAGTGATCGGACCAGTGTCAGTGCGCGAACATGCGTGGCGGCCTGAGCGCCACAGCCGAAAATCGTCAGTCGCCGTGCATCCTGCCGGGCCAGCGCAGCGGTGGCCATCGCGGTAGCCGCAGCGGTGCGGATGTGGGTTATTTCACCAGCATCGGCAATGCAGGAAACGTCGCCGTGCAGCGGATCGAAGAGGACGACGATTCCGCGATGGGCGGCGCGGCCCGAAGCGGGATCGGTGAAGACGGAAATCAGCTTCGCGCCAAATCCATGTGGTTCGGCCAGCGTTCCCGGCATCTGGGCAAAAAGCCGCCCCGGTCCAAGCTGGCTGATCGATCGCAGCGGCTGGGCTGATCTGGATGCAGTGAACTCGGACATGGCTTGGCGCATGGCGGCGATGCAGCCGCGATAATCCAGCAGTTCACGGACTTGCGCCGCCGAGTAAAATGGAAATGGAACGTCCATCTCAGACAAAGCTGGTCTCCTCGCGGGAAGCGGCCGCCCGGAAGTGCCAAGCCGCCTTATGCTGGCGCCAGGCGGTGCGCGGCTGGCGACTGCATCGGACGGGCCTGGTCCATCGGTTGCGCGCTTCGTGGAGTACTTTCAATACATATGTGTATCGCCATGACAAGTGCTTTGCAATCCTGCAACCTGTCAATCAAATTCTGGAAAGCTGGTCAGCACCCGATAGTAGACCCTGCTGATGCTTTCACGCTCGGCCCGGCTCTCCCCCAACGCGAGGGTATAATAGCCAACCTGATGGAAATAGACGATCCGCGCACGTACCAATGCTTCGACAGGCTCAATTCCAGCATCGATGAACAGATCACGAAACGCTGCAATTCGCAGCTCATCGACTTCGTGGACGGCACGCGCGGTCTCAGCCGAGTTGGTCGCCCAGTTGCGGACTGCCGTATCGAATCTCGGGTCGAACTGCTGTTCCTCAAGCCACAATCGGGCCGCAGCCTCGAAGCGCTCAGCCGGTGTTCCTGGTCCTCGCAATGCCCCGATGAGGGGCGTCGAGTTCTTCTCGCGCCAATCCGCGAGCAGCGTTTGCAACAACTCGGCACGATTCCTGAATCGCCAATAGAAACCGCCCCGCGTCACGCCGCATTCCTTGGCGATGCGATCGATCTTCACCGCATCGATGCCGTCCCGCAAAAGAACCGATTTTGCCGCCGCGATCCAGTCCTGTGTGGACAGCGTTTCGCCGTCCGCAGTCACTCGCTGCTTGCGGGCCGCCGTCGCCTTCCCAACCTGCGCTATCATACCGTACCTTTTGTGTGCCTGTTTGATCCACAGTCTGGAAAGCCGAACTCTTGTCGATTGTGACTGCTGGGACAAGCGGCGAAAATCAAGCTATAGCCAAGCCATTGCGAATATGCAGATGGGATGGATGCCTTTCGGCACCCATCCCAATCGGACTCGTCGATGGCGAGTTCGTTAATATTGAACGCTTATGTTGATGCCGGCGATGCGAGGCGTCGAGAAAATTGCCTGCGGCGAACGCACACCGTTTCCGGTATCCACGATCAGAGGCGTCCGCTTGTCGAACAGGTTTCGGACATAGAGGTTGATCTCGAATCGCTTGGCAACTGACAGTCCAGCCGTCAGGTCGACGAGCGTGTACGCCGGCAATTTCGGGCGACCGAACGGCGCGGCAGAACTGCCCCGGTTAGAGATGTCCTGGTTGAGGTCGCCAAAGCGGTTGCCAACATGATTGACGTTAAAGCCGACCCGGCCGGACAGGTCGGACGATAGTGGAAATTCCTGCTGCACGCTCAGGTTGCCGGTGAACCGGGTCGAATATGGCAACCGGTCGCCGGCGGCACCGGCCAGCGTCTGCTGATCATCGGTGGACCGGGACAGCGTCTGGGTGAGTTCGGACTTGCCGATGGTGGCATTGGCGTCGAGCGTCATGCCGCTCCACGGACGCACGGTAAGCTGGCTCTCGACCCCGCGACTACGGGCTCTCTTGCCGTTGGTGAAGAAGACGAACTGCGATGGCAACGCCGTGTTCTGTAACTGGATGTCCTTCCAGTCCACCTGGTAGAGGGCGACATCGAACGTGATCATGCGGTCGAGCACCGTGCCCTTGAGCCCCAGCTCGTAGTTAGTCGTGGTATCATGCTCGAAGGTCGGATTCGACGACACGGTGTTCGGGCCACCGGGGCGGTAGCCGGTAGCCACCCGGGCATAGGCCATCAGATCGCGCGAGAAATGATAGGTCGGCGCTATCAGCCAGGTGAAGGCATTTTCCTTCGAGCGGTAGAGGCTGTTCTCATTTAGCCCGAACAGGTGCTGCGCCGGCACTGCGATCGTGCTGATCACATTATAGTCTTGCTGGTTGTTGGCATAACGTCCGCCGAACTGGACACTGAACTGTTTGGTCAGGTGGAAGGTGATGTCGGCGAACGCGGCCTTTTCCTGGTAGGAGGAGATGTTGTTGCCATCATAGATCGGGGCAGCGAAATCGGGGCGAATGATCGCTTGGCGGATCTTTGAGTCTTCGTTGGTGTAGAACATGCCGACCATCCAGTCAGCAGTTTTGCCAAATCCGGTAAGACGGAGTTCCTGGCTGAACTTGTTGGTGTCAATGGGCTGGGCAAACAGATAGGTGCCGCCAGCCGGGTAGGGCGGGCTGGCAATCGTCTCAAGCGGCCGTCTGAAGCGGGAAGACAGGTCGGCCGTACTATCGACTCGACTGCGCCCCCAGGCTGTGATCGAAATCAACTGCCCGAAGCCGACATCGAGGACGCCACGGGCGGAATAGAGTTCGAGCTTGCCCAGCGTCGGGACGACGGACGAAACCGCTGTTTGCGAGTCGGTGCTGGGGTCAAACGTGATCGTGCTGGGCGTTGTCGCGCACGTAGAACAAATTGGCACGTTGGCAGGCGACTGCAACGCATTGCGGGACTTCTGGTAGAGGGCGGACAGCGTCAGGGTGAAATTGTCCGTCGGCTTGAGCAGCAGCGCGGCGCGGCCACCCCAGACCTTGTTTTCGTTCGCATCCTTGACCCTGGCGCCTTCCGGCACGATGGCATCGAGCCACTGCGGATCCTTGCGATAAAATCCATTGACGCTGAGTGCGACGCGGTCTTCGACGATCGGAATATTCGCTGATCCTCGTGCCGACCATCCTTGCCCGCCATCGGCAACGGTATTGCCGCCTATTTCGGCGCGAGCGGAAAAGACCTTCGTGTCAGGCTCCCGCGTCACGAACTTGACGAGCCCGCCGATGCTCGATGCCCCGTAGAGCGTGCCCTGGGGACCACGCAGGACTTCCACCCGTTCGAGCACGGCAGGATCGAAATCGGGGATGGGCGGCTTGCCAAGGTAGGTTGATGACCCGAAGGGTACGTCGTCGATCAGGATCGCCACCGTGGGATTTGTTCCGCCGCCGGTGCTGACGCCGCGAATGGCGATGCTCTGCGTGGAATTGCCCGCGACGGTGATGCCGGGAATGCGAGTCGAGAAATCGCGCAGGCCGACAATATTCTGGCGGATCAAATTGACCGACGCCACCGAGCTCACCGATACGGGAACATCGATAAGACGCTCGGTTCGCTTCTGTGCGGTGACGACAATTTCACCAGCCTCGGCGCCCGCAGAGGGGCCTTCAGTTTGGTCCTGAGCCTGCGCGAGACTTGGAAAGACTGCGGCTACAACAGTCGCCAGCAGCATCGACTTGGATTGCGGAAAGTAAGCCATGAACCCCCCATGATGATGTTACCGAATGAAATTTTCGATTGGCCGCCTCCGGAGCCTCTTGTGCGGGCATTCCGACCGTTCGCATTGTGCAACTTACAATACAGATGTGTCTTGTAAAGCGTAAAAACTGAGACACCGGCAAGCCCTGCCGCCCAGGGCGGTGGGTTCACCGGGCCGGCAACATGCTCGCAACGATGTCCAGCACGTCGACACGGCGGTCGCGCTAGCGCCGCCATTGCTGCAGATTGTATGGTTCAACGGCGGTGGGTGCCCACGCATGCGGCCGCAATGCCGCAACAATCATGCCTTCTTGCCGTGAGGCTGTAGGCACTCCCAACCGTTGATTAAGGGGCCCAGCCTCAGTCCTGCAAGAAGCGACGTACGTCTGCCGCCAACTGCCGGCGTGATGTGGCACCCAGATAGGGCATGTGACCGGATTCGTAGATTTTGAACTGGGTCCGGCCCAGTGGAATACCCGAATGGCTCACTGTATATTCGGCAAGCCCGAGCGGGGTTACCAGATCATAATAGCCCGATCCCACCATCAACCGCAGGTTCGGATTTCGCGTCATCGCGGTCGCGAGGTCCTGCGCGAAGTTGCGACTCCCAACCATGACTCCGGGGCCGAACCCGAAATCCCAACGAAAGCTGGCCGCCCCAAACGCGATCGGCTCATATTGCCGGTCAAGCCGGACTTTCAGAACGTCACGCGCGTAATCGCCCCACACGCCAACAAAGGCCGGGACATATTGACCCATGGCCGGATCGTCCGCGACCGGATCGCCCCCATTTACAGATGACGGCAGCGTATAGCGGGCGTCGTACATTCCAAGCCGTCGCCGGTCCCCGCCCAGTAGCAGGTTGGCGAAAGTTCCGGCCGAGATGCGCAGATCGTTGGCGAGAACGACCTCGGGGGCGAGGCCGATCAGCGCGCCGAGTTGGCGAGCGACGTCAACGCGTGCCATCTCCGGCAGCGTGGAGCCTTCGAACAGCGCGCCCAGATAAACGTCATGGACGAAACGGCGTGCCTTGTCCGCCTGACCGGCCGGCGTGCACGCCCCGGCGATCTTGTGGTGATAGCAGGCAGTGGCGGCCAGTGTGGGCAAAATCTGGACCGAGCTTTCGTCATTCGGGGTGAGGCGGGGCAGTTCCATCGCTTGGCCAAGGAGAATGACGCCGTTCAAGGTGATGCCGTCCATCGTTCCCGTGGATGTCGGGCCGCCCGCCAGGAGTTTGGCAACCACGGCCGCCCTGATCGTGCCATAGCTTTCGGAAAGAATGTATTTGGGTGCGTTTTCTCGGCCGTGGCGCTGCAACCACTGACGAATAACGCTGACGGTCGCCCGCGCATCGGCATCCACGCCGTAAAAGTCCTCCGGCTTTCCGTTGGGCAAGATCCGGCTGTAGCCTGTACCAGGCGGATCGATCAGCACGATGTCAGCCACGTCAAGCGGGCTGTCAGGGTTGTCGACCAGGCGAAAGGGGGCGGTCGTGCGCGGTGCGGCGTTATCGTCCATGTCGACCCGCCGGGGACCAAGGAATCCCATGTGCAGCCACAGTGACGACGAACCCGGTCCGCCGTTGAAGACAAAGATCACCGGGCGAGGAAGCCCGGTAGACGACGAAATCCGCTCGTAGCTGGTGACGAGGACACTTGCCGTCCCAGGAGAACCAGCCGCTCCGACCACAACCTCCTCGACGCGCGAGCGATAGGTGATCTTTCTGCCGTTGAAGACGCCCTCGTGCTCGGCGTCGAATTGACGCGCGGCCGCGCTCGGGGCCGCAGCCTCGGTTGAAACGGTTGCCCCGACGGGTTCGGCAGTCAGGCAAGAGCCGGCCAGAGCCAGCAGGGTTGAAGCGAAGGGCATCTTGAAAAACCGCATCGAGCGTCCTTGCTGTTATTCGGCGATATGCTACGATACAATACTGTATTGAATGTTGGAAGACGTCTCGGGTGCCTGGCATCCACGGCGTTTGAAAGTGGGGAAACCCGAATGATGAGGTTCAGGCGAGCAATTCGAAACTGGGGCAAGCTCCCTTGCAGCGGGCTGCTGGGCGCTCTCGTTCTGACGGTGATCTCGACGGACGCTTTGGCCAACACCACAAAAGATACGGCGCCGCCGACCAAAATGCACGGCAGTTTCACCGTGAGCAGCGTCGGAGATCTCATCAACGCCGAGCCGCTCGACCTCGAAGACGATGCAGACGCCCGCCGGCTGGCGCAGATCCTGCGGTCGAGTGATGTGGCCATCGGCAATCAGGAAAGCACGTTCTTCGATATCGCGACCTTTCCGGGGCCGGGCCCGGGCAGCCCCTATATTCTGCTAGGCCGTCCCACGCTCGCAACGGGATTGAACGCCTTGGGTATCGACATGGTGTCTACCGCAAGCAACCATTCGAACGACTGGGGTGTCGAGGGGCTGATCGCCATGACCCGGCTGCTTGATGCCGCTGGTGTCGTTCATGCAGGAGACGGCATGACGCTGGCCGAGGCCCGCGCCCCGCGCTTCCTGCGCAGCCCCAAGGGACGAGTCGCGCTGATCGCGGCTGCCTCGACTTACAAGCAGGGCGCCAAGGCGCAGGATGCGATCGACGGGGTACCGGCCCGACCGGGCATCAGCGGCCTTCGTGTACGCCCGATAGAGATCGTCAGCGCCAGCACGATGCGTCATCTCCGCGCTGCATGGGGGCAAAAACAGGGGCAGGGCGATCTCATCGTTTCGGTAGATACGCCATTTGCGCAGCCGATTGAGAAGCGATACCGAGTCGGTCCTCGTCCCCGCGTGATCTATGACATGAATGTTCTCGATCACGATGCAATTATCGATGCCATCCGCGCTGGGAAGCGAGACGCCGATGTCGCGGTTTTCACGATCCACGCGCATGAAAATGACGACAACATGGACGATCTGGCATCCGGCCCACCGGCAGATTTCCTGGTGCGCTTGTTTCACGACGCAGTGAACGCAGGCGCGGACGTCGTGATGGGAGGAGGCCCCCATTCGATGCGCGGCATAGAAATCTACCGTGGCAAGCCGATTTTCTACGGGTTGGGAGTGTTTCTGTTCGGCGGCAATGTCGTGTTGACCCAGGAACAAAAGACCGAGCGATATGAGGACGGCGCCCAGCGGGACAGCCGGAATCCGAAGGACCGGGCCTTCAAGGAGCCGGAAAGTTGGAGCGAAGGCTTTATTGCCACAACGCAGTTTGAGGATGGGACACTACGCGAGGTTCGGCTCCAACCCCTCGACAGAACGGCGGGCCATGGCACGCGCTTGGCCACCTCCTTCCGCGCACGAGAAATTTTGGCACGGCTCCAGGATCTCTCACGGCCCTTCGGTACAGTGATAGCGATAGATGGCGCAACCGGTGTCATCCGTCCCTGACGCCAAGTTTTTCGAGGAAAGGGATCGACATTTGTCCGTGATTCAATCGTTTCGCGCGTTATGGCCGAGCCGGCCGACATTCCTTGTCGCCGGCTCGCGATGCGCCGCGTTGATGCTCATGATGCTTGGGGCGTTGCCGGCCGCGGCGCAACAGAAGCCGGCGCTGTCCGTGTCCGGCGATCGCTCCAGCTGGCCAATCGAGACTCTGGAGGCGGAGGCGGGGCCGCGTCGCTTCGTCACGCATCATCGCGGTACTTTCGGCGGCGAGGTTGTGGATTACGACGCGACGGTGGGCGAAACGATCGTCAAGGACCGCAACGGCCGGCCGGCCGCCAGCCTGTTCACGATCGACTACGTCCGGACACATCTGGCGACCAGCACCGGGCGCCCCGTCCTGTTCATCTACAATGGCGGACCTGGCGGCGGATCCAGTTATCTGCAACTGGGCGCATTCGGACCGCGAAAGATGGCACGGTTCAATGCCGAAGCGCAGGCGGACCCTTCCACGCCCCTCGTCGATAATCCCGATACAATTCTGGATGTTGCGGATCTGGTTTTCATCGATCCTCCGGAAACCGGATATAGCCGCCTGCTGCCTGGGATCGATCCGCAGACATTCCGAAACAGCGATGCCGATTCCGCCGCGTGCGTGCAGCTTATCCGGCGCTGGCTCGAAGATCATGGCCGCACGGGATCACCGGTGTACCTTGTCGGCGAAAGTTTCGGAACGCACCGCAACATTCACGTCGGGCGCGATCTTGCACGACTGAAGTCGCAGGTGCGGCTGGCCGGGATGGTGATGGTGTCCGGGCCCGTACCCGCCAGCACAGGTCCCGATCCCGAACCACTGGACGCGGTCAGTCGGGTGATCGATGTGGCAGCCTGGAGTTGGTATTACGGCCTGATCGACAATCGCACACAGAGCCTCGCTCAGGCTGTCGACAAAGCGCGGGATTTCGCGCTGGGGCCATACGTTCACGCTTTGCTGCTTGGCAACCGATTGCCCGAAGTCGAGAAGGACGAGATTGCCAGGAAACTTGCTACCCTGACGGGACTGTCGGCCGATTATTACTCGAAAAATGACCTCGTCATCAAAGCGCCCGCAACTGACCTTCTAAAGTCCGAGGGGAAGATGCTGACTTTGTTTGATATCCGATACACCGAAGCGGCAGCGACCGCGCCAAGCGACGAGGAGCGTGATTGGGATGCCATGATGCGCGGTGTCGACAAGAACATGGCGCGCGTCGCGGCCGAAACGCTCAAGGTCAAGGGCCTGGGAGACTATCACTCGATTGCGCCCGGCGCGATTAAATGGAACTGGACCTTTATTCCAAACGCGGCGCGACTGGCATCGCTCTCTCGCCAGATGCGCGAAGACCCCAAGTTGCGAATCCTGGTAGGTGTCGGCCTCTACGACCGGGCCGCGTCGATGGGAGCGGATGAAAATGCATTTGCTCGAATGGGGCATAAAGGGCAGTCGACTTTGACCTATTATGCGGCAGGGCACATGCTGTATTCGGACGCGCCGGGGCAGAAGGCCTTTCTTCGTGACGTACGCGCGTTCGTTCAAGGTCAGCCAGTGCCTGGCGGCGCAATTCCGGTAACCGAACCAAAACGCTGATCTCGCGCAAGCAGCGGCGCACTGCCAGGCAGATGCACGCCGATCTCGTGGTGCTGGGTTATGACGAATCCTACAACCGCGTCGCTGCTTTTTTGCTTCCGTAGTGACAGTTCCACACGACCATCGAGAACGAGCATCGGCGTCAAATCGAGCGGGCGTTCCCGTTCGTTTTCGGAACGTCTCGATCCAGCCGTTTCCATATCCTGACCTGATAGGGCTCGGCGCTGGCGGCCGAGAATGCGGGAGCCGAAGCGTCTAGAAAACGACGCGCTTCAGACGGATGCCGCCGCGCCGCCGCGATCTGTGCCAATGCCAGATCGACGTTTGCGCCCCATTGGGGATCGGCGGCAAGCTGCGCGACGGCCGCCCGGTCGATGCCCTGCAGATTCTTCAGGGCATCGGCATACCGCCCGGCCCCGATCTGGCAGGCCGCCACGGTGTAGGCGGTCGCGTCGGTGAGCGCGGCCTTACCGAATCCATCGGCAGCAAAGCGATGGGCCGTCTCCGCGTTACGGATGCCTTCCGCAAGTTGCCCACCCCGGCATTGCGCCGTGGCCGCATCGGATAAAGCCGCCACCGCAAAGAAGGATTTCGGGCCCTGCTTGCGCACGGCGATGTCATGGACGCCGAGGTCGTCGCGGATCGCGTCGCTCCAGCGCTCCAGAATGCCCTCCGACTGCGCGCGCGTGGTGAGAAGTTGCAGCGTCATCTCGTGATCCGCGCCGAGACGCGCCAGCATGCGGGGATAGATGGCATTGGCCTGCTCTACCGCCGCAGCGTGTTTGCCCTCCACCATCAAGGCCTGCGCCAGATTCATGCCGACCATCAGCACATTGGCACCATCGGGCCCCTCGATCGCGGTGAAATCCCGCTCGAGCTGACGAAACAGCCGCTCCGCGCCGGCCCCGTCGCCCAGCCTGATCTTGGAGAAGGCGAGCCGCTGCCGGAACGTCAGCCGCGCAGCGGGATCAAACCCTGGCAGTGCCTCCGCGCTCCGCGATGCCTTGCCGAATTCCGCCTCGGCGGTGCGGGCATCGTTGTCGATCAGCGCGGCCATACCCTTGGCCGATGCCAACCATACGGCCAGGTCCGGACGCACAAGGCGCTGCTGGCGGATATCCTTCTCCGCCGCCGCGATCATCGTCTTGGCGCGGGGCAGGCTGCCCTGCTCATAGGAGCGCGCCTCCATCATCGCCTGTTGTAGCCGGGTCGCGACGGCATCGGGCGATGCAGCGCCCTGCGCCTGCGTCCAGAGAGCGGTCGCCCGGTCATATTCCAGCCGCGCGCCGGGCCAGTCGCTGCGCTTGTCGAGCGCGTTGGCGATGGTCTGGTGCAGCCGCGCCGCGACGGCTGGGTCGCCCTTGAAGCGGATGTCGATCAGCGGCGACGCCTGCTTGACGGCACCGACCAGGCTTTCATCCGGCGACCCGCCGCGAAAGGGGCTGCTGCGCGCCAGCAGGTCCGTCGCGAGGAAACGATTGACCTTTTCCGCGATCACGGTCTGGTGCTCCGCGATATCGCGCTCATGCAGGGTGCGGACATACAATAAAGATGTCGCGATCACGCCGAGGGATAAGGCTCCCGCCGACGCGATCACCCAGGGACGGCGAACACGAACTCGCTCAAGACGCGCCTCCGCGAGACGCGCGCGCGTCTCGGTCTCTGCCAGCGCGTCCCGTTCCACGCGCCTGACCTCCAGCGAGCGCAGGCGGCGCGCCAGCTCGGCGGCGCTGTCGAGGCGCAGCAACGGATCGCCCGCCGCGGCCAGCGCGATATCCTCGCGCAGCAGCGGATCGGCGATGTCCGCTTCCCAGCCCGGGGCGAGCGGCTTGCGGAAATCGCCGACGACGATCTGATACAGGACGACGCCCAGCGCGAAGACATCCGAAGTGATGCTTGCCGTGGCCCCGGCAAGCAGCTCCGGTGCCATCCAGAGCGGTGTGCCGGTCGCATCCTGCGCGCCGTCACCGCGCCCCTCGAAACCGCTCTGCGTGATGTCCAGCACGGCAAGCCGGTCGGGATCGGACAGCACCGCGCTCCCGAAATCGACCACCTTGGGCTGCCAATGCCCGTTGCGATCGACCGCGACGAGGATGTTGCCCGGCTTGATATCCTTGTGAAGGATGCCGATGCCATGCGCCGCCGCCACCGTGGAAGCGACGGCGGCGACCAACTCCAGCCTGACCGCCAGGGGGATCGCCGCGAGGCCACCCTGTTCGATCGCCCACTGGCCGAGATCGGGACCGCCATAGGCGCTTTCCAGGGAATAGGGCGCGGTGACGAAGTTCCAGTCGAGCACAGGCACGAAGTCTGGACGCGCGCCGAGCGACTGAACCAGCAGTCGCGATATCGCGCTTTCCCGCTTCAGCGCGCGCAAGCGGCCGGCATCGGAGGCGAACTTGAGGACGTGCATTTCGCGCGTCTTCGTATGCTCGATCCGCCAGACCTCGCTGCTGGCGGAAAGATCGAGCCGCTCCACGAAACACCAGTTCGGCCGGTCGGGAACGGGGGTGCCCGGCTCGATGGAGAGCGCCTTCGGCGCTTCCGAACGAATGAGTTGCGACGAGACCGGCCCGGCCAGGCGGTAGCCGATGCGCGGGACGGTCTCGATCAGCCCGCCCGCGTTGCCCATCGCCTTGCGCAGCTTCGAGATCGCGGTGGTCAGCGAGCTCTCGACCACGACCACTCCGGGCCAGACGGCATCGAGCAGCTCGTCCTTGGTGACGACCTCGCCGGCATGGCGGAGCAATTCGAGAAGGATGTCGAGCGGCTTGCCCTCCAGTTCCACCGCGTCATGGCCAACGGTGAATAGCCATCGCGCCTCGTTGAACGTGCAATTTCCGAACGTCCACAGACGCCTGACAGCAGAATCGGAAGGCGATGAAGCAGAGGTCATGGGGTGTCGCGCGAATCCTTGAGAAATCCTTGAGATATTCGTGAGGACAATTCTTACGCCGCTGTTCCAGATTGCCGCAAGGCAACAATGCACGACATCGTGACGACAAGCGCCTTTCGATGTTGTGCCCTGTCTTGGAGACCATGATGAAGGGCAGAATATTGGGCTTCACGCCCTCGTCGGGGACCGGCACCATCACCGGGGATGACGGCAACCGCTATGGCTTCAGCCATGTGGAATGGCGCAGTGACAAGCCGATCGCCGCCGGCACCGCGGTCGATTTCGAGCTGCGCGGCAGCGAAGCGATCGGTATCTATCAGATTGCGGGCGCTGGCATCGATGTCGCGGCGCTGACATCGTCTCCCGCGGTGACGAAGGCCCGCGCGCTGGCCACCGGAACACTGGCTTTTCCGCTCGCGATCCTGCTGCTGATCGCCAGCATCATGCCCGCCACCAACAGTCTCGCGCGCGGCGGACAAAGCCTGTCGCTGCTCGGCCTCGGCCCCGTCGTCACCGAATTGTCCCAGGAAGCAAAAGCCGAGCGGGAGATGGCCGAAAGCCGCGCCAAGGACTTCGACGAACGCGAGAAGCGGTTGCAGGCGGTGATCGCCACGACGGGCCCCGGTACGCCGATCGGCATGTTCGGCAGCGGCGGATCGGCGGGTGATGCCCTCAAGGAACTGCAGGACGAGCGCGCCCAATCCGCCGCATCGCAGGAAAGTCACATGGGCGCGTTCCTGCTGAGTTTCATGTGGCTGGTCTATGCCGTGCCGCTGCTGGCGCTGGCGCTGATCGGCCTGAGCTGGACCGGCCGCTCGCTGCGCACCGCATCGCTGGCCGCCGGTATCTCCGGCGTGATCGCCTTCGGTTTGCTGTGGAATCTGACATCGCTGGCGACGATCGGTGACGGCATGTCGATGCTGACGCTCGGCTTTGGCGCCTGGATCATCTTGCTCACCAGCATCGCGCTGGGCCTCTCGGGTCTTGGCAAGATTCGCAACCCGCTCGCCACGGCCTGAAGGAGATCACTGCCATGCGTTATCGTTCCGCCATCTGCCTATCGCTGCTGGGCGCGAGCCTCGCCACCGCCTGCTCGGCCCAAACGGCGCCAAAGCCGGCGGGTAACACCGGGTTTCCCGCAAACATGTCGGTCGCGGATCGCCGGCAAATCCTGCAGGTTTCCGGCTTCGATCTCAGCGCCGACCTGCGAAACGCGACACGCACCTGCGACGACAAGCAAGTCGTCGCCAAGGTCGGGGTCGGGCGGCGCGACATCAACAAGGACGGCAAGGAAGAATTCTTCGTTCTGAGCCAGAACGATTGCCCCGGCGGCAATGGCAAACTGCACGCCAGCATCGTTTTCTTCGATCCGCAGACCAAGCTCTATCAGAACATGCTCGACGTGGATGGCCAGCCCAGGATCGGGTCGCAGACCGGAACCGCCTGGCCGCTGATCGATGTCATCGATGGCGATAAGACCACCGGCTTCGTGTTCGTTGCCGGCGATAGCCGCTACCTGCGAACATCCACCGTCCAATACCGCAGGAACGTAGTGCTCGCCCGCCTGCCTGACAGAATCCCGCCCGGCCAGCTCCCCACCGCGGGATGGGCCACGCCGTGGAGCGTCGGCAATCTGACGCCAGGCCAGATCGCGCAAATCTTCGCCGCCGCGGGCTACAAGCGCGGCCCCAAGGGCTGGGGGGACTGCGACGGCGCGGGCGGCGTGCGGATTCCTGACGAGGAGGAGATCGGCAACGGGTCGCCGGTCATGGACATGAACGGCGATGGCAATCCCGAAGTGATCGTGAATGAAATCTGCGAGGGCGATAACAGCGGCGGCCGGTTCACGATCCTGACCCCGGTCCCCGGAGGCTGGAGGGTGATTGGCGAAGGGCAGGACAGGCCCTTCTTCCTCAAGACCCGCAGCCGTGCCGGATGGCTCGATTACGAGGAAGGCGGCCCAGGGTTCTGCCACACACGCGGCAGCAATGACGGCAAGGGTTATCGCGACGCCGGGCGGATCGAGGACACCCCTGGCGCGTGCTCCTGGCGCTAGCCGTTGCCAGGGCCAACGCCATCCACTCACATTAGGAAAGACCCAAATCCATGAAGGAATATCGCGGTATCCTGAAGCGCATTGGTGCCAAGGAAGGAGATATGATCGTCAATACCAGGGCGAATAGTTCCGTGGGCAATGTCCGGGTGTCGGGCTCGGCCTCGGTCGTCGAGATCGGCGATACCGTGCTGCGCGATGTCGGCTGCACGCGGGATATTTATGACCTGCTCGATGTCGGCAAGAGCGCCATTCTTTACGTGCATTACAAGAATTTCCGGAAGCCGATCATCCTTGGCGTGGCCTATCCGGCTGAGGGGCGCGGCTTCACGGTGCCGCTTATGTCGGTCGTTGCCAACACGGTCCTGTCGCTGCTGGTGTTCCCGATCATGTTCTTCATCTTCGGGCTGATGATGACGGCGGTCGTCGGCAACTTCCTTGGAACGCTCATCATCCTCGGGGGCATTGGCTTGACGCTCTACAACGTCGTCACTCTTGTCACGGGCTACATGAGTGCCGCCGCCAGTGTGCGGGCGCTGCGGCCCGCCTGAACCCGGTCGCCGAGGTACTCCAAACACGAAAGGAACAGCCAAAATGACGCACACCGCTATGGCCTTCACCCTCTGCGCTGCAATCGCCCTCGCCATACCCGGCGCAAGCCCGGCCGCGCAGCGCCATGCGGCGAAGGCGCATCACACCAGGCTGATGCCCTATGTCGAGATCCCGGTAGATCATGGGCTGTGGCTGTTCGCCGACATCCCCTGCAACAGTGTCTCCAATGCAGCCGGCCCGTTGATGTGGTTTCCCGCGCCACCACACGAGGACAAATTCCTCGACTGCGCGCCAGGCTTCAGGAAAACCGGCGCTGACACGTATCAGGACATTCTCTGTCCAGCGCCGGATGCAACTCCCAGCACCTACAAGGTGATTAGCCGCACCCGCATGCTCGTGGATGGCGAAGCCATGCGCCTTTGCCCGGTGAACCAACTGCCGGAGCCTTTCCGATCGACGGTTCTGGAACAGCTCGCGCGAGATCGCGCGGGACGTTAAATTTTCGAATTTCAAACGAAAGCTGTCTGTATCTTCCGTATATATACACATCGCTACTTTTGGCGCGCTTCGTTGCAACTGCTTGACGTCTTATGATGTCGTCACCGCGATCAAGGATCATCTCGCTTTCTATCCCGATCGTATGAACGTCGTCGAAGAACGCGCTTGACGCCTCTGATTCCTGCCCCCTTCGGAAAAAGCGGTGTCGTACACGAGATTTCGCAGCGCAGCCGCGCTGTGGCTTGTCAGGTTGGAAATCGATGGCGGTTTTCGCCAGCAGCGGACATTCATGCGGATCGGTAGGAGTGGCTTAGAAAGGGTCGAATTCCACCGTGGTCCGACTGATTGCCATCAGCCGAGCGCGGCTTGCCCGACGTTCGGCCGCAGCACCTTGGTGCCATTGCGCAAACTATCGATATAATCCGGCCAGTGCTGCATCATGCGCACACGTTCGTCCCAGTATTGGCCGCGCGTGTAAGTGCGGCGGACGGCATTGGCTTCGACGTGGGCAAACTGGCGCTCGATGGCATCAGCGTTCCAAATGCCCATCTCCATTGATGGGATCGAACCAGGCTTATTGGCGCAGGTGCCGTTTGACGGCATCTGACAGTTCCGCAACATAGAAGCCGCTCAGGCAGGCAAACCAGATCTGACCATCACCCACGAAATAGTCGTGCGACATGCAACTGTCCGTCACGCGCGGCCGATTGCCTGGAAGCGTTGTCTTGATCGCCGTTGGCAAGCCTGGGTGATAATAGGCAATTTCGCGTGGCCGGGCGGGATCGCGCAAGTCGACCACGCGCAAGCCAGACCCCATGAAGTTGAACATGCCCAACGCGACACGGCCCCACGCATCGTCGACGACGCTGTTGTAGTGGAGGCCGTAGGTGCCGGCGGCATTGGCCTTGGCCCAGGCCGGATCGGTTAGGCAACGATCGTTCGACTCCAGCCGGAACTCGCCAACCGGTTGCAGGTTGGTTTCGTCGCTGATGTCGAAGATGCGCGGAAAGGCGCTGCAGCGCAGTTCGTTGGCGGCGACCATGTACGGTTTGCCGTTGATGATGGCGATGGGCGCGTGGTGATCGCCTTGGCCGCGCGCCTTGCTGGTGCCGACGAACCTGATCGCTGGCCAAGCGCCCTGCGGGCCCACATCGGTTTTGCCGACAAGGGAAATGTCCCAGATGCTGGGAGCTGAATCGTCCTTGCGGTTCTCGATCGTCGGGACGCTGCCCGCGCAATAGAGGCGGGTCTGCGCAAGGTTGATCGTCACGTCGTGACAGCGCTGCTGGCGCCCGCCGGGAAGGATCAGCGGATAGTCGCCCATATATACGGGCGCTGCGGGGGCGCGGATATCCAGCACCATCAAGCCGGCAGTCCCGAACTGGCGGCCGGCGTAGATGCGCATGCCATCGGGCGTCGCTTTCAGTGTGTGGACATTGGCGGGCCAGAGGTAGGTCCTGATCAGCTTCGGCTTGGTGCAGTCGCTGATGTCGTAGATGTCGAGCGGGGCCGGGCCGGGCGGTGTCAGCCCGCCGGCATAATCGCCGGCGAGCAGCAAATGGCGATCGCCCGCGTCAATGACGTCCAATGTTTCCGAGGCTCCGCGGGCTCCCGGCGTATCGAGGAAACCGACGACCGCAGGATGCCTGGGGTCGCGCATGTCGATGACGGAAAGGCCTGCGCCTTTCGCTTCCGCCCCATGAAGGTAGATGCAGGTCCGCGACTTGACGAAGAAGCCGCTCGAGCCGCCATCGAACGGATCGATATGGCTGATGATCCGAAGGCCGCAGAAATAGGGCTGCTTGCTACGGCCCGAGGCGATGTCGGCAAGGGGCGTTTCTCCCTGCATGCCTGTTTCCGGCCGATCCCCTAACCCGCAAAGCGCCGTTGCCCTGACAGAAGCCGCCACCGGTTTGGGTGGCAATGCGTTGGCCGCGCCGGCGACCGGGCTGACGAGCAGAGCGAAGGCGACTAAAGTCCAGATCAGGCGTTTCATCTTGGTTTCCGGCAGCGGGACAGAGGGAAGGGTGCTTCAGCGACAGGCAAAGCTTGAGGCCTGCTCGGTGGCACCCTTGCCGTTGTACGTGGTCACTTGCGGATAGGGGCAAAGCGGTCGGCTGCGGCCGGGCCATGGCGTTTCGGCTCCCGCCCTGCCAACGATTGTGTCGGGAGTTACGCCGTTTTCTGCCCAATCCACCATCACTTGCATGAGATCGGCCTGTTGGGTGGCGTGAACCTGGGGGTTGTGCCCATAGCCCGGCACGATGAACAGGCGGGCAAAGCCGTCGACCACGTCCTTACCATAACGCGTGAACACCGTGTCAAAATAGGCGGCAGCATCGGGCGCTGGAAAAGCAAGATCGGCGCCGCCGGTAAACACGATCAGCTTG
>Ga0207713_1001565_pt1 | contig 17973 bp, 14 predicted proteins | sample KBSS64metaG_FD_184404 | JGI IMG/M metagenome (GOLD analysis project Ga0207713, IMG submission 184404) | Switchgrass rhizosphere microbial communities from Kellogg Biological Station, Michigan, USA - KBS S6-4 metaG (SPAdes) (version 2) | ecosystem: Host-associated > Plants > Roots > Rhizosphere >... | reverse complement strand
CTCGATTGTCGGCGGCTTGATGATGCTGCGAGATACGGCGAAGAAACTGCCGTTGACGGATGAGCAACTGCGCAAGGTGCATGAGCGCAATGCTGAGGCTGATGCGAAGGACGCGCAGGACCGCTAAATCCCCTGCCCCATTCCCTATAGAAGACAGCAACGTCCATTCGACGTCGCTGTCATGCCAACTGCAAAGGCCTTAGTCCGCCCCCTCTCAACCTGTGGGAGCGTGCTTGCCAGCGAAGAATCCAACACACTCTTCGCTCGAGTTCCAGCTGGCTTTATCTATACCTCTCCTTGGCCAATTGATGCATACGTCCATAAATGGGCTGAGCCAAGCATCGCCTGCCCAGCCCGACTGCTGATTACTCCACCATTACCTTGTCCCGATTACGCTCCAGCAACGCATTGCCGATTCCCTTGATCTCCAGCAGCTCATCCACTGACGCGAATGGGCCGTTGGCTTCTCGGTAGGCGACGATCGCTTCAGCCTTGGCCTTGCCGATGCCGTTCAGTTCTTTTTGCAGGGTTGGGGCATCGGCCTTGTTCAGGTCTAGGCGGGTGGCCTGAGCTTCCATGTGGGTGACGATTGGCACTGGTTCCTGCATGGCGGTAGTGCTGGCGGGGGCGGCGCTGACCGAGAAGGACAGGCTGGCGAACAGGGGCAGAAGCAGGTAGGACAGAACGGTATTGCGCATTAGGGATCACTCCTTGAGATTTGGGTTTTACGTGCAGCGGTTTCCTTGGCTGCACCTTCAAACTAGCGTCAATTGAGCGGAATAGCACAGCGATTGGCTCTAGGAATGATTGCGAAATTTAACGTTAGTGAATGATGATGGAACGGTAAGAGGAAATGTCCTACAGCGGCAAGGAAACCTTTCTAATTCAATGTATTTCAGGATGCACGACCAGCCGATAGCGGCAATGCGCCATCACTCCAAATCGCGACTATTCGTCACATAACCCGACTAAGTGATTAGATCTTTGCGATAGATTAATAGCCATCTGGCTTGACGCTTATACCCTCACACGCTTAACCTTCCGCCCCTTAGAACAGGGAAGTTTCCGGTTTAATCCGCGCAAAGTCGTCTACGGGCGAGCCTTTCCTGAAGATGAATTCCGGCGTGCCTAGGCACGCTGCTTTGCTTTGCGGTCGCTATCTTGAAGCCTCGTTCCTCTCTGCAGATCCAGAAATCAGTCATCTTCGCCCTCGTATTGCGTGAGGCGCGTGCGCGTCTCGGCACCCGCCGCATGGGCGCCGTCTGGATGCTATTGGAACCCGTCTGCCACCTGCTGGTGTTCTCCGTATTGTTCGCGATGATCCGCGCGCGCTCTGTTTCAGGCGTCGAGTACCCGGTTTTCATTCTGGTTGGCCTGGCACCCTTCCTCCTTTATCGCAATACTGCCCTGCGCCTGATGGACAGCCTGCGAGAAAACCGCTCACTGTTTGGCTACAAGCAGATCAAACCCCTGGACACCTACGTCGCCAGGGTCATCGTTGAGACCTGCATTGCGGCCACGGTCTACGCCATCTTGGTGTTCGGCTTCGCATGGTATGGCTTCGATATGACAGTCCATAGCCCGCTGCAGTGGATTGCCACACTGGCACTTGGCCTGCTGTTTTCCTTCGGACTGGGAATGCTTCTGGCGCTGATAACACACGCAATTCCGGGTCTGAAGATCGTCATTCGTATGGCTTTCTTCCCTCTTTACTTCATCTCAGGCGTGCTGATCCCGGCATCCTACCTACCCCAAGCCATGATGCCCGTGCTGTTGCTCAACCCTTTCCTGCACATTCTCGAACTGATTCGCGCAGAGGTATTGCCCCACTACACCCCGGTGGACGGCGTGTCCGAAACGTACGTCATCGCCTTCACATTGGTGTTGCTATTCCTGTCCTTAGGCACCTATCGCGCCCGCAGGATGCACCTGATTTCCACCAAGAACGGTTAAGCGCAGGCCAAACGTGTTCGAGCTCAGAAACGTCACCAAGTCTTATCTCACACCCAAAGGGCGCCGGTATGTCTTCCGGAACCTGTCGCTGGCTATTCCACCCGGCAAGAACATCGGCCTGATTGGTCGTAATGGCGCTGGTAAATCCACACTTATGCGCTTGCTCGGCGGTGCTGACGTGCCGGACTCAGGGACCATCGCTACCGACCGTAGCATTTCTTGGCCGGTAGGTTTGACGGGTGGCTTCCAAGGCAGCATGACTGGCCGTGACAACATCAAGTTCGTATGTCGCGTGTACGGCGCCACAGGCGAGGCAATGCGCGACAAAGTCCGCTATGTACAAGAGTTTGCGGAAATTGGCGACTGGATTGATGAGCCAATCAAAACCTACTCGTCCGGCATGCGCTCGCGCGTCGCTTTCGGGCTCAGCATGGCGTTCGATTTTGACTACTACCTCATCGACGAAGTGATGTCGGTCGGCGACGCGCAATTCAAGCGTAAGTGCGCCAAGGTGTTTAAAGAGAAATTGCAGAGCTCGAATGTTGTCCTGGTGTCCCACTCGATGCCCGAAATCAAGAAGCTCTGCGACGTGGTGCTGCTGGTACGTGACGGCGGTATCCACGTGTATGAAGACGTCGACGAAGGCATCCACGCCTACAAGAGCTGACTTCCCCATTCCAATCAAGCAGCACCGTTCCACTTGAAGGATGCATCCAATTATGAGCAGTACGGGTAAAAAGAAGGGCTGGGGCCTGGCGATGGCCATGGTGATTCTGCCGATGATCCTGGCAGCCATTTACTATGGCGTATTCGCTGTAGACCGCTTCGTCAGCTCCGCCCAAGTGGTAGTACGTCAGGACGGCAGCAACCAGGGCGCTCAGGTGCCAGGGCTTGCAACACTTTTGACCGGCGCTAACCCAGCCTCTCGGGAGGAGACTCTGTACCTGCGCGAATACATCACGTCGATGGACATGATGCTTCTGCTCGAAGACAAAGTTCATTGGATCGAGCAATTCGCCGCTCAACGCAGTGACCTATTCTTCTGGCTCGACAAAGACGCTCAGCGTGAAGATTTGCTGAACTACTATCAGCGCATGGTTTCGGCCCACTATGACGAGACTACCGGCCTGCTGCGCGTAGAGGTTCAGGCGTTCACGCCAGAGCTGTCCGAACAGATGCTGCGCGTAATCCTTCAAGCCAGCGAACATTTCGTCAACGAAGTAAGCCACAATATCGCACGCGAACAGATGAAGTTTGCCCAGGGTGAGCTTGAAACCGCGCGCCTCAATTACGCAACTCGAAAGACTCAGTTGCTGACCTTCCAGAACGTTAACAAGGTGCTTGACGGGGGCAACACTGCCCAAAGCCGCGCAACCATCATTGCCGACCTCGAAGGCCAGTACACCAAAGAGCAGGCTGCTCTGACCGAAATGGGCTTCAAATTGCGCGCTGATGCACCTCAGGTTCGCCAACAGCGGCAGAAGGTAGAAGCTATCACTCAGCAGCTCGCTAAAGAGAAACGCCTGCTGGTCTCGTCGCCACAAGGCTCACAGTTGAACGTGGTCGCATCGCAATACCAACAACTGACCCTTGATGCAGGCATCGCCGAAGAATCCTACAAGACTGCTGTAGCTGCGCTGGATAACGCCCGTATTGAGGCCAGCAAGAAAATCCGCACCCTGGTGACCGTAGTCAGCCCGAACACACCACAACTCGCCCTGTATCCAGAGCGCTTGTACAACCTGGCGACCATTTTGCTTGGCCTTCTGATGCTTTATGGCATCACCCGCTTCATTCTGGCTTCGATCGAGGATCATCGTGATTAAATCCCTGGCTACCTCCCGCACCTTCAACCAGAAGCTGCTAGCGCTGGCCCTGGCTACCATGGGCCTGGCTGGCTGTGGCGGAACACTTTCCGGCGCTGGCCCTTACAAGGGCACGATTGAAAGCAAGACCGAAAACTACAACCTTATAGACATTAATGCCAACACCATTAGCCCCTATATGGCTAAACCTTCGCACCCCCCATTGGCCACCATCAGTAAGCCACTATCGCCTGAAGTTCGGTTAGCCCCAGGCGATACTCTAAACGTACTGATCGCCGATACTGCACCCGAGGGATCCGCCCTGTTTGCTCCCTTAGCAACAGGCGGCACCCAACTGAAGTCACGCATCGACTCACAAGGCATGCTGTCGCTCCCCTATGTCGGCCGCCAGTTCGTCGCAGGTATGACCCTTGATCAGGTTGAACAGATGATTCGCCGTCAACTCAAGGGCATTACTACCGACGTGCAAACGCACATAGAACTAGTCGGCGACCTTTCTGGATCCGTACTGGTTGCTGGAGCAGTAAAGACCCCAGGTCGATTCAGCACATTACAAGGACCATTAACCCTACTGGATGCTGTCAACCAAGCTGGAGGCCCACTAATGGAAGCCCATCTAGTAAACGTTACAGTACGCACCGGCACCCAAGTACAACAGTTCAATTACGAAGACGTACTGGCCGGCAACAACATGACACTTCGCCCAAATTCCGAAGTTGTTCTTGACCGGGCGCGCCAAAGATTTGTGGCTATGGGTGCAGTTGGTGATCCAGGCCTCAAAGATCTACCCAGCCAGAACACTAACCTGTTAGACGCCCTGGGTAGCGTAGGAGGGTTGCGAGAGCAAAACGCTAACCCAGAGGGTGTGTTCATTTTCCGAATGGAAAAAGGAACAAAAGCAAAACCAACAGTACTTCGCCTTAACATGCGCGATCCTGCGGCTATATTCTACGCCAGACAGATCGCAATCCAGCCAGATGATACCATTTACGTGACCAACGCCGCTGTACACGAATGGCAAAAAATCATTAGCCCTATCATTCAGACACTACTAGTTGGAAGAGCAGTCTCTCAATAACACAAAGCCCTGCCTTTTCTTAAAAAGCAGGGCTTAATTTCCTCGCAGTTAAATATACAGCATATAGCAAAAAATCAAGCAGCAAGCTTTTCAATACGGGCGGCCACCTTCTCCCTATCCGCACCATTCTCAAGGGAGGCTTCGAGATACTTTCTAGCTAGATCTTTATTCCCTTCCGCCGCGTAAACATCTGACAACATCATTAGAACAATATGAGCAGTCGGATTAAATTTCAAATAAGAATGGAAGTGCACTTTTGCATAAGCGTGCTGATTATTCAGCATCAACGCTCGCCCCAGTCGATAGCGAGCCCCAATATAATGAGGCGCCGAACCCACGGACATAAGCAGGTACTTTAACGCTTCGGAAGCCCTCTTGCGCTCTAGCAAACTTGTACCCATCATATAATTGGCATACTCATGCCGCACATCTAGCAACAGAGCGCGACAAGCCTCAACCTCGACAGCCTCCCAATCTTTTTCCTTGAATGCCAAGAATGTCTTGTGCAAAGCCTTAACTAGCGCCGGATTTTTAACAGAAGCTCCGACCTCAACTATTTCAGGCAATGAAGCACCTTCCGACCAACTCCTTACAAATTCGGACAGACCATAATATTCTTTAATAAAGGGCGCGCCACCATGCCCCACACCAGTCAATGTAATCGTCTTAACATTTTCAAGATCACGGACATGCGCGGCCGCAACCAAATCAAGAGCATCACACTCTCCGGCAATTTGCAAAACCTTAGCCGACGAAGACTGAATCAACGGACGCAAATCTGGAAATGCAACCTGTATATCCTTAGGCATTCGCTTCTGGCTACGACTACCATTAATCTTTAGCCTTGTATCGTAACCGAATGCAAGTACATTTGCACCCAAGGCAGCACCGTATAAGACAGCGCCATACCCTCCCATACTCACGCCCACAAAGAAAACTTCTTCGACTTTGAGATAGTCAACCAACTCTTTCAAATACCGAACAGTACCCTCATGACTATCTCCAAAACCAGGAATACCTTTCTGATACCACTCATTTCTCCCATTATTTAAAAACAACAAATGAGAGGACTGCGAATTCCCAACATGCCAAAAATCAAACTTTCCATCAGTCTTATCCGTACCAGCCAAAAACACCATTAGCTGTTTCGAACCAGGCCTCTCCACGATTTTGAAATGCTTTCCTTCAAGCGACATTGCATCAAACATAACACACGAACCCATCTTAAAATTTACACATTGACAAATTAGGCTAAAAAAGAAGCAAAAGCAATACCACCGGACTCATCAGGGTATGTTTTTTCACTGACCAACAAATCACCCACACAATTTACTCACAGATAAGCGATGAGTTAGCCTCGACCCGATTACCAACATTCATCCTTCCATCCGGCTTGGGCTTATTCTTAAACGGCTCCAAGACCTGACCCACAACCCTTGCATCTATTTTATTATTGGAGACGACATTATTATCACCTTCAAGCCTAACTGGAACTTCAACATCACAAAATCGATTCAATTCAATATTATTGTAATTAGCAAAATCCTCGTAATAATTTCCACTACCATCGACGGCCGGATCACCACACCCCCATTTACTCAAATTTCGACTTTGACGTGACGCGACCCAGACACCGACCGGCTGATGGCGAAACTCATTTTCAATGATCTCATTATAATCACTAGACTGCCAACGAAGCACAGACTTTCCTGACTTAAAATTTTCCCCACAGTTCTTGTAAATAAAAACCCCACCAGCAGAATTCCCCTCAAACACATTCCCCCTGACCACATTATGAGCCGAAGAGTCGATAGCCAAGCCCTCTCGGCGCGTCAGAGTTCCATTATTTAATATTTTATTATTCAGAACGCTTATATTTCGACTCCCCTGCTCAAGGTAAACCCCAACCTTGCCAGCCTCACGAATAATTGAGTTCTTCAAGACAGACCTTTGAACATAGCTGTCAAAATAGACCCCGCCACGCCCACCAACAGTCTGCACGTTATCAATAACAATATTTTCAGGCGACACATCATAGTTGGCCTTATAATCCTTCAAAAGTGACCACTTAGGTACTCCTGAAGTCACATTGAGCACCCGACCATTAAAGTTCTCAATTCGACAATTTTTGACAACTACATTTCTTATTTTTTTTCCACGACCATTAATCGAAATAGCTGTTTCCAGCAGGTTCTGCCCATCCAAAAGCGCACCCGCACAATCAAGTACCGTATCACTACTGGAGATCACAATCGGGGAGCTATAGGTGCACCCCTTCTGAAGACTGACCTTACCAACAAACGTCCGTGGTAGGCTGCAATCCACAGGCCCGGCAACTGAAATACCCACTACTGAAAACCATACAGCCATCATCACCAGAAAACGCACAAGCAAAATCACACAGCACCCCCTAAAAATTTTGAAACACACACTTCAAAAGCCCCCCCCCTAAACCTAGCAGCACCACCACGCTTCCGCCACACCTAGTCGATGCTGGCATCGCGATCCAACCTCAACTCCGTACTGAGATGACATACCCACCCCCATAATGAAGCCAGCATCAGTGAAATTAAAATCATAATTAGAGGGCCGAGCAATAAGCATATGGAATACTTCAAGTCCCACCTCGAAAATCTTGTAAAAAAGCAACCCTCCCACTCTTTTACAAGCCCACCATGACGAAAACATGTCACTCGCAAGATCAAACAGAAGCGTATTTCAAGCACATATTGCCAGCCTCACGCTCAACCATTAAAACAGCGCCAGCTTTTTGACAACTGCACCCCACTTAACAGCACCTAAAACGAACAAACAATATCAATTTGATATCACTCGCATTGACCCTAAAATCTCTAAAAGAACGCTAAAATCATCGAAAAACCATCAAAATCAGCAAAAAAATGCAATTGCATCAATGAACACCAAGCTAAACACCCACTTCATATCAGTAATACAGAGACGCCCCCCCACCGCCGCTGCCACCCGTCATAAAAAAAAGATGCAAAATCCACGATTCCACTTAATTATTGTTGACAAAAACAACTTGCAAAACATATGATTTCGGGCTGTAGGTGGCCAGCGCTCTAACCTGCTGGTCTCTTGAATTCCCGCCCAAGCAAACCATGGAACACAGTCATGGAAGATAAGCTCATCTCGAAACTCGCTAGCGTTTCAAGCGAGGCTACGCTGCACCCGCCTGTCAGGCTTTATGGCGCCGTGACCGTGAACGCGAAAGCCCAGATAGGTAAGTACACGTACATCGGACGAGACGGGTACGTTGGCCGAGGGGCAGTCATTGGCAATTACTGCTCAATTGCTCGGAATGCCGAGATCAGCCCAATCAACCACCCGACTGATTACCTCAGCAGTCACCCATTCCAGTACAATACTAATCATTTCAGCGACCATCCTGGATATCGAACACATGTTCGAGTCAAGGGGCCAAGCGCGAACCCAGCAGTAATCGGTCACGATGTTTGGATTGGTGCAGGCGCCATGATCTGCCAAGGCGTCAATGTCGGCACGGGCGCTGTTATCGCTGGCGGCGCAGTTGTCACTAAAGATGTTCCTCCCTACGCAATTGTGGCTGGCGTCCCTGCCAAACTGATTCGCTACCGCTTTGACGAAGGGACCATTGACAGGCTGCTGAATAGCAAGTGGTGGGAACTGGAACCCAAAGATATGGTGGACGTAGATTTCCAAAATATCGCAGACGCATTAGACAGAATCACCACCACCAAACTTAAGATGGGACTGGATAATCGCAATGCGCTTGCCGGGGCTATCAGCAATGCTGCGAGTGGTACAAGCTCGGGAATTGTATGGTTTACCACCCCAACCGCCTATGCTGACATGAGCGCCCTAGAACGCTTCACAAGCATTGAAGTGCTTGATCACACCCAAGGCCCAGGTGATTCTTCCCCGCTGGTAAGTCCAGGTATCTACAAGATTAACAGCGCAAGCTTCGATCCTAAGCGTGGCTGGTACCGACTCACGTTTAGCATTGACGACGTGCCTTTCAAAGGCAAGATTTTCAAGAATCGATTTACCTTCAAACTCGGTACCGACTGATTAAATCGGACATTAATTAGCAGAATGCGGCTTCGAAATCGAAGCCGCATTGTCATTTTGAAGACGCGCGCACTAGATCAATCCAGTAGAGCGCTCTATCTTGCGTGCCTTCTACATCATCTATTGCATCAGAATCGCTAACGATAGGGATAGTTATGAGAACAGTGATCACCTTTGGAACATTCGACGTACTACACATTGGTCACGTTCGAATTCTTCAACGCGCTCGCGAGCAAGGTGACAGACTGGTAGTGGGCGTGTCTTCAGACGCACTAAATTACTCTAAAAAACAACGCAATCCCGTTTACCCGGAAACCGAGCGCCGCGACATTATCGCCTCGCTGGCTTGCGTAGACCAAGTATTTCTTGAACAGTCTTTGGAGCTTAAAGGCGAGTACATTAAAGAGTTTGGTGCTGACGTATTGGTCATGGGTAATGATTGGGAGGGACGTTTCGATGAGTACAAGTCGCTCTGCGAAGTTATTTATCTTCCCCGGACAGATGGCATTTCTACTACTCAATTGATCGCCGAGATCAAAAAATATGGATAAATTGCCAAGGGTAGGCTTCGTCGGCTGGAACCCCTTTCAATTCCTTCATATACAGAAGCTGGCGAGTACTTTTCCAGGCGCCTGCTTTGTCATTGAAAAGCGGAAGGATTTCATCGACGAGTTTAGTGAAGAGGTCTTAAAAAACCCCTCCACCCCTATCATGGTATGGGATCGGGCAAAAATGCCTACTCTCGATGGGGTTTTTGACATCATAGTTTGTCAAACGCCTTTTTCCCGGATTGAAACGTTCGAGAAATCGAAGATTGCTATGATTCAATACGGCTACGCCAAAGAACCGCATAATTACGGACCTTGGCGCGCTTTTGCGGACCTGTGTCTCACTTACGGTCCTTATGCTTCAAAGCGAATCGACTACTTTAGTCCTACTGCAGCAGTTGGAAATCCTCGATATGATGATTGGCATTTCGAGGACTTCCACAACAACGCTAAACGCAAACATGTCGATAAGCTTAACCCGGCTAAGCAAACTGTTCTTTACCTACCTACCTGGGGCGATCTCTCCAGCGTAGATAAATATTTAGATGCGATTTATAGTCTATCTGAGAACTTTAACGTTCTTACGAAAATGCACCACAACACACAACTCCTTGAATCAGATAGAAAAGGCAAAATTGCCTCTGGGAGCATATGCCATTTCGGCGCAAATGATGACTTACTGGAGTTATTATCCATAGCCGATATAGTAATATCCGACTATAGCGGAGCTATCTTTGACGCCATGTTCTGCAGGAAACCAATAGCCCTCCTCGAAGCCGATCTTGATGGTCAGATGGGAGGAAAGAAAATCGATGATTACAGCTTAGAGTATTCTCGCCGCGATGAGCTTGGCTTGCGCATCAAATCTCCTGAGCATTTAAAAATGGGGATTTACGAGCTAGCCAAAAACCCTCAAAAATATATTGACGGCTATGAGTCACTGCGAAGCGACTTATTCACTCCAACCAATGACTCGCTAAGCCTAGCTCACAACGCCTTGGTTCAGCTTTGGAAAGGCAAATACACTCCAAGCCAACCTCAAATATATGTGCGTAAAGAGCTGAAAGAGTTCTACACAACGAAGCGACAGCTGGCCATTGCTAAGAAAAAGCAGAGCGTAGTGAAATAAATGCTATCCATTCAGCGAAACTTAATTGTTAAAGCAATTTTTCTGTTGTCGAAGATAGGCGCACATCGAGCTAGTCTAGCGTGTACTGATAGACTGCTGCAACTCGATGTATCGTTAAGCCAGTTGCGAAAAGCAGTAGCTTCGGCTACCGCACGCAACGACCACGATGCGGTTCTGCGCTTCGCGACGTATGCTATTGAAAAATTCCCCGCAAATTCGTTCGGCTACCTTGAAAAAGCCAGGGTCCTGAAAGATCAAGGTGATTCTGATGAGGCCGTGGAGATACTTAAGTTAGCTCCATCTTGCGGCCCAGTGTCGGATGCCCTGCGCTCTTACCGCTCGAAATCCTCACGAAAATCAAAGCCAGTCGCAAAAAAACCTAAAACTCAGCTGACTGAAAAAGATCTTGAACAGTCTCTCGTGCTGGCCGGCAATGACGCATCATGGCTCAGCATTATCGCAGAGCAAGCAGTATCCGCAATTAAGGCAGATCCGTCTAACGATACTAACTTCAATATTCTCGCACGCACTTATCATCAATTAAATATGCATGATAAATTAATAGATGCGATTATATCTTTCCCCAACAGAATTTCCTCACGTCTCAATTACAGATTGATGCTGGCAAAAGCTTATCAGGCATCTCGCAATCAGCTGGCTGCTTATGAAGTACTGCTGGCTGCTCAGGTAGAGCATCCGTCAGAGCGTATGTTGCTAATGCGTATTAGCGATATACTTCGCGACGATGCTCAAACAGCTCGTGCTTATTCTTACCTATGCGCAAGCCAAGCGCTCTACCCCGCATATGGATCGGTTAAAAGACTTTCATTCGAAATCGATCACGCCCTTTATGACCAAGCGCGGGAGACGCTACTGAGCATCTTGCAATTTCCTCAAGAAGTTTTGATGAAATTCATGCCGATGATTAACCGTGCAACCCCTTTTTTTCCCGAGCTTGAGCAAAGTACTCAAAGGGCAAGAGGTAGCGCGCGCGTATTACTTTCGGCAGAGAGCGGGCGCAAAGGCATTAACCCCGACGACCAAGTAAAGGTCGCGATTAAATGCCGCTGGATAAATGAAGCACAAGACATTATAAAGCGGAACAAAAATGGGAAGCAACCTGTAAGCAGCGAAAACAAAGCTTGGCTTGAGACAGTAATAGATCAAATCCGCAAAATTCGGCCACTTGTAGAAATGGCAAATACGAATGAAATATCACCACATCTTTATGGTCTAAAAAATGGTGTGATGGTTGATGTCGATTTAAAAAAAATCGACACTTCAAAGACGATTGAAGTATTCATTCCCACTGTATTTTTTGCCGCACCAAATGAAATAAAACCAAGTTATGCTACCGTACGAGCGTTCTTGGGAAATGTCTACGAGTATCTAATGTCTCGGCCGGACCTAACTTTAGTACCACGCCATCAGTGGAATTGGAGAAACTGCGATCCACGAATCCCAGGCGCTCGAATTGTAAGCTATCATACGAACGCACCGTACAATGTTAATCACCTGCACATCCAAGAAGTGCCGCTGGCAGGTCGCTGTAGCATAGACCATCAAGGCTTTGCTGGTTACTCCTCACTCGCAACACTACATAACCCAATAGAGGAAGTCAGCCCTACTCACTCAGAGGAAATCCTCTTAAAAAATGAGCAGGATCTATATAAAACTTATGTAGTGAACAACGTCTCAAAGTACTCTCAAACGGTTGATAGGGTATCATTCGAGGACGACTATGTCTTCGTAGCACTTCAAATACCAACAGATACCGTAGCAGCCTTAGCGTACGTTACAGGTTCTGAGCTTGTTAAGACCGTAGCAGAACATTATCTTGGCAGCAAAACAAAGGTACGCGTCAAGCGTCACCCTTACTGCAACAGCATGACTGTGCAGCACACACTTGACGCATTACTAGAAGCAAACGCAATTGAGATTTCTGATGCATCTGTACACGACCTAATTTCTGGTGCTAAAACTGTGTTCACAGTCAACTCCGGTGTAGGCCTCGAAGCACTCCTACATGGACGACCTGTAGTAGTTACCGGGGAATGTGACTACTCCTACGCAGTTTCAGCACAGCCGAAATCGATTGAAGACCTGAAACACACTCTAAGTCGTAGTCTCGTGTTTAATCATCAGCGCACTAAGTGGTTGCTGCACTATTACGTCAATAGCTATTCAATGGCAAGTAATGATAGCTATGCCATCCATGAGCGCCTTAAAAACTGGCTTGATTAATAAATTTCCGCCTGGCCCAAACATACAGGCCAATGCAAGCACAAATCAATGTGCCCCGAAATTATTGGACTTTTTGCACCTATGATCAAAATCACTTCTTCCATCGAATGTTCCAACTCTAAACCATTCGTTCTCTTCGGAGGAATTAACGTTCTGGAGTCTGAAGAACTGGCTCTTAAAGCTTGTGCAGAGTACGTTCGTGTAACCGAAAAGCTTGGAATCCCTTACGTATTTAAAGCCAGTTTTGACAAAGCAAACCGGTCCTCAATCCATTCATATCGTGGCCCAGGCATGGAAGAAGGCCTGAGAATCTTCGAGAAAGTTAAGGCTGAGTTTGGTGTCCCTATTATTACTGACGTTCATGAAATCTATCAGGCTGATCCAGTTGCCGAAGTGGTTGACGTGCTCCAACTTCCAGCATTCTTGGCTCGACAGACCGACCTTGTCGTTGCGCTAGCCAAGACTGGAAAACCCGTGAACATAAAAAAACCTCAATTTTTGAGCCCTTCTCAGGTACAAAATATTGTGCACAAGTTCAAGGAAGCAGGTAATGATCAACTGATTCTTTGCGACCGTGGCACTTGTATGGGTTACGACAACCTAGTGGTGGACATGCTAGGTTTCGGCGTAATGAAGCGCACTTGTGATGACTTGCCAATCATTTTCGATGTGACGCATGCGCTGCAGAACCGCGATCCATCTGGCGCCGCCTCAGGCGGTCGTCGCGAACAAGTGGTTGATCTTGCACGCGCTGGTATGGGCACTGGCCTTGCAGGCCTGTTCTTAGAGGCACACCCGAACCCGAATCACGCTAAATGCGATGGTCCAAGCGCGCTACCGCTAGACAAGCTGGAACCATTCCTAGCGCAGATCAAGGCACTAGACGATCTAGTCAAGTCCTTTACACCGATAGTAATTTCGTAAGATTTGGTAAGGATTGTGGGCATGTCAACTACTGAGCAACGGGTGGCGATCATCATTCCAGCCCGCTATGGCTCTACCCGCCTACCGGGTAAGCCATTAGCCGACATCGCTGGTAAACCAATGGTCCAGCACGTTTACGAGCGTGCTTTGCAGGTAAGCAATGCCCAAGTTGTTGTTATTGCAACCGATGATAAACGTATTGCTGAAGCCGTTCGTGAGTTTGGTGGCAATTGCGTGATGACATCAGAGCACCATCCTTCTGGAACTGATCGCCTAGCAGAAGTGATGGAGCAAATTGACGCAGACATTTATATCAACTTGCAAGGCGACGAACCCCTAGTACGACCAACCGATATTGAAGCCTTAGCAGCTGGGATGCTGGCTGATCAAGCAGTCAATGTGGGAACCTTGTGTCACCCAATTGACCCGCATGAAGCACGCAACCCGAATACTGTAAAAGTTATATTAGCGAACAATGGCAATGCACTGTACTTCAGCCGCTCGCCAATCCCCTACCCTCGCGACAATGAAGCTGCAACATACCTTAAGCATGTTGGCGTATATGCTTATCGTCGCAATGTCCTGGCTGATTACGGCAGTCTGCCACAGACTATGATAGAGAACGCTGAAAAACTTGAACAGTTGCGATTAATCGCAGCGGGATATTGCATTCGCGCGTTCGTTGTTGAACCCACGGGGCCTGGTGTAGATACTCCTGAGTGCCTAGAGCGAGTGCGTGCTCTGATTAGCGGCGAAGAAACCTCATCTAAACCAATGCTCTCAGATATTCGCTTAGTTATCACTGATGTTGACGGCGTGCTAACCGATGGTGGAATATATTACGATGCAACCGGTGAATGTGTTAAGCGTTTTCATGTCCGTGACGGAATGGGAATGCGGTTACTAGAAGAGAGTGGAATTCGGGTCGCTGTACTTTCCGGCCGAGATTCTCCAGCTCTTCGTAAACGCGTGGAAGATTTGGGAATTACGCTTTGTAAATTTGGAGTGAAAGATAAGTTTACTGCTTGTGAACAGCTGATGGCTGAGGCTCGCGTGACTCACAATCAAACTGCCTGTATTGGCGATGATTGCATCGATCTACCTGCGTTCCTAGCTTGCGGTATATCATTTGCCGTCGCCGACGCCCCAATTTACGTAAAAGCTGCTGCAACGATACCTCTACTGGCTTCAGGCGGAACAGGCGCATTTCGTGAAGTAGCTGATGCCATCCTAATTGCTCAAGGGAAAGATGCGGTTTTATCCAATGCTGCTGACTATGCAAAAATCATGAATAAGATGGCACAGTAAGCCACCCTCTTACCCGGAATACGCCAGTGCTAACTTATTCAACCTAACTCCTCAGCTTTCTATAAGCGGTCACAGCAGAATTAAGTGACCGCTTTAATTTTACCCACCGTAACTACCACAAAAAAGACTGAAGCATAAACCCTTCAGTCTTATAACTTACCAATTAGCCACCCAACTCGACCGCCGCTACGAACTGAACCTGAACTCAATGGAGCCAGCAGGAATCACTCCATTATAAACAATAGCGCCTTGGGCAAACTTTACAACCAGACGATTACTTGCGTCACGCCCGATTGAATGAATGTCGTAAACCCCAGCCTGAATCAAACACGCTTGCTCCTTCCACTTCTTTGCTCTGTCGATTCGCATAACCTCAATCTGGCGGTAACCATCCAAATCATCAACAGACAAAGAAGAGAAAATTATATTCCCACCGACACTTGAGAACTGATTAGTCATCTTATTAGAATACTTAACCATATCGACCTGCCAGTTAGCAGATATCAAATCCTGCACAAGCACCAACCATTTTTTAGCGATGACAGAAGGCGCATACTCAAGCGCTGACTTGAAGCTTTCCTGTGACATTTGGGCAAACCCTTCATCGTCGCTGGCTAAGCTTACAATACGGCCGGCCATTTCAACTTCATCACTTACAAGGTATCCGTTTACGCCATCTTTGACTATCTCTACGGGCCCATAATTGGAAGACAATGAAATAACGGGACATCCAAATGACATCGACTCGAGGATGCTAAGCCCAAAGCCTTCAGAGACTGATGCAGAAATTGAGCCTCGCGCTTGCGCAAACACTTGAGATACGGGATTTGCGTATCCTTTGAGAGTTACGTGCTCGGCAAGATCATTCTCAACTATCAACTCTTGAATATCTTTCTCTCTGGACCCATGCCCCCAAATATCAAGCCTCAATTCTTCGCACTGTTCCAAGGCGATTCGGAAAGCACGAATAATCATGTCTATATTTTTTACCGTTTCCAAGCGAGAAACAACTACAAATCTACGAGTATCTCGCAACGCTTTGGGCGATGGCTCTATGCTCACCGAGTTAGGAATCACTCTTACATCCTTCAAGTCGTGAAATTGCCTATCTACGTCTTTCATTTGAGCGTTAGTAAGTAGCACCAATGAATCTGCGAAACGCGCACTATCCAGAATTCGACCACTCACAACAGTCACTGGGCTACCATATATATAAGGTTTAGCAAAGTGATTTCCGTGTAGCGTCAATACTTTTCGTGCACTTGAGGCAGAAACTTTAGATACCGCTTTAGCCTTCGTTGAAGCATCCGCTATTAAAATAGTAAAATCTGCAAACCTTGTGATCTCATTTAGCCAATGAGTATATGCCTCGTCTCTTGTCTTGAAGTTCAGAACGCCACGACCAACAAGATCAAGCTGAAAGCTCACCACTTGATTTTCGCTATCTATTATCTCTCGCGCAAAAATACGGCCATTTGCATCTAAGTACTCCGATGAACGCAAGCCTGTCAAACCTACGTATCTTGACTTTCTTTCAAGCTCGACAACATCTGACCTAACAAAGAAGTCGCTGATCTGCGCTATATCTTCGCCTGCCTTGGAAACTATTGCGTAATAATAAAAAAAATTCACTACATTGACGGACTGGCCAAGCCTCCCATCCTGTCTGAGTAAATAGACCGAATTTAACAACAAAGGATCATATTCAGCCGTGGCAATCAGAGATCGGCACCCACTCTCCGAGAGCATTTTAGCCCTGGCCATAGCTACACGAGTGACTCCTCCAGATTGTGCGGAGAGCTTATTTAGTACAGATAGCACCTGTACATTGCGGGAAGATTCATAACATTCGCTAGACATTGAGCTTCGTCCATGAGTGACTTGGATAGCGCCTATTATGGCCAAAGTATGATCAGTGAGACAATAGCTTTGGGCAACAAATCGTAATTTAGCCATATTTTTTATTTTTCGCTCGTAGCTTCTCTCCACCCTACAGTCATTCTCACTCTCCTGGGTAGCTATTAACACTTCCACTAGACACCCATTATATTTCGGGGCGCACGGGTTCTATACAAGCCGACCTACACCCTTATGGGCGCCAAAGGATAAGGCTTCCTCAAGCATTGCCTAAATGCCTTCGAAATCCCCTTCCAAATCAACAGCTATGAATTTGGCTTCCCTCTGACCGAGCATGTAGTCCAAATAGTTTACCGAGCCTGAACTAGATGTAGATTAACACCAGGACATTTTATTTTATGTAACCCTATGCCTCAATGCCCCCGAATCAATATCAGTATGTAGATGTGCATTCATGCAAATGGGATAAAAATCTTCCTTTGGGCCGGCATCCACACAAATGCGCTTCTACATGCCCTTTTTTAGGCAATCATATTTTGACTAAATGAAAGCGCTGCAGTGGTGGAAATACTCTGTTCAAGATCTGGCAGAAATGGATGTCACTAACCCCCACATTTTCTGCCATCAATTAACAAGCCGAATCGCAGAAGGCAGGATTCAAGAGTTCAAGCCCTCCAGGATAAAATTTGAAGATATAATGAGAACACTCAGGGAAGAGACAGAGAGCACCTGAAAAAAGCACCCAATAAAAAGCCCGCAAAATGCGGGCTCATTACGACAACCAACCTGGAGAGTTTGACGTCCGGCAACTTTATTCCTACGTTAACCCGGTGTGGCTTTAGTCAAAAATCTCAACGACACCTACCACCGCACCTTCAGCATCAGTGACTGGCAACGCGCGAATCTTATTATCGAGCATATAAGATTCAGCCTCAGACAACTGCGCGTTTTCCAGGATGGTATGTGGCTTGGCAGTCATGAATTGAGCAACCGTCTCGTGAATAATGCCTTCGTTATTCAGCAACGCACGTCGCA
>Ga0207713_1001562_pt1 | contig 18009 bp, 20 predicted proteins | sample KBSS64metaG_FD_184404 | JGI IMG/M metagenome (GOLD analysis project Ga0207713, IMG submission 184404) | Switchgrass rhizosphere microbial communities from Kellogg Biological Station, Michigan, USA - KBS S6-4 metaG (SPAdes) (version 2) | ecosystem: Host-associated > Plants > Roots > Rhizosphere >... | reverse complement strand
GTACTCAGCAGGGAGAGCCATATAGCTTTGAGCCGTTTCTTCCAGGCTCGCGCCAAGCGGCACTGGAGCGGGAAGGGATGCGTTATGTTCTTCAAGCAACGCTTTAATCTCGTCAGCGCTTAGCAGCACCGGCAGGCTGGCGTTGTACGCTTCGATGAACTCGCGCAGAGTTACGGTGGTGGTGAAAGCACCCTCCGGGATCTCAGGTTCTACGCTGAACTCTGCTTCGAGGTTTTCCGGCTGCAATGCAAGGGCATGCACCAGGTTCCCCATGTCCAGCACTTTGGATGTTGTGCGCGGGATGGTTTTAGCCACATGGCGTGCGTTGAAGTACATCAGGCTGACGCGGGCATCTTTCACCTGGGTTGAGCTGATGCCGTTCGCTGCGTGATAAACGGCATTCGGTAGGCCTTCGTATCGGCCAGGTTCGAAGTCTGCAGGGAACTCCACTTCTGGGGTCGATTCCTGAACGTCAATTGTTGTTTCCTGCAACTGGTCTGCTTCTACGGAATCTGTCTGCGAATTAGCTGCATCAGTGCTTTCGCCCGGTGGTACCGAACCAACATCTTCGTCTTTCTCTGGCTTAGCCGTTTCCATCTGCACATCGCTGGTGGTCTCCGCTGTGTTTTCCGTTTTTTCGACTTCATTTGAGCTGGTATTGATGACCGGATCGTTATTTCCGCCCATAAGGCAATCGATGGAGAACACTCCACTGCCGAGATTTTCAACCTGCGGTTGTTCAACTGGGGCTTCAGTCTCAACTACAGGAGTAGGCAACGGCAGTAACTCCACAGCAGAGATAAACTCAGCCGTCATGGTTTTATTAACAAACTCAAGATGAGCCGCTGGCGTGTGGTGGATGTTTTCCGGCGCTATGCGGATCAGATTGAAGATTGCTGCACGGTTCACCGCCAATATGCCGGGCTGATTACGCAGGATGGCGCTCCATGATTTCCATGGTTCTTCTTTCTTCGCCACGATTTCTTTGGCGCGACGCAAAACGCTTGAGGGGATTTCAAAGTGATGGAAATCCATAGGCAGCAGGGCACAGGCGATCTCAAGATCGAGAGAGTCCAGAGTGTGGTGCGCGCCTTCGCCGCGATCCGTCACATAGCCACCGTCTGCATTGGTCCTAGAATCAGTGCGCTGAACATTACTGATACGATTACCGGCTGCCCATTCGCGAACGAGAATGCCGCGATCGATATAATCAGTTGCCGCCCAGATTCGGGTGAATCGGAGAACCAAAGCGAGTTCGTGACGCTTCTCCTGGCTGAACACCTTGCGAATGGCGTCGGTATAGCGCCAAAGATCTTTGGTATCGTAACCCTTCACTTCTTCGCAGTTTTCTGCCGCCAGCAGCAGGTTCTGGACATAGCTGTTGTCAGTGTCCATTTCCAGCGCGCTAATAGCTTCGTACTCTTCTCGAGTTACGTGATGGCGTAGTTCGTCGGCGGTGAACTGGGCGAGTAGCTGCTTGCGGAACGGCATTCGAACGACTGGATAACGTGTGGTTTCGTCATCATTCTCGTCAATCTGAATACCGTTTTCAGGTTCTGGATCCTGACCGGTTGTAACACCGGCGTTGCTGGCGCTTTTTGATTTGAGAAGAGTTAGCTTTCCGCTTCTCCACTCTGCAACTAATTGATTGCGATCGCCAGCATCTGCTCTCGTCCAGTCAGCCATGAATGCAGCGATAATTTCAGTTTCGTGCGCTTCATCTGGAGCAAATACCTGCTTAATCGCCTGAACCAGTTTCCACTCAGCGTTCAGGCTGAGTTTGGCAACTTCAGGGATGTCGTTCTTTGCACGCAGCAGGTTCTGGAGATAGGTGTTGCTTTCATCCAGAGACATTTCGCTGGCAGCCAGCTGCTGCTCTTTAGTAATGTGTGACAGGTATTTGTCACTGGTCAGATGGATGGCAAAACGGACAGCTTGAGTGCGGTTTTCAAGCGGGACACTCTCGACGGTAGTTTCGACATTAACGGACGTTTCCGGTGCCGCTGTGTTGTCCATGGCTCCAGTAGACTCAGCAACAGCCTTTGGCAGCCAGGTGCATCCATCGTCCTGCAGTTCGTAGCGTTTGCACCAGGTGTAATCCACGGTGCTTTCTTCCGGGAGGTCGTTATACACTGGGAAATCGGTGCGAACCGGTTTGGCGTAATCCTTACCGCGGCCGGTTTCAATACCGGCATCTTCCAGCTCAACATCGAGCTGCAGGTTTGCACGGGCTTCTGATTTCGCAGTGAACCAAATCACTGCGTCTTCTTTGCCGGATTTCTGCGTAGCCTTAACTACATAGAAAAATTCCATGTGAGATCCTCTTTTTTGGATGTAAGATCCCCGGGCCAGAGATAGCGCCCATTGGGTGAACTTTGGTTTTTTAAGTAGTTTTCCGGTGTAACTTTGGTCGGGAGCACCGGACGTACGGGCCGCCTTGCGCGGCTTTTACGTTATGCCTCGTGGGCCATCTGGTCGTACGAAGCACAACGTTCAGAGCAGTATTCTTTTTCTTTGCGCGCCAGTTGTGCGCCGTTGCGATAGAGAAGGGTACTTTTGACTACTTTCTCCGGTTCAACCGGCTTGCTGCAGTACCCGCATTTTGTTGAGTTACACATCTGGATTCCCCTTTTGCGCTAGCAGGTAGCATAAGCGGCGAAGAATCACCTCGAAGAAGTTCAGCTTTACTGCCTGCTGCCGTCCTGGTTTGCGTGCGAAATCAATCATTCTCACCCTCGTTTGCCTTATCGCCGGCCAGCGGAACGTTTACACCTGATGCGCGTTAATCTCTCCACCTCATCCGACTGTTCATATGCCGTCGGCGGCTACTTCGTGGGCGTCCTGCCTTGGTGGTTCGTAGTGCGTCTTGGTGATAGTGATTAAATCACTGGTTTATAGTTGTGTCAACTCAGGGTTAATAATAATTGTAAATCGAAGGTTTATACGGGTTGGATTTGTGAGGTCTCTGGCGAATTGCAGGCAAAAAATTCCCGACGCGCTGGTCGGGATCGTGGAGTTCGGGGCTGTGGGTTAGGGTATAAAAAACCCGGCGCAGTGGCCGGGTAGTATGAATACTAATTTAAAAACCTAAGGGATGTGCCAGCAGCTTCAAACATATGGTCAAAATATTGTGCCATATCTTGTTCACTGAGAAGATTAAACACATTATCCGCATAGCCTTCAATCAAATTCAATTGCGTTTTACCGGATTTTTCTTCAGAAATTGAATTTGCTGCATATACGACAAACGATTTAACACCTGTATTAAAAACTGATTTGGCTTTCGATATGGTGATGGCCTTAAGTGCTGAATCACCCATCTTTTGTTTCATACTGTCGCCACGAAGGTCTAAGGTTTCTGTTAAATGATAAGCACCATTTTTTAGCAATAACTCAGCATAAATACCTTCTTCCTCAGCTATTGGGAAATTAGTAACCACTCTATGATTCCATAAATCGTTATGGCTTTTCCCTAATATTCCAGCTCGGTTAAACTCTTGTTTAAGCTCAGTAATTATCCTTTTATTTTGTTTTGAGCGATCGCTAGTAAACGCCGGTTGAACATAATCTTTCATTAATTGCTCTAATTTGCTCTCATACGCAATAGCATCTCGTAGAACAAACATTCCGGGTTCGGAAATTTGAACGCTTCCATTACTGCAAAGTTTCGATAATGACTTAAAATCTTTAGTTATTTCATAAAGCCACTCAATTTCTGATGTAAAGTCTTCAATTAAGGATAAGCTAAACCGGTCGCTTACGGCTTTTAATTTTTGCTCAGTCTTTAATAATCTAATATCTAAGCCATGTTCTGTCAGAACCAGAATGCCAACATTAATAGATTCAGATCGTAAAGGGTCAGAAATCAATTTTATGATGCTAAAGTAGAATTTATTCATGATTTGACCTCGTTATCTATAATGTCGATCCTATCCTGTTTCTCTTGGCTATCCCACCAGGACAAAAGCGCTTCGCGACGCAACACCGGCAACCATGTATCAGGCATTCCACTCAAAATACCTTTTATCACTGAAATGTCCATAGAGCTTAGCTTCAAAAGGATGTTTTCTGCACTTTTGAGATAAGCAGGATCACTTCCGATTACTGTCTTGATGATTGTCCAAACCAATGCTGTTTTAGAGTTGTCTGGCAACAGTAATGTCCCTGTTCTGTTCGGCCAACCCATGACCAATCCTGACATACTGAAATCAAAAGCCTGAATAGCAACAGTTTTCTGACGATTTTCTACATAGAGATAATTATTTACGTGTCTATCAACATTATAAATGAATTGATCGAATGCGTAGATTGCCCATAACTGTTTACGCATATGGAAATCGGAATTTTCCAGTAAGTTTCGCCACTGCGGAACTTCCAATGCACCGCGGTATGCAGCAAGGTCGATTCTTGAGCCAAAAACGTACTGATTGCTTTCTGGCTCTAGCAGTATTCTACATGGGGGTGAAGGCAGGCCACATGCTTCCGCTAATTTGCTGCTTAGCCATTCAGCAGCGGGTACTAATTCAGGTGATTGAACGCTGAGGTTAGAAACTTGCCCATCCTGAATACTCTTTACTGCATATTCCAAACCATCGTTTGCAATAGCAAAACTCCGCAAATGCCCAGTGGCTCCGTTTGGAGGTGTCCACTCCTCTATTTCGAGGCCAAACAGCGGGCGAGGCTCTGTGGGCGACTGATGGCCATCCTCAGAAGGATTGTTATTTAACAAAGTAACCCCTTAATTATCTCTGATTAGCACTTCCCAATCACACGGGACAACTGGCGCAAATTAGAAAACAAAAATCATCACTTTCCCTGTGTGCATACCGAGGCTGGCGACCATTACCCTGCTTGGTTTAAAACTCAATCCCCCTGCGAACGGATGCGCCCCTTCATGTACTTCTCATACAACTCGTCCAACTCTTTCAGGCGGAGCGCGAAGATTCGGAGCATGTTCTGTTGCTCTTCTTCCGGCAACTGGCGGTAGAGCTCCAGCAAGCGTTGTTCGTCCGGCTTCAGTCCGTCTTTCTCACCAACGTCCTCGCCGAGCAGCCATGCGACAGATATTCCGACAGAGTCAGCTATGGCTAGGGCTGATTTTTTACTAATCACGCCCTTTTTGAACCAGCCGTTGACCGCCTGAGGGGTAACTCCGGCTATGCGTGCCATGTCTGCTTTGGTAACACCGCGCTCATTGATTTCGGCGAGGCGTTGTACCAGTACCGCGTTGGGTTCTTCTTTTCTCATGTCGTCATTGTAAATATTTGGTTTATACATACAATAAATCCGCAGTTTGCATGGATTGTAAATCTGTGGTTTACTTCTGCTATCAGCAAGCAGGAGAAGACCATGTCCGCATTAGACAAAGCAATAAAAGCCGCTGGCTCAGCCAGAAAGCTCAGTATCGCGCTTGGCGTGACGAGTATGTCTGTAAGTCATTGGAAGAATCGTGACCACGGGATTGTCCCACCAAGCTACATCTTCCCAATCTTCAAAATGACAGGCGTAACTCCCCACGAACTGCGCCCCGATCTCTATCCAAACCCAACAGACGGTTTACCTAAACAGGAGCCTTAACAATGCAAACTGTTTCATTTCAACAGAGTAGCAGAGCTTCCTCTAATCGACTGATATTCCCATGTCATGAAAGCGAATCGGCAGTGAAGGATATCGATCATCGCGATATCTGCTCAGCGGTACGAGCTTGGGCGGCGGCAGAAGGGCGCGTAGCTGTTGCACTTGAAATCCAAGAAGCGGCGGAAGAATTTCAACTTGATGGAGTGGATTTCTCAGGCCAGGCCGATGTCTGGAACGTGAAGCTGTTCCGCTGGCTCGACAACAAAGAAGACTCCGCATCGTACCGAAAGAACGTCGAACACTTGGTGCCCGCGATCATGTCTGTATTACCGCTTCGGTACCGCGACCGCGTCGTTAAAAACGACTCCTTTGCCTACCGGATGGCCAGGCTGGAGAAAGAGGTGAGTGAGGCGAAGCAAGCTCTGATGCTCGATGCACCGAAGAAGGAAAAGCTGAAGGAGTTAGGCGAGGGGATTTTCGAAATGTTCCGTGTCGATCCGGATCTAACAGCGCCTCTGCTGGCGATGGTCACAACCATGCTGGGGGCAATGTGAATTCTTCAGAAAAGGCGAAAGCCGCGGTGCTCGAACACCAACGGCTTTCAGGTGCAAAAACGGAGTGTAATTGCGGAGATAAGTATGTCAAACACAGCTGAAATTATCAATTTCCCCCACAGAACCGAACAACCGGGAGGTCGTATGGCCGACCTGTCGAATGGGTATACCAAGGTCGCTAACGAGATCCAACAGCTCAAGCCTCGTCTGAGAATGTCAGGCCGGGAGTGGCAGTGTTTTGAGGCGGTGATCTGGCTTACCTACGGCTGGAACAAGAAACAAGACCGCGTTACGAACACGGTGATCGCCGAGCTTACAGGGCTGAGTGATTCGCATGTTTCTGATGCGCTCAAATCGCTCGCAGATCGCAAAATTATCTTCAGTCAGAAGCAGGGCGTGATGAAAACGGTCGGTATAAATACTGACCTTTCTGCCTGGATTTTAGACAAACCGAAAACGGGAAAAGTCTTCCCGAAATCGGGAAAAGTGTTACCGAAAACGGGAAAAACCTTCCCGGAAACGGTAGACACCCAAGACTATAACAAGAACAATATTAAAATATCCTCGTCTCGGAATTCTGACGAATCCCGAAACCAGAAAACTCAAAAGTTTCTCTCACGCCATCCAGAAGCAGCCGCCGGGATATACACCCCTGCAGGTAAATCATGGGGATCCGCTGACGACCTCAAGGCCGCACGCTGGATTTTCGACAGGCTTCTCACCGTCAACGCATCGCTATCTGAACCAAACTGGGCTGAATGGGCAAACACCATCAGGCTTATGCGTGTCCAGGACAAGCGTACTCACTACGAAATCTGTGACTTGTTCCAGTGGGCCAACCGGGATGAGTTCTGGAAAGACAACATCCTGAGCCCCTCGAGTCTGCGCAAGCAGTGGGATCAGCTTACTACCAAACGGCTACGCGCTACCGGAACGGCAAAGCCATCGCGGGGCGGTATTGACCTGCATAACACCGACTGGATTGACGGGGTGCTGGAATGAAAAATCTTGCCGAGAGCATTCGCAATTTTGACCGGGAACAGGCTCGCCGTGTGGCGCACAACATGCCTGAGCAGTACACCGAACGCGAGCAAACGCAGCAGGTGGCGCAGATTATCAACGGGCTATTCGTTCAGCTGGCCGCTACGTTCCCGGCAAGCCTGGTTAATCGCAGCCAGGAAGACGTGAACGAGATTCGCCGTCAGTGGGTGCTGGCCTTCAAAGAAAACGGGATTACCACTCTGGAGCAGGTTGAAGCGGGCATGCGCATGGTACGGCGCCAGGAGCGCCCATTCCTGCCTTCGCCAGGCCAGTTCATCAATTGGTGCAGGGAAGGGCGCAGCGTACTGGGAATCACCGTCGCTGATGTGATGGCTGAATACTGGAAGTGGCGCAAGCTGGTGTTCCGGTACCCGAGCAGCGAGCAGTATCCCTGGCCGAAGCCGGTTTATTACCATATCTGCCTCGAGTTGCGGCACCGAGGAACCGATCGCCAGATGACAGAAAAGGAGTTGCACCAGGCGGCCGCAAAATGTCTCGCAGACTGGGAGAAACGTGTCTCTGAAGGTAAGCCCATCCCACCAGTTCGCCGCGCGATCGCCGCTCCCGCTAAAGCAAGCGGACCTACGCCAGCAGAAATGCTGAAGGCTCAATACGAACAACGCAAAAGCGCTGGATTAATTTGATAGGAGTTCCCATGGAAACCGTAATTCAAGCACTGGAAAAAATGGGGCGGGCGACGTACCGCGAATTTGTTGTGCCTAAGGCTTATTACCGTTCTCTGCCGGATGCCGCCTATGAGTTCGCCGCTCAAATTCGCAAAGGAGTGCAGTCTTGACTACTCCCAGCCCTGAAGGACGGGGATTCCCACTTCAACGAGCCGAACCTAAGCCGCGTGCTGCGATTCAGGATTTACAGGCTCTCCGTGGGCTAATACTGCCAGCCCGGCAGCTTTAATATTACGCGCCGCGTTAATGTCACGATCATGGGCTACTCCGCACTCAGAGCAAGTCCATTTACGAACATCAAGGGGCATTTTTTTCATGGTGAAGCCGCAACAGCTACAACGTCTGGTAGAAGGGAAATACTGGTCGATAGCGACAACGCTACGTCCTGCCCATTCCGCTTTGTACTGTAGCTGGCGAACAAATTCGCTCCAGCCTGCGTCAGCTATAGCTTTAGACAGCTTCGGGTTGCGAATCATGTTTTTCACTTTTAGGGATTCGACGCAAACAACTTGGTTTTCGTTAATCAGTTTGCGGGACAACTTATGCAGGTTATCCATCCGGCAATCGGCGATTTTTGCGTGGAGTCGGGCGACCTGTAAGCGTGCTTTGGCGCGGTTCTTTGAGCCTTTTTTCTTCCTGCTCAACCTGCGCTGTTGCAACGCCAGTCGCTTCGCATGTTTATCCGTGTGGCGGGGATTGCCGGTTTTGAATCCGCTGTCAGTGACGAATAAATCTTTTAAGCCAACATCAATGCCGACAGTTTTAGCGGTAACAGGCATTAATACCGGCTCAAATTCACACAGACAGGAAACGAAGTACCTGCCAGCGGAATCTCTGGAAATGATAACGGTTGACGGTGCTGAAGGTAACTTACGGCTCCAGCGAATGTCCAATGGATACTTGCTCTTTGCCATGTACAACTTGCCGTCACGGTATTTAAACGCGCTCGCAGTGAACTCAGCGGCTTGTCTGTACCGTTTGCTTTTGAAGGCCGGATATGCGGCACGTCCGGCGAAGAAGTTAGCAAAGGCAGCTTGTTGGTGGCGCAGAGACTGCTGAAGAGGTACACAGGAAACCTCGTTAAGCCAGGCGTGCTCAGACTCTTTTTTGAGCGCCGTAAGGCGAGCATTGGCCTGTAGATAGCCGATCTTTTCCTTTCGCTCGTAGTATGCATCGGTACGCCAGCGGAGGATGGAGTTGTAGACAAAACGTACACAACCGAACGTCTGAGCTAATAGCTCAGCCTGCTCTGGTGTCGGGTAAAACCGGTATTTATATGCACGTTTCATGGTTTCACATACTAAAGAGGAAAATGTGATTATGCAAAAAACAGTTAGCAGGAAAACCACCTCCTTTCCTCCTCGGCTTGAAGGTCGGGGTTTCGCGGAGGAATTTGTCTGGGAAGACGAAATCACTCTCTAGATGCCACTTCCAGCAGCATCGCAGCAGGAGGGGAAGTGAAAAACAAGCTGATGAAAATCCGAATAGATATAAATCAAGGCCCTTAGGGGCCTTTTATTCTATGATAAACGGACTTTGTTTGAGAGTGACATCATGAAGCCGAAGAAGCTAAGTGCTGAGCAGCAGTACCAATTAGACCTTGAATTGGTCAAGAAGAAACCTGCGAATCGAACCGAGGCAAAAGCCCATTTAGCGGCACAGTTACGGATTAGCAAGCACAAGGCCCATACCTCTTCCAAAATCCGCGTTGGCAGTTTCAGGGGAAAAAAGAAGGTGCATTTCAGTAAGGCCGAAGAAGAAGCCAGGGCTGCGCTAAATAAAGCAAATGCTATTAGATTTTCCGAAGGTGAGGTCGAGTCCGTCGATACGGATCGAATCTCAGAAAGTAACAAACGCTGGCGCGGGAGAACTGCTGACTAATGTATGACTGGAATATTGCTGCAAAGCCACAGGAAGAGCGTGACAAGGTTAACGTTGACCTAGCGTCCTCCTGAGTGGCGTACAAAGAGCGGTTGAACATAGCGGTTATCGCAGAGTAGGTGGCCCGAGAACAAGCAGTACCGAGAGTATTTTATTGAGCGTCTACGGTATTATCGGTAACGTTCTATCACTCAGCTGAAAGGCAACGATTCGGTTTATCAGAAGCAGGAGGATGGAAGGTGAAAGTTGAATATCTATTCATTGGTCGTGGTCTCGATGGGGAGATCAAGACGGACGATTATCCCAAACAAAAGTTGCTTGTAGGAGAAGTTACCGTTCAGGCTGCTGGCCATGGAAGCCAAGGCACTCCCCTCAAAACGTTTGAGGTTGACCTTTTTCCGCATAACGGGCACGTCTATGCGGTAGCCATTGGTCGGAGCACAACTGGGCAGGAGATAATCCAGTTCATTGAAAGCTCAGGTGTGAAACCAATCCCAGATGAGCTGCTGTAACGAAGTTAATAAGGCCCACTACTCCGGGCCTTTTCAAACCAGGCTTAAGGGCGCTGGTTTACGTACTCGATGATCGCGTTAATGATCACGAACATCGGCGGTACGATTTTCAACAGCAATGCAACCATAATAGCCTCCTGGGCTTAGGGTTAGCGGTCTTTGAAGTATCCCAGCAGGGCCGTAATGATGGCCGTCACCGGGGGCGCGAGTTTAAAGATCAGCAGGAGCAATGCCATGCCGCTTCCTCTTTGTTCATCGCGCCTCGCCGCAAATACCCCTGGGCTTGCCTTTGCAGTTGCTGTATCAGTAGTCGCCAGATACATTCAGCACGATTTTGGGTTGGGTGGGGTTTAAGAATCACCAAAAACCCTGGCAAAAAATTTTACTTGTATATCAACCTTCAAGGTTCTCTAAATTGTCCAGAAGTGTTCTTGTTCCGTCCCCTCGCTTGAAGAATTCAGTTCATTTGTTTAAGCTAACTTCAGTCGCCAGATACATTTGGCACGGTAAGTGGAGTTCTCACCTCCAGTTACCAATTGAAGAACCCGGTCTAATCAGCCGGGTTTTTTCATTTCCGGCAGGCCGTAAAAATTTAAATGTTTAAATACTACATATAGGGCTTGCAAAAAATATTTGCGCTATATGATGAGTATTCTAGTAAGGAATCTTTTCAGCACAAGGGTTGATTTTGACGTTAAATTGAGGTTGTGAAAGGGTAAAAAAGGCTAAGTCCTCGTACCGTAAGGCCTGGAAGACATGTCAATAATTAAGAAAAAAAATTCAAAATTTGATCGAGTGATGATTTCTTCAATGAAAGGTCAGAATTGCGCAACATGATATCGTGCAATCTGCGTAAGAATCGTCAACTACTGGTGTTTGTTTTATAGGTTGCGTGTAACACATAGCTAACATCCTTAACCGTTAACACTCTTTTTCCAAGACCTTTGAGTCGTGTAATTCAAAGTTTTCACTCTCTATAAAAGTCTGTTGATAATTAGCCAACAGAATGTCCTTCAACAATCGCCACGCATCGATGACATTTCATCCCTAGAAGTTTCACTTAAGCTGCTGGAAAGAGCAGCGCAACCCCAGCCAATGGCGACATTTACCGCAGGCGGGGGATGTGAAACCGCTGCTTGCCGTGGACGGGTACGACGAGCAGCGTGCGCAACTGGCGCTTGAGTTCCTGCGCATATACTGCGGCCCGGACAGCACTGCGCTGGAGACCATCGAAGGCGTGGTGTACCGCAGCGGAGATATTGGCATGCGCATGCTGCAGCCACATGAGCTATACCGGGCGCAGGGCTTCCCTGAGTGGTAAATCATCGACAGAGACTACCGCGGCGTGAAGTATGCCCCACAATGACGCTTCCACGCGAAAATTGATTATCATCAGGTAGCTATCTCACTTTCCATGCAAGGATCCAGTAGGTTAGCCCTTACCTCAACCTCAGCTAAAGGCGGCGGTACCGCATTTCCGCAGCGGGCTACCTGCTTATCATTCGCATACCATGTTCGAGATACATGCGACTACTACAGGAAGTGGGGAAATGTTTGAAAGTCTATCATCTTGTTAATTGAAATACATATACTGCTTCTAAGGTCGCAGTAAGATAGCGAGTTAGGGTATAATTGAACATGATAGGAGCTCTGGAGTCAGAGCCTTTAAGTGTGGAAAAATTATACTAGAATTTCATAGAAGGCGATCTAAGTATGCATAATGCGGATGTTGAAAACGATACTACTGAACTCGAGGATCAAGAAGGACTCGAGTTAACATCACATCCGCATCAGATGGGTACTGACACTGAAGTTAGGATTGCTAAAGAACAATCGAGTGTCTTTGAGTTGCTCCGGCGTGAGAGTCGAGGACAGCTTGTATTGGCACCGGATTTTCAGCGTAAAGATGTCTGGGACCGTAAGCGTCAATCTGAGTTGATAGAATCTATCTTAATGGGTATTCCGATTCCGCTGATTTATCTTTTTGAAGATGAAAATGGCACACGTCAAATTATTGATGGTAAACAGCGTATTTCTGCCTTGAAACGTTATATCAATAATGAATTTGCATTGACTGAACTTTCTATGTTACCTAATTTAAGAGGGAAATATTTCTCGGCGATACCTCCTTTACTGCAAGCGAAATTAGAGGACTGCCAATTACACTCCTATGTTATTCAACCTCCGACGCCAGAATATGTGAAGTTTAATATTTTTGAACGTGTTAACCGGAGCGGTATGAATCTTAACAAACAGGAAATGCGTCATGCTTTATATCAGGGACAGGCGACACGTTTGATAGAACGGTTGGCAGAAAGTACTGCATTTAAACTTTCTACTGGCGATGGTGTAAAAGATGACAGAATGCGAGATCGCTATTTAGTATTGCGCTTCGTAGCTTTTTATTTATTGATTGGCGGAATGTTACCTGAAATTGAGTTCCGTTCGGACATAGATGCTTTCCTTGCTTCGGTGATGAAGTTTGTAAATACAAAAGCCGACGAGCAACTAATTGATAAAGCTGAAAAAGCCTGTATGCGCGGAATGATGAACGTTTTTTATTCAGTAGGAACTGAAGCTTTTCGATTCACGTCCAAAACGGGTGCAAAACGACGACCGATAAATATGGGACTATTTGAAGTTTTGGTCATGGTGTTTAGCCAAATTAAGCTAGAGCTTTTGCCGAAAGATACTGATTTAAAAGCATTCGTAGAACAGTATAAAAAGAATTTTGATGATATAGGCATTTTTTCCGGTGCTATAGATACCACTGAGTACGTAAATATGCGATTTGAATTTGCTCGAGAAATGATAGGAAGGATAAAAGATGCTTACACACATTAGTATAAAAGGTTTTAAAAGTTTGGACTCGACTAATCTTGGGCTTGCTCCTTTAACCATATTAACCGGGACTAACTCTTCCGGGAAATCGAGTGTGTTACAGGCTCTGATGTTATTAATTAAGCATAGTGCTTCAGTAAATCAATATAGTATGGAGGATGTCACACGTTTCTTAGCTGATTTTGCAGTTATAAGAAATAAAAAAATAAATGCGAAAGCTATAAGCATAGATGTGCATGACTCTGAAAAGAATTCTCACACATTATCGCTTAATGCAGAAGGTATAGATATTATTAGTCGGCTTGGCTATCAATATGAGCCTAGAGTTATTGGCAATGAACCGGAATTGCTTTATTTGAACGCCAACCGTTTAGGCGCCCAAGAATTAGTTCCAGTTTCAGAACGTCGTGTAGGAGGGGCTGGTGAGTACCTCTTTTCAACGTTTGATAAAATGAAGCATTTGCCAGTGCCAGACTATCTTGTGAAAGCTAGCGAATCGACTACTTTGGCCTATCAATTATCCTATTGGTTGAAATTAATTACAGGAACGACATCTGAATTAGTCACTGAAAAAGTTGGTGACCAAGTTAAAGTCGCTTTTACCATTAAAGAGCTTGAGGGAAATGTTTCGCCATTGAATTTGGGCGCGGGGATGAGTTATATCGCAAAAGTATTACTCCTATGCCTTATGGCTAAAAAGGGGGATCTAATTCTTCTGGAAAATCCTGAAATTCAGTTGCACCCCAAAGCACAAGCGCACTTAGCTGTATTTCTAGCTTTCATTGCAAGTAAAGGAATTCAGGTCATAGTAGAAACTCATTGTGAACACTTAATTAACAAGCTTGCTTTTCTGGTATACGAAGACGAAATTCAGGAAGAAGAAGTTGTTTTACATTACAAACCAGAAGTTGATGAAGATTTTATTTCGTTAAAAATTAATGAAAACGGAAAATTCACTGACCTAAATGGTAAAGTTACCGGGTTTCCTTTAGGTTTTTTTGACGCGACTTTAGATGATTTGATGCAGATGAGGTAACGGAATGGCTTATCAGATGGTGCTGGATACTCCATTATTGGTTGCATACGAAAATATGGATGACAAAAATAAAGTTAAAAGGCTACATAAAAAACTTGTCTTGCCCTATTTAACTAATAAAAAACAATGGGTTGCAGCCAAGAACTTAGGTATGAATATACCTGATGCAGAGTATAGACAATATTTGTCAGAGCTTGCAAATAGACCTGAAAGCGATGATGATCTAGTCACTTTGGCATCAAAGTCGTTATTGAAAATTATTTTAACCGAAGATAAAAGTCTGCAACTCCCTTATGTGCATTACAGAAAAGGGATGGTAAATAATCAAGTGACAGTAACCTTGAGTCCTTCAGATAATCGAGTTCATTTGAAAAGTTATCTTAAATTGCTTTGTGGAAATGCAAGGAAAGTTACCATTTGCGATAATTATTTCGCCAAGAACTGGGAGAATACATGTAGTTTATTTCACTCAGTGCTACCAAAAAAACCTCTTATCATTGAGTTTTGCGAAATTGCAGCGGATATAACTGCGCCTAGCAATGGTAGCAAAATAAATAATGAATTTGCACGTAGTGTTCATCCAGAATGGAATGTCCAAACTAATACGAATCAAAAATATATTAATTGTCATGACCGATATTTACTCATTGAAAGTCCTGAAGGGAAAATAGAAGTGATGCTTTCGAGTGGTTTTGATCATATATGGAAAGAAAATCCAAAAGAGATTACTTGCGTTTTTCGTGATGCCTCATAGATGAATTTCCCTACAATACCGGATGCAGTATACATCCGGTATTGAAATTCACCAATGACTATACAATTTTTGCAGTTACCTTTTTAAAATTTTACCTATCAATTTAGGTGAGTAATAAAAATATATATTTGTGTTCAACTTATGCTCTCAATTGTGGTAGTATCAAAAATAGTAAAGTATCTTGAAGCATTTAAACGGTAATTAAGTAAGTCTTGACAATTATTAAATGCCGAGTTTTTTAATGTTGGTTTTAAAAGTCTTACTTAATTCAGTCCTTATAACTGCTACAGGGAACGATAAAAATTATCAATTTATCGCTCAGATGGGAAGAGTCATTTATTTCGATATTTTACAATTCATGCTCCCATCGGTTGGTGTCGCCAGATGGGCCCATAAAGCAGTAATATATGGCTTCTCTGATACTGGATGATTCCTGTCTCATCATAAAACAGATTTATCTTATAACGTCAAGTGATTACGGTTAATGAAATTTTAATCATTAACGCGTTTATGAAGTTTGTCAAAACCCTGTACTACCAGCACATTCTTCCATCTGATAATATTGTTACATAGGTCTGAACAACCTATGTCTTATGCATCCGAAGAAAAATAATGGCGCTTGCCCTTTAACTCATCAAGTACTATACAAGTATTCTAATCCTGAGCATTCCCGAGACCAGCGATATATGCAATCAAAATCCGTCTCGGAAAAGTTACTTTGCTTAGTTTAAACGAGATGTTGACCCATTACTTCTCTATAAATTCTTCGCACGACTTGTTCTTGGAATAAAATAATGGGAACCGTTCGGAGGGCGCAATCGTATCGAATTAACTCAAAGTGCGTCAAGATTTCGTATTGGTTGAGATGGTAGTGAGTCATTGCATAACCAGTGGTATCAAGCTTGTAACGAAGATCATGGTTTGTTTTTTGTGCCTTTTATTTGTTGCAAAATCCGTGAGATACGTTTATATATACACTGTATATGCATACAGTGTTTCATCGCGGAGGGAAAAATGAAAATCGAGCTAACCATTGATCGCATGAAGATACTTCCTGATGGAGCTATATCTGCGCTCGAGTCAGAACTGCTGAAAAGACTCAGCAAACAGTTCGATGAATGCCAGCTTACCATTAAGCCTGCCAGTAATGACGGTTTGACTGTTTTCGGGGGCGACAAGAAAGAGGTCGAACATATCGTGCAGGAGACTTGGGAAAGCGCGGACGAGTGGTTTTATTAATCGCGTGATTTTTACTGGAGCAGTTTCAAAGAGTATCGCTGTTTGCGTTCCCCTGGCTGTTCCCGATTACTGTTTACCGCGTCAATAAGTCGCTCTGGGGGAAATAGTGTGTAGTACAGATGCCTTTAATATAGATGATCAATGGTACGACGTGGTCAGAAGGGCCGATAAAGCAGTTATCTATAGCTTCCCGGCGGAAGGGAGATATCTGGTTTATCGAGTAAATGGAATAGTTTCATTACGACCGTTACTCGAAGAGGAAGAAATCTTCACGTTCAACGGGTTTATGCAATTTGCAAAACGGCTGGGGTACCGAGTTACACCACCGTCTGATATTATTCTTTCATAGGCCTGAACACCCTATACCTGATGCGCCACGGAGAGAACCATGGCGCTAGAATTACAACTTATCAAACACCATTCAGGAATACTGATCCCGGCTACTCCCGAGACCAGCGATATCCTGCAATCCAAAACCCGGCTCGGCGATGTTCTTGTGGCCGAGTTCAGACGTGTACGAAACCCGGCATTCCACCGACGCTTTTTCGCGCTTCTCAATCTCGGTTTTGAATACTGGGAACCAACCGGCGGGGCTATCTCGAGTAACGAGCGGAAGCTGATCACTGGCTACGCCAAGTTCCTTGCTTCGTATGGCGGGAATGAGGGCGCGCTGATCGATGCTGCTGAGCAGTATCTAGAGCAGGTTGCTTACCGGCGCGTCACGAATGGCATTAGCCTGTGCAAATCCTTCGATGCTTACCGCTCCTGGGTGATCGTTGAGGCAGGGCACTTTGATGCCATTCAGCTACCTGACGGCACACTCAAAAAGCATCCTCGCAGCATTTCATTCGCCAACATGGACGAGCCCGAGTTTCAGCAACTCTATAAAGCTGCGCTTGATGTCCTCTGGCGGTGGGTCCTGTCCCGTTCATTCCGCAGTCGCGATGAGGCAGAAAATGTCGCCGCACAGCTGCTTGGCTTCGCGGGGTGATCGAATGAAGTCTACATGGTTCCATCATACCGACTGTAGCACCGAACAGGCCGACGAACTGGTCAAGCGTTACAAAGCGCGCGGCGTGCGAGTTGAGCGCAGCCTTAACCAGGATTACGTGACCTGGACTGTCAGTGCATTCCTTCCGACCTCAAATACTCCAGCGCGCCCGGATAGCCGCTGGCGAAACCGGATGTGGGGATGAATGTGAAAACATATCAAATCACTTTGCCCTGGCCGCCGAGCAACAACCGGTATTACCGGCACAACCGCGGGCGCACTCACATTAGCGCAGATGGCGTCGCGTATCGCTATGCGGTCGCCAGTCTCATTCGAAGCGCCCGGCTTAATATTCGGACAGCTGTACCACTCAAAATCCGAATTGAATGTCACATGCCCGACCGCCGACGCCGCGATCTGGATAACCTGCAGAAAGCTGCATTTGACGCTTTGACCAAGGCGGGATTCTGGCTGGATGACAGCCAGGTAATCGATTATCGCGTTGTGAAAATGCCTGTCGTTAAAGGCGGGAAATTAAAACTCACCATTACCGAGCTGGAGACCGCATGAACCTTGAAAACACTCTCAAATATCACTTTGCCAAATCGACAATGATTAGCGACTCTCCGCGTGCAACGGCGTCAGACTCATTAACTGGGACGGATATCATGGCCGCTATGGGCATGACGCAGGAACGGGCAGCATTGGGTTACAGTGCTTTTCTCGGGAAAATGGGCATCAGCAACAATGACCGGGAGAGGGCGATTGAATTGCTGGCCCAGTATGCGCTGACTAAGTGCGATCGGGTGGCGGCGCTGCGCAAGCTGGAGCCAGGGGTTAAACCACTGGTGATGCATCAGCTGGCCACCTTCGCGTTCGAAGACTATTCCCGCAGCG
>Ga0207713_1001559_pt1 | contig 18049 bp, 20 predicted proteins | sample KBSS64metaG_FD_184404 | JGI IMG/M metagenome (GOLD analysis project Ga0207713, IMG submission 184404) | Switchgrass rhizosphere microbial communities from Kellogg Biological Station, Michigan, USA - KBS S6-4 metaG (SPAdes) (version 2) | ecosystem: Host-associated > Plants > Roots > Rhizosphere >... | reverse complement strand
GCCCGTCAGGGCCCGGGCGTTTCAGGTTGGGGTCGGCCGGGTCGATCGCATCGACCCGCACGGTGGCCCCGGTAAAGGACGACAAACCGTCCAGTTCGCGTTCGTGCCAACTCTCCGCAGGCTGACTCGGCAGATTGCGGCCCAGCTGGAACTCGGCAAAAAAGCGCAGCCGGTAGAACGCGCGGCTGCTGTTGATCGAGACCGTTTCGCCGCCGTCGTAAACGATGGCGCTGTAGTTGGAATCGGGTTTGAAACCCACCAGCGCACGCCAAAGTTCGGCGCGCAGGTCGTGCAACAGATCCAGCGCTTTTGTGGCGTCCGTGGCATCGAGTGCCAGGATGATTTCGAAGCGGTCGCGGATCGGTTGGCTGGCGGTGTTCTGGGCAGTGCTGGTGCTGGCCAGGTCGGCCAGGGGCGCCACGTAGGCACATGGGGTTTGCAGCGGGTTGCTGACTTGCAATGTGGCCAGGTCGTAACCCGCTGCGATTCGATTGCCCAGGGTCGGGCACTGGTCGCGCAGTTGCGTGATCAGGGGGGTCATTTTCATGATGAAAGTACCGAGTAGGAGCTGTCGCTAGAACCAGCGTCCGATCGCGAGACAGTCAAAGGAGACCATCGAAACATCGGCCTCCGTGAACTGCCCGAGGCTGAAGACGCAGACGCTGGCGTAGGTGTTGGATCTGTAATAGGCGCCCACGGATGTCACTTGCTTCGCCACACCCAATACGCCCCCCAGATTGCCGGTCACAAAACCCGGTGCCACGAATGCCATTGGATACGTCCAGTTGAATCCTATGTTGGACGTGTTGTTGAACGCGACTGCCCCCTTGTTGAAGAGCGTGCAAATCAACGTACCGTCGGCAAACTTGACGTATTCCCCGTTGGCGTTGGAGCCACGCTCAATGACAGCGCCTGTGGCAACACCCGCGACCTGACTGACCGTTCCCACCAGCGAGGCGACGGCCGCGCTCCCCAGGCCAAGGCCTGACCTGGCGGCCGCCTGTGTTGTCCCGCCCGTGCCACCTCGCGCAATCGGTACGACCGCGTCGGCGGCGACGGCCCCCAGCCCAAGCGCCGCTCGCGCAGAAGCAGGGTCGGTGGCGCCGGTTCCACCCCGGACAATCGGGACGATCGCATCAGTGGCGACGGCGCCCAGTCCCAGTCCCTGGCGAGCGGCAATGACATCGCTCGCGCCAGTTCCGCCGTTTCGCACAGGCAGGACATCAAAACCACTCGCCGCCCCCAGCGCCGCCAGCTTGGGACCGTATTGAACGTTCAGATTGTTGAATGCATCGGCCAGCGCCTTGGGATAACCCTGCACCGGCATGATCGAATAAGCTGCACCATTGACGGTAGCGCCCTGATAAGCCGGTGTGATCGACAACATCGACGGACCCGCGATATTGCTCACTTCATATTGCCGGCCGTCCGGTCCGACGAAGGCATCGCCTATCCGGGCATTGCTCACGAAATCAACATTGACACCGATGACCGCTGGCGAGTTGTTCGTGACATTGACCGTGCCTGCTCTTAGCCATGGCATCGCATCGTCCTTGTTTTCTGAATAAAAAAAACCGCCGCTGAGGGCGGGAAATCACAGGCTGCGCAGGCTCATGCCGGTGCACCGACCGCCTGTTCCGGCACTGCTGAAATCTCCGGAAGGGCCGGCGGTGCAGGCCATTCCGGCGACACTGGCCAACCGGCCTGACGGGGTACATTGCCGAGATTGAACTTGTAGGTTTTCCAGGCTTTGAGTCCCTCCACCAACGTTCGTTGTTCCGCCTCGTCCTGAGGCGTTGCGGCGCCGGCATCGATGCCATAACCCAAGGTTTCGACCCGATCCTGGATACGCGAAATCTGGGTAGCGGCAGCTTCGTTCCGGCGAGTAAGCAGCGCTTGCGCTTCGTTCAGTCTCGCAACAGCAGCAGCGGCCTCTTTCATGTCACGGGTGATCAGTTGCGACCAGTCGATATTCATGCGCCTGCCTCCGGTTGCGACAACGGCTGTGGCAATGCCACTTCTCCATCCGGAACCCCGACAAGGTCCTCGGGGTACGCTTGTGAAGGGCTGTAGTGGGCAGGAATCGGCAGCAACAGACGAAGCGTCAGCTCGCCTTGCTCACGAGCCACATCCCCGACAAACCACTCGGATTGAATTGCTCCTTCCGGAAGCGTATCGCCGTCCTCCAGACGGGAGAAATCAAACACTTCACCGTTGACCGTGAGCTGATCTCCAAGCTTGCGCAGCACCAGAGCGTCTTCTCTGCGCTGCGGCGACAAAATAATCTTCATTAGTACCACCGCCCGATTGCGATCAGGTTGATTTGAGCAGCCACGGCTGCGTTGGAAATTGCCATTGCGCGCCATGCGCCCCAACTGTTAAGCGTCGGGGGATTGAAAGCGCTGGCAAGGACACAATCCGAGTTGACACCTCGCGTCGCGCCCGCAGCCACCATTGGCACCGATGCATAGGCTGAGGGAAATGCACCCGGTCCATAGGCATCACTGCCAAACAGCGCGCCCGCCGCATAGGTGCCCGTAGAGTTCGTAGTGATCGCCTTCCAGCAGATCAAGGTGCCGTCGGCATACTTGGTGTATTCACCATTGGCATTGGCGCCACGCTCGATGATCGCCCCCGTAGGAGCACCCGCACCGGTGACGGCCCCGACAATGTTGTTCTGCCGGTAGACCATGCGCCACGGGCCAAACCCCCCCGTGCCATATTGGTCACGGTCCCAGGTACGCAGGGTGCCGCCGGAGGCGATCCCGTTTACTTCGTGCCAGGTTTGATGAACGGGTTGGCCAACGATTTTGATAGTGTCCAACAAGCCGTAAGTGGCGCTTGGGGGCTTGACCCCGCCGCTGGTGTTGATAACGAAACAGCGCCCCGCGGGTACCGCTGCCACATCATCGATATTCCCGTTGTACACCGGTGCGTCACCGCCAACGCCGAATGCGCCGACTTGCATGGCTCGGCCTGGGGTTGCATCGCTTGGACTGTTTTGCAGGTTCGCTGACGCGGCACTGCCGAGCTCCAGAGCAGCCCGTGCAGCAGCGGGTGTCACGCTGCCGGTGCCACCTTTTTCAACAGGCAGTACGTCGTAGTTGCCTGTAGTACCGAGCGCCAGCGCGGCCCTGACTTCGGCAGGCGTCGTGCCACCGGTTCCGCCTTTTGACACAGGCAAAATCTCATAATTTGCAGTACTGCCCAGTGCCGCCAGTTTTGCACCGTAAGTGTTGACCAGTGCTCGCAGCGCATCGGCCGACTCTTTGACATAGCCCTGTAAGGGGGCCAACGCATAAGTGCCCGCTCCGTTGGTTGCCCCCTGATAATTCGGCGCAATTGACAACGCCGAATCACTAGCGATGTTGGTGACTTCGTACCAACTGCCATCTGGGCCTCTGAATGCGTCCCCGACACGGCCACTGGCGATAAACGATGTGCCGGAACCTATAACAGAGTTTGAATTATTTGTGACACTTACCGTTCCGACCTTGCTCCACGACATGGCGCACCTCGAACATTAATTAATTGTAGTACCTGGAAAGCGGAAACTTGCAAACCGGAACACCAAAGCAAGTCCCATTCGTACCCTGATAGTACCAATAGCCACCACCGGATCGCTGAGCCGTAATTTCCAGAGTGAGAGCATTATTATTCAGCAAACTAACCCCGACATAGCCAGCACCATCGGCAAACCAGTTCAAGCCACGATCGATGCTGGATACACAAACAAAATCATCGGCATCGATTATCAGATTGCTTTTATATGTATCAACCTGATTGCCAACGACCAGCGTCCAGTTCTTTGCGAACTTTGTGTATCTGACAACTTTGTCATCGGAAGAGAACACCACTTGTCCCTGTGCGTCATAGATATTCATGCCATAGGGCTGACGACTGGGTTGATCCGAATATTTACAGACCACATATTCGATAAGGTAATTTTGCAGTGTGTTGCCTACCCGCACCGCCGACGTGATCAGGAATCCCGTCCAGTTCCCGGGGCCGCCCAGCATGGTGATGAAAAGACCGAGCGATACATGCACTCCGCTGACGTGCCTTAGAAAAACCTGCGGGGCTTCCTGCGTATAGACGGGTTTCGCAAAGGTGACAGAGCCGTAACCCTCTTTGTCGGAGTATCTGGATTGAATCCTGAAACTTCCGCGTTCGGAGAACACCATCACTTTATACGAGCTGGAAATCACGACAGACCCGTACATATTATTTACTGAAAGTCCGTAATCTGCCATCACAACACCTTCACAACTTCGACAACACACTCGACAGTGTGTGAAACCCACTCATCGACATAGTTATCATGATAACCCGTGGGTCGGCGTCTGTTTACATAGGTAAAAATACCTATCAGGCTGCCGCCCAAGTCCTTGTAAGTTGGAACATAACCCCACAGATCCGGATAACCGGTCTGATTGTATCCGGCATACTTCCTGGGAGTTATTATCACAAAACAGGTAGAGGGGTTATAACCAGGGACATCCATCAAAATATAATCAGATCGGATGCCTGAACCACCTGTACGGCTCTCGGGCAAGACCATCTGAGCCAGTTTCTGAATAGTAAAATCCTCGACGCCCAGGGTTTGCACACCATTGGCGTCGAACACCGTCATTCCAAAGCTCATTCACTCAGATCTCCCAGTTGCACACGCTTGACGTCATTGGCGTCAAATACACGTAGTGATCTGTTGGTCATGACCACTCGGCCCTGGCCGGCCACGCTGCTGTTTATTTCGAAGCTACCGGCCCTGGTCAGTCTCCATCCGGATCTGCCCGCCACAAAGTTTTCCGACTGTAGGTTTTCGCCAATTTTCAGCATGTTGATTGAGCCATTCTGAATAAAGGCGTCATTGATGAACGTTTGGCCACCAGTCACGGTAAACGGCGAAACGGGCGTCCCATTGGCCAGGTTCAACAACATGAACGTGTCCGCACGAACCACAAACTGTGACGAGACACCGGATGGATCGACCTGAAGTCCGAGACCAAAGGACGCTGCGTACTTCTGTCCACCTGCGGTGGTGTCCATCTTCACCGACCACATCGTCGACAACTTGCCGTTGGTATCGGCCAGGGCTGTGGATGTTTGCCGAACGGCCGCGCTGTTGTCACCGACGGACGCGCTCAACTGCTCGATTTTCGTCGCAGTCGCAGAATTGGTCGTCGTGACGACTTTCTCCAGCGAATTGATATTCGCGGTGTTGTCACCCGTGCTGACTTCCAGTGTTGAAAGACGTTGGGCCGTTGCCTCGTTCTGGGTCGAGCGCACAAGACTTTCCGTAGCGATCGCGGACGTACTCGTCCAGCCCTTGAGGGCATCCGCCAGCTCACCTTCACCGTTGTCGTCGCGGGAAGCAGCTCGCAGTGCCTGGAATGCGGCAGCCTGGGCGGTCACTGCTCCGCCGATCTTGCTGATGTCGGCCGTGTTGGTCCCGACTTGTTGAACCAGACCATTGGCGCTCTCGACCGACTGCCCGACGTCCGTCCAATAAGTCGCGTTCGGCGGTGGCAGATTGACCGGTACCGGGCCCTTGGCCTGATACAGGCGATCGCCCTGACGCACGATCGCGTATTTGGCGTAGGTACGGGCCGCGTCATAACCTTCTTCCAGCGAGTCGATCTGATTCTGCAATCCCGGAATTTTCTCGATTTCGGTCAGCAGGTCTTTACCCAACTCGGTTTGCGAAACCTTTCCGGCGAGCATTTGAAGAATCGGCCCCGCCTCGGAACTGGCCTGCCCGAGTACCCCGTCTCCGACGGGATACCACGGACCTATATTGCCCGTGCGATCAACCAGCCGCGCCCAGAAGAAGAACGTCGCACCGGCCAACAGGCTCTGCATCGTGTAATCACTTTGCGGATAAGCCAGGTCGGCCAGTTTGGTGGCCGTTTCCAGATTTGGCGTCGGCCCGTACCAGATCTCAGTACGTTGAGTGTCTTCGGCCCCGGCAGGAAACTCCCATTTCAGGCCGATACCGAACAACAGGCTCTCGGCCTTGAGCATGGTCACCGAAGGCGGCGGCGTGGTTTTACCGGAGAGTTGCGTTTCCACCGAGGTTGCAAACACCGAACCGATGTCCAGCGCATTGATGGCCCGCACCTTGGCCACATACCGCCCGGCATAGATGCCGCGCACTTCCATCGAAGTCCCACCGGTACGGCCGGCGAAAACCCATTCACTGTCGTTCTTGCGCCAGTGGACTTCATAGGCGATGGCATTGGCCGGACGCGTCCATTCAATGGTCATGACGCCAACCGCGCTGCCCTGATCAATGAAGTGGTTGTTACTCACGGTGACCGAATCCGGCGGCGCCTGGACGCCTGGCGGGATGACAGTGATCGGCGGCCGCTCGATACGGGAGCCGTTGTCGATGGCGCCGAATTTGCTCGGCACATGTTTGACGGCACTGATGCTGTACTTGATTTCGTTATCAGTGAAATCTTCGGCAATCGACATGACGCGAAATTGTTGCGTGGCCAGGTTGGGCGAATCGATGGCCCACATCGACTGGGCCGGTGGCAGCTCACTCAGTGGCTGCGCCAGCAGCACACGTTGAACGTCCGCGCTGATGTCTACCGACTTGATCGAACGGGATACCGCTTTGCCGGTTGGCATGACCAGCGTGATGGTGTCGCCCGCCGCGCCGGTGACCTGTGCGTCAAGGGTCAGCGTATCAAGCGTCGCATCACGCAGGCGTCCTCCGATTCGTCGCCCGGCGCGGTCATTGTCGGCCACCCGGATAATCTGCCCCGGGCGCGCCAGCGTGCCGTCAAGTCCCACCGCGAAGGTGACGCTTTCGGTTTCCAGGCGATTGGTCAGCAGTGCCCACTTACCGATTCGCTGTGCCTGCGCCTGAGAGGTACAGCCGGTGGCGCTGATTTCTGTCTGCTGCACACCGTAACGGGCGATGCCGTCCGGGTCGTCGACATACTCGACCTTCTGCCGGTAGAAGTCCGCAGGGTCGTTCCAGCTGACCAGCGCCACACTGAACCGGGTCTTTTTCGCCGACCCGCCGTAGATGAATTTGCCGTCGATGACGTTGCCATTGGAGTAGGTGTAGACCGGATCCTCCGGCATATCGGCTACCGCCATGACAGAACCTGCGCCCCAATACGACATGCCGCGGAACGTGGTGGCCAGGTCTTGCAGGACCTTCAACGCATCGGCACGCGCCGAAAGGTACAAGTTGCAGGTAAAGCGCGGCTCGGTGCCACCCTTGCCATCAGGCACGGGCTGATCGCAGTACTGACCAATGCGATACAGCTCCCATTTATCGACCTGGCCGGCATTGAGCAAATGCCCCAGGCCATAGCGCGGATGCAGCAAAAGATCGTAGTAAATCCACGCCGGGTTGTCGGTCCATGCCGATTTGAACGTACCGTCCCAGACACCCGAGTAGACGCGGCTCTGCGGATCGTAGTTGCTCGGTACGCGAATGATCCGCCCCACCAGCTCAAAGGAGCGGGACGGGATCGACTGGAACTGCGAGGCGTCGAATTGCAGGCCTATGATGGCCGAACCGGGATACCGCAACTTGGCATCTATCACCTCGGTGCTCGACTCGACACTGGTGGTGTCGGCAATGGCACCGCTGGTGGAATTGGGGGTCAAACGACGCACCCGCACGGTCCAGCCGCTTTTGGCGACCGGCAGATCGATGCGGTGCGAACGCTCGTACTTACTGCTGGTCTTGCCGCTGAAAGCAGACGCCAGCACCTCGACGAAAGCACCGCCATCGGTAGAAAGGTCAATGGCGTACTTGACCGTGTAGCCGTTGGTGTCGCCATTGCTGGTATTGGTCTGCGCCAGTCGCGAAACCGCCAGGCGAATACGCACGGCTGACAGTTGCAGGTTGGTGAAGGCCTTGGTCCAGGGTTGATCGCTGCGCAATTCGACAGCCGCAGCCGTTTCATTTTCCACCGCCGGGAAGCCCGGAATGTGTGCCTGGTCCTGGCTGCCGGTGCGAACGTCGAGGGTCACGCCATTGAAATTCAGGGTGCCGTTGTCGTTGGCCAGCGGGGTTTCATCGAGAAACACCGAGCGCATATGGTTTTTCAGCCCGACAATCTCGCCTTCGCTGACGAGATCGAGGATACGAGCGTAGGCCGTGCTTTGCAGGCTGTCTGGCGCCTCCACGGAGGGGCGCGGCTTGGCGGCGCCGCCTTTGCTGCCAGCGAGAATGAGGTCAGTCATGGCTTTCCTTCAGGCGAAATAAAACCCGCACCGGGCGGGTTGTTTGGAGGTCAGGGAAACGCCGGACGCTAGAGTTGGTCCTGAGCGTAAATCCCGGCACTGATGACGGAACTGCCGACAATCATCTGACCGTAAAGAAGGCCCACGGGATTTCCCTGGGCGGTGGTGTTGACCGGACCGTTGAAGCTGTAGCTGGCTCGGTTGGCAGGGCTGTCCTGAGTGCTCAACCCCTTGGCCTGGGGAGACAGCATTTGCATGACACCGCCCAGGGCCATCGAGACACCCGCAGCCCCCACCGCTCCCCAACCGCCACCTACCGCGGTCCCCGCGAAACCGCCGCCGAAGATAGTCGCGGCAGCGATCAGCACGACACCGATAATGGTTTGCAGCGATCCTGCACGCTTGCTGCCAATGACAACGGGCGCAATTCTGATATCCGATGCTCCACTCGGAGCCTTGAGCCGGTCATGACCGATGTTGTCGTCTCCCAGAAAGATCGAGTAGGTCAGCCCTCGATCCCTGGATTCCATCAAAAAACGCTCAAAGCCGGGAATCAGAATACAAAGGGCATGAATGGCCTCGGCTGCATTGCTGACGGCCAATCGGTGTACACGGCCGAAACTGGCCCCCAGGGTGCCGTATAGGCGAATGGTTCTGAGTTTCTGCTGATTCATTGCTCGGCTCCAGGAGAGGATCTCCAGTGTGATTTCAATTTTTTGAGCTCAGGAATTGTCGGTGCCTGTCAGACTCTTCGACCGATGCCGCCAGCAACTCACCGTCACCTCTGCCCAATACCCGCCGTAGGTGTCGCGACGGCTGTCGCGTCCGTACAAGTGATGCAGGATCGAACCCGGCGCCGGAAAGTGATCGGGCTCGCTCTTGAGCACGCCATCTTCCAGATAAATGGCGGCATGGTTGGGCACTGGCGAGCGAATCTGCATCAGTACGACATCGCCCTGTTGCAGCCGGCTGACCTGTTCGAAACCGGCGGCGGGAAGATTGTCGAGATAGAGATTCCCGCCCTTGTTCCACCAACCGTCTTCGCGCTGATAGTTGCCCAGTTCGATGCCCATTTCCCGACGGTAGTAATCGAGGATGACGCTCAGGCAATCATGCACACCATGGACAAAATCCCGCCCGATCAAGGGCGCCTGATAACCCATGGGTGCGATGCTGACCAGTTCGCCTTTGCCAACTGTCCCGTCATCACCTTTGCGTACTTCCAGAATGTGCCAGGGCAATCCGGAGGCTTCACAGGCGACCCGGTCCGCCTCGCTGGCCGTCGCCGGATAATCCGGATGACTGTGCACGACTGCCAGGATCTCGCCGCATTCTTCGGCCGCCGCATAATCTTGCGGCGCCAGACGAAAATGCTCGCTTGGGGTGGTTGCGGTATTACGGCACGGTACATATCGCTGTTTGCGCCCCTCACGGATCAACAGCCCGCAACATTCGTCGGGGTATTGAGCGATGGCGTGCAGTTCGATGGCGGCCAGGATTGCCTTGTTCATGATCAGCCCCGAACCAGGCCGGCAGCTGGAAACGAACCGTAGGGCAGAGGATTGTTCTCGCCAAAACGCAGCTTGCAGCTGCTCAAACGCCCACCGCATTTGTCCTTGACAGCATCAGTGACTATCACGTCATTGGCATCTGCCACCGGGCCACCGTTATAACCGCAGTAGGGGCCACGGTAACCACCGCAACTGAGCCACCAGCAAACGTTGGCGACAATCTGCCGACGTGGTAATTGCACGCCGTTGAAATCCAGTGCGCTGGCCAGTTCGAACTTCACTACTTCGCTGTCTTCACTGACCTTGCGCTCGATGTACCAGAGGTCGGGTGGCAGCTCTTCTTCCGGATCGGCTTCCGGCTGGCCATCAAGGTATTTACCCAAGGTGCGATGACGGATCAACCGCGCCCCGACCATATCCTGGAAATACAGCACCAGAGCAGTAATAAAACCGCCAACGTTGCCCACCGACAATGTCGGCGTCGGTTGCGTACCCTGTCCGGTCATTTCGAAACCCTCGGCCAGGATCGGCCAGGGTGAATACTCAAGGCCTTGCCAGAAAATCGAGGTTTGCTGGGGATAGCCGTGAAAACGATACAACTCGGCGCCGAGGCTGGTGGCATCGAGTTCGAACAATTCGACCCAGGCGCCGGGCTCCAGCGCCTGGATATCTGCAGTAATGGACATGTGAATCTCCGGGCAAACAGAACCCCGCTTGAAGCGGGGTTGTGGTCATGGCATTCAGCGCCGTCAGCGTCTTATGGATGAAAGGCCTGCTCGAAGGTCGCCGCGAGACTGTATAAGCCAGCCCCCAGCGGGCTCGGCTGATAACCCTTGCAACGGTAGAGAGCAGGTTCGCTCAAGGGCGCCGTCCAATAAAACGGCATAGCGCCAGCGTGGCGATCGAGAAACTGCACGATGTTTTTGATCCGTGTCTCATCCCCGACAAACGTCAACGGCCAGGACTGGGATCTGTTGTTGATGCCGTCCTGCGCCATCTGCTGATAACCGTCGCCGAACTTTGCGGACTTGAGACGAAACTCGACGTTGCCGACGGGTTCGACTTTCGGAGTCCAGGTGAATGTTTCTGTTGTCATGTTTCCTCCGGGCGTGAGCCGTTGCGGCCACTGATACTCAGCGGCCGTTGATGGCAGACCAGATCTGGCCGCCCGGTTTCAGGTCACGGGCGATCTGCTCGGCAGCGCCCTGCTTGGCGGCGCTGGCGTAAGCCTTGGCGACGGTCTGCGAGTTCATATCCCCGCTCGCCGCTGCACCCGAGCTGTCGCCCACATTGATGGTTTGCTGAATCACGACCTGCTGGCTGCTGCCACCCAGGCCAGCGCCCTGCACCTGCACCTGCACGCCGAGGGAGCCATCGGAACCGCGACTCAGCGGCATGATGGCTTCCGGTCCGGCTTCGCCGAACATTGCCATCGGAGCCAGGGTCGGCCCGGTGGCGATGCCATTGGTGAAGGCCCCGCCCTTGGCGTGGAAGGAAACGTTCGACACGTCGAGTTGCGGGACGTAAGTCGTACTCATACCATCCAGATTGAATGTTTGCGGAGTCGGTGTAGTCGTACTGCCGAATATCGACGATGCCGCCGAACCCACCAGGCCGAACAGTGAACTCAAACCGCTGGAAACAGCCGTCTGCGCGGCCAGTTTGGCCATATCGCCGAGTACCGATTTGGCAAAGTCGGAAAACGAGAACTTCCCCGTCATCGCGAACGTGCTCACGGCGTCGCCCATGGTGTTGAAGGCTTTGGTGAAGACCTCTCTGGACTTGCCGGCCACATTGCCGCTCGTGGTGAGGTAGTCATCCCAGGCCGCAGTAGCCCCGTTGATCCAGTTACCCTGGGCCTCGGTCATCGCCTCATAGTTGCTTTGAACTTGCAGGGTCAATTGATCGTGGTTGGCTTTCAACGCATCGAGATTGGCTGCGTAATCGGCCCCTTCCCGAGGGTCACCCCCTCCTGCCAAAGGCGATTCCAGCTTCTTGCGCGCCGTAGCATAGTTCTGGTCGATCTCGCTCAGGGCCTGCGCCCGCGCACTTTCGCGGGTCCCCATACCGACTTGCGCGGCAGCCAGAGCCCCATTACGTCGCAGCTTGTCAAAGTCGTCGGAATAATTGATTTGCTTCCTGGCTTCTTCCTGAACATCGACATAGGTCGCGATGTTTGCCTGGGTGATCGAGCTGGCAGACGCATTCAGCGTCAGGCCAATTTTCTTTGCCGCGTCCTCGATCTGCTTTTGCATCTGACGCAGCTTTTGTTCGGTGATACGTGACGCCTGGGTCCAGGCTTGTTCAAGGCCGTCGAGGTTAGGCGTCAACCCTGCTGAAGAAGTAACTGCCATGTGCTTTTCTCCGGGTTAAGAAAACCCGCCGAAACGGGTCATGTAAATGAACGCCTACCGCCACTGCTCAAGGGCACGCTCGAGAGAAAGCCCCTGGCGATGCTCATGAGGCATGAAGTCCAGCAGCTCCGCCATCCCGCCGCCCAGCCGGTGGATTTGCAGCGCGACCAGCGCGCTGCCCGCCTCCAGCCGCCTACCGGCGTGGAGCGAGCCATATCGATCGATATAGCGTCCCCACGCCAGGGCTTCGTGGTAGGTCATGCGTTCCTTGGCTTCGGCAATCGTCCGGCCGCCGACTCCGTTCAGCACCAGTTCGTGCCAGAACTCATCGGCGGCCGTCAGTTTTTTGCTGCAACACCGCCAGTGCCATTGACCTCATTGACGGCGTTGAGCATCAGGAACCCCAACGATGGCTCAAGGTTGTAGGCATCGTCGTAGCCGAGCGCTTCCGTCCCCTCGTCGCCGAGTGACACGCAAGCTGCGAGATAGCTCGCATTGCGGCTTTGCTCGGTTTCATCTTGAGCGAACAACCGCTCGATGACCCCGAACGACTGACGGCGGATATGCAATGTGAAGGAGTCGGTCACTTCCTGGCCCGACTCGGCATCCAGATGCTTCCAGCTCACTTCTTTCTTGACGGGCTGGCCATCGACAATGCCGCCCCTGGCTTTCAACTGTTTGAGGTTCATGACGGGCCTCAGGCTTTCTTGATCCAGGCGGAACCGCCGGTGCGCTGGATGGTGACGGTTGTGGTCACTACGGCATTCAAGGCGAAATTGAACGGGAAGTCCGAGACGTAACCATCAAAGGTGAACCAGGTACGAGTGGTCGGCAACTCAAAGGCATTGCCTTGAGTATTTACGGTTGGCAGAACGCCTTTGCCATCCGACCAACCCACCACCCATTTGATGCTGGTGTCGCCATTGGCTTCGGAGAGTTGATGCAGACGGATGTGACTGGCGTTGGTCGGATCGGCATTGAGGCCCAGACTGGCCGTCCCAGGGGTGCGCAGACCTTTCTTGTAGGTGCGTTCCTGGGCATCGAGCGTGGTGTCTTCGATCTGTTCGGCAGGTGCACCGCCCGGATCGAAAGAGGTGGCGTGTTCGACTTCCAGTACGGTGTAAGGACCGGAACCGGTGGTCGGCGGCACGAGGGCAAAAATTTGAGTACCTTGGGTAAGGATCGACATCTGGCGTTCTCCAGCGAACATAAAAAAACCCGCGGATGCGGGGTTGTGGGTGTTGCTCGGTTGAGTTTTTCTGAAAGGCTGGCCGATCCGTTCAGGACGCCGGCGTACCATCCAGATAAAGTGGAGCATTCGGATCCGGCTCGCGGCTTTTGATCAGGTCGACCAGCGCCTGATTGCTCTGAGCCAACAATCTGATGGAAGCGTTCATGGCCGTCTGGCTATCGGTCTGAACCTGCAGAGCGGCAATAAGCCTGTTCAGCGCCGCCAGGTCTTCGTCATTCATGGTCTGTGATTCTCTTGGCAATGATCATTGTTCGGATGAGGGATCGCGCGGAGGTACTTCGCTGACGCCAATGCGCTTGGCAGCCCAGCGTTCATAAAGACCGATGGCCACGTCGGCGCCGGCCATGGCCGTCAGGCAACCGATCGCGCACGCGGCCCAGATGGACATACCGGCGGCATACAGCAGCATGATCGCCGACACCCCGCAGATAACGCAGGCCCCGGAACGCAAAGCCAGACGCCGGATCAACGCCCAACCGCGGGCGCCCTCCTTGTCAGCGCGCCACATTTCGCCGGATACGCCGCCCACCAAGGCGAGCAGAATGACCAGCCAGATCGGCATGTCCGCCAACGCTTGTTGCTCGTTTGTCATGTCACGCCTCCTGGTGTGATGGATGAATAGTGTGTGTTGGGTTCAATCGGTTTCTCTTGAGGCAGGCATTCCAAAAAGCCCGGCATTTCGCCGGGCTTTTCAGTAATGCGCTCCTTCGCCTTCCTTCAATCCTGTGTTCGTGAAGGAAGCTGACTTTTCGGCGCTACTGGCGCGGTACGAGTCCATTCAAATTGTTTTTCCGACCGCGGTCCCTGCCCGCCGGATAACTGCTTCTGGTGCTTTACGCTGCACACCCGGGTCAGTTGCCAACCCTCTGAACCGTTGAGGCCGGTTCATCGCTGCCTGTTCTTGTGGAACTAAAGAGCTGTTGTTGCCAGCCGCTTTGTCGAGCGGCTTGGTGGCAAGAATATGCATGGATGCATATACAGTCAATGCGTAAATGCATTTATTTATGCACTGGAAATGCGCAAATGCATGAAAGCCCCGCCATTCAAGGGTTGGCCGGATTTCTACAGGCGAAAAAAAACCCGCCGAGGCGGGTTTTGTCAGAAAGGAATCAGGTTACCGGGCGTACATGCCCCACCAGAAGACGTGACCGAGGATGACGATCTGCTCTTCCTGCATGTCCTGGAAGCTGTAGTCCTCGTCCGGATGCTCATCGCGATTGAAGCTGCGCAGGCGGATACCGGTGGGCAGGCGATAAAGCTGCTTCACCCGCAGTTGACCGTTGTGGTTGATCGCATAAAGGTCGCCATCAATGATGTCGCCAATCCCGCATTTTCCCGCGTTGACCCCAACCGTGGCACCGTCGCGCAGCACCGGCAACATGCTGTTGCCCCGTACCGTCACGCATTTGGCCTGATCGAACTGCACACCGTTATGGCGCAGGCTGCGCTTGCCGAAGCGCAGGCTCGAGCGTTCGCTCTCTTCGATGACGAATCTTCCTGATCCAGCAGCCAATTCAACCTCGCGAAGAAAGGGTACCGACACCTCGTCGTCATCGACGGGGGTGTCGTCGTCCCACAGGCTTATGTCCTTGAGTTCGGAATGCAACTCGTCGCGTCCGCCGTTGCTGGCGGGCGCAACATCCGCGCGCCCGCGCAACTGATCGGTGCTCACGGCGAAGTATTCGGCGATCTTCGAGATGTGTTTATCCGAAGGATCGACGATCTTCCCGCTGAGAATCCGCGAGAGCGTGGATTGAGGCACGCCGGTGCGACGGTGAAGCTCCGTGGGGGAGATCCCGTGCTGGTCGAGCAGTGCTCTTAAGACGGTAGATACGTTGCGTTTTTGCATAACGCGCATAGTGCTTGAAGTTTTTCGCGAAGACAAATGCTGATTTGCATAAATCGTGCATAGTCGACGTTTTTGCACCAGATAGATGTCACCCGGCCGCGATGCCTGCGTCCGACAGACCGCCCATGGTAACCTTGCGCCCATCGCGGAAAAGCCCGGCGACTGCCCCGCTTTTGCCCCACACCTTCCAACGAGTTGCCTGACAATCCGATGAATAAAGCCGTCTCCGACCTGTCCTCCCACACCCCGATGATGCAGCAGTACTGGCGCCTGAAGAATCAGCACCCGGACCAGCTGATGTTCTACCGCATGGGCGACTTCTACGAGATCTTCTACGAAGACGCGAAGAAGGCGGCCAAGTTGCTGGACATCACCCTGACCGCGCGCGGGCAGTCGGCGGGTCAGGCGATTCCGATGTGCGGGATTCCGTATCACGCGGCGGAAGGCTACCTGGCGAAACTGGTCAAGCTCGGCGAGTCGGTGGTGATCTGCGAGCAGGTTGGCGACCCGGCCACCAGCAAGGGCCCGGTGGAGCGTCAGGTGGTGCGGATCATCACCCCGGGTACGGTCAGCGATGAGGCGCTGCTCGATGAGCGTCGCGATAACCTGATCGCGGCGGTGCTGGGCGACGAGCGCCTGTTCGGCCTGGCTGTGCTGGACATCACCAGCGGCAACTTCACCGTGCTGGAGATCAAGGGCTGGGAAAACCTGCTGGCAGAGCTGGAACGGGTCAACCCGGTCGAATTGCTGATCCCGGATGACTGGCCGAAGGATCTGCCGGCGGAAAAGCGCCGTGGCGTTCGTCGCCGCGCGCCGTGGGATTTCGAGCGCGACTCGGCGCTGAAAAGTCTCTGCCAGCAATTCTCCACCCAGGACCTCAAAGGCTTCGGTTGCGAAACCCTGACCCTGGCCATCGGCGCCGCCGGTTGCCTGTTGGCGTACGCCAAGGAAACCCAGCGCACCGCCCTGCCCCACCTGCGCAGCCTGCGCCACGAGCGGCTGGACGACACCGTGGTGCTGGACGGCGCCAGCCGCCGCAACCTGGAACTCGATACCAACCTGGCCGGTGGCCGCGACAACACCCTGCAATCGGTGGTCGACCGATGCCAGACCGCCATGGGCAGCCGTTTGCTGACCCGTTGGCTCAACCGTCCACTGCGCGACCTGACCGTGTTGCTGGCGCGCCAGACCTCGATCACTTGCCTGCTCGACCGCTATCGCTTTGAAAACCTGCAACCGCAGCTTAAGGAAATCGGCGACATCGAGCGGATTCTGGCGCGGATCGGCCTGCGCAATGCCCGCCCTCGCGACCTCGCCCGCCTGCGTGATGCACTCGGCGCGTTGCCTGAACTGCAAGTGGCAATGGCTGACCTGGAAGCGCCGCACCTGCAACGCCTGGCGACCACCACCAGCACTTACCCGGAACTGGCGGCGCTGCTGGAGAAAGCCATCATCGACAACCCGCCGGCGGTGATCCGCGACGGCGGCGTACTGAAAACCGGTTACGACAGCGAGCTCGACGAGCTGCAGTCGCTGAGCGAAAACGCCGGCCAATTCCTGATTGATCTGGAAGCCCGGGAAAAGGCCCGCACCGGCCTCGCCAACCTGAAAGTCGGCTACAACCGCATCCACGGTTACTTCATCGAACTGCCGAGCAAGCAGGCCGAGTCGGCGCCGGCAGATTACATCCGCCGCCAGACCCTCAAGGGTGCCGAGCGCTTCATCACGCCAGAGCTGAAAGAGTTCGAAGACAAGGCGCTGTCGGCCAAGAGCCGCGCTCTGGCTCGCGAGAAAATGCTCTACGAGGCATTGCTGGAAGATCTGATCAGCCAGTTGCCCCCATTGCAGGACACCGCTTCGGCTCTCGCCGAACTGGACGTGCTGAGCAACCTCGCCGAGCGTGCACTGAATCTCGACCTGAATTGCCCGACGTTCGTCAGCGAACCGTGCATGCGTATCACCCAGGGTCGTCACCCGGTGGTCGAGCAAGTGCTGACCACGCCGTTCGTGGCCAACGACCTGAGCCTGGACGACAACACCCGCATGCTGGTGATCACCGGCCCGAACATGGGCGGTAAATCCACCTATATGCGCCAGACTGCACTGATCGTGCTGCTGGCGCACATCGGCAGTTTCGTGCCGGCGGACAGTTGCGAGTTGTCGCTGGTGGACCGGATTTTCACCCGGATCGGTTCCAGCGATGACCTCGCCGGCGGGCGCTCGACCTTCATGGTGGAAATGAGCGAAACCGCGAACATCCTGCACAATGCCACCGAGCGCAGCCTGGTGCTGATGGACGAAGTCGGTCGCGGTACCAGCACCTTCGACGGTCTGTCCCTGGCGTGGGCGGCGGCCGAGCGTCTGGCGCAACTGCGTGCCTATACTCTGTTTGCGACACACTATTTCGAACTGACCGTGTTGCCGGAAGCCGAACCGCTGGTGGCCAACGTGCACCTCAACGCCACCGAGCACAATGAGCGCATCGTGTTCCTGCACCACGTGTTGCCGGGGCCGGCAAGCCAGAGTTATGGCCTTGCGGTTGCGCAGCTGGCCGGTGTGCCAAGCGAAGTGATCGTGCGTGCTCGTGAGCACCTGAGCCGCCTGGAAGATACCGCGCTGCCGCATGAGGCGCCGAAGCCGGCCGCCAAGGGCAAACCGGCAACTCCGCAGCAGAGCGACATGTTTGCCAGCCTCCCGCATCCGGTGCTGGATGAGTTGGCCAAGCTCGATCTGGATGACGTAACACCGCGTCGTGCACTCGAAATGCTCTATGCACTAAAGAACCGGATCTAAGCACCGACGAACCGGATATAACGCAAACGGCTTCAAGCTGTTAGAATCTCGCGCGGTTTGGGATGCTGCTGGCTAA
>Ga0207713_1001557_pt1 | contig 18056 bp, 5 predicted proteins | sample KBSS64metaG_FD_184404 | JGI IMG/M metagenome (GOLD analysis project Ga0207713, IMG submission 184404) | Switchgrass rhizosphere microbial communities from Kellogg Biological Station, Michigan, USA - KBS S6-4 metaG (SPAdes) (version 2) | ecosystem: Host-associated > Plants > Roots > Rhizosphere >... | reverse complement strand
CAGCGCCAGGGCCGACTTGACCGAATCGATGACCGCTTGGCCGGTGAGGCGGAAGGTGCCCAGGCCGAAAGAGGGAATGTTCATGATCTTGCTCCTGATGAGGCTACGTGAACCGAACGGTGCTGGCTTTGGTTGTTCAGGTGAGGGAGCAGTGTGCGGCTTCTCCAGAAGGTGATAAAGCCGTCGTCACTCCAAAGTACTTTGCGTCTGGAGCAAGAATTGGCGCTTGTGAATAAGCGCACCGAGAGGTAATGACGTTGCGATGCGCGCTCTGCGCAATTGCTTTTCAATGGCAAGCAGGTATTCATCTACCACCGCCGCCTGCAGCGCAACTGATGTGATCGAGCCCCAATTCAACTGGAGCGCTCGATCATGCCGATGGCAACCCATAGCGACGACCTGCTGGACGAGTTGATCGCCAGCCGCCTTCCCAACTGGCTGGCCAATGCCACACCGGAGCGTCTGAGGGCACTGAACCTGTGCCTGAGCCAGCAAATGGACGTTCAGCAGCAGCTACAGGGTCTTTACCAAGGGACTACTGGGCTCGATGACTTTGCCGCCCCCCTGCTACAACAGGCCCTGCACGATCAGCAGTTGCAGCTGGACGTGAGCAAGGCGCAGATTCAGTTGAAAGTCGTGCTCCCTGCACCCTTGGCAAAACTGCTGGGCAAGCCGCAAGTGCGGTTTTTCAAGCATTCGTTGCTTGAGGCCGCACTGCACAACTTCAGTGCGGGTGAGGCGGCCTCTCAGGACGGCGCGACATTGCTCGATGAAAACGCCAGCCCCCTTGCATTTGCGCCCGTGGCATTCGCTGAGCTGTGTCGCACGCTCGATGTGGGCAAGCAGTATCAGGACTACCTCAAGGCCCGCTATCAAGCCCCGTTAGAGGAGGGGCGCCGCGTCAACCGGATAGTCGAAGAGGGCCACCGGGCAGCGCTGGAGGCTGCTGTACGGCTGTCTGCCTTGAAGGGTGAGATCAATGAGCGAAGCTATCAGCTGTTTCTACCGCTCATGTCATCTGTGCCCACCGAGGGCAGTGATTCAGCGGTGTTGATCCCCAAAGTCCTGCGGCTGCTCGGCAAGCAAATTCGTGGGGCCATGGCCTTTGAAGTGCGGCAAGGCGGGCAGGCAACTGCACCTCTGGAAGGCGTACTTTGCTGGATCCCAGGTGACGAGCAGGGGGCCCTCACCTGGTATGGCAACTGGGACACGTTGTTCAGTAGCTTAGGCGAGCTGTTCCGGCTGCCCGGTTATGAGGCGTTTTTCCAGCGCTTTATCGGCCAGCGCGACCGGCTGGCATTCACCCAGGCGCTGAGCAAAGCTAAAGCAGCGCGGGCTGCCCACCTGCCTGCCGAACTCGACGGCCGTTATGAAGCTATCGAGCTGCCGCTGTTCGAGCACATGCGTAAGGTGCAGCTCGACACGTTGCTTGATGATGCCAGGGTCTTGGCGGTACCCACGGCAGATCAGGATAGCAACGAGCGCAACGCGCGCCTGCACTTCTACCTCGATGCAGGCTTGTCCGTGCTTGGGGTCGCGAGCCTGTTCGTGCCTTGGTTGGGCTTGCCCTTGCTGGCCATTGCGGCGGTCGAGGTGGTCTCGGGGGTGTACGAGGGCTATGCCGATTGGCAACTGGGTGACCGGCAGGGAGCGCTCGAGCACCTGTTAGGCGTTGCCGAGAATATTGCCCTGGTTGGGGTAGGCGTCGGTGTCGGGGTGGTTGCTGGGCGTGTGCTCAAAAGCGCCGGCCTGGTGCGCCGGTTGGTGCCCGTACGGTTGAATGAGGGGCAGGTAAGCCTGGTACACCCCGAACTGCCTGGTTACGAAGTGCTGGACGACACGTTGGCGGTGGGTGAGCGAGGCGGCGAGGCAGGGCAGGAGCGACTTCGCACCCACACTGGCACCTACAGGGTCGCTGAGGATCCGTTGACACGACAGCTGTGCATTTTGCACCCAACGCGCCTGCAAGCCTACGCACCGTTGCTGGAGCACAATGGTGCCGGCGGCTGGCGCCATGCGCTTGAAGTTCCGCAGCAGTGGCAGGATGCAGCGCAGATGTTCAGGCGTTTGGGTAGCACGTTGAGTGAGGTATCCGATGCCACGGCAAACGATGTGCTGCACATCACCGGTTTTGATCAAGCACGCGTACGCCGCCTGCATGCGCAGAATGCGCCAGCCCCCGCGCAACTGCTCGATGCCCTGCAACGCTATCAGCTGCATCAACGTGAGCCCGGGCTGCAGGGTGCAGCATTCGAGCAACGGTTACAGGCGGAGCAGCCTTTGGCCTCCCCTGAGGCAAGTATTCTTCGGGGTGCTTTCCCTGGGCTGAGTGTGCGTGGTGCGCAGGAGATCGTCGCCAATGCCGAGCCAAGCCTGGTGCAACGCATGGTTACTCAGCGGAAGGTGCCCATGGCACTGGCTGGCACTGCCCGCTGGTACCTGCGCGATGCGCGCGTGGACCGCGCCTGCGCGGGCTTGTGGCAAGCACCGGCGATCAATGCCGATACCGAGCGGCTGGCCCTTGGGCTGATCGAAGGCTGGGCGCCTTGGCCTGAAGGCGAAAGGGTGGAGATACGCCAAGCGACTCGAGAGGGTGAATTGATCGCCTGGGCAGGGGCGAACAACGCCGATCAGGTGCGTATCATTGTCCGAGATAACGACCAATACCTGGCTTACAGCGGCACTGGCACACAGCTGACTAACGTTGTACAGGGTGAGAGCCTCTTTGAAGCGTTGCTAAAGCAGCTGGATGCAGCGCAGCGCGGTGTGCTGGGGGAGGCAGGGCAGTCCGCCACGCAGTTGGGTGATGGCTTGAGACAGCGCGCAAACGCGCGCCATGAACAGGCGGAACAATTGATTGGGCTGACACCTGCGTCATTGGGCTTGAGGCCACTCGCACGCTTGAGCGGCGGGCGTTTGGGCTATCCGTTAAGTGGCAGGCCGGGTATGCGTCTGCCAGAAGAACAACCTTCGTTGGTGATCGACGAGGCGCAGGTTCGCCCTCTTCTCGAAGGCCTGCGGCGCCTGTTCCCCGACCGCGAAGAGCAAACCCTGCGCCAGTACGCGGATGCCATTGCCCGCACGCCAAGGCGGGATGTCTGGAACCATTATGCTGACTTGGCGCGGCAGGTCAGTACATTGCGCACCAGCCTGGATACCTGGAGCCAAGCGGGGGATGCGGCGCAACGCGCTGCAGGTGCGGACCGTGGTGTGCGACTGCATTGGAGTGCATCGCGAGCGATCATGGCGCAAGAGATTCTGCAGGCTTGGCATCCACAGTTGCCAGGTGAAACGCCAACCTTCCAACTTGATCTTGACGGCGCGCTGACCGGCGGGGTGCCAACGTTCCCGCACACCGTTGGCTGGGGCCGACTGAGCGGCTTGACGCTGCGCAATACCAGTGCGATGGAGTTGCCTCCCATCACTGCGCAACACTTTGCCGGCCTGCGTAGTTTGAGATTGATAAATACGGCCTTGGAGGCACTGCCCCAGTGGCTTGTAGACCTTGAACAACTCACCCATGTGAGCTTGCGAAGCAATCGCTTGGCGGCACTGCCGGCTCAACTATCGCGCATGACGCGTTTGTCGAGCCTGGACCTGGGGCACAATCGGTTGACGGTGATCCCGCAAGTACTTGGGCAACTGGGCGAATTGCGGACCTTGAGTCTGGAAAGCAACGGTATCGTCATCGATGCACAAAACAGTGTTCGGCTCGAAAGCATGCAACAGCTGGAGGTGCTGATACTCGACGGTAACCCGCTGGCAAGCATGCCGTCACTGGTCAGAAGCATCGAGTTGCGAAGGGTTACGCTGCGCAACACTCAGCTGCGGGTGTTTCCAACCGAGTTGCTTGGCCAGCATCCGGGTATGAGCCTTGCGCTAGAGGCCAACAGGATCGTTGATCTGGATGATGAGTCATTGCGATTGATCGCTCGCGACAGGGCCCGTATCTGCCTTGACTACAACCCCTTGTCCCAGGCGTCTGTTCAGCGACTGGACGCCAATGATCGCTTGGAACCGGTGGATCCGTTTGCGCCTCAAGAGGGTGATCAGATAATTGCAGATGATCCTCAGCGCGTGCAGGCGCTTCGTGCCATCTTGATTAGGATTGGCAACCAGGTGACCAATGCCAGTGCGCATCTGCCGCAGCATGAGGTGTTGGCTGCACATCTCAATGTGCTTGAGCAGGCCAGTACGTTGCGAGAAAGCCTGGAAGAGTGGTGCGGCGACGACCCTGGCCGGCTGGCCTTTGCACGGCGTCTGCTTGGAAGCTGGCTGCCGGAGGTGCCGGGAAGCGTATCGCCCCCCCACGAGCGACATTTTGCCCTGCGCATTGACGGTGCGCAGATTGGTGCATTGCCGCCATTTCCTGACACGATCAGTTGGGGGCGGCTGCGCTGGCTGCGGCTGATAAACATCGATTTTTCCAGCGTCGCGCCCGACTACTTCAGCCGCTTCACTAATCTGATTCAGTTGCGGATCAACAACTGCCACCTCAGCGAAGTGCCGGCATGGGTCTGTGACCTGCGCAGGCTGGATGATCTGTCATTGTCCAACAACCAGTTGGCGTCGCTGCCTGAAGGCTTGGAGCGATTGACTGATCTGACGATGCTGTTTCTGAATGACAATCGCCTCACCCAGGTACCCGACGCCTTGCGCGGATTTGGCCGGCTTCAACGGTTGGGCCTGGCGAACAACCAGATTGTCGTGGATGTCGGGGGCGCCGCTCGACTGAACGCATTGTCAGCGCTGAGGATGCTGAACCTGAGCACTAACCCGCTCGGTAGCCTACCGACGCTACCGCAAAGCACTTCACTGGAGAGCGTGGCGGTCGCCAATTGCCAACTGGGCGAGTTCCCTTTGGCGCTTATGCGTGAACACCCCAACCTGACGCTCAGGCTCGATGGCAATCGTATCAGTGAGCTGAGTGAGGAAGCGGTCCGCTTGATCCGAGCGAACCCTCAGGGCGTCAACCTCCAGCTCAATCCACTGTCTGACGACAGCGCGCGTCGGTTGGCGGCTGTCCAGCCAGTGTTGGAGCCTGCGCAACCGCCTCAGCCGGAGCCACAGCCGGAGCCACACCCGGAACCACAGTTGCAAGCTCAGGCTGCCCGTGCGCCGGAGCGGGTAGTGGTTAGGATGGCGAACCCGCAGGCTCAGCATCATGGCGTCGACGCCTCGCGTGATCGGTGGCTGCAAGGCCTGCCCTCGCCACTTCAGCAGCAACGGCAAGCGCAATGGGCACGGCTCACGGCAGAGCCAGGTGTCGAAGATTGGTTGGCGTTCCTCGACGGTTTGAGTCGAACCGCAGATTTTCAGCAGGATGTTGAAGCCCTACAGGCGCGAGTGTGGAGCCTGATCGACGCCTGTGAATTGAATGAGCGTGTTCGAGGGGCCATTTTCGATGAGGTGCAACGAGACGGCATGGCCGAGAGCTATCTCGCCCAGCTCGATCGGCTTGAGTTCGCCAGGGTTCGCGCGCTGCGCACTGAGGGCCTGCAGGATGATGATCTTGAGCGTGCCTATGTACAGTTAGCCCGCGAACAGTTGTCCCTTTTGCAGGAAGGTAGGCCTGAAGCACTTATCGAATCGCTTGCAGGCAGCAGGTACTGGCAGGACTATCTCCATCAGCGCTTTACTGAACGGTTTGATGCTCTGCTACTGGGTTTCAATACGCGCGTGGATGCGTTGGATGCCCTGGCGATCGATCCAAATGAATACATGCAACGTATCGCTGTGCTGGCGGCTGAGCGAAACGCTGTTTTCCATACGTTGATTCGTGAACTCACCGTTGAAGCGTGCACGCGTCATCCGGCGCAGGAGCATTAAGTACCGCAGTGGTGAGGGGGAATGCTGTTTATCTCGGGCTTTGACCAACCAGAGAAGCCGCCAATGCCCTCACCACAGCCTCAACCCAACGCAGTGGATACCCTGATCGCCAGCCGCTTGCCGGCCTGGCTTGCCAGCGCATCCGAGGACCACTTGGGCAAACTGCGGGTTAGTCTGCAGCGCCAGCAACGCAGCCAGCACCACTTGGCTGAGCTGTTTTCCCGTGTCACGCCACTGGACGCTTTTGCCAAGACATTGCTAGACCAGGCACTGAGTGATCGCCAGTTGCCGGCGCTGGATGTGCGCCAGGTGAAGCTGCGCACCACCACCACCCTTCCGATTGCATCGGTGGGCCCTGGGGGGCTGGGCAATTCGGTAAGCGAGATCGCTGAGGTGAGTTTGCTGACGGCCGCGCTGCACAACTTCAGCGAGCATGAGACACCGCCCTCTGGTGCTTTTCAAACCCACGTCATCGTCGATGCGCAAGGTGAGCCGCAATCACTGAGCCCGCAGGTCTATGTAGCGCTTTGCCGAAGTGTCGACGTGGGTGGGCGCTATCAGCGCCATCTTGAGTCAATTCTGTTGGGGCCGGGGGAGAGGAGCAAGCAGGTGGAGACCCTGCTTGAAGACAGTGCGCGTGCCAACCTGGAGGCTGATGTACGTCTGGCTGTGCTCAAGGGCGAAATTGATGAGCGCCTGTACCTGCAGTTCCTCCCTGTGCTTTCAACGGTGGCCGTGGTGGACTCCGACACTACGCGCCTGTTGCCATTCGATCTGCGTGTGCTGGGCAAGCAACTGCGCGGCGTGTTGGCTTTCGAGGCGCGGCGAGGGGGGCTGACGAGTGCGCCTCTGGAGGGTGTGGTGCTATGGGTTCCCGATGACCCCCACGGTCCGCTGCAGCGTTTTGCGACGTGGGATGAGTTGTGGCACGGCCTGGGCCGACGATGCCAGGCGAAGGGCTACCCAGCCTTCATCCAGCGGTTCATCGGCGAGCGTGACCGCTGTGCCTTCAGCCGCACACTGCGTCGATTGCTACAGGCCAGAGCGGGCGCGCTGCCGATTCAGCTAGACGGTCGCAGCCAAGCGATTGACCGGTCATTGTTCCCGCATCTGCGGAAAGTCCGCCTCGATACGTTGCTGGACGATGCGCGTGTACTGGCCACGCCAACTGCCGAGGCGGACCAGGCTGAGCGCGAACGACGCATGGGCGACTATGCCAGCGCAGGGTTCGATCTCTTGGGGTTGGCCAGCCTGTTTGTCCCTGTTCTTGGCCTGCCGCTGTTGGGCATCGCTGCTTTGCAGATCACTGACGAAGTCTATGAAGGTTATGCAGATTGGAAGCTAGGTGACCGTGAGGGGGCGTTGAACCACCTGTGGGGCGTTGCCGAAAACGTGATTGCCGGCGTCGCTGTGGCATCGATTGGGCTCGTGGCGGGACGATTGATCGAGCGTTCGGCGTACGTTGATGCGCTGGTGCCGGTGTTGAAGGCACACGACGAGGTTCGCCTGATCGATGCTGAACTACCCGGCTACGCGGTGCCGCAGCTGGGGTTGGCCGTTGGCGAGCGTACCCGCGTGGCCGGGCAGACACGGCTGCGCACCCATCTGGCGACCTATCAGGTAGTCGAGGATGCGCAAGGCGCGGGCTTGCGTATTCAGCACCCCAGCAGACCGAGCGCCTACTCGCCCTGGCTCGACAGCAACGGCGAGGGCGGTTGGTGCCATCAGTTGGAAACCCCGCAGCACTGGCAAGGGGCGACGCAGTTGATGCAGCGCTTGAACAGCGCATGGGCGGCGCTCGACCCCCTGACGGCCGAGCATGTCATGCACACGACCGGCTTTGATGAGGCGCGCCTGCGGCGCCTGCACCTTGAGCATGCGCCAGCACCGGCACGGCTGCATGATACCTTGCAGCGCTATCAGTTGCATGCGCAGTACCCTGAATTGCACGGCGATGCGTTCGAGCTGCACCTGAGTGGGCTGCAACGCCCCCTGGAGGCGGCAGAGCAGCTGTTGACGCGTGACTTCCCGGGCCTTACCCCGCGCGCTGCGCGGCAGATCACCCAGCGCGCCGGGCCTGAAGAGGTCGAGCGCATGATCGGCACCCAGCGCGTGCCGCTTGCCTTGGCCAGCGAAGCGCGCTGGCTGTTGCGTGACAGCCGCCTGGACCGTGCCTACGCAGGCTTCTATCAAGCGGCGGCGGTGAATGCCGACACCGAGCGGTTAGCATTTGGCCTGCTGGCTGATGCGGCGCCATGGGCACAAACCGTCCGAATCGAGCTGCGCAATGACAGCCTGAGCGGGGACCTGCTCGCCCACGTCGGGGCAGAAGGGGCCGCTGACGTGCGTTACGTCATCAGGCGCGGCCAGGGTTACCAAGCGTCGCCTGCAGCCAGCGAAAATGACACTCTGTTCCAGGCGCTGTGGTGGCACCTCGATGAGGCGCAAAAACAGGTGCTAGGTGAGGGTGGCCAGACCGGCGAGCAGCTTGGGCATGCCTTGGCGGTGCGGGCCGGTGAGCAACGTGAGCGCGCGGCAACATTGCTTGGCATGGCGTCAAAAGAGGGGGTAGTTCGTCCGCCCGTGCGTTTCGGCGATGGTCGGCTGGGCTACCCACTGAGTGGTGGCGATGCCCTGCGCCCACCGCGCGGTCAGGTTCTCACCACGGCAGACATGCGCGCTCGCCAGTCCATTCGCGCCGGGCTGCACCAGTTGTTCCCGCACCGCCCGGCACAGGATGTGATGTGGCTGGCGCTGCAACTGGCGCAAAGGCCAGGGCGCACGGTCTGGACAGCCTTCAGCGAGCTGGCCAGGCAGGTCGAACGGCTCGACCTGAGCTTGCGCGCTTGGCGGGGGCAGGCTACGGCCGTCAATTACCATCGACGTCAGCGCGTCGGGCAGATGATTCGCGAGGCCTGGGAGCCGGATTTCTATGGCCCTGGCGGGGTCGATGAGTTGATTGTGCGCAACGAGCTTGTGGGCAGCCTGCCCGTGCTGCCGCCAGGTCTTCACTTCGGGCACTTGCACCGTCTGTGCCTGAGCAATGTCGGGCTGAGCGCGCTCGAGGGTGATTTCCTGGTGCGTTTTCCTCAGTTACGAAGCTTGCAACTGAGTGGCAACAGGCTGACGGAGGTGCCAGGGCTAGGCAACCTGCATCGCTTGATCAGCCTGGATGCGCAGCACAACCGGTTGACCACCCTCGAGGGGGTGCAGCACCTGTCGTCATTGACCCAGTTGATCGTGAACGACAACGCGCTCACGGAGGTACCGGGCTTGGCAACCCTGACCCGGCTCACGCGTTTGGACCTGCGTCGCAACCGCCTTGCTGCGCTAGAGGGTGTGCAGGGCCTGACACTGCTGACCCAACTGGACCTCAGTGACAACCTGCTTTCAACACTTCCCGAGCAGATTCACCGGTTGATCCGGCTGCAGTACTTGAACCTGAGCAACAACCAGTTCACGTCGCTGCCGGCAGGTATCGAGCGCATGGTCGGTCTGACGCAGCTTAACCTGTCCGGCAATCGCCTTGGCGAGCTGCCGGGCACACTGAGCGGGCTGAACAGGCTGTTGCAACTGCACATGGGCGATAACCGGTTCAGCAGCGTACCCGCGGTGATTGGTAATCTGCCTGGCTTGAGAGTGCTCAACTTGCGTGGCAACCAGCTGGCTGCGATACCCGAGGGGCTGGAGCGGCTGCGGCAACTGACCGAGTTGTACCTGGCGGACAACCAGATCGTCATCGACGTGGCAGGCGGCCAGCGCTTGGAAGCGTTCATCGAATTGCGAACGTTCAGTTTGAATGGCAACCCGATAGGTATGATTCCGCCACTGCGCAACCTTGACCATTTGCGCCATCTGTCGCTTCGCTCGACTGGCCTGCGTGAATTCCCCTTGGCGTTCATGGAGCGTCATGCACAGGTCTATGTGGACCTCGCCGACAACCTCATCGTCGAACTGAGCGAGCGGGCATTGGCGTGGATTCGGCAGCACCCCAACCGGCTCAACCTGAACAACAACCCCCTTGATGAGCAGGATCTGGCACGTTGGCGGGCTGCGTGGGCTAAGTTCGACACGCTGAGCCAACGCGGCTGATGCCGCTGCGTGCGGGGTGCTTTGCAATAGTTACCGCAAGCGCCTCGCCCAGCACTGGTGCAATCGCAGCTCCGGCCCTAGGAGCCTGCGATGCCAGATCTACCCTTTGCCAGCGATTCCACCGACGCCCTGATCGCCAGCCGCTTGCCTGCCTGGCTCACAGCGGCCTCACTGGAGACCCTCTACGCCCTGCATGAAAGCCAGCGCTGGCAGCAGCAGGTGCAGCATGAGCTGCACGGTTTGCTGGCGCGGATCACGCCATCGGATGCGTTTGCCGCGCCGTTGCTGCAACACGCATTGCATGAACACCACCAGCTGACACTCGATGTACGCCAGGCCACGCTGCGGCGCAGAACCTTGCAGCGCTTTCCGTCGTTCGTTGCCCAGATCCCAGATGGGGTCAAAACGCAGGTCTACCAGCACAGCCTGCTGCAGTCGGCGCTGCACAACTTCACCGAGGGTGAAACCCTCGCCACTGGGCTCATGCAGGGGAGTGCGGTATTGGACAGCGAGGGGCAAGCCCTCGGTCTGTCGCCCAGGGCGTTCACCTTGCTGTGCCGCTCGCTCGACCTGGGTGGGCAATATCAGGTTTACCTGCGGGGGCAGTTGACCCCAGGCGGGGAGGCTGGCCGGCAAATTGAGGCGTTGATGGAGGAGGGGTTTCGCGCAAGCCTGGAGGCCGCTCTGCGACAGTCGCTGGTCAATGGAGAGATCGTGGCGCATGCCTGTGAGCAATGTGCGCCGCTGGTGGCCATGGTCGCGACCAAGTCAGCGATCGCCGGGTTCGAACCGCGGCAGATCAGGGTGTTTGGCCAGCGGGTGCGAGGGGCCGTGGCCTTCCAGGTCCGTCATGCTGGCCAAGAAGGCGTGCTCTGCTGGATCCCCGATGACCCTCACGGCCCTTTGACCTGGTTCGCCTCCTGGGACTCGCTGTTCCTAACGTTGGGCAAACAGTTCCGCTTGCCGAAGTACGTCGAGTTCTTCCAGCGGTTCATCGGTGAGCGAGACCGAGAAGCCTACACGCGAGCCCTGGACAAAGCGTTGAAACGTGCGGGCCAAAATGCCCCTGTTCAGCTCGACGGCCGCCACGAGGCGATCGAGCTGCCGTTGTTCGAGCACTTGCGCAAGCAGCAGATCGATACCCTGCTGGACAACGCCAAAGTGCATGCCGTGCCCACCGCCGCTGTGGATGCCCAAGAGCGGGACCGGCGTTTGCACTTCTACCTGAGCTTTGCCATCGACGCACTGGGCTTGGCGAGTTTCGCCTTACCGGTGCTGGCGTTGCCGTTGTTGGGCATCACAGCGCTGCAGGTGGCGGACGAGGTGTACGAGGGGTATGCCGATTGGCAGTTGGGTGACCGGCAGGGCGCACTGGAGCATGCCTATGCCGTGGCCGAGACGGTGATCATGACAGCAGCCAATGTCGGCGCGGGTGCTGCCTCGCATCGCTTGGCCCGTGCAGCCGTGGTCGATGAATTAGTCCCCGTGCAGGCCAGTCAGCACGGGTTGAAACTGTGCGACCCTGAGCTCCCCGGCTATGCCGTCGAGGGGCCAGGCGCTGTGGGGCAACTGACCGTGGCAGAGGGGCGAGAGTACCTGCGTACACCGGTAGCAAGGCACTTGACCGAGCTGGACGCTGAATTGCAGCAACGGCGCATACGCCACCCTGTCCGCGTCGATGCCTATGCGCCCTTGCTTGAGGGCAATGATGCCGGCGGCTGGCAGCATGAACTCGAACGCCCCCACGAGTGGCAGGGGAGTGCTCAGTTGTTGCGTGACCTGGGCCATGACCTGGCGCAACTCGATGACCAGGTGGCCCATGAATTGTTGCGTGCAACCGGGCTCGACGAGGACCGACTGCGCCGGCTGCATGTAGAACACGCACCGCCCCCTGCGCGGCTGCTGGATGCCGTGCAGCGTCATCAACTGCATGCTCAACTGCCCTGGTTGCAGGACGAAGGCTTCGAGCTTCATCTGCAGCCACAGCAAACGAGCCCCTCGGCAGTCGAAACCTTGCTACGTCGCGACTTTCCCGGGCTCACGGTGAACGGGGCCAGGGAGATCATCGAGCACGCTAGCGACGCGCAGGTCGAGCAATTGCGCGCACGCCAGCGCGTACCACTGGCCTTGGCCGAGCAGGCGCGCTGGTACCTGCGGGATGCGCGCCTGGACCGCGCCTGTGCAGGCCTGCTGCAAGCGGCAGCGCTCAATCGCGACAGCGAGCAACTGGCCTTGGCCTTGATTGCCGACCGGGCGCCCTGGCGAGCTGTACGCATAGAGCTGCGCAGCGGCACGCTGACCGGCGAGCGCACCGCCTGGGCGGGTGCCCAGGCCGCCACCGAAGTGCGCAGCGTGCTCAGAACTGCCAAGGGCTATCAAGCCTTGGATGCCTACGGGCGCCCCTTGCCTGCGGCCAAGGCCGAAGACAGCCTGTTCCAGGCGCTGTTGCTGCAGCTCGACCCGTGGCAGCGTCGGGCGCTGGGTGAAGCCAGCGAGTCCCCGCAGGCACTGGCCGATGCCTTGTCGAAGTGGGCCAGCGAGCAGCGCGACAAGGCCGCCACCCTGCTCGGCATGGCGCCGGTCGGGCTGGGTTTTCGGCCACCGGTGCGGCTGGGCGATGGTCGCCTGGGCTACCCCCTGAGTGGCCGTGGCGAGAGCAGTAATCGCGCACTGCGCCGGGGTATTCAGCGGTTGTTTCCCGACTACGATGACAGCGCCCTCGACGCCTTCACGAGTACCGCACGCGAGCAAGGGCTGACCCCATGGAACTACTACCTGCAACTGTGCGAAGCGCTGCGTGCACTGGATCAGGCGTTAGGGCGCTGGCGCAGGCAATCGTCCGGGCCGATCCAGTTGATCAGGCGCACGCGCATGGCACGGCGCATTCGGCATGCCTGGCAGCGACGCGTTCGTGATGCCAGTGGCAACCCCATACTGGTCCTCGAAGGCACACGGTTGGGCAGCCTGCCCGACCTTCCGCCGGCGGTGAATTTTGATCATGTGATCGCGTTGACGCTGCGCAACCTTGAGCTGACGGCGGTCAACGCCGATTTTCTCGCCCGCTTCCCGCGGCTGAACCAACTGGACCTGTCGCGAAACCGGCTGACAGCCATACCCGATACCTCGCACATGGCGAACCTTGAATGGGTCGATCTCACCCACAATCGCATCGTTGACGTTAGTGAGGCGCAGGCCGCCGTGCTGCGTGCCAACCCCGACTGTGTACGCCTGCAGGGCAATCCGCTGTCACCGGTTGCGCTTGAACGGCTGAATGCTGCCCCGCCCCCTCCTGTGGTGGAAAGGGTAAATGAGCATGAACAGTGGTTCGAGGGGCTGAGCGAGGCGGAAGCCGCCCGGCGTCGCGGCCAGTGGGAGGCACTTCGGGCCGAAGCCGACAGCGCTGCGTTCTTTGGGTGCCTCGCAGAGCTACTGCATGCCGAGGCATTTACCCGCCAGGCCCAGGGCATGCGGCGTCGCGTTGGGGAATTGCTCAATGCGATGTATCACCATGCCCATGTGCGGCGCGCGGTGTTCGAGCAGGCGGCCCTGCCACGCGGGCGGGCGGACCTGGATGCGCTGGTCGTCAGGCTGCAGGTCGCGCTGCGCACCGATGGCCTGCGTGGCCGGCGGGTCGAGCGTGAGTTGCGCAACCTCGGCCGCGAGCTGTTCAGGCTCGATCAGGTCGACCGCTTTGCCGCACAGCACATCGAACGCTTGCAAGAGCGGCCGGGTGAGGCCGAGCAGGACGACATTCACCTGGCGTTCCGAGTAGGGCTAGCAGAGCCGTTGGGCCTCTATGGCCAGCCGACCTACCTGGACTTTCAGCATGTCGGCACAGTGACGCTGGGTGATCTGGTCGAGGCCGAGGCTGCCGTGCACCGCGCCGAGACGTCAGAGGCACTCAGCCAGTTCCTGGTGCAGCAGGCGTTCTGGCAGGACCACGTGCGGGTCGAATACAGCGCGCAGTTTGCAGCCATACGCCGCAGGTACGGTGCGCGTCTGGCCGCGTTGGTGCCAGAGCCGGGCCAGGACCATGCCCCAAGCGGACCGGTCAATGCGATCGTTGCGCAGCGTAGGGAAGAGGAGCAGGCATTAGCGTTGTCACTGGCGCGTGGCAACCCGTGGACCTGGTATCGGCTTGAACCTCCGCATGGGCCCGGCACCCTTGCCTATGCGCATTTGTCGCGGCAGCTTGAACACAGCTTCGAGGCGTGGCGCGGGCAACCCAGTGAGCCGGAATATGCTGCGCGGTCCTACATCGCCGGTGTGTTGCGCGAAGCCTGGCAGGCAAATTACCGAGATGAACTGCCGTCTTTGGGCTCATCCATCGATGGGCTGGCGGTCAGTTCGCTTCCCGAACTGCCGGCTGGCATCCAGTTCGAACGCCTGCGCGCGTTATCGCTGCGTAACCAGCAGCTTGCCACGCTCAGCGGCGATTTCCTGCGCCGCTTCCCCAACCTGGAGGACGTCGACCTCTCAGGCAATCAGCTCTCGGCCTTTGAGGGGCTTGAGCATCTGCCGCGCCTACGCAGGTTGAGTCTGGGGGGTAATTTGCTCGAGACCTTGGACGGCTTGGGCAATGCCAGGCAACTGACGGACCTGGACCTCAGTGGCAATCAGCTTGGCGAGTTGCCGGCCGGTATCGAGCAGTTGGAGCATCTGGCCAGCCTCGACCTTTCTTTCAATCAAATCGCTGCGCTGGATGACCGCGCAGGGCAACTGCCGAACCTTGAAAACCTGCAGCTGGGTGGCAACCTGCTGGATGATGTGCCACGCAGCCTTGGCAACCTTGCCCGGCTAAGCATCCTCAACCTCAGTGCCAATCGGCTGACCCGCGTGCCGGAGCAACTGAATGGCCTCGGCCGCTTGACCCGTCTGGATCTGCGCGACAACGCCATTGTCCTGGACGCCCAAAGCGAGTTGCGACTGGAATGGTTCTCCCGGTTGCAAGTCCTGAGCCTGGAGGGTAACCCGTTGGGTATGGCGCCGAGGCTGCACTACAACGTGCAACTGCGCTACCTGTCATTACGCGCAACCGGCTTGCGCAGTATGCCCCTGGCGTTGCTGCAGCGTCATCCCGACATGGTCGTGGACTTGCGTGGCAACCGTATCGCGGCATTGAGCGAGGAGGCACTCGGCTGGATAGAGGCGCATCCGGAGACCGTAAACCTTGAGCACAATCACTTGAGCGAGGCGGTCATGGCGCGGGTGCGCAATGCGCTGGCGCGTCTGCAAGCAGAATGGGCGCGCGCGGCAGAAGCGGGGGAGGTGAGCGTGACCAGGAAGCCACCGGGGCGCAGGGGCTGACGGGCGGCGGTTGAAGAGGGGTGTGTAACAACGCCCCTGACCCGCCAGAGCGCGGGCCGGGGGCGATGAAGATCAGCGGCGGCGGAACAGCGGCAGCGGCTGGTCGGCGGCGGCCTGGTAGGTCACCGAGAAGTCCTTCAGGCTTTGCAGTGCGTCTTCCGGGTCCTTGTCGGCACGGATGGCAAACGCATCGAAGCCACAACGGGCCATGAAGAACAACTGGTCGCGCAGCACGTCGCCAATGGCGCGCAGCTCACCGGTGAACTTGTAGCGGTCACGCAGCAGGCGCGCGTTGGAGTAGCTGCGCCCGTCGGTGAAAGCCGGGAAGTTCAAGGCGATGACCTGGAAGTGCTGCACGTCTTCGCCGATCTCTTCCGCTTCTTCGTCGCTGTCCAGCCAGATGCCCAGGCCGCCGTCGCGGGCCTTGAGCACGTGGGCATGGTCGCGCCACAGTTGCAGCGGGACGATGTAGTCGTCGCAGTTGGTCAACTCGTCGAACGACGTTTCCTTGGGCAGCAGGTGCCAGGTTTCGTCGACGATCTGGTTGTTTTTAATGATTCGCTGCATAGACGCGTTCCTTGAAGGGGTCGATGCCGATACGCTGGTAGGTGTCGATGAAACGCTCTTCCTCGGTACGCTGTTCTACGTACACGGCGATCAGCTTTTCAATCACATCGGCCATGGCGTCCTGGGCGAAGGATGGGCCGAGGATCTTGCCCAGGCTCGCGTCACGCGCAGCGTTGCCGCCCAAGGACACCTGGTAGAACTCCTCGCCTTTCTTGTCCACGCCGAGGATGCCGATGTGGCCCACGTGGTGGTGGCCGCAGGCGTTCATGCAACCGGAGATGTTCAGGTCGATCTCGCCGATGTCGAACAGGTAGTCCAGGTCGTCGAAACGGCGCTGGATGGATTCGGCGATCGGGATCGACTTGGCGTTGGCCAGCGAGCAGTAGTCACCGCCCGGGCAGCAGATGATGTCGGTCAGCAGGCCGATGTTCGGCGTGGCAAAGCCACCTTCGCGCAGCTCCAGCCACAGGGCGTGCAGCTGGCGCTGCTCAACGTCGGCGAGGATGATGTTCTGCTCGTGCGAGGTGCGCAGGAAGCCGAAGCTGTAGCGCTCGGCGAGGTCCGCCACGGCGTCCAGCTGCTTGTCGGTCAGGTCGCCAGGGGCAACGCCGGTGGGCTTGAGCGACAAGGTCACGGCCACATAGCCAGGGCGCTTGTGGGCGCGGGTGTTGCGCGAGCGCCAGCGGGCGAAACCTGGGGCTTCGGCGTCTTGGGCGCTGTAGTCGACGTTGTCCAGGGCCAGGTAGTCCGGGTCGACGAAGTGGCGCGAAACACGCTGTACTTCCTCTTCGGTCAGGGTGCTGTTGCCGCCGCGCAGGTGGACCATTTCGGCCTCGACCTTTTCGGCGAACACTTCAGGCGTCAGCGCCTTGACCAGGATCTTGATCCGCGCCTTGTACTTGTTGTCACGGCGACCGTAACGGTTGTACACGCGCAGGATGGCGTCCAGGTAGCTGATCAGGTCCTGCCAAGGCAGGAACTCGTTGATGAACGAGCCGACCACCGGGGTACGCCCCAGGCCGCCGCCAACCAGCACACGGAAGCCCAGCTCGCCCGCTTCGTTGCGCACCGGCTCCAGGCCGATATCGTGCACTTCGATGGCCGCGCGGTCTTCTTTCGAGCCGTTGATGGCGATCTTGAACTTGCGCGGCAGGTAGGCGAATTCCGGGTGGAAGGTGGTCCACTGGCGGACGATCTCGCACCAAGGGCGCGGGTCGATGATTTCATCTGCGGCAACACCGGCGAACTGGTCGGTGGTGGTGTTGCGCAGGCAGTTGCCGCTGGTCTGGATCGCGTGCATCTGCACGGTGGCCAGCTCGGCGAGGATGTCTGGGATGTCTTCCAGCGCCGGCCAGTTGAACTGCACGTTCTGGCGGGTGGAAATGTGGGCGTAGCCCTTGTCGTAGTCGCGAGCGATCTTGGCCAGTGTGCGGACCTGGCGCGCGTTCAGCTGGCCATAAGGCACGGCGACACGCAGCATCGGGGCGAAACGTTGGATATAAAGGCCGTTCTGCAGGCGCAGAGGGCGGAATTCTTCTTCGCTCAGCTCCCCGGCCAGGTAGCGGCGGGTCTGATCACGGAACTGCTTGACGCGGTCCTCGATGATCCGCTGATCGTACTCGTCGTATACGTACATAAAAGTCCTGTCTCAGGCTGCATGCAGCTATTCGCGCGCACGGCCGCGCACTCCGGTTCGGAGCTGGGGAACGATATCAGAGTGTGTTTATGCGCTAAAGTGATGTTTTTGCATATGAAAAGAACCAAACGAACTAAGTGAGACTGACTGGCATTTGTTCGTCCGCCTGTGCCGTGGGTTTATACTCGCGGGTTTGTTGCAAGGGGTGTAACCGCATGCTCAAGGCGCTTTGCCAAAGCTTGTGCCTGAGCCTGCCGTTGGCAGCCAATGCGCAGGCTGCTTCCGTCGTGTTCCTTAACCCCGGCTTGTCCACCGAGACATTTTGGGTCAGTTATGCGCGCTTCATGCAGGCAGCGGCTGACGACCTGGGCATGACGCTGCGGGTCGAATACAGCGAGCGCAATGCCGAGCGAACGCTGAGCCAGGCACGGGCGCTGCTCAAGGGCCCGCACCGGCCGGACTACCTGGTGCTGGTCAACGAACAGTATGTGGCGCCGGAAATCATCCGCCTGTCGAAGGGGACCGGGGTCAAGCTGTTTCTGGTCAACAACGGGCTGACGGCCAGCCAGGCACAAAGCATCGAGGCGCAGCCCGAGAAGTACCCCCAGGTGCTGGGCACGCTGAC
>Ga0207713_1001556_pt1 | contig 18057 bp, 20 predicted proteins | sample KBSS64metaG_FD_184404 | JGI IMG/M metagenome (GOLD analysis project Ga0207713, IMG submission 184404) | Switchgrass rhizosphere microbial communities from Kellogg Biological Station, Michigan, USA - KBS S6-4 metaG (SPAdes) (version 2) | ecosystem: Host-associated > Plants > Roots > Rhizosphere >... | reverse complement strand
CTCGCTGACTTGGCCCGCGATTACGCCACTGGCAATATCCGCTGCGCGAAACCATCAAGATGTGACACAGCCGAGTAACGCTGTACTGGTCGCGGTGCTCGTCGATCCATGCGTACTTCACCGCGACCCCTTTACGAAGTACGCCGTCGCTTCCTAAGAAACACCTTTCGGCGTAGCCTCGTGCAGGATGTATCCGAACTCTGCAGCACGGCGATGAAGCTGTTTGATCACACGCTCCCGGTACTGGCTTTCGTAATGGTCGGCACCAGGGTCTTTGTACTGCATGCCGAAGCGCATGGTGTTGTAAAAGAGAACAGCAATTTTGCGCGCCGTCGCTGTGACAGCTTTAGCCTTGCCAATTCTGGTTGCAAGGCGCCTGTAGAAAGCGCCGAGTGCGGTATTCGTGCGACCGACTGCAACCGCAGCCAGTCTCAACTGCGCGCTTATCCAATCCCGTTCGTCCCGGAGCATCTGAAGGATAGGGAGGCCGCCAATCGCGTGGTGCTGGAACAAACTGTTCCGCTGAACAGTGTGGGCGATTTGGTAACCCATCTGTTTTAATTGCATGAGAGTTCGCGGGCACTGCTGGAAATTGGATAGCGGTCTGCGCCCTCAACCTCGCCGCGAGGCAGCCGTTTTTGCGAGCGCGCCTTGTTAGACGCGGCAGCAAGGCACACGTTGCTCCGCCTTAGCGAACAGTTTGTCTGCCTGGATAAGTTTATGTCAGCATCTGCGGCGCGTCGCTGCTTCGCTGGCCGAGGTGCGTGGCCGGGACTATCCAGTTGACGCTACCTGATAGTGAGACCGCGCAACTGCCCGATCCTATGCGTTTCAAGGTCGAATGAAATGGCCGATATCAGGGAGGGACCAGCCGTCTCGGTGTCTCGGTACGATCGCATACGAATGTCCCTCCATGGCCGAAAGTGTGCATTGCCGCTGACGCTTAACGGACTTACCGTGGTCGGACAGGCAAGTTTCGCCGGTCCCTGGATGCAACTAATCGTCTATGTTTGCATACCCCTGGCATCGCAACGAGCTCTGCAGAGATCTGGGGTTTGGGCACAGGGACTTTCATGAGAGAGTGGCGGTTGGCGAATCGGAATCGGCAGGGTGCGCCGTCGGGATGTGTTGGGTGACCTCGCTTAGTTTCACCAGTCTACGCGATGCTTCTCTTCGGTCTCCTGATGGCGCCGATCGTCGTCGACGTGCAAGTAAATGCTAGTCGTTGTCAGCGAGGCATGTCCGAGGTTGTCGCGCACCGTGCGCAGATCTACCTTGCGGTCGGCCATGTGCGAGCCGGCGCTGTGCCTGAGCCAATGCGCGGACGCCTTCTCAAGCAGATCGGCTCGCGCGCTCGCCGTATCGTCGCCGCGAGTTGGAGTGGCAGCAGGCCGAAGAGGCTGCCACGCGCAAAGCGCTCGAGGCGCAGATCAAGCGTCTCGGCGAGGAGGCCGTCGCACGCGAGCGGGAATTGGAAAAAGTACGTGATATTTTCTCGCGGGATCTGGAGAAGCTGCGCGAGACGGCCAGCCGTGCTGAGGAGCGCTTACGCGCATCGGAAAAGCGGGCGCTCCTGGAGATCGATCGGGAACGCAGCGCCACGGCCAAGGCTCAGAAGGAACTGGCCGAGGTGGCCAAGCGGGCGGAAAAGCGAGAGGCCGAGCATCGTCGCACCGTCGAAGCGCTGCAGACGCAGCAGGGCGACACGCGCCATCAGAACGGGGTGCTTCAGGGCAAGCTCGCCGCGCTCGAAGCGGCGCATCAGTCACTTCAGGAGCAGTTGAAGTCGCTGCGCACCGCGGCGCGGCCGCCTACGCGCCGCGTACCCGCCGCCGAAGTCAGTCCGCCTGCCAGGCGAGCCGCTCGAAAGGCAGTGGCTGGCAAAACGGCGAGAGTGAAAGGTCGCCCTTAGATAATGACCGGATGGCGCGGACGGGTGGTGGTCTACGATCGAAAAGCGCGCTAGCCGCGTCGTCGGCTGACAGGAGCGAACAGATGAGAAGATCAGCAGAGAACAAGTTGCGGGTGGTGGCGGTGCGCATCGACCCCGTCATCGAACAGCGGTTGCGGGTGCTGGCAGAGGCCACGGGGCGAAAGCAGTCGTTCTTTTGTGTGTCACGAACGCAGGCGTGAGCCTGCGGTGCTGTACCGAAGATGGGAGTAGGCCTGACGATGCACCCAGCGAAGTCAAAGATCGTGTATTGCAAGGATAGCAATCGAACTGGCACCTATGCGCCCGCGATCCGCTGCGTCTGCCGCAGCGTAGACGCCATGAGATATGCCACGCGCAACCCCGATAAAGACGCGCTTTCTCTACGGAACATGGGCGTGGCAGAGATCTTCGGACCGGGGACAACCGTACACGAGATCGTCGCGCGGCTCGTGCGGCTGGTCGAAACGAGCCGCTTCGGTGTGTCGGCCCGGTCAAGATGCGTCACTGATCTAGACCGAAAGAGCTCTACGGTTGACTCAGGTCCGCGTGCGCGGTGATCACTGCTGCCTGCCGCCGTGCGCCGACCGACCGTGCGATGGCTGTTCCGATCGCGAGCACTAAAAGACATGCGGTAGGAACAAGCATCGGCGCAGTGTGGCTCTCGCTGATCTTGCCGACATAGGGCATGAGGTTTTGACCGAAGAAACCTCCGAGATTTCCGATGCAGTTGATGGCCGCAACACTCCGCTGCGGCTCGAGCACCCGAGAAGAAGCGCGGCGGAAGCGCCAGAAGCACGGATACAGCAAAGGAATACACGCCCCGCCGAGGCACAGTGCAATGAAGCGAAGGGAAACGGTTGGCAATATCAGGCTCGAGGCGAAGCAAACGACTCCAACGCCCGCAACGACGGTCATCGCTCGGAGGACAACGCGCTCTCGTTTGAGCTTGCCCGGCAGCCACAGCAGGAGCAAGGCTGCCAGTGCCCACGGAATCATGTTGAGCAGTCCGTTGACCGTCGACGAGACGCCATAGCTTTTCACCAGTGTAGGCATCCAGTAGGTCACTCCATAGAGTGACGTCGACATCAGCATGTAGGTTGCAGCGAACATGAGAACCTTGGGGTCGATGAATGCAGCCCAGGGATGCGACGCCTTCGCCTCGGTAGGCGCCTCCCTTTGAAAAGCCGCCAGTACAATTTCCTTCTCCGCCTGCGAGAGGAATGGCGCGACTTGAACCGAGTTCGGAAGATACTTCAGCGCGACAAAGGCGATGAGGATGGCCGGAATGCCGGTTGCGATGAACACCCACTGCCAGCCCTGCAAATCCCACGTGCCGCCGAGCGAAAGCAGCAGGCCACCGACAAGCGACCCCAGCATGTTTGCCAGTGCGCTACCCAGGGTGAAGAACCCAAGCACGCGCGTTCGATAGCTCTGCGGGAACCATTGCGTGAGGTAGTAGATCACGCCAGGATAGAAGCCTGCCTCAGCTACTCCGAGCGCGAACCTGTAAAAGTAAAACAGGGGCAGCGACTTCGTAAAGGCGAGCAAGACAGTGATGATGCCCCACGTAATCATGATTCGCGCCAGCCATGTACGCGCTCCAAAGCGGTGGAGCGCCAAAGTGCTCGGCACTTCGAACAGCAGATAACCGATGAAAAACAGTGATGCGCCAAAACCGTAGGCCGCCTCGGTCATCCCCAATGCTTGCACCATTTCAAGCTTTGCGAATCCGACATTTTGCCGGTCGATGAACGCGATGAGGAACATCACGATGAGCAGCGGCATGAGTCGCCACGCCATTTTTCTCATCACATGCTGTTCAGAAATCGGAATCGAATCCATGTACCCCCCAGAAATGTCGCCTGCGACACCGGTCCCTCGTGGAGACGGGCAGTGGCATCCGACACAAGATATAAACATATATATCTTTATATCTCTGGATGACACGGGCGAACTATGAGGTGTTACCCGAACGATGCAGGGAGCAGCCGGAGCGCGAACATAAGTCGGTCGGGGCGCAAAAAGGCACGCGCGGGTTGCGCGTAAAGCCGGGAGAAAGTTGTCTGTCAAGGAGCCCGCGCACGGGCGGGCTAGAGAGGGAGGGTTACCGGATTTCTACTTGATATTGGAACCCTGTCGCGGCGCCTCGCGTTGTGCGCCATTCAATCGGTGTTCCGGCGAAGTCCAGCGCCACTCGATTGACCATAATAACGGGGCTGCCGACGTCAACGTGAAGTGTCGCCGCATCCTCTTGATTGGCCTGTTCGACGGTCAGGGTTTCAGTAGCCGATGCCACTATCTGCCGGCAAGCCCGCTCGTAGAGGGGGTACATGAGGTTCCCGAAATCGTCGAGCGGAAGTGTCGCCAACGCATCGAAGCGGGGTCGGGAGAGCCAGATTTCCTCGCGGAGAACCGGTTTCGAATCGATGAGACGCACTCGGGACAGGTGAATGCTCTTTTCGGTCGGCTCCATTTGGAGCGCATCGCGAATCGCCTTGTTCGGCTTCACGATCTCACGCTTCAAAACTCTGCCGATCGGCTGGACTGCTTGGCCTTCCGCCGATTTGAACCGAAAGAAGCGAAAGAGGGATGAATCGAACCGCGGTCGACGCACAAATGTTCCTTTCCCTTGCGTGCGCGTGACGACGCCTTCTGCTACGAGCAATTCGATGGCTTTCCGTAGCGTACCGATCGAGACGACATAGGCCTCGCAAAGGTCGGCCTCGGTCGGTAGCGCCTGCTCGGGCGTCCATTCCCCATTGGCGATTCGACGCACGAGGTCGTCGCGGATCAGCTGATAGCGCGGAAGCCGTAGGTCGGCATTAGCGTGGAAGGAGGCCGTGTTCATGATTCATATAGTTAACCACAACTCTAGCTCTCCGTGTGGATCACAGCAATCTCTGCGGGTTAATCCCCCGACGGATCAGGACAAGTCCGTGCCATCCAACGCACGATTCGCTGGTTTCGGGGTTTAAGACCGTCGCTTGCGCGTCGCAGGCCTTCGGGCTTTTTTGGTTTTGGGGGAGACGGAGCGCTGGCTGGCATCTTTCGGCAAGCGCCGAGGATCGCCAAGGAGCTCGACCAGCCGTGTCTCGCATTCGGAAAACGAGTACCCGCGCCGCTGCGAGACCACGAAGGTGAGGGGGCGCATGTGCCATGCGCGCCGTTGAAGTTCGACAAGGCTTCCATTCACGAGGTCTTCCGCGACGATGTGATGCGGCATGTGCCCCCAGCACAAGCTTCCCTTTAGCAGATCGTGTTTCGCGCCGAGGTCATTCACTCGCCATTGGCGTTCGCTGGCCCTGTTGTGTCTTTTCTGCATCGGGCTGATTGTCGGTTACGACGAGCTGGATGTGCCGGCCAAATTCCTCCCGCGGGATGGGCCCCGCGGTTGCGGCTAGCGGATGCGATGGCGCGCAGACGGTCACCATTCGCGCCTCACATAAATGCTGCCTTTCTATGGTGCCTGGGCTCAACTCCGGCACGTCGGTGATCGTCACTGCCAACGCGCACGTGCCTTCGAGAACCAGACGCTCGCCGCCTTGCATCGTCGTCATGCGCAGATTGATTGCAACCGTTGGAAAGTCGGCCTGCAGGGTACGCAGGCATTCGATCAAATGCGCACGCGCAAAATAGGTATCCACGGCTATCGAGACCTATGGGACCCCGGCCTCGGCGATCGACGCCGCGCGCATCTTCATTTCCTCGGTGCGTGAGATCACCCCGCGAGCATCGGGCAAGAGGCTGCGGCCCGCGGCCGAGAGCGTCGCTTTCCGAGTATTGCGCTCGAACGGCACCACATCAAAGGCGCTCTCGAGCGCGTTGATCGCGTGACTGATCGCCGACTGTGCACGCCTCAGTTCCCGTGCAGCCCCGGAAAAGCTTCCCTGGTCGCACACGGCGACGAAGGCCCGAAGTTGATTGATGGTGACGTTGTCGAGCACAGATATCTAAAAAGTAGATGGCACTTATAGATATTCAGTCAATTGGCTTCATGAAACAAGAGTCTCAGAATGGTGTTTGTCACTTTTGTTTCGAAGGAAGCACGACATGAACAGACTGAATGGAAAGACCGCTGTGATCACCGGCGGCGCCACCGGCATCGGCCGCGCCACGGCAAAGCGCTTCATCGAGGAAGGCGCCTTCGTCTTCATCTTCGGCCGCCGGCAGGACGCGCTCGACGCCGCTTTGGCTGACCTTGGGCCCAATGCCCGCGCGGTGAAGGGCTCGGTCTCGGATCCGGCCGACCTCGATCGACTCTATGCGGCGGTGAAGGCCGAGCGCGGAACCCTCGACATCGTCTTCGCCAATGCCGGGGCGGGAAGCCAGCTTCGGCTAGGCGAGATCACCGCCGGGCACATTGACGAAACGTTCGACACCAATGTGAAGGGTTCGATCTTCACGGTCCAACAGGCGCTGCCGCTAATGGGCGAGGGCGGTTCGATCATCCTGACCGGATCGAGCGCCGGCACCACGGGCGCCCCGGGAATGAGCGCCTATAGCGCGAGCAAGGCCGCAGTGCGCAACCTCGCTCGGACCTGGGCGGAGGACCTGAAGGGCACCGGCATCCGCGTAAATGTGCTGTCGCCCGGGGCGACGGCCACCGAACTCGCGAAGGAGGCGCTGGGCGAGGAAGGCCAGAAGGCTTTCGCCGCGATGACGCCGCTCCAGCGGATGGCCGATCCGGCAGAGATCGGAGCGGTGGCCGCCTTTCTCGCGTCGCCGGACAGCAGCTTCATGACCGCCAGCGAGGTCGCCGTCGACGGCGGCCTTGCGCAACTCTGACGCGCTGCGCCCTGCCGGTCACTCCATTCGATACTCGCGGCTCGCAGGGCGTTGCAAACCAAGGAGATTAAATGAGCTACGCAATTATTGGTTTCGGCAAGATTGGCCAGGCGCTTGCCAAGGCGTTTGCCCGAAGCGGCATCGAAGTATGCGTCGCGACCACTCGCGACCCGGAAAGCTTTGCCTCCGCTGCCGCCGCCATCGGACCCACGATCGTTCCAACGAAACTGGCTGAAGCGGTCGAGGCGGACATTGTCTTCTTGGCTGACGTTTCGAGTCGCACCAGGATGTCACGAAGGCGTTGCCGAGCTGGCACGGGAAGACCATCGTCGATGTGACCAATGCATACGGCGTGTCCCCCGAGGAACTGGGAGGACAAGCTTCGTCCAGGTTCGTCGCGCAGGCTTTCGCTGGCGGAAGGCTGGTCAAGGGCTTCAATCATCTGGCCGCCGCGGTCCTCGCGTAAGACCCGTCCGTACATGGTGGGAAGCGAGTCGTGTTCCTGGCGAGCGACAATGACGGCGCCGCAGCGGAGATTGGAGCGCTTGCGGAAGATCTCGGTTTCTCGCCGATCGAACTTGGCGGACTTTCGGAAGGTGGACTGCTCGTGCAGGGGCGCGGAAACAGCTGGGGTCAACTGATCTTCAAGGACCTGGTCAAGTTCGACTGATGAAATGGAGAGAATTCGATGAGCACTGGAGAGAATGTCCGGATCGTGAAGGATTTTTTTGCAGCAATCGGTCGCGGCGACGAGCAAGGTCTGCTGGCGTTGGCTGCCGAAGATATCGAGTGGATCATTCCGGGCGAGGACTGGCCGCTGGCTGGCACGCACCGCGGGCACGCGGGATTGGCGAAAGTGCTTCAGAAGGCTTCGAACGAGGTGGAAATGACATACCTGGCGCCCCCCGAATTCGTCGCGCAGGGAGACCGGGTTCTGGTCATCGGCGTCGCTACGGGCAAAATCAAAGCGACGAATAAGACGTTCAAGGACGATTGGGTCTTCGCCATTACCGTTAGAAATGGCAAGCTCGCGAACATCCGGGAATATATCGATACGCAAGCCCTGGCGCGGGCCAGCGAGACGGACGCGACCCCTGGATCCTGACCCGGCTTTCGGCATGGTCATGAATGCTCAGGCGACCGTTGCCTCCGGTGGATGCTTCGCAACATAACGTCCCGGCGCGGGCTCGATCGGCGCGAACTTCGCGCTGCCCAGTTTCTTCGGCGCGGCGACCTGCTCGCCCGCGTACGTTTGCAGCCACTTGCTCCAGTGCGTCCACCAGCTTCCCGGCTGCGAAGTGGCCGATTCGAGCCACGCTTCTGGTTCGTCGCCGAGCTTGCCGTCGATCCAGTAGGAGCGCTTGTTCCTCGATGCAGGATTGATCACGCCCGCGATATGTCCGCTCGCGCCGAGCACGAACTGCGTCTCGCCGCCCAGGAGACGCGTCGACTGGTACGCGCCCTTCCACGGAACGATGTGATCCTCCTGCGTCCCGAAGATATAGCTCGGCATGTCGATGCGCGCGAGATCCACCGGCGTGCCGCACATGGTGAGCCGCCCCGGCTGGCAAAGATTGTTCTCGAGATACATGTTGCGCAGATACCAGGCGTACATCGGCCCGGGCAGGTTGGTGCCGTCGGCATTCCAGTAGAGCAGGTCGAACGCCTGCGGCGCGCCGCCCTTGAGGTAGTTGTCGACGACATACGGCCAGATCAGGTCGTTCGCACGCAGCGTCTGGAACACGAAGCCCAGTTCGCCGCCCGAATAAATGCCGCCGCGCCCGATGGTCTGCTCGCGCTGCGTGACGCCCGCCTCGTCGATGAATACGCCCAGGTCGCCGGGATCGCTGAAATCGAGCATCGTCGTGAGCAGCGTGAGGCTCGCGACCGGATCTTCGCCGCGCGCGCGCAGTACCGCCAGCGCCGACGACAGAATCGTTCCGCCGACGCACCAGCCGACCGCATTGACCTTGTCGGCGCGGCTGATCGCCTGGCCCACTTCGATCGCTTTGATCGCACCGCTCTCGATGTAGTCGTCCCAGGTGATGTGGCCCAGGTCCCTGTCGGGGTTTCGCCACGACACGAGGAACACGGTCTGCCCCTGTTCGCACGCGAAGCGCACGAACGAATTCGCCGGCTGCAGGTCGAGGATATAGAACTTGTTGATGCATGGCGGCACGATGACGAGCGGCCGCTCGGCAACCTTCTCCGTGAGCGGCGCGTACTGGATCAGTTGAAACAGTTCGTTCTCGAATACCACCGATCCCTTCGAGACCGCCACATTGCGCCCGACTTCAAAGGCGCTTTCATCCGTGATGGATATGCGTCCGCGCCTGAGGTCTTCGAGCAGGTTCGCGAACCCCGTGCGCATGCTCTTGCCCTGCGTCTCGATCGCGGTTTGCATCGCCTCCGGATTGGTGACAGCGAAATTGACCGGACTCATCGAGTCGATGAACTGGCGCGCGTAGAAACGCAGCTTGTGCTTCTCCTTCGCGTTGATATCCGCGGCTTCGACCATATCGTTGAGCAGCTTCGAATTGAGCAGATAAGTCTGCTTGAGGAGGCTGTACCACGGATTGTCGTGCCAGGAATCCGACTTGAAGCGGCGGTCGCCGCGCTCTGGCTGAATGGCGGGCTCTGGCTTCTGGCCGGTCGCGCTCGCCATCATGCCCGCATAGAGCGCCATCTGCTGCTGCCAGTAATGCGCCTGAGCCTGCGCGAGCGCCAGCGCGGGCAATGTCCTACCGGACTCCGAACGCGCGTCGGTCGTGTTGCCGGCCACGCCCATATAGGCTTCCAGCAGCGTCTGCCCGGATTTGAAAAACCCCCGGACGAACTCCTCCGGCATGTTGAACGGCGAGGCCATGTTGTCTCCCTGGGGTCATCGTCAAAAGCACGCCGCGCGCCTTGTCATCAGACAGGGCGCGCCGAAGTGCAGCATTCCGACTGGACGAAACCGCGCTATTTTCGCTGCAGCATCTTCTTTATTTCGTCTACGTGTTCGTTGGCGCGCTGCGTGATGTTCGCCATCGTGTCGGCCTGCGACTTGCGTGCGATTTCCGCGAGATCCTTGATGTCTTCGAGCGCTTTCACGCAGGCATTGCGTACGAATTCGTTTTGCTTGCCCGGATCGCTGATGCCGGTTTTCGCCGCTTCCTGAATGTCCTGCATCGCGCGCGTGAGCATGTCGGTCTGCTTCCGGGCGAGTTGGTGCATGGACTCGTACGCGGTCTTGTTCGCTTCGACGATAGCCTCGATGTCCTTCTTGCGCGATTCGACCAGTGCCGACATGTCGACGCCGGGCACCTTGAACTGTTCGAGCATCCTGGTCAGATCTTCGAAGGGATTCTTTGGGTCAGCCATGACTGTCTCCTGGGTTGTTTGTGTGATGCGGAGGGCTCGGATCGCGATGCTGGATTCGCGGAACGCTCGTGCGGTTCGCCGGCTTGGTGGCGCCGTCGAGACCCAGGCCTCGCGGACATCACTTTACGCCGTCCGCGGGCGCAGCGTGCCGTGCTTTGCACAAGATGTTCCGTGATTACGCCGTGTATAGCGTGATTAGAAAGATTGCGAATCGGTAGCCTAGAACGATGAGGCCAGCCGTCAGCGCCAAAGTTGCCGCTTTAACGAGCCTTGTCACACCGTGAGAGCCGAAGACTGGCAACAACGCCAGGAACACATAACCGCCACAGAGGCTCAGATTGATGATCGAAAGAAGGTTGTCGACGACGGGTGAACCGAGTCCGAGGCCGCCGAGACGGACCTCGATGGCCGCGACGCCGAGCGCGAGCGAGAACAGCAACAGCAAGAACGCATAGAGATGGAGCGAGAAAAAGACAATGTGACGAATGGCTTGCGCGCGCGGAGGAAGGTCGTCCACAACAACAGCGTGAACGGAATCACCATGAGAATAATGAGTGACTTGGCATTGAGCACGGCCGCACGATCGAAAATGGACGTGTACTGAGGCAGGTCCGTCCGTAGTTTCGCGACGCGTTCGGCCACCAGCGACCGCGCGAGCGGACTCCGGTCCTGAAGATAAAGATGGGACTGCAGCGTCGAGCCGAAGACCTGGGTGTCGGTCAGCGACTGCATCGCGAAGAAAAACGCGTTGGCGCTGAGAAACAGTTGGAACGGCGGCACATAAGGCATCCGCTTTCCGTTCAAATGCGCGACCGTCAGCTCGCCGGGATGACGCAGCAAAATCCAGATCGTGCGAAGCAGGCGCCCGTCGATGGTCGTTACCGCGTGCAGGACCTTCGCTCCGATCCCGCGCAGGGTAAGGTCGGGAGGCCGGAGCGGGCTCTCGCCGCACATCGGGCAGAACGGTGTGGTGACGCGATTTGCGCACGTCGGACATATCCAGGGTTCGGTCGCAGACATGACGTCCTCCGTTGGACCGCTCGTACACATGGACTAACAGAGTCGATTGTGAGCCCTGCGACCGTATCATCTGCGCGATGCAGCGACGAATCTCACCCGTCAAGGGGGTGCCACGGGCTCTGCGCCATAGAAGCAGTCTAGACGACGAACGGCTCCGCACGGGCGCGGTAGCTCGGACTCCCGAGCTACCGCGTGCCACTACTACACGGCGCGCTCAGGCAACCTGGACAGCAATGGCCCGAGACCTTCTGCAATCGTCAAATGGGAAATCACGGCATCTCGGAGCTTCGGATACGGAAGTTCTGCGATCATCGCCGTCTGCACCGCGGCCAGCACTTCTCCCGCTTCCGAGCCGATCATCGTGAAGCCGAGAATGCGGTCGTCTTCCGCGCCGACGAGCACCTTCATGAAGCCCTGCGTTTCGTCGGTCGCTTCGGTTCGCAGCACACTGCTCATCGGTAGCGTCGCGACGCGCGCGGCGATGCCCTCGCGCCGCGCATCGGTTTCGCTCAGGCCGACGCGCGCGAGCGGCGGATCGGTGAACAGCGTGTATGGAATCAGCCGATCGCCGGTGCTGCGGTGTCCGCCCGCCATGTTGTCGCGCACGATCCGGAAGTCATCGACGGAAACATGCGTGAATTGCGGGCTTCCCGCGACCTCGCCGATCGCCCACACATCGCGCGCCGACGTTTGCAACCGATCGTTCACGCGGATATAGCCGCGCTCGTCCAACTCGATGCCTGCACGCTCCAGGCCGATATCGGCGGTGTTCGGAATGCGCCCGGCTGCGACCAGAATGTCGCTGCCCTCGATGGTCTGCTCGCCCGAAGGCGTGCGCACGACGACGCGCACCTGCGTGCCCGAGTGCCCCTCGACGCGGATCGTCTGCGCGTCCAGCACGACGTCGATCTCTTCCGCGCGAAGTATGCGCAGCATTTCGTCGCCGATGTCCGCGTCTTCGCGGGACATCAGTCGTGCACCGCGCTCGATGATCGTCACGCGGCTGCCGAAGCGCCGATACGCCTGCGCCATCTCGACGCCGATATAGCCGCCGCCCATCACGATCAGATGCGATGGCGCGCGATCGAGATCCAGCGCGCCGATGTGCGTCAACGGATCGGCCGACGCCAGGCCTGGCACATCCGGAATCGCGGCATGCGTGCCGACGTTGACCACCACCTGATCGCCGCCGAGCGTGCGGGTGCCGCCGTCATTGAGCTGCACCTCGATGGTCTTCGGTCCGACGAACCGTCCGACGCCCATGATCAGCTCGGCGCGGCTCGATGCATACGCCTGTACGTGAAACGCGGCTTCCCGTTCGACCATGCCGCGCTTGCGATCGCGAACCTTCGCCATATCCACGGCGACGGGTCCCGTCGCTACGCCGAAATTGGCGGCATGCCGCGTCAGATGCGCCACGCGCGCACTCCAGATTTCATTCTTGCTCGGCAGACACGCGACGGCGGGACACGAGCCGCCTACCCACTGCCGCTCGACCACGGCGACGCGCTGCCCCGAGCGCGCCAGATGCCACGCCAGAAGCTTGCCGCCCTGACCACTACCTAGAATCAACGTATCGAACTGTTCGATCTGAGACATGACCTTCTCCCAATCAGCTAACGGATGAATCGATGTGGAGCGGACGAATCCGCTCGCGAGTGTCTGCATTACTCGACGGGCGGAAAATCGACGTCGGTGTCGTTGATGCGGTTGAACGTGTTGGTGAAGATCGTCATGGCAATCGCCAGCGATATCTCCGCCAGTTGCGAATCGCGATAACCTGCCGCGCGGATGGCGGCGAGTTCGTCAGCGCCGATCGTGCCGCGCGTCGTCTGCAAAAGCCGCACGAAGCGGATCAGCGCATCGCGCTTGAGATCACCGGTCAGCTGGCCGGCGCGAATCTGCCTGAGCGCTTCCGGCGTCAGACCGGTCATCTTGCCGAGCATCACGTGCGCGGCTACGCAGTAGTCGCAACCCGTCTGCTCGCTGATGAGCAGCTTGATGGTTTCCAGATCCTGCTTGCTCAGGCTGCTGGCGGCCAGCGCGCCTTCGGCGTCGAGCGCGGCGTTCAGCGTCGCGGGCGCGAGATGGCCGAGCGCCGCGAACAGATTCGGCACGCTGCCGCCCGCAATCTTGCGAACGCGTGCGTAGACGTCGGCGGTGTCGCCCGTAGCGTTGGCGACGGCGGGAATGGAGATGCGACTCATGGTGGACCTCATTCGGCGGTGGTTGGGAGCCTCCACTTTAGGGTCGCCGGATGAGCTTGTTGAGTCGCTAAATTCTCAATATCATGCTCAAAAGTCTCATCGTTTCATTCGAGGTAAGCATGTCGATGTCGATCGATTGGCTGAGCCGCCTGCTCGGCATGATGACCGTGCGCGGCCAGCTCGAACTTCGTTGTTCGTACGGCGCGCCGTGGGAAGTCATTTACGCCGATTCAGACGCGGGCGAGATGCCGTACCACATGGTTCTCGGCGGATCGGCCGTGCTGGAGACGCCCGGCGGCGGCAGGCCGCAACATCTGCGCGCCGGGGACATCGTGATGCTCACGCACGGTTCGGCGCATACGCTTCGCGATGGCAGCGGGGCGCGGCCGAAACCTGCCCGGCAACGCGCGGCGCTGAACCTGATCATCAGCGAAAACAAGGGCGCCGGCGAGCGTCTGGACATGCTGTGCGGACGGATCGTCCTGGCGCCGCCGCATGACCGCTTCGTTCGTGCATATCTGCCGGCGCGGCTCGTCGTCCGTACGTCGACAGCGAAGGGCAGCGGACAGGGCGCGGCGCTGGAACAATTGAATGGTCTCGTCGCGTTGATGCGCACGGAATCGATCGCCGACAATCTCGGCGGCTACGCGATGATGAACGCGCTGTCGGCGGCGCTTTTCGCGCTGGCGTTGCGTGCGAGCGCAGAGTCCGACGAAGCGCCCGCCGGTCTGCTGACGGTCGCGGGACATTCGCGTCTGTCGCCGGCGCTCGCCGCGATCTTCAACGAGCCGGCGCGCGACTGGACCCTGCCGGAACTGGCGAGTCTATGCAGCATGTCGCGCGCAACATTGATCCGTCATTTTCAGAACAAGGTGGGACGTTCACCCATCGATCTGCTGACCAGCATCCGAATGGCGCTGGCGGCAAATGAGTTGAAGAGGCCAGGCGTATCGACCGAAGTGGTGGCCGAGACCGTCGGCTATCAATCCGTGGCGGCCTTCAGGCGCGCGTTCAGTCAGCACTTCGACATGACGCCGGCGCACTGGCGGCGCTCGAATGTGGAGACGCAGCAGGCGCGTGTCGAAGACTGAGGATACGCGCCCGCGCTTACAACCGCGTTCAGGCGGAGAACTGCATCGCCAACTCGTCGTCCTTGATGCTGGCGATGGGTTGCAGTATCGAGCTATTGAACTGCCTCGGTTCGCGCCCGCTCGCGAGCATCATCGGCAGATCGGGATTGGCGAGCGCGCCGCGTCCGACCGTCACGATGTCCGCGCCGGACCCGAGCGCACCGGCGATACGCTCGGCCGTATGCAAGCCGCCGTTCGCGATGATCGTCGCGTTCGGCGCGTAGCGACGCGCTAGCGCGATGAGGCTGTCGCGTGTGCCTTCGAATGCGGGCTGCCACGCTTCGTGCTCGGTCACGTGGATGAAGTTCACGCCTGCGTCGGCGAGCGTGCCGAAGATCACTTCGGCGTCCGCCTCGCGGCCGGGCCACTTCGACGCGAAGTCGTTGACCTTGCCCTGTGAGATGCGGATGCCGACCGGCACTGCATCGCCGACGCCGAGCCGCACCAACTTCATGACATCGACGAGCAGTTGTACTCGCGCTCTCGTGCTGCCACCCCAACGGTCGTTTCTGAGATTCGTTTGTGCGCCCAGAAACTGGTCGAGCAGATAGCCGTTCGCGCCGTGAATTTCCACACCGCTGAATCGCCCGATATTCACCGCGCGCTGTGCCGCCTGCACGAAGCCGCTGATCGCTTCATCGATCTCGGCATCCGTCATCTGTCTGGGCTCGGGATACGGTCCATCGCCGTAATAGAACGCCATCTGTTCGCCTTTGGGCCGAACGGCCGATGGCGCCACCGTGTGCTTGCGATAAACATTGCCCTGACTCAGCGCGCCTGCGTGAATCAGTTGCGCGAACACGCTTGCGCCATGTGCGTGCATGTCGCGATTGAAGGCTGCCCATGCGCGCGCCTGTTCGTCATCGGCCAGGCCAGGCTGAAAACGGTATCCTTGCGAAAACGCCTTGTCGGTATAGATACCTTCTGTCGTTACAAGACCGAAGCCGCCTTTCGCGAACCGACCGTAGTAGTCGAACATCGTCTGTGTCGGATGGCCGTATTCGGTAGCCGTGATGCGCGTCATCGGGGCGACTGCGATGCGGTTGCGCACCGCAATGCCGTTGCCGTCGTACGGGGAAAGGATCTGCGAGGTGAAGTCGTTCATTTCGCGTCTCGTCAAGGAAGGAAAGTGACTTCATCCTAGGCGTTGGGAGGGCAGGAAAACAGACATCGAATGGTGAAGCCGCCGTAACTTTATCGGATATAAACCATGTTCCTTCCAGACGTTCAAACCTTCCTCGCCGTCGCGTCGGCGGGCAGTCTTTCCGCTGCGGCGCGCCAGCTCGACGTCGTTCCCATGCAGGTGTCGCGACGCATCGCCGCGCTGGAAGAAGATCTCGGCGTGCGTCTTTTTCATCGCACGACCCGGTCGCTCACGCTGACTGCCGAAGGCGAAGCGTTCGTCCCGTTCGCTACGGCGATGGTGGATGCGGAATCCGGCGCGCGCGCCGAGCTTAGCCCGTTGCCGGGAAAGGCGTCGGGCGTGCTTCGTCTGACGGCTCCAAGCGGGTTCGGACAATCGGTCGTGCTGCCCATGCTTGCGAGTTTGCTCGAAGCCAATCCGGAGCTTCGCATCGACCTCGATCTTTCGGATCGTCAGGTCGATATCGTCGGGCAGGGCCTCGACGTGGCCTTGCGGATTGCGCCCTTGGAGGACTCCGAGCTGGTGGCGAAGAAGATCGCTCCCAATCCTCGCCTCGTTTGCGCCGCGCCGGCCTATCTGAAGAAACACGGGCGACCCTCGACGGTTGCCGATCTGGACAATCACGCCTGCATCCGACTGAGTGCGGTGCGACGGTGGCCGCTTGTCGTCGACGGAGCATTGATCCGCAAGCGCGTGGATGCTTGTTTCACCACGACCAGTGTCGAAGCGGCGCGAACCGCTGCCGTGCAAGGTCTGGGACTCGCGCAGTTGACGTATTGGGACGTCTTCCGACAGGCAATTGGGAGAATTCGCGTTCATCCATGGTACCCACAGTAGCGAAAGGCAACGCTCGATGGGTTTACGGAAATTTGTAACAGCTATCGGGAACGTCGCCTGGAGAAGGCGCGCCGCATCAACTCGTATGATGGTACTGCCGGGCCGGATGACGTCGTACCGCGTCGATGTCGATGCCGTCTAAAAGCCAGTGCAGTTGTTCGGTCGTCAACTCGATCACGGGCTGCTTCCGGGATGGCCACGCGAAATGGTCTGCCTCGAGGCGTTTCAACATCAGCCAGAAGCCCGAGCGTTCGTATAACAACAGCTTGACGCGGTTGCGTTTCCGATTATGGAAAGCGAACACGGCGCGAGCGAAGGGGTCGAGCTGCATCGACTGCTCGACCAGCGCCGTGAGGCTATTGATTCCCGCCCTAAAGTCAATCGGTTCGCGATGCAAATAAACGCGAAGGTCGGAATCAAGGCGGAACATCAATGCTCTCCCAGCGCGGCGATCAACGCCGCGACGAGTGTCGCATCATGCCGTGAGCACTCAAGTTCGACGGTTACCCCGTTCGGGAGATGCGCTGACAGGCGCGCCGTTGGTCGCGACGCAGTCGCTGATTGCTTGTGACTAGACGCCGGCGGCGCAGAGCCCTGTTCAATAGCTAGGACCGGGATGAAGGCCGCCGCTGACGGCTCGACCGTATTTCGTGCTGCACGAGCAGAGTTTGCTCTCTCATGTAGCCTTATCCACTTGTGAAGCTGGTTTGCGTTCACCTGAGCCCTAAGTGCGAGCCCAGCGATTGACGCTCCTGGTCGCAAGCACGCCTCAATCAGTCGGCGCTTCCCGTCAGGGTCGTATCGTCGTTTGCCGTTGGAGCACTCTCGAATGACTCGAAGTGGCAGAAAGTCAAACTCATCGTCGCTCATGGCTTGCGTCCGCAATGTGGGTTGCGGACGCAATCGTCGCTCTTAGAAGCCGACAAAGATAGGTGTGCTCGTTTTAGCGCTTACTCTCAAACAACCAGCAGCATGGCACCTTCCGGCACCGCCTACTACAGGATGACAGAGTGCCGGCTGAACGTTCGCGCCTCTCCAATCGGAAGCACGGTCCGCTCATACTTCGTTGATGACATCGGCAGCAGCGTCGTCTTGGCGGTGTCCTGATATTTCATTTTGTCTCGCGAATTGACACCCAGGGGGAGGGTGATATCCACTTAGGCTGCTATGGCATTGGCTAGAGTTCGGTCTTCTGAGCTATCGCTTCCGCCCTCAGGTCTCGCGGTTTGCCTCGAGGTAGGCATGACCACCGCGTCCCCTTCAATCACCACCTTGTTGAGCACGCGACAGATGGTGGTCAGTGACACGCGCCTCTTCTCAGGCAACAATGCAACCACCGTCACGGTGGCGTGGACGGTATCGCCGGGCTTCACCGGCGCCTTAAAGCGAAGGGTCTGGCTCAGGGTTCCCGGCCCGGGCAACCTGCCGGCGATGGCCGCTGAGATGACGCTCGCGGTCAACATGCCGTGCGCGATTCTGCCCTTGAACCGGGTGGTCTGCGCAAACTCTTCGTTGATGTGCATCGCGTTGTTATCGCCAGAGACCGCGGCGAACAGCACGACGTCCGCCTCGGTGATGGTCTTCGCAAACGTAGCGCTCATCCCCGGTTTCAAATCTTCGTAGTCGTAGCCGTTAAGC
>Ga0207713_1001554_pt1 | contig 18064 bp, 13 predicted proteins | sample KBSS64metaG_FD_184404 | JGI IMG/M metagenome (GOLD analysis project Ga0207713, IMG submission 184404) | Switchgrass rhizosphere microbial communities from Kellogg Biological Station, Michigan, USA - KBS S6-4 metaG (SPAdes) (version 2) | ecosystem: Host-associated > Plants > Roots > Rhizosphere >... | reverse complement strand
TGGTGCCCAGCGTTACCAGCCCGGTCGGGGTGGTGACCTGCACGGTGATGGTGTTGCCGGTGGTCACCGACGAGGTGCCGGCGAAGTCCCAGTTGAAGCGGCCGCCGGAACGGGCCTGCACGGTCGAAGTGGTGATCGTGAAGGTTTCCGCCGCTGGCCGTGGCGACACTTGCACCGTGACGGTCGCCGGCGTCGACTGGGCGCCGAAGCTGTCCCGGGCGATGTAGGTGAAGGTCGTGGTGAAGGCCGTGGTCACGGTGGCCGGTGGGGTGTAGGTGATCACCGTGCCGTCGGTGCTGACCGTGCCGCGTCCTGCCGGCGGTTGGGTCAGGCTGGCGACGCCCAGCGGCACATTGCCCTCCGGATCGGTGTCGTTGGCCAGGACGTTGATCGGGATCGCGACACCGAGGGTGGCGACACTGTCGGCAACGGCGGTCGGTGGCCGGTTCGGCGCGACGCTGATCGTTACCGTGGCCGGGTTCACCGAGGCCAGGCCTTTGTTGTCCTGGGCCTTGTAGGTGAAGGTGGTGGTCAGCGGAGTATTGACCACGGCTGGCGGGGTGTAGACCACCGACGTGGTGCCGTTCAGGGCCACGGTGCCTTGGCCGGCTGCCGGTTGAGTCAGCGCGGTGATCGTCAGCGGCACGTTGTTGTCCGGGTCACTGTCGTTGGTCAACAGGCTGAGGGTGATCGGCACGCCGAAGCTGGTGCTGCCGGTGTCGGCGTTGGCCAGTGGCGCCTGGTTTTCACCGGTGTCCGGTGCTGCACCGACCACAACAACTGGCTCGGTGTCGCTGCCGCCGGCGGCGGATTTGACCGTGACGGTGGCTGGAGGCTGAGTCAGGTCGGCGACGGTGATTTTTTGCAGCGTGCCGGTTTTCGAAAGGCGTCCGTAACCTTGGGCAACCATGTCCGGCACCGCGACTTCATCGGTCGAGGTGGCTTCGATCAGCAGGCTGTGGCTGGCCCAGCTGTAGCGGGCGGTCTGGATTTTCACCACGTCGGTGAGTTTGGCCGAGACGGCAGTCGGACGGGTCGTACCGGCCGGGTTGGTCGCGGTCACGACCACTACCGACGGCAGGGTGCCGGTACCCAGACGCTGGCCGAAGAACAGTCCGTTGTTGTCACCCAGCAGGCTGGTCTGGCACGGCGTCGGTGGTGGGCCGGGGAGCAGCGCCAGGGTTTCGCGGAAGCACAGGGTCGAGCTGCTGTCGGCCTTGGCAAACACTTCGGCGCGCACACCGGCCGAGGTACGGCGATAGGTGGCGCGGTCGACGGCGACGTGGGTTTGCTGACGATTGTCGAGGACCTTGCCGGCGACGGTGAACAGGTTGGTCTGAATCGAGCCAACACCCGACGGACCGTCGATCCGCAGGAAGTTGGTGTTGAACGGGCTGCCGGTCACCGCTTCGGTGAGGTTCGGGTCGCCGACGAAAGTTTCGATGCCGCCGGTGTCCGGGTTCACTTCGGTGTACGGGCCGTTGATGCTGCGCAGGAACGGTCCGATGGCACCGTTGAGCGCGCCACTGAAGTTGCCCGGCGCACCGATGCCGATGTCTTTGGTGATGTTGATCGCCCGCCGGCCAGGGGTGGTGACGTTGACGGTTTCAACGCCGTACGGGTGGGTGATGGTGTAGGTGCCGGCCACCGGGACGTTCACCCGGATGCGGATCCGCGCGAAGCTTTGCTGATCGCCATCCACCGGATTCCCCGAGGCGAACGCCGCTTCGATCCCCGCCACGTAGGCATCCACGCCGAAACCGGCGCCGTTGTTGGGGATCGCGGTTTCCGCCAGGAACCAGAAAGCTTCCGGCGGCCAGTTGTCCGGGAACACCATCGGCAGGGTGTCATCGAACACGCCCGGTTCCGGCAGCAGGGTGCACATGTACGCCGGCGGGGTGCTGACCGGCACCCGCGAACTGGCGGCGCGCGACTGGCAGAGCTCCATCGACAGTTGATTGTTGTCCTGATACCACATCGGGAATTTCCCGGTGGCGAAGGTGTAGGGGCCGGGATCGACGGCGGCCAGTTGCGCGAACGCACTGCCGGTCAGCGAGATTGTCAGCCCGAGCGCGTTGAGCGCGAAGCGTGGCCACTTGTTCATGATGCCTCCTGATGCGGATCTGGGCATGTGAGCGTTCATTGCACGATGACCACTTCTTCGGTATCGCTGCCGCCGTTGGACGACGTCACCCGAACCTTGGCCGGTGGTATCGGCGTGATCCCGGTGGCCAGGGTTTTCTCCGCACCGTCGCCACCCAGCGCACCGATAGCGGCGCCGGTGTCGGAGGTGGCGGTGAGCACCGGTGGCGAGGTTTCGTCACTGGTCGTGGCCACCACGGTCAATTGCCCGGAACTGAGGCTGTACTCGGCGCGCTGGATCACCACCAGGTCGGTCAGGGTCATGGGCAGGGTGGTCGGCGAGCTGGTGGCGATCGCCAGGTGGTTGTCGGCGGTCACTTGCAACACGGCCGGCAAAGTCGGGTTGACCGCCGATTGCGCATACCAGCTGCCGGTGCTGTCGGCTTCTTTCATGTTCACCACGGGCGTGCTGCTGGTGATGGCCGCGGTGCCCGGTGCCGGCGGGGCTTTGACGAACACGTCTTGTTGGGCCACTGGTGCGCTTTCACCGGGCTTGCGCGAGTAGGTGCTGCGCTCAGTGATCAAAGGCGTTGGCCGCACCACTGTCGACAACTTGCCGGACACGGCGAAAGTCGTGCTGCGCAGGTCGATGCCACCGGGGCCTTCGATGCGTACGAAGTTGGTGTTGAACGGGCTGCCGGTTACGGCCTCATTGAGGTTCGGATCGCCCACGAACTGCTCGGCCGCACCGGTCAACGGGTTGGTCTCGGTGTACGGCCCGTTGACGCTGCGCAGGAACGGGCCGATGTCACCCTTGAGCGCGCCGTCGTAGGTTTGCGGGGTGCCGATGCCGATGTCGCGGGTCATGTTGATCGCGCGCCGGCCGGGGGTGTCGACGGTGAACACATCGACGCCGTAGGGGTGGGTGATGACGTAGGTGCCGGCGGTGGGCACATCGACCCGGATGCGGATCCGCGCGAAGCTGATCTGGTCGCCCTCCACCGGATCACCGGCGGCAAAGGCAGCTTCGACGGCGCTGACGTAAGTCAGATTGATGCCGCGTGCCGCATCGACGATGGAGGTATCGCCAGTGAACCAGAAGGCTTCATCGGGGAAGTTGGTGGGGAATACGAGCGGTTGCGTGTCATCGAACACGCCGGGGGTCGGCAGCAGCGAGCACATGTAAGACGGGGCGCCCGGGGTGCTCGGCACGCGTGAGCTGAGTGCTTTGGACAGGCACAGATCCAGGGTGCGACCGTGGGTGTCCTGATACCAGCTGGCGAAACCGCCATTGGCCGGTGTGTAGGGACCCGGGTCGACGGCGAACAGAGCGGCCTGGGCAATGCCCTGGGCCAAGGCGCTCACGACCAGGACGGTCGCGGTTTTGGACAGTAAAGGGTGCATGAGTTAATCCCTCTATCAAAGTACCTGCCCCTTGGGGATGGGTCAGTTGCAGAGGGCTTTACAACTTCCATACCAACGACCGGCCAACCGACCGCAAAGGCCCGTGGCGCAAGGGCTGGAAGCTGGACACGCGGGAAGAGGGCGAACGTCCGGATAGGGCGACTGTCCCCAGCATTGGGGATTGTGGGGGCATGAACGCCTGGCGGTTTTCGCCTGACCGGGAAATCGGCTGAGTGTGGGGCCGTTCACCCCCCGCATCCGGGCAAACACCCAACCGTGGGCTATAACCCTATAGGGACGTATCGGGAAGTCGCCGCCATGAACATGCAGTCACAATCGCTACCGGTCGAGGAGGGCAGCCAGCGGCTGAACTCGCGCAAGCAGCCGTTCAACCTGTTGCGCTGGTTTTCATTGATCAGCATGGCGGTGATCGGCACCGTGGCCGTGGCGCTCGGGGCGGTGTCGACACGGTTCGTGATCGAAGAAAGCGTGCAGCGCGATGCCTTGCTCACTGCGCAGTTCATTCAGGCCATCGCGTCGGCGGAAGTGCGCCACGTTTCGATCCCCAATATCCGCACCATGGGCGAGTTGCTCGACCCTCGTCAGGACAATGACTTTCCCGATGTCGACCCGCAGGCCCGGGCCAGCGCCAGAGGTGAGTTTCTTGATCACATCGAGCATTTGCCGGATGTGATTCTCGCCAACGTTTATGCGCCGGATCGTACCGTGATCTGGTCGACCAATCCCGCGCTGGTCAACACTCGCATTCATGCCGACGAAGATCTTGACCGGGCATTCGATCAAAGGATCCCGGTGTCGGCGAGTTACCACAACGTAGACAAGGGCCGTGAAGAACAGAAGTTCGTGGTGCCGCCGGAATACATCTTCATCGAAAACTACATTCCACTGTTCGACGCCGAGGGCAAGAACGTCACGGCGATGGTCGAGATCTATAAAGAGCCCAAGGACCTGATCGCCCGCATGGAGCGCGGTCTGGCGCTGATCTGGCTGGCCACCGCGCTGGGCGGCGGGCTGATTTACCTGGGGTTGTACTGGATCGTGCGTCGGGCGGCGATTCTGCTGGCAGCCCAGCAGAAACAACTGATCGCCAACGAAACCTTTGTCGCGCTGGGCGAGATGTCTTCGGCGGTGGCCCACAGTCTGCGCAACCCGCTGGCGACCATTCGCTCGAGCGCCGAGCTGGCCCTGGAATTCGACGCGGGGCCGGCACAGAAGAACATCAAGGACATCATCGGCCAGGTCGATCGCATGTCGAAGTGGGTGCGCGAACTGCTGCAATCGCTGCGACCGCTCAATGACGACCCGGAACCGGTGAACCTGGTGGCGGCGCTGCACGACAGCCTGATGGCTTTCGAGCAGCAGATTGCCAAGGCTGGCGTGAACGTGGTGTTTCAACCTCAGCAGACGCCGATGGTGCTCAGCCATCCGGTGCAGCTCACACAAATCCTCAACAGCCTGCTGGCCAACGCGCTGGAAGCCATGGACAAGGGCGGCACACTGACCATCACCCTCGAACCGAGCGACAGCCGTGGCGTGAGCGTCATGCTCAGCGATACCGGCAAAGGCATGAGCGAAGAGCAGCGCAGCATGGCGTTCCGGCCGTTCTTCACCACCAAACAGGGCGGCCTCGGCGTGGGGCTGGTGCTGGTCAAACGGATCATGGAGCGCTTCGGCGGAGGCGTAAGCCTCGACAGCCGGGAAGGCAAGGGCACCACCGTTCGTCTGGCGTTTCAACTCATTCAGTAAATTGGGGTGAACTTCTCCCCAGCAGTGGGTGTCAGGCCCCAGTCACCGGGGAGTGGGGCATGCAACAGCACTCGCAAGCCCCTGTAACAACTGGAAATGATTTTTTGGCGAGTTAATTGCAAAACACCATCACCCCTTCCTTAGATGAGGCGGCTGATGATGGACAAAGCAATGCGTGACCCCAAAAAGCTGTTCCTGTTGACGCCACTGAGCGTCTTCCTGATGTTGGCCCTTGGCCAGATGACCGGGGTCCGAGCGAGCCCGATCGACGACGAGAATCAGCCGGAAGCGTCCGACCCGTCGGCCTATTACGACGAGCCCGAAGACCGCGCTGGCGCGCTCAATGCAATCCTGACGATGCCCGAGGCCAACTTAGACTCCTTCGATCTGCCTGACGGGGTCAAAGGCACGCGCAACACGACGCGCATGGAAAACATCCTGCCGCCCACCGTCCAGACCAGTTTCAATTACCCCACCAACGGCAAGCCAAGCCCGCTGTACGGTGCCCAGCCGTTCACTCAGCAACTGGTGCTGTTCGAAGAGTTCGGCCCGGAAAAACTCGACCCGACCACACCGGCTGCGCCGTTGAGTTTCCCGCCGGCCGCCATCGGCCCGGCGCCGGCGCAAGACCCGAACAACATCGCCCGCAGCGCGCCTCCCGGCACGGCGCTGGATGCGTTTTTGCGTCAACCGGGGCTCACGCCATTTCCGAGCCAGTACGCCAACGTGGTTGACCGCAACCCTTGGCAGGCGCAGATCGAACTGTTTCTCAACCGTCACATCGGTTCCTCCGCCGAAGGCCGGCCACCGGGAAAAGGCTGGGCTCATCAGCGCTGGAACGAGTTCTACCCGCAAGTCGCCTACAAGACCGTGCAGACCGGTGCGCGGCTGAACGGTGGTCTGCGTGACAGTCGGCAGATGCACGGTTACGCCGTCGGCGAATTCGGCCCCGGCGGTCTGTACCACAACGTCGCGGGCGTGCCGGCGACCGATGGCACGGCCAAGGGTGTCGACCCACGGTTCCACCCGGCGATGCCGGTGCAGGACCACAACTCGGTGTGGACCTTCGACGGCACGCTGCCGCCGAAACTGTTGATGGTGCGCTACGGCCAACCAGTGCTGATGCGGCACTACAACGGCTTGCCGATCGACCCGTCGGCCAACCGCGGTTTCGGTCTGCACACCATCACCACCCACGAGCACAACGGCCACGCGCCGGCGGAAAGCGACGGTTATGCCAACGCGTTCTTCTTCCCCGGCCAGTACTACGATTATCGCTGGCCGATCCAGCTCGCCGGCTACGACAGCATCAACACCAAGGCTGAAGACCCGCGCGCCGCATTCCCCTGCGCACCGGGGGAAACCCTGTGGGTCAACGACCTGCAGCCTGCGAAAAAGACCTGCGATCACGGCACCATCAAGATTCGTGGCGACTGGCGCGAAACCATGAGCACCCACTGGTTCCACGACCACATGCTCGATTTCACCGCGCAGAACGTCTACAAGGGCAACGCGGCGATGATGAACTACTACAGCGCCCTGGACCGTGGCAACGAATCGGTGAACGACGGCGTCAACCTGCGTTTTCCCAGCGGCAGCGCCTTGCCGTGGGGCAACCGCGACTATGACGTCAACCTGGTGTTCGCCGACAAGGCCTGGGATCAGCAGGGCCAGTTGTGGTTCAACCCGTTCAACACCGACGGCTTCATCGGCGATCAGGTGCTGGTCAACTGGCAGTGGAAACCGACCCTCGACGTGCGGGCCCGCAGTTATCGCTTCCGCCTCCTCAACGGTTCGGTGTCGCGCTACTTCAAGCTCGCGCTGGTGCGGGAAGTCAAAGGCACCGGCGGCGAATTCCAGGGACCGAGAAACTCCGGTGTGTCGTACAGCCGGGTGCCGTTCCACATGATCGCCAACGACGGCAATATCATGGAACACAGCGTGCCGTTCGACGGCTCGATGGACCTCGATGCCGACGGCGACAAACAGAACCACAACGCGATTCTGCCGACTCAGGGCATCGCCGAGCGGTTCGACATCATCGTCAACTTTGCGAAAAACGGCATCAAACCGGGCGACAAGCTGTTCTTCGTCAACCTGCAGGCCCAGGACGACGGCAAGGGCCCGAAAGAAGTGATTCCCCTGGCCGATGTGCTGTCGGAGAAATACCTGGCGGTCATCAAGCAGACCAGCAAAGGCCCGCAATGGGACCGGGGCGACCCAGTGGTGGGCAAGGTCCTGCAACTCAACGTCAAGGCTTATACCGGCCAGGATCTGTCGATGAACCCGGCGGCCTACGAACCGGCCAAACCGGGCAAGGCGGAAGGCCTGGTGATGATTCCGCTGAAGATCCACCGCGACAACGCTGCCGACAAGGCGTTGCTGGCCAAGGCGCTGCACCGGACCTTCACCTTCGGTCGCGCCGACGGCACCGATGAAGCGCCGTGGACGATCAAGACCGATGGCGGTTTCGGCTTCCACATGGACCCACGCCGGTTGAATGCCTCGACCAAACTGGCCAGCGGCCCGACCGACGCCGGAGTCAGCGGCATCGGCACCCTGGAAGTCTGGAACATCAAGGCCGGCGGCACGGGCTGGAGCCATCCGGTACACGTGCACTTCGAGGAAGGGATCATCCTCAGCCGTGGCGGCAAGGCCCCGCCTGAATGGGAAAAATGGGCGCGCAAGGACGTCTACCGGATCGGTTCGGAGGCCGACGGGCTGGACAACGTCGAGATGGCGATCAACTTCCGCGAGTTTGCCGGGACCTACATGGAGCACTGTCACAACACCCAGCATGAGGACAACTCGATGCTGCTGCGTTGGGACCTCGAGAAACCCGGGCAACTGCAGTTGATGCCGACACCGCTGCCTAGCTGGGATGGCGTGCGCTACGTCAACTCCGCCGCGCTGCCAACCTTCCGCACTGGCGACGGCTTCGGCCCGCAAGTGACCGTTAAACCATGAAAAGGGAGGGAGCCGACATGACCCAGCCAACGCCGCGCTCCCGCGCCCTGGGCATGCACCTGATTCTGGTGCTGGTCACCTGCCTGCTCGGCAGCCAGGTGCTCATCGCCCATCAGGCGCAGCCCGACGGCGCCAGTGAATCCGCCACCCCGTGGGGTGGCGACTATTTCCCCAACACCCTGCTGACCGATCAGGACGGTCGGCAGGTGCGTTTTTTCGATGACCTGATCAAAGACAAGGTGGTGGTGATTAACTTCATCTTCACCTCGTGCAGCGACTCCTGCCCGCTGGAAACCGCGCGCCTGCGCCAGGTGCAGAAACTGCTGGGGGACCGGGTCGGGAAAGACATCTTTTTCTACTCGATCACCATCGACCCGTTGAGCGACACCCCCGAAGTGCTCAAGGCCTATGCGCAACGCTTCAAGGTCGGCCCTGGCTGGAAATTCCTCACCGGCGAGTTCGAAGACGTCACCGAGCTGCGCAAGAAGCTCGGGCTGTTTATCGAAGGCGTCGACAACGGCCGGACCAAGGATCACAACCTGAGCCTGATCGTCGGTAACCAGAGCACCGGGCGCTGGATGAAAGCCTCGCCGTTCGAGAACCCGTGGATCCTCGCCGACCAACTCGCCAACACGCTGCAGAACTGGAAGCAGGCCAGCAGCGAAGAAAGCTATGCCGATGCCCCGCAGATCCGGCCGCCGAGCAATGGCGAAGAGCTGTTCCGCACCCGCTGCGCTTCGTGCCACAGCCTCGGCCCGCAGGACGGCGAAGGCATCGGCATGCGCAACATCGGCCCGGACCTGATCGGCGTGACCCGCCAGCGTGATCCGGCCTGGCTCAATCGCTGGATCCGCGAACCGGATCGCGTGCTGGCGGAGAAAGACCCGATCGCGCTGCAACTGTTCGAGCAATACGAGCGCATCCCGATGCCCAATCTGCGCCTGGACGAGGCCTCGGCGCAGTCGATCATCGACTTTCTGAGTGCCGAAACCGAGCGTCAGCATCCGTCGGTGCAGCCCTTGGCCGACGGGGCATTGACGCCAGTAAAACCAGCTTCTGCCAGCGAAACGGTGAGTCGTATGCAGTAGCGGCTAAATAGCATCATTGAACCGTGTGTCACGGTCATTGCCACCTACACTCATTCGAGAGAGGGCGGCTGTAACCGGCTCGATACCAGAACGCCAGGGCATCCCCATGCAACGACTGGAAGAACAGAAAACATCGGCACCGAACCTCGCGCTGGCGGCCATCAAGAGCTGGGGCGGGCAGTTCAATCTGCTGCGCTGGTTTTCGCTGGCAAGTTTTTTCATCATCGCGGCCGTGGCGCTGGGGCTGGGGTATATCTCCACGCGCTTCGTGGTCACCGAAAGCGTGGAGCGCGATGCGCTGCTCACCGCGCAATTCGTGCAGGCCATCGGCGATGCAGAAATGCGCCATGCCAACATCACGCCGCAACGGACCATGGGCGAGATGCTCGACCCGCGCCAGGACGAGAACTACCCCGACGTCGATCCGCTGTCCCATGCAATGGCCCGTGCCGAGTTTCTCGATCATGTCGAACATTTGCCGGATGTTCTGCTGGCCACGGTGTACGCCCTGGACCGCACGGTCATCTGGTCGACCAACCCCGAACTGATCAACGTCAAGTTTGAAGACGACGACGAGCTGGATGAGTCGTTCGAGATGAAAGTCCCGGTGTCTTCCAGTTATCACAAGATCGACGATGAAAAACCCGAGCAGCGGCTTTCTCGCGAACCCAAATACCTGTTCATCGAAAACTACATTCCGATGTTCAACGCCGACAAAAGCAAAGTGGTCGCCATGGTCGAGATCTACAAGGAACCGGCGGATCTGGTCGACCGTATCGACCGAGGGTTCGCCTCGATCTGGGCTGCGACGATCCTCGGCGGCGCGGCGATTTACCTCGGCTTGTTCTGGATCGTGCGGCGCGCCTCGACGCTGCTGCAGAGCCAGCAGCAGCAACTGATCAGCAATGAAACCTTTGTCGCTCTGGGCGAGATGTCCTCGGCGGTGGCCCACAGCCTGCGCAACCCGCTGGCGACCATTCGTTCCAGCGCCGAACTGGCCCAGGAAATCGCCAGTCCGGGCGCACAGCGCAACATCGGCGACATCATCAGCCAGGTCGACCGCATGTCGCGCTGGGTTCGCGAACTGCTGGTGTCGTTGCGCCCGATGAGTGACGACGGCGAGGCGGTGGATCTGCTGGCGGCGGTCGAGGACACCCTGGGGGCGTTTGATGCGCTGATCCGGCGCAACGGCGTCGAAGTGCGATTCACGCCACAAGATTGCCCGCCGGTGGTCAGTCAACAGGTGCTGCTCACGCAAATTCTCAATAGCCTGTTTGCCAATGCCCTGGAAGCGATGCCCAGAGGCGGCGTACTCAGTGTCGAGATTGAAACGGCGCAGACCGGTCAGGTGCGCATGACCCTGAGCGACACTGGCAAAGGCATGAGCGCGCAGCAGCAGCAACTGGTGTTCAAACCGTTTTTCACCACCAAGCAGGGCGGCCTCGGGGTCGGCCTCGCGCTGGTCAAGCGAATCATGGAGCGGTTTCAGGGTTCGGTCATGCTGACCAGCCGCGAGCAGGAAGGAACCCGCGTCAGTCTCAACTTTAGAGTGGCATCGGGAGGGGAATATGGAACACAGCATTCTGCTGGTCGAGGATGACGAACTGCTGGCCGAAAATATTCAGACCTACCTGGAGCGCAAGGACTTCGAGGTGACGGTCTGCCACTCGGCCGAGGACGCGCTGGGGCAACTGGAAAGCTTCATGCCGGACATCGTCCTGACCGACAACTCGCTGCCGGGCATGAGCGGTCACGATCTGATCCAGAAGCTGCGCATCAGCGCGCCGGACCTGAAAGTGATCATGATGACCGGCTACGGCAACGTCGAAGACGCGGTGGTCGCGATGAAGGAGGGCGCCTTTCATTACGTCACCAAACCGGTCGCGCTGCCGGAACTCAAACTGCTGCTGGACAAGGCCCTGGCCACCGAACGGATGGAACGCACGCTGTCGTTCTATCAGGAGCGTGAGGCGCAAAAGTCCGGCGTACAGGCATTGATCGGCGAATCGGCGCCTATGCTGCACCTGAAGAACACCATCGGTCAGTTGCTCGACGCCGAGCGGCGCATGGCCAACGGCGATCTGCCGCCGGTTCTGGTGGAGGGCGAAACCGGTACCGGCAAGGAACTGGTCGCCCGCGCGCTGCATTTCGACGGCGCGCGCAGCAAAGGCCCGTTCATTGAATTCAACTGCGCGTCGATTCCGGCCAACCTGGTGGAGTCAGAGCTGTTCGGGCATGAAAAAGGCGCGTTCACCGATGCCAAGGACCGCCGGGTCGGGCTGGTGGAAGCCGCAGATGGCGGCACGCTGTTTCTCGATGAAATCGGTGAAATGGATCTGGTGCTCCAGGCCAAGCTGCTGAAATTGCTGGAGGATCGCACCATTCGGCGGGTTGGTTCGGTGAAGGAGCGCAAAGTCAACCTGCGGGTGATCAGCGCCACCAATTGCAACCTTGAACAGATGGTCCAGCAGGGCAAGTTCCGCCGCGATCTGTTTTTCCGGCTGCGGATCATCTCGATCAAGGTCCCGCGCTTGTACGCCCGTGGCGAAGACATCCTGCTGCTGGCCCGGCACTTCCTCGCCAGCCACGGCAAGCGATATGGCAAACCGAACCTGCATTTCAGCGATCAGGCCGAAGAGCTGCTGCTCAGTTACACCTGGCCGGGCAACGTGCGCGAACTGCGCAACATGCTCGAACAGACCGTGCTGCTGGCGCCGAACGACACCATCGCCGCTCATCAACTGAACGTGTGCATGAGCCTGTGCGATGAGCTGCCACCGCAGCATCAGCACGAGGTGCAGCACCCGCACTTCGAAGCGCGTCCGGCGAGCAACACCGAATCGATGAACCTGCCGGAAGTCGAGCGCGACATGGTGCGCAAGATGCTCGACAAGACCGACTGGAACGTCACCAAATCGGCGCGCCTGCTGGGCCTGAGCCGCGACATGCTGCGCTACCGCATCGAAAAGCTCGGCCTGGCGCGCCCGGACAAGCGTCAGTGGTAAACGGCGGTGCTGCGTGGATTCGGCGAGCCGAGGCATTCCAGCACGCACGTCGGGTCCAGCACCTCGTCGTTTACGTAAATGCCGCGCTCGGCATCGTAGGTGCGGATAAACACCCGTACCGTCGCATCGGCCACGGTCGGCAGTTGCGAGTCCTGGAATACATGGCGATCCGGGATAACGATGAAATCCTGCGGCGGCGTGTCATCGAACGGCCGGGGCGGCTGGGCCGACAGCGACGGTGGAGCAGGGTGGGCAAAGGGCTGGTCCGCCCCGTAGTAGTTGAAATTGCTGTCCAGCGCCTGCGCCTGGGCGGCGGCGAGCAGACAGGCGGACAACAGCAGTCGATTGAACATTCCCATGGCAGCACCTGTGGAAGCGGATTTCCCCAAGGCTATTAACTATAGCTGCCCGCGTTGCAGGCGTTGGTGCAGGCGCTGTCGGCTTACAAGTTCGCAACAACCTGTTGCGCGAGGCTGAACTAGACTCGGACCGCTCAATCGTGAGCATCGCCCGGAGTGCGCCATGGAAGTGCCAAACCATAGAAATGCCGTCGAGAGCAATCGACAGGCGTGGAATGATTCCGCCCGTCATCACCAGGACTCTGCCGAGTGGCAGGCCTTGCTGACCGAAGTTGCGCAGGCCGATTTTTCCTGCCTCGACGACACCCTTCGCGGCTTGCTCGAGCAGGTCGGTGTCGATGGTAAAGACGTTGTGCAGCTGTGTTGCAACAACGGTCGCGAAAGCCTGTCACTGTTCGCCCTCGGCGCACGGAGCGTGATCGGCATCGATCAGTCGAGCGCGTTTCTCGAACAGGCCCGCGAACTGAACAAGCGTTCGCCGCACAACGCCGAGTTCATCGAAGCCGATATTCATCATTTGCCCGAATCGCTGCGCGCCCGTTTCGACGTCGCGCTGATCACCATCGGCGTCTTTGGCTGGATGCCCGACATCGGCGAATTCTTCCGCCACGTCGCCTCGACCCTCAAACCGGGCGGACAACTTGTGATCTACGAGACCCACCCGTTCCTGGAAATGGTCGACCCCGAGGCCGAAGACCCGTTTCGCCTCGCCAGCTCGTATTTCCGCGAAGAACCGTTCGTGCAGGAGGACCCGATCGTCTACGTCGGCAAGGTCGAACAGCCGGCGGCGAAGTCCTACTGGTTCGTGCACACCCTCGGCGCAATCTTCACCGCCGCCCTCGAGGCCGGCCTGAACATCTCGCACTTCAAGGAATACCCGCACTCGAACCGGGAAGAAGTCTATGACCAGTACCAGAACCGCGAGGCGCAGATGCCGATGTGTTTTACGTGGGTGGGGGTGAAGCGCTGAGTAGCGCAGGTTTCAGGACGTGGAGTGATTCAGCACATGTCCCGGTTGCGCGCACAGATCGATGCCAAGGGCATGAATGACTTTAAGTACCGTGTCGAAGCGAGGCTTGGCTCCTGGTGCGAAAGCCTTGTACAGACTTTCGCGACCCATGCCCGAATCCTTCGCGACCTGCGTCATGCCCCGCGCCTTGACGACATAACCGATCGCACGAAGAAACTCCTCGTTGTCTCCGTCGGCCAACACTTGGGATAGGTATTCACTGATGGCTTCATCACTGTCCAGCAGAGCTGCCATATCAAAAGCTGTCAAAGTCTGGCTCATGGTTAAACCTCCTTTGCCATGTTTTTTGCACGTCTGATGTCCGCGCTTTGTGAGGATTTGTCGCCGCCGGCCAGCAAAACGATAACTACACCGTTACGCATCGTGAAGTAGACCCGATACCCGGCGCCGACATCAACGCGCATTTCCGACACACCATCACCTACGGGTTTAATGTCGCCTAGATTACCTGCTGATGCACGATCTATGCGACGGGCAATAGCAACCTTGGCACGGAGATCTCGAATAGAGGCATGCCAGGTCTCGAACACGGATGTTTGTTGCACGAAATAGTTCATGGCTCGACTGTATCCATTTGGATACGGCCGAGCAGTCAGCCGGTTCTGGTATCGGCCTTGGATGTGTCGTCTGCATGTGTAGGCAAGTAGTCTCAGATTACGTAGGAGCTATCGTCTCCGATAGCTCCCACAGTGCTGCGGTGAACCTTTAAGCCTGCGCAGCCGCCGTCACCACCGGCCGTCCCGGTTTGCGCAGCGGGTCAAGGCGTGAGCCTTCGTAGCGGGTTTCACGGAAGAACCGCCATTTGCCGAACAGGCAATAGACGTGGGTGACGCGGCCCTGTTCGTGATAGCCCATGCGGATGTGCAGTTTCAGCGCCGGGATGTTGTGGGTTTCGCACACGTCGACCACCTTGTTGCAGCCCTGGGCGGCCATGGCTTCCCAGAGGGCGACCTGGACGTCCACCGACAGGCTGCTGCCAAAGTAGGCGCGGGTCATTTCGCCGCCGAACTCGAAGAACTCGCCGGGTTTGACCGGGAAGGTGCAGCCGTAATAGTGGCGGTCGTGGTAGTCACGAGTGCTGCCCCAGATAAACCCGACCGCATGGCCGTCGGCGTCCAGGTACATGTGCCCGGTGTGGCCCTCGTCGGCCAGTTCGGCCATGGTCTGCACCCGGTCACCGAAGTGTTTGGCAAACGCGCCGGCATTCTGTGCGGTGATGTCGACTTTGCGTAGACCGTCGTAGGGGCGCAGCTTGTGCGGCGGTACCGGGCTGACCAGGTCGCGCTCCATCCACAACAGTTCCCAATGGAAGAACACGTAGCGTTTCCACAACGTGCCGAAGGTGCGGCCCAGGCCTTTTTGCTTGATACGTTCACGCAGCTTTTCAATGACGCTCATGATGCCCTCCGAGGCCGGAGCCCGGGTGTTGTGGATGACGCTTTTGTGGGTATAGATCAGCCCTGCAAGTTCATGTCAAAGCGCCAGCTTTGAATGTATTGCAAGTTGTGTAACGGTTCAGAGTGCCTCGGCACCGCGTAGAAATTCCTTGTTCAGATCGGCATAGGAAACCCGTGGAACCCCCGCCAGCCGCAGCTCTAGCACGCGGCTCAGGGACTCTCCGGGTTGCAGATAGGCATCACCGAAATCCGCCCCGAGCTGGTTCGGATGGGCGACGATTTCCAGCACGCCGTCGGTCGGCGCGGGGGCGTTGCGCAGGTCCACCGGGGTGCAGACGTAATCGGCAGTGACCCCGGCCAGTCCCTGTAAACGACGGTTGAGCAAGCCTTTGAACACACGTTTGGGCAGGCTGAGGTTTTGCCCCAGGTTGCGCGCCAGGCGCACGGGCACGCCTTGATGGGCAGCGAAGCGCGCGACGATCTCGCCGATCGGCCAGATGTTGTGCACGTGCTGATGCGAATCGAGGTGGCTGGGACGCACGCCGTGATCGACGCAGCGCTGCCACTGCGCCTGCAATTCTTCCTGCACCGCCTCGCGGTCTTCCCGGCCCAGCCACAAGCTGTGGCGAGGCAGGTTGAGGTCGAACACGCCGTGGCTGTCGCAGAAGGTGCGACGCTGGAGAATGGCCCGGCTCAAGGGCCGACCGTAGGTCAGGTTGAAGTGCAGGCCGATCCGGCCTTCCAGCAGCGGCAGCCGGGCCATGGCGCAGGCCGCTTCGAACGCCGGCATGTTGGCCATGGCGGTGGCGGAGCTGATGACCCCGGCCTGGAACGCGCCGAGGATCACCGCGTTTTCGTTCGGACTGAGGCCGAAATCGTCAGCGTTGACTATGACTTGGCGAGGCATGTTCGCCCTCCTTGGTGGGGTTGATCACAGGTGTCGCAATGACCGCCGCTTTGGCCGCCGCACGCTTCGCCCGCCATTGTTGCAACCCAGGCTTGAGCCGGTGCCAGACGCGCAGCCCCAGCCCCAGCAACAGACCGCTCGGGCGCCAGGAATAGAAACTCCAGCGCCAGTGCTCCAGTTGCCCGGTCATGCGTTCGTGCAATTGATGGCTGGAATTTTCCAGGCTGACCCGCGAGGCATCGATCCAGCGCCAGTTGTCATCCAGCCCCCAGCGAATCCATTCCTCCAGCAACACCCGGCCGCTGCCCAGATCGGCGTATTGCGGCAGGAAGGCGAGGTTGTAATCGTAGAGCCGGCCCTGTTCGAACAGGCCGAGCCGATAGCTGATGCAACGTCCGTCCAGTTCCAGCATCACCACGCGCACCCGATCCGAAGCGGCGAGGGCGTTGAAGGCGGTTTCCATGTAGCGGCGGCTGCGGTCGCTGGCAAAGATTCCGACGCCTTCGTCGCCTTTCCAACTGACCGCTTCGACTTCGCTGATAGCCTGCAGCAACGGGCCCATGCTGGTCGCGTCGGGCGTGATCCGCCGGACCTCGGCGCCGCACGCGGCAATACGCTTGCGCGCCCGGCGCAGTTTGTAGCGCGGGTCGCCCGAGACTTCCTGGCGGTCAGCCTCGCTGATCAGGTGCACCGGCACCCGACAGCTCAAGCGACGTTCGCCGGTGGAGCTGTGGGCCATCCATTCGCTGAGCACGCTTTCGGCGCCGACCGGCTCGGCGATTTCGTTGAGTTGCAGCAGGGCGTGGGGCACTCGCTGGCGAATCAGCCGCAGGGCCTGGCGCATGTCTTCGGCACCCAGCAGTGATAGCAACGCCAAGCGATCGGCCAGCGGATAACCCAGGTGATGCACCACCCGAAATGGCAATCCGAAAAACCGTTCACGGCTCGCCACCAGTGGCAGGCACAGGCGCAATTCGTCCGCTTCCCAACCCAGCAAAATGTGCAGGCGGTCGTGCGTGTCGAGCGTCTGCTCTGCCGCACCCAGCCAGTCGAGGCTGTTGAACGGCGTGTGATCCGTCACCCGCAGGCGCAGCGCTTCATAGGCCGCCGCCGGGAAGTCAGGTGCGCACAACGAGGTGCGCCATTCGAATTGCGCCATAGGCTCAGGTCGCCGTTGCTGTGACAGGTGGACGGGAAGGTTTGCGCAACGCGTCCAGGCGCGAGCCGCTGTAGCGGGTTTCGCGATAGAAGCGCCAGCGACCGAACAACTCATACACATTCATGATCCGGCCCTGTTCGGTATAGCCCATGCGCAGATGCAGCTTGAGCGCCGGGATGTTGTGGAACTCACAGACGTCGACGACCTTGTCGCAGCCTTGGGCGGCCATGGCTTTCCACAGTTCCAGTTGCAGGTCCACCGACAGTTCGGTGCCCCAGTAGGCACGGGTCAGTTCGCCGCCGAATTCGAAGAACTCACCGGGTTTCACCGGGAACAGGCAGCCGTAGTAGTGCCGGTCGAAATAGTCTTGAGCGGTGCCCCAGATGAAGGCCACCGCATGGCCCTGATCGTCCAGGTGCATGTGCCCGGTGTGATGTTCCCGGGCAAGCTCCGCCATGGTGCCGACGCGGTCGCCGAAGTGGCGGGCGAAGGCGCTGACGTTGTCCGGGGTGATCTTCACCACCCGCAGTGGCGGGTAGGGCTTGAGGCTGTGGGGTGGCACCGGACTGACAAGGTCGCGCTCCATCCACAGCAGTTCCTGATGAGAAAAGACGTAGTGCTTCCACACCTTGGCCAAGGTGGCCCGCAGGCCTTTGTGTTTGATGTGATCGCGGATTTTTTGCAAAACATTCATGGTCGTGGCTCCTGATGACGAGTCATCGCGCGGCACAGGCCAGCGCGGCCGGACATCAACGGGGCGGTCATGAGGCGCTCCAGCGCAGGGCAAACAGGGTCTGTCCCGGCAGTTCGAAGCGCACGCGGCCGTCCTGACAGCGAAAAGGCGCGTCGCGGCTGCGGTTGTCGGCGCCGAAGTAGCGCAGCGCGCCGTTGTTCAATGG
>Ga0207713_1001547_pt1 | contig 18080 bp, 36 predicted proteins | sample KBSS64metaG_FD_184404 | JGI IMG/M metagenome (GOLD analysis project Ga0207713, IMG submission 184404) | Switchgrass rhizosphere microbial communities from Kellogg Biological Station, Michigan, USA - KBS S6-4 metaG (SPAdes) (version 2) | ecosystem: Host-associated > Plants > Roots > Rhizosphere >... | reverse complement strand
CATGTGCTCGCGGCGGGTCTTCAGCTTCTCCCGGCGGTCCTTGAGGTCTTCCCGGGCCTGCTTGGTGATGGCTTTGGCCGCGATCTTCTGCAGCTTCGGGTCTTTGGCAATGGCCTTGGCACAGGCGATGCTGCACACCTTCTGCGTGATCATGGCCGGCTTGAAGCGCTGGCTGCAACCTGGTGCCTTGCACTTCTTCGGCTTGATCTCGGCTACGCGCATGGCTCGGCCTCCTTAGCTTTCTCCTGCTCTGGGGCAGAGTCGCCGCGCAGGAGCATGAGGTGCCGGGGCTCATGAATCCCGAAATCGAAGTACACAGCCTCGCCGTCGATCACGGCCGCTAGGCCGTCCCCACTGATCGTCCAGCACGGGACGTCGTCCTGCCGATACATGCGACCATTTGGTGCCAAGTAGATATCGCCTGGCACGACGTACTCGCGCAGCTCACCGTGCTTTCCGATGTTCTGGGTCAGCGAGTTGGCCCCCACGATGACCACAAGGTCGCCCGGTTTGAATTGATGGCTCATGCCGCCTCCTCCCCAAGCAGGTCAGCGAAGTGCACGCCCCGCGGCGCGAACTCCTCGACGATCCGGTCGGTGTACTGGCAACCCTGCGCGCGGTCGAATAGGCGAGTGACAGGGAAGCCATCCGGCCCGAACATGGCGCATGGCCCCATCAGGCGCAGCTTCACGTCATAGTCCAGGTGGATGAACGACTCCGCCCAGCCGGTGCGGAACTCAGCGCAGCCGGCGCGCATGATCGGCACGCCCAGGTGCAGCTTGCAGTACCGGCGCACGTCCTCGATGTCACCCATCTCGGTGCACTTGGCGATGCGCTCGTACATCGCGAACCACAGGGCGTTCTGGTCCAGGGTGCGATCCTTGCCAGGGCGCATGCTGACCACGACGAACTTCTTGTCGCGGAACATCCGGGTGATCATGGTGATCGCCTCCGACAGCTTGGCCTGGCTGTTGACGCTGATCTTCTCAGTCATGGCTTGCCTCCTTGGCCATGGCCGCGTCTAGAGCGGAGCGCGCTTTGTCTCGCGCCCTCCATAAATTTCTCCACCCCGGCTCGTCGTGCTTTCCGCCTAGATCGCTGACAGCCGCCACCAAAGCTCCAAGCTCGGTCCTGAGCTGCTCGATCTGCTCTACCAAGCCCTTTTCGAGACAGCCTTTGGCTTCCTGCGCAAGGTGGCTTGCCACAGCGGCAGCGATGCCGCCCACGACCTGCTGGATTGGCCACCGACTCAGCCGTTCGACCTCCGGCACTACGACCTCGTGATAGGCCTCCCAGCCACGCCAAGCAATGTTCAGCACTGTGTAGGCATAGGTATGCTCATACCGGCACGCCTTGATCACCTCGACAGGCATGACGAACTGGCCGCTCGCCCAATCCTCGAACTGCTCGCGCATCTTGTTGGTGTCCATCAGTGCTTCTCCTTGCGGCAGTCGTTGCAACCTGGTCGGCAGATCCACTCAAGCTGCGGATCACCTTCGTGGCGCTCAATCCGCTCCACCGTGTCACCGCGGCGCACGCACTTGGCTACGAACTTGGCGGTGTCCTTTTCCTGGCCCTTGTCATCCCAGCAGCAGGCCGAAACCTTTCCGCAGGCCCGACGGGCGATGTACTGGTGACCCAGAAATTTTCGTTGTTCGGTCATACGCCCTCCCCGGCCGGCTGCCCGGCGCGCTTGATGTTCAACTTGGCCAGCAGGTGCGCACGGCACGCGGAAGCACCACTGGGAATTTGCTGGACTTCGAGCAACCGGGCCTGGCGTTGGCTTGCATACTCGTCGGCCAGCTCCAGTTGGCTCTTCTGGCTGTCGTGACCGATGCCCGTGGCGATCTTGCCGTCCAGTGGCTGGCCTTCCTTGGCGCGGCGCAGCACGATTTCGTAGGCACGGTCGAAGCGCGCCTGCAGTCCCTTGTCGTTCTGCTGAGCTGATCTCAGGTCGAACAGGCCGGTGGCCACGGCGGCGATCTTCACGCCCTCATGGCTGTAGACGCCCATCAGCGCCTCGACCCAGGCAGCAGCCGGAGCCGGCATGCCAAAGTCCTCAGGCGTCGGCTGGCACATGGCGATGAACTCGCCCACGCTCGGCGCAAAGGGCTTCTTGAGCTTGCGGCACTTCTCGATGCCGAACTCGATCTGCTCGACCGTGCGGATGCCCTCGGCGGCGAACTCCTTGATCCACTCCTCCTTGGCAGCGGCCAGGGCCTCGGTGGATGGCCACGCCTGGCGCCAGGCCGGGAAGATCCCGCGCAGCCGACGGAAAAGGTCGTTCACCACCTCGGCAGTCTCCAGGGAGACCACCACCGGCCCACCGTGAAGCTCCGGCGGACGGTTCTGCATGGCAGCCATCAGTTGGTTTGCTGATTTCATGTGCGCACCATCAGCCCTTCGGCCCAGGATGAGTCGTTGAAGTCGGGTTCGTTGCTTTGGCGACGGGTTGCGGGCTGGCTGCCGCCTGCTGCCTGAGGTAACTCGTCCTCCCAGCGCTTGCCGTTAAGCCAGGTGGATGCGTGCGGGATGTACTGGCCGCCGTCCTTGGTCCAGTCGGTCGACACGGTCCAGGCGGCCAGGGCCTTGGCCATGAGGTCGAACAGGTCAGCGGTGACCTTGATCTTCGCCCAGGCCTTCTCAGCGGCCGACTTGCCGACCTTTCGTGGGTACAACACCCAGAACCGATCAAAATCGACCAGGCCTGGAGCGTCAGCGACCTTAGGCTTTACCGGTTCCTTGACTGGTTCAGAAGAGTGACTGGTTCTGGGGGCAGCTCCTGCCCCACCCCCTGGGTTATCTCCTGCCCCAGGTGGGTTATATCCTGCCCCACCCCCTAGGGCAGGAGCTGCCCCACCCTCCAGCGCCAGGTGATAGACGTTCGACTGGTTCAGCTCTCCCTTGCGGCGGAATTCACGACGCAGGAGCCCGGACTTCTCCAGCTCTCGGATGTGAACCTTGACGGTAGAGCGGCCGATTTCGCACTGATCTGCGATGTGCTGGTACGACGGCCAGCACTCGCCCATGTCGTTGGCGTTGTCGGCCAACTTGATGAGCACCAGCTTGCGCAGCGGATTGCCGACCTTAGTCTTCATGGCCTTGACCATCAGCTCCATGCTCACTGGGCACGCTCCTCGGACATGCCGTTGTAGCGCTCATAGCCGTCGCCGTACTCGTAGCAGTAGGTAGCCGGCCACGCGCCGCGAGTACCTTCTGGCACGAAGTGATAAAAACTGGCGTAGGTGCCTCGTCCGGGGACCGTCTTGACCCATACGTGCTCCGGGCCGCCCAGGCACCAGCGCGGGCGCTCCTTGACGGCCTCGGTCATGTACAGCTCCAGATCGTGATGGCCACGGCTCATGACGATGTAGGTGTCTTCGCCTACCGATTCGATATCCAGCGGGTAGCTCTTCATGCTGCACCCCGCACGGCCTTGTCGTGGGTGTGCAGGCCGTCCCAGTTCAGGTATCTGGCTCGCAGGGCTCTGGCTACTCGGGGGTCATCTTGCAGGTCTGCATAGGCACAAGCGTGCTCATGCTTGCGTGCTCGCCAGTCTTCATGGGCCTCGAACGGGCAGTCAAACAGGCCTATGTGCTCATTACGCTTTGTGAACGGGTTACGACACTGCGCATCAATCCGCCCCTGCTTGTGTCGTGAGGCGCCGATTGGCAGGCCTCCGCTCTTGGAATGGCCCTCCGTCAGGAAGTTGTTCAGCTCTGGAGTGATGAACACGCACGTTTCCGCTGAATAGACTTTGTTACCGGGGATCAGAAGATCCTTGTCCAGATGCTTTCCGGTGTAGTCCTGGCTGAACATCCAATCGCGGAAGGAAGAAAGCGAAAGCCACCGAGGTGATACGGAGCAGCCCTGATAGCTGGGGTAGCGCTTCTGGAATTTTTCGCTGTAGCAGCGATAGAGCATGTCTGCCCAGGCGGAATAGGCCGGGCATTTCCAGGTGATTCTTGTCTTCCCGTTCACGCGGACAGCAGAAGCAATCGGGGTTTCGGAATCGTTTAGGCCGACTCCGCAGACAAGCCGAGGCCTGTTCTTTTCCCGCGCCACAGAATCGTGGTTCGCATTTTGTGGCGCGGGCCTTTGCAGGGCCTGTACACTTTGGGTCTGCATATGCATAATTCTCTTCAGAGTTTTGTTTTGCAGATAGCCGGGCCTTCACCCCCGGCTTTTTTGTGCCCATAATTCGGGCTTATCAGGGCCTGCTCAGGCCTTTCGATGAAACGGGGTCACGACACCTCGCGGATTGCGAGGCTTTGTTCGGTTGGCCAGTTCTCGACGGATCAGCTCAGCTGCCAGCGCCTCAGGGCTTACACCCCTTCTCTTCGCCTCTTTCTCCAGCTGCTCCATCTGCCCCTGGTCCAATCCGACTTCTTCAATCGGCATGGGGCCTCCTACGGGCCTTCAGGCCACGTGCTGATCGCCGGTATTCTCCGAAGCCAGGGCAGCCAGCTGAGCTTCCAAAAGCTCGCGGCAGAGAACAGCGCGCTGCGTGCGGTGGAACTTTGCGAGCGCCTGGATCAGTTCAAAGGTGTCCTCATCGACCCGGACCTTGATCTCGCGGTCATGCAGGTGCTTGGGGTTGGCGTACATGCGGGGATTGCTCCTTGCTGTTGGAAGTTGTTAGGCGGCGGCTCTAGCCGGGGGAAACGCGTCGTCCAGTGCGCACATAGCGCCAAGCTTGTTCAGCGCTTCTACGATCTGGCGCGCCTCTTGGAGGCCTGGGTTCCTCAGGCCGGATTCGTAGTTGGCCAGCCTGGACTGGTTCCAGCCGAGCTGACGTCGCAGCGCTGCCTGGGTAATGCCAGCCCTTTCGCGAATCGTTCGGACTTGGTTCATACGGTTTTCCTCCATTAATGACCGAAGGATAAAACACGTATCGTGTTAATTGCAATCACAATAAGTGAAAGCCGGGTATTTCGTTTCGTGATGAAATCCCGCGCATGAATGAATCACTGAGTCAGCGCATTAAGCGCTTGAGAAAAGCGACCGGGATGTCACAGGCGCAGCTCGCAGATGCCTGCGGCTGGAAATCGCAGTCGCGCGTTGGTAACTATGAAGCTGGCACGCGAGAGCCCACGCTGGCCGACATCGCCTCCATTGCTTCCGCCCTCGGCGTGGATCAGTCCGAGCTGCTGCTGAATTCTCCGCCACCAGAGATCCCAAGCACTCAGCCGCGAAGTACTGCCGACCTGGTCAAGCAGATGCTCGCCAAGAGTGGCAAAGGTATCCCTGAGGAGGCTCGCAAGAGGCTGCTCGCAGCTGCCGAAGAGCCGGCGCCTCCAAATGTCATTGCTGCCGAATTCCAGCGCCCAGGCCTCATCGGCGATGAGGTGTGGATTGCCCACTACGATGTCCGGGCTGCAATGGGTGGCGGCGAAATCGCCCATGATTTCCCCGAGATGCTCAAGGATGTGCGGGTCAGCCCAAGCCACCTTCGCGAATTGGGCGTCGAGTTCGAAGAGCACTACCACCTGAAGGTGGTCACCGGCTGGGGCCAGTCGATGGAGCCCACCATCAAGCACCGTGACCCACTAATCGTGAACATCAACGTCCGCGACTTCGTGGGCGATGGGGTGTACCTATTCGTCTGGGATGACCTGCTCTACATCAAGCGCCTGCAGGTGGCTGATGAGGATCATTTCGAGATGATTTCGGACAATACCAGACACAAGGATCGGTTGATCCGACGGGATATGACCTACATCCAAGCTCGGGTGCTGCTGGTATGGAACGCGCATCTCGTGTGAGGGTGAATCATCTAGTGACAGGACGGCCGACCATACAACTGCAATTTTTGATGTTGAGGAATTATCGTGTCTACATCAGCAATCGGATCCAATACGATTAGCTTTACCGATGCAGTTCGTTTTTTTCGAATAGTGACCAATTCGGGCCCATGTCCAATGTGCTCTGCCGTTGCTTGGACCATCCCGGTTAATCAGATGAACGGCCCCGTATCCCTGGTCCCCTCGGGGAACAACGATGACAGCGGATCGCCCGTGATGGAGCTCAAGCTATCGTGCGATGTTTGTGGCTATTTCAGAAGCCATAACGCCACCATCATTCGAAAGTGGATTTCTGAGAATCCTGCGGACGACGAGCCTACCAATGGTTGATTTCGCCCCAATATTCAACGACAAGCACCTTCCACATTTCAAGAAAAGTGACAGTTCGCCATTAAAACCCGATACTCAACCTATGAACGACATCACTCGCGAAGAATTGAGATCAACCCTATCCGAAATTGAAAATCGGATGGATAGGCGGTTTGAGCGCCTAGAGCAAGCCGAGGAGCGCAGGTCGGAGGCTTGGCGGCGGGAGCAAGAGGCATATCGCCATGAGCAGAAAATGCGAGACCAGCTCTATTCGGAGAGATTTGAAGCCACCAGCAAGCGACTTGAAGACCGTGACAAGGTCATCGACTCAAAGCTGGATGCCGTCGCGGAATCTGTGAGGCGCATGAGCGATAAGGTTGACGGCTTTTCTGAAGAGCTCTCCTCAAAAGTCGATGAGGTCCGCAACTCGAATCGCAATACCGTTCTGGCGATCCTGGGCATCGTAGTGTCGGTCGGAATTGCGACCGTGATAGGGCTATGGGGCGCCAATTCAACGATCGTGGGAAGTGCCTCATCCATATTTTCTGCAGGACAACAGCAGACAGCCGACCAACAAGCCTTCAAAAAATTGCTAGAGGAAACCAAAGCTCAGTCAGCTGAAACTCAGCAGCTGCTCGAGAGGTTACGACCCAGTCAGCCCGCCGCACCTGAAAAGTCCACGCCGCAATAGCAATATGAAAAGCCCGCCTCGGCGGGCTTTTTGATGCCCGTCAGAATGGCGCCTCTTCCTCCATTCTCTCCTCCTCCCAATCCTTCTCTATGACTAGGTCGTCGCGATCTTCGGCGCTCTGTAGCTCCCATCGCACCGTCACGCTCTCATCGTCATTGAAGGTCAAATCAAGCTCTGGGGTCTCCGAAAGCAGCCCCATCACCTCTTCCCACTCCATGTCGCCATCCGTGTCCAGGCGATGGATCGTCACCCAGCGCTGTGTCTGCGCCAGGGGGTGATTAATCATCGACGATACGCGGAGCCCTAGACGCTCAACTCCGGTCATTTCCTGGCGCTCTTTGGCCGCCGTTTTTTTCTGCTTGGACATAGACCGCTCTCCATTACTGTATATCCATCCAGCACTGTTGGCGAGCATACATCACGCTCTGTGAAACGTGAACCCGCCTTGTGAGGATTTTCCTCATCACACCCGAAGAAAAATAAATCACATATCGTGTTGACATTAAAAACACGATGCGTGATATTTGCCTCAACACGCAGTCACCGAACAGGGACTGCGGAGGCCCTCAAGCCTCACCGCTCTTTCACATTGATGGGAACCTCGCGGATCGATCCCGGCAACGGCACAGCGCGAGCAATAAATTCGATCCCCATGCCAGCTCTGGAACTGGCCAGCTCGAAGCCATGCGGCACGCTCCCTCACTGAAAGCGTCAAGCGGGCCAAGGGTTGCGCTGCAAACGCTCCCTGCCGGGATGCCCTCAGAACGGGCGTCAGCACCTGGCACAGCGCGATCAGTGAGGAAACACCACGAGATTCACTGATGCCGCTTCCACGAGGCGGCATTGGGAATCAGGCATGTAATACTGCTCGTATCGAAAACAGATTGGAGGTCAACGTGGAAGTCTGCGAGTTCATGGAAAGGCTTATCGCTACAGCTGGCGAGTTTGGTCAGTGGAGTATCCAGAGGATTGTTGAAGAGCATCGGGGCGTTGAAGTTGTACCGGGTTTCTGCTGGAACGAGGCTCGCACCTCTGCGGATGACCCAGAACTCAAGGCCGGCTGGCTTTACTTCGCCATGGATCGCGGGAAGTTCTTGTTCGTCAGCTATACGGACCTCCCCAGCAGCAGGCGTTGAGGCTCAGCAGCAAAACACAGCCCGATCAACTCGGGCTTTTTTGTGCCTGCGATTTCACTAGCAGCCATTCCCGCGAGTGGCTGCCGGGAAATCAACCGGAGGAACAAGCAATGGGCTTGGACGTTTCTGCATACAGCAAGCTGGTCGAGGCGCCTGACGCCGAGCGTGACAAGGACGGCGACCTGGTCGACTACGACAACTACCGCGACTTCTACTTCAACAAGGACTTCCCCGGCCGCGCCGAGGGCCTGAAAGAGGGAATGACCTACAAGCTTGGCGAGGAAGGCTCAGGCTTGAGCACTGGCTACGGTCGCTACAGCGCATGGCGCGATGAACTGGCGAAGCTTGCCGGCTACACGCCGGATGCCAGCCCAAGCGATGAGTACGAAAAGCGCTTCCCATACTTCGGAGGTGCCAACAAGGCAGGTGAAGGCCCGTTCTACGAGCAGATCCTGTTCTCGGACTGCGACGGCACCATCGGCCCAGTGGTCAGCGCGAAGCTGGCCAAGGACTACGCCGACTTTGCGGAGAAAGCCGAGGCAGTTGGCGGCTACTTCTGGGAAAAGTACCAAGAGTGGAAAGTTGCCTTCGAGGTTGCGGCTGACGGCGGCGCCGTCGTTTTCCACTGAAACCCCGTCAGCCTGACGTTAACTGCCCGATGCCCTGCTCCCCATCGCAGGCTGCATCGGTGAGCGATCTGGTTGCGCAGGCTGATGCGCAGGTTTGAAAGCAAACAGTTCCCGCGAACGATCGATACCGGCTAAGTAGTTTCATATGCCCGCGCGGTACCGGGTCGTAATAACTGGCATTGAGGGAGGCGCAAGCCGTTTACCTCGGCATGGTTCGCAAGCCGGAGATCAGCACCGGCCAGATCGCTCACCGATGCAGTTTTCATCGATTTAAAGCTCATCACCGTGAGCCTTATGAAGGTTAAGGCTCACCGCAGTAAACATTAATCGACGTACACGCAGGCGAATCCGGGGCCCACCCGGCCAGACCAGATGCATGTGAGGTAGCGCTCACCGCCTGCACCCTTTCCTACTAATCAACTCAAGGAGACGCAAATGCTGACGCATGAGCGCCTGCGCGAGCTATTGGTTTACGACCCTGAAAGCGGGGTCTTTACCTGGCTCCAATCGAAAGGCACCCGAGTTGTTGGAAAGCCTGCCGGTTATATCTGCGGCGAAAAAGGCATCTACATCATGGTCGACAAGAAGGGCTACCGAGCCCATCGCCTCGCATGGTTCTACATGACTGGGGCCTGGCCTGCAGATCAGGTTGATCACATCGACAGAAACCCAAACAACAATGTTTGGGCGAATCTGCGCGAGGCCACTGCGGCGCAGAACAGTCAGAACACCAGTCGCTCCTACCGCAGCGTCAGCGGCGTAAAGGGCGTCATTTGGGACAAACATGAAGGCATGTGGCGAGCCTCAATCACTTGCAACAAGGTGGTTCACATCCTCGGGTATTTCCACAACGTCCAGGTCGCGGCAGAGCAAGTTGCTGCCGCCCGGGAAAGGCTCCACGGCGAGTTCGCTTGCCACCTCTAACCACTTCTAATTTTCGACCGCATTAGGCAGGCGCCAGGCCACCTTTCACGGTGGGTTTGGTCACCCGCGCCTGGCTCCTGGCCAATGCGGTTGCCACACGAGCAAACGAACATGAGCGAACTCGGATATTGCGAGGGCGATACCTGCGGCCGTGACGGCTGTGAGGGCGTCATCGAATCTCACAAGGTGGTTAATTGCAGTTGCCACATATCTCCACCATGCGGCGCTTGCACCGCACCGCGCGGTTACTGCGAAGTCTGCGGCTGGGAGGAGTCGGAAGACCCACCGCCGCCACCCGAGACCTACAAGGGCAAGCCGTGGCAGCCGCCCGAGCCGCAACCGCTTGACCCAAGCAAGGTCGATTGGCGCTTCGTGCCTCACACCCACTTCTCGATGATCAAGGAAGGGGTATACCCGCCGCACATGAGCCGCGAGGAGGTTGAGCAGGAGATTCGCGGCACCTTCGGCGGCCGCTTCGAGCAATTCGGCAATGGCCGCTTCAAGTACATCGCATATACAGACTGACCCACCACCTGGAGGCGACCATGGCCGTCACAGTCGAGGCTGCTGCCGTCTTCCGTGGCGGCGGTCGTCGCTGGTTCACCCTTCGCGCCGCATGCGCAGCTGAGGCACGTGCACTGCTCAAGAAGCACTGCGATTGCGACTACTGCGATCACGAGGGCTATGGCAGAGAACACCTCTACTGCCGACTTCATCACCCCGACCGATACCCGCGAATCATGAAGCGCCTGACTAAAGGCCTCATGCGGCGCTATCGAGCATCCCAACCGTAACTGGAGGCGACCATGGGCGCACTTCGAGCAGCACAGTTTGAGTACGACAACCGCCTTCCAGGCGAGCACCCGGACGATGTGCGGGAGCGCCTGTGGGTCGACGATGGCATCGCTGAGCTGATGGCGCGCCGCGACGTTGTGTTTCAGCGTCGGATGCGCCCGAAGCAGGGTGTCACCTATGAGCGCTTCGCCCAGGCGGTGGATGAGTTCGTGATGGGCCAGCTGGGCCTGAACGGCATCAGTAACTCGGTATTGGGCCGCCTGGTTCTGGCGGCGCGCTCCAAGGTCACCGGCGACGCAAAGGCAGCGGCCGACGAGATCATGAGCGTTGCGAACCCAGAGGCAGCGCTTGAAGAGATCGCCCGCCAGCTGCTAACCCCCTTCGCCAAGGAAGGGGTTCTGGCCCAGGCCGAGGAGGCGCAATGAGAAGCCCGCACGTTCTGATCGACGAAGAACTCGACGCCATGGCACACCCCGGCACGGATCTGAGCTGGAGCGTCATGGTGCAGAAGCTCCTCACCGAAATGCTGGCCGACCAGCGCATCACCATCGAAGAGTTCAACCACTACTGCGGGCGCCTCAACAAGATCGTTGATGGGCGCAAGGAGGTTGCATGACCACGCCAGTTTTCCCGTCGATCATCGACGACCAGGTCGCTGAACTGCCCGAGGCCCAAGCCATGCCTGGTGACCGGGTGCTAATGCTCTTCAAGGGTCCGACGCTGTTTGACGCCAAGAGAGCCGCTGCCGAGGCGTTCATCGAAAATCCTGAGGCTGTCAGCCGCAGTTGGTGGATGTGCGGCGAGTGGACAGTTGGGTATGAGGTGCGCGCATGAGCCAGCGCTACTTCCACAGCAACCTTGACCTGATCAAGTTCAATGGCCATCTGCGTCATTACTTGGGCGGAGGTTTTCGAGGCCCTATGCACAAGGAATGCATTCTCGCTTCCTTGCGCTCAATCGCCAAAAATCCCCAGTGCCATTGGTACGGTGTCTCGAAGCTTCAGCCAGTCCAAAACTTCAAGCGTATCCCCAAGCCAAACCTTCCAGGTTGAAGCCATGACCAGCTACCAGCGTGCACGCCGTATCGCTACCTGGCGTGGCTCCTTCATCGCCCTCACCTTCTTCACCGGCTGGCTCCTCCTGAGCGCACTGGCCGGCACCATCACTTCCTGATTCACGTAGCCGAGCACGGCGGCCCTTCGGGATAACCGTACCCCATGCGGGAGCGTAAGCGGCGAGAGCGCGCAACCATCCACCGCAGCCAGGGCCTGGAGCGTACCTCCGTGCCTGGGTGACCTGGCGATTCCCTATTCCAACTGACGGCGCCGGCCTGGCGCGGAGACGAATCGTGTCCAACGAATCGAAAACCCACTTCAAGAAGGCTTTCAACAGCCCGTACTTGAGCAGCGCCGATGTCGTCGGCCACATGACCTTCACCATTGCTCGCGTAGCGCTGGAGACGGACAAGACCAAAAAGACCAAGGATCAATTCAACACTGCTTACTTTGCCGAGCGCGAGATCCGCCCGGGCGAGAAGCTGAAGCCGATGATCCTGAACGTTACCAACAGCAAGACCCTGAAGGCCCTGACCGGCTCGCCGTTCATTGAGGACTGGCAGGGTGTGAGAGTCACTATTTACGTCGACTCCAATGTGAAGTTCGGTCGCGAGGTGATGGAAGGCCTGCGCATCAGCCCTAAGGCGCCGACAGTGGCGTGGCTTACCCCGGAAAACCAGAAGGCCTGGGGCAATGCCAAGAACGCATTCAAGCGCGATGGCAACCTTGATGCAGTGCTCGCTCGCCTGGCGATGAGTGACGAACACCAGCAACAGCTCATGCAGGAGTGCGCCAATGAATCGGCTGTGGCATGACATCGAGCAGAACACAGAGGTGTGGCAGGCCCTGCGCACCGGAAAGGCCACGGCATCGAACTTCGCCTGCTTCATGGCGAACGACGGAAAGGCTTTCGGCGAGCCTGCGAAGAAGTACGCGCTACAACTCGCCCTGGAGCAGCTGACCGGGCGAAAAGCTGAGTTCGGTTTCAAAAACGCCGATACCGATCGCGGACATGAGCAGGAGCCGGTTGCCAGAATGCTCTACGAGGATGAGCGCTTCGTCGAAGTGACCAATGGCGGCTTTTACGACTGCGGCGAGTTCGGAGATTCGCCTGACGGGTTAATCGGCCAAGACGGGGTTATCGAAATCAAGTCGGTGATCGCTTCTGTCCACTACGACACCCTGCGCCGTGGGTCATTCGACCCTTCATACCGCTGGCAACTGGTCGGTCACCTCGACTGCTCTGGAAGGGATTGGGTGGACTTCGTGAGCTACTGCTCGGACTTTCCTGAAAGCGGGCAGCTCATCGTGTACAGGCAAGACCGGGATGACTTCAAGGAGGAGCTGCCGAGGCTCATTGAGCGTCGGGCACAGTTCCTTGAACTGGTCGCCCAGGTGAAGAAAACCATAGAAGAGGGGCTGGCAGCATGAACCCATCAATCGACCTGGAGGCCGCACAAGCGGCCTTCTTTGCCTCTGGTGGTCAGCTTGTCGTGCTGGAGGGTTTCACCTACCGACCACTACCCGAGCGCAAGCACCCAGACCCCAAGCAGAAGCCGGCCAAGCCTGCCGCCCGCAAGTCCGAAAGACAGCAGGTAACCAAAGCCAGGACCCGCGCAGCGAAGGTCGCCGAGTTGGCCAAGACCATGAGCTGCGGTGAGGTTGCGGAGCTCCTTGGGGAAACCAAAGGCGCGCTCTGGGGCGTGGCTGCCCGGGAGGGCTTCAAGTTCTTCTCCCCGCCCAGGGCGGCCCGGCCAACGAAGTCCGCGGCTGATCAGGAAAAGGAAGATCGAGCGCTCGCCGATCAGATCATCGCTCTCCGTGACGCCGGCGATTCTCGGACCCGGGTAACCGCGAAGCTGGGGATCGGGAATCGCAAGCTCGAGCGAATCCTGGTGGCGTTCAAGATCAACTTCCCGCTTCAGCGGCACCGGGGGTAGCCATGCCAAGAGTCAAGCCGGAAAAGATCCACCCACTGCCCTACTACCAAGGGCGTACCACTCGGGCTGCTGGCCGGTGCCGAGCCTACCAGCCTCACCCCGAAATGTCGGTCGATAGCGCCTGGTGGCTCGCGGGCTGGCATGACTGCGACATGGAGTTATCCCATGAACCGAAAAATCCGCCGATCGCTGCAACTGCACAGGCGGCGTGAGCAATCCCACATTCCCCCAAGCGGCCTGCAGGAGGTCGAGCATGGCACAAGCAATCGTTTCCCCGCTGCGCAAGCCGGTGCGCAAGCTGTACAACACCCGCAGCGGCGGCCAGTACCGGCCTGATGATGTGGCCATGGCCTTTGCCCTGAGCCTGCGTTTCCACGACAGCGCCGACCACCTGCGCAGGCTGGCCCGGCGCCTGGTGGACAAAGTGTGCCTTGAGCATCAGCCGAACATGAAGCGCCTAGCCCGCGAGCCGGACGACGCCAAGGCGTTCGATGCCGCGCTCAAGATCATCAACCGGGTGTGCGACCTGCTCGACATCGGACCGGGCGCCACCTTCGTGCGCAATGGAGGCGATGATGGCTCTGACGCAGCAGCAGCGTGATGAGAAGCGCAGGACCAAGGCCGAACGCTTGCAGGAAGAAGACCTGCGCTTGAAGGTTCGACCAGGGACTAAACAGGCCCTGCTGGAGCTGATGGAGTGGGCCGGGATCGAGGAACAGGGCGAGGCGATGACGCTGATGATTCATCACGTCGAGGCGCTCGGGCATCACGCACTTTTCAGGATCGCGCGCCACGAAATCGAGGGTCACCGATCTGTGGCGCGGACTGAGCCTCTTCGGCTGTCGGCCAGGAAGCGAACCGGCCAGCACCTGCGAGCGATATGCGGCTGGGCGGATGCCTCGGCTAGTCAGATGATTGAGGCTCTGATCCATGGCATCCACGCTCTCGGCCAGTTGCACGCGGCGAAATTTCTCACCCCGCCGCGGCACGAGATCAGCATATCGCCACGCCTGGCCCTGGCCTTCGATCGGAAGAGCATGCTGATGATTCAGCAGGACTCAGGCGATGAGATTATTCGCCCGACTGGCTGAAACGGATGCTACCCGGCTTTGGCAAGCGCTTCTCTGGCACAACGCTGAACCCAATAAGAGCGAGTGTCGCGTGATGCGTCTCCCCCTCATAATTCTTGCTGGTTTCGGTTCCAACATGTAGCAGCTGCCCGCCATGCTCCTGAAGGAGGTGATTGATGTTTTCGTCAATCTTCTCACCATCTTGGAAGGTGGCGCAGAAAGGACAGCCGGTAGAAGTGTGGGTGATCAGTTGGACCGTGTGCTTCACGCTTGATGCTTCCATTTCATCTCCTTGATCCGGCCCCATGCCGGTCACCCGTAATACCCCATCCCACCCCAAATTGCCACCATGCCGCCACCAGCACGGAGGGCGGCGCATGCATGGAGAAAGCCATGAGCAACTACAGCTGCGACTACGTTCGCCGCCATTACGACGTGCCGGCCGAGATCGGGCGCCGCGTGGTCGCCAACGGTGAGCCAGGCGTCATCATGGCCGACCGCGGCCAATACATCGGCGTCATCCTCGACAGCGACCCGAAGAAGCGCATTCGCAACTACCACCCAACCTGGGAGATGCAGTACGGCGAGATGGCCGAGAAGCTTCCGCTAAAGCGTTACCAGGTGCTCGTCGCCGGTTGGGACTGGTGGGACATCACCAATCGAACAATCGTCGATGTGTTCGCCAGCACGCCGTCGCAGGCCAAGTACAAGGCTTACGAGCGGTGCGAATACCACGACATTGAGTGCATGTTTGGCTTCAAGGTCCGTAGGGCCTGAACAATTATTAAGCCGATCGAGATGGCATCAAGTCACCGAACCCCCACACTGCCGTTCCTATTAGAACCAGCGCTACAGATACTTTCAGAAATAGTCTGGTCTGCGGGAAGTACTTCTTCTTTGCGATAGGAAAAGTATCACCAACCCATCCAGAAGGTTTGAAGACATCCGCCATATCCCTAGCCTTCAGATCGGCTAAGAAAGCGAGTCCAGCCATCACCGCTCCACCTCTCGCAATCCACATGCTCGGCCTGCCAAGTCCATAGCACAGCGCGATAGCTGTCACCAGAGCTGTTACCGCAAGGACTGCATACGTTATGAACCCTCTTCTTGCCTTGAGGGCGGAGCGCTCATAAGGGCACTGTCTTTCATCAGGCATGTCTATCCGACTCCTCCCATCGAGCGGATACCAATATCCCAAACAACTAAATCACGCCACCCCGGCGAGGACCGCCCATGTCTGCATTTCAGAAAAAGAACCCGCTCGACTTCAAAACCCAGTACGGCCTTGGTTTCGACCCGCAGGACGATGAGATCGTGGTGGACTTCTTCTGCGGTGGCGGCGGCGCCGGTACCGGGCTGGAAATTGGCCTTGGCCGGCCGGTGACCGTGGCCAAGAACCACAGCCCGGCGGCCATCAGCATGCACACCGCCAATCACCCAGCGGCGCGTCACTTTACCACCGACGTGTTCGAGGGTGACCCGGACGAAGAATGTCAGCGCCGGGCCGTGGGCTGGTTCCACATGAGCCCCGACTGCACCCACCATAGCCAGGCCGCCGGAGGGCAGCCGCGCAAACGTGAGATCCGCAACCTGTCGTGGATCGGCTTGAAGTGGGCCGGCAAGAAGAAGCCGCGGGTGATCAGCCTGGAGAACGTGAAGCAGATTTTGCAGTGGGGCCCGCTGATGGCGAAGCGCGACAAGGCCACTGGCCGGGTGATGAAGCTGGACGGCACCGTGGCCGCCGTCGGCGAGCGCGTACCAGTGCAACAGCAGTTCCTCGTGCCCGACCCGAAGCGGCGCGGCATCACCTGGCGCCGGTTCGTGCATCTGCTCGAAGTCATGGGCTACCAGGTCGAATGGCGGATCATCAAGGCCTGCGACTTCGGCGCACCGACCAGCAGGGAACGCCTGTTCATGATCGCCCGCTGCGATGGCCAGCCCATAGTGTGGCCAGAGCCGACCCACGCCAAGAGCCCAGCCAAGGGCCAGCAGAAGTGGCGCACGGCCGCCGACTGCATCGATTGGAGCGTGCCAAGCAAGAGCATCTTCGGTCGCAAGAAGGCGTTGGCTGATGCCACGCTGCGCCGAGTGGCCAAGGGCATGAAGAAGTTTGTGCTGGACAACCCTCAGCCCTTCATCGTGCCGATCGCGAACTGGTCAGGCGAGCTAGCCCAGTCGGCAGATGAGCCGCTGCGCACCGTCACCTCCTGGCCGCGTGGCGGGTCCTTCGCCGTGGCAAGCCCAGTGATTCTTCCAGCAACGCACCAGGGCGCCGACCGTGTGAACAACCCGCGCGATCCGCTGCCAACGGTAACTGCAGCCAATCGTGGCGAACTGATGATGGCCAGCCCAGTGATGATCGGAGCCGGTGGGCCTGTGTACGCCGGCAAGCCTGCGCCAGCTGATCAACCAATGGGCACGCTGATGACGCAGAACCACCGCGCTCTGGTTACTGCATTCATCGAGCAAGCCAACGGCGGCTTCAACACCACCCCGGCCAAGGGTGCAGACGAGCCGCTGACCACGGTAACCAATACCGGCAGCCAGCAGCGCCTCGTAACAGCCAGCCTGGCCACGCTCCGCCGCAACTGCGTAGGGCGGGCGGTAGATGAGCCGGTACCGACCATGACCGCCGGCGCCGAGCATCACGCCCTAGTCGAGTACAAGCTATCGCCAGAGCATGAGGAAGGCGCCCTGCGCGTCGCCGCGTTCCTGATCAGTTACTACGGGACGGAGAACATCAGCGCCTGCGACTCGCCAGCGCCCACGGTGACCACCAAGGACCGCCTGGGCCTGGTCACCGTGTCCGTGAGGGGCACGCCCTATGTGATCGTCGACATCTGCCTGCGTATGCTGCAGCCGCACGAGCTATACCGCGCCCAGGGCTTCCCAGCCAGCTACATCATCGACAAGGGCGCCGACGGCAAGCCGTTCACCAAGACCGAGCAGGTGCACATGTGCGGAAACAGCGTCAGCCCGCCACCGATGGCAGCCCTGGCGCGGGCTAACGACCCATGGAAGGTCAGCCATAAAGAGCTGGCCGCCGCATAAGCGACCCGCATTACTGAGGCGGCGACTTCTTATCTGCCGCGATGGCTGTCAGATCTGCCCAGTCGTCCGGATTGAGTGGATCTGCTCAGCAGTGAAGCGTTGGAGGAGCATGGACTGCCCCAGCGTGACATTCCCCTGCTGCTTCACACACTGAACGTATTCGACAGTGACGCCCGATTCCAGGCGCAGTTTCCTGATACGACACTTCATAGTTCACCCCTCTGTGGTTGGTGACGTCCGAGAATACCGGATTCAAAACTCTGCCCGCATCAACTTTCTGTACACTTTTTAACCAGAGCACATCTGTACTCCACCCAGCTGTAACCCCTCGCCCCTCTATTTCGAACAGGCCGCAATCTTGTCCGTTGCAGCCAGGCCCTCGGTGGCAATCCGGCGGGCACGCCCTACACCCCAGGCTAATGCCCTAGTCATCGATTCGCCTGGGCGGGAGTCGAAAGCTTCCTCGTGGAGCGCAACACCAGAGGCCGCATAGACGCCGATGAACATCTGCGTGTTGCCCGTACGAGACAGCCGCACCTGCACATCGATAAACGTGCCGTCATCGAGAGTTTCGTCATGGTCCCGGTGGTGCAGGGTTGGGTCCGACCACTGCCAATAAACGTCGCCGCGCATGCGCATGCCGCCTCCTAGGACTGATGTCTTTTTGTTTAGGGCC
>Ga0207713_1001544_pt1 | contig 18094 bp, 22 predicted proteins | sample KBSS64metaG_FD_184404 | JGI IMG/M metagenome (GOLD analysis project Ga0207713, IMG submission 184404) | Switchgrass rhizosphere microbial communities from Kellogg Biological Station, Michigan, USA - KBS S6-4 metaG (SPAdes) (version 2) | ecosystem: Host-associated > Plants > Roots > Rhizosphere >... | reverse complement strand
TTTACACCGGACATAAATTCCACGGCGATCCTGATGATGAGGCTAATCTCTACCAGGTGCAGTGCCTGGCCACCAGCCGTGACGGCGTTCATTTTGCCCGGCAGGGAATGATTGTTGACACGCCGCCTGGGCTGCATCACTTCCGCGATCCGAAAGTGTGTCGTGAAGGGGAGAGCTGGTACATGGTTGTCGGCGCGCGAGACGGTGAGACGGGCCAGGTGCGCGTATACCGTTCTGCCGATCTGCGCGAGTGGCAGGATATGGGCGAACTTGCGGTGGCTGAAAAAGAGATGGGCTACATGTGGGAATGCCCGGACTTTTTCACCCTCAACGGCAAACGTGTGCTGATGTTTTCACCTCAGGGGCTGGCGGCGGACGGATTCAAAAACCGTAATCTTTTCCAGAGCGGCTACCTGCTGGGCGAGTGGCAGCCCGGACAACCTTTCGAGCGTGAAGGGGAATTTGTGGAGATGGATCGCGGGCATGATTTCTATGCGCCACAAAGCTTCCTGACGCCCGACGGCCGCCGCATTGTTATCGGCTGGCTGGACATGTGGGAATCGCCCCTGCCGGAACAGCAGGATGGCTGGGCGGGTATGCTCTCTTTACCGCGCGAGCTGACGCTGAGTGCGGATGACCGTCTGCAAATGCGGCCAGCCAGAGAAGTCGAAAGCCTGCGCAGGGCGTGGTTCCCCTGGCCGGTGAGCACGCTTAACAATCAGCAAATCGCTCAGGTGGAAAGCTGTGACGCGATGGAAGTCATTCTGCAGTGGGATTGCGCCAACAGCAGCGCGGAGCAGTACGGTATTCGTCTCGGAGACGGGTTACGTATTTATGTCGATGCGCAGATGCAGCGCCTGGTGCTGGAGCGTCACTATCCGCAGTATGGCTTGTGCGGGACCCGAAGCGTCGCGCTTAACCTGAACGACACGCTAAACCTGCGCCTGTTCTTTGACAACTCGTCGGTGGAGGTGTTTGTCAATGACGGTGACGCGTGCCTCAGCAGCCGCATTTATCCTGAAGCGGGGGCTCGCGAGCTGGCGTTGTTTGCCTGGACGGGGAGTGCGTCGCTCATTGATGCCGGGGCGTGGCAGTTAGAGTAAATGGGTTACCTCAGAAAAATTCAGTAAGGTCCGCAAATAATAAAGGCGACACCTGTCGCCTTTATTATTATTTAATCTTTCTGGCGTAGCCCTGGAACTGACCTTCTTTACTCACCGCTAATTTGCCTTTAGCAGGATAGTAAATGAAGGTATATAGCCCTTGTGAATAAACCTTTGCCTGAGGCTCGTTTTCATCCAGCGCACCTAATACGCCGTCAACATCTAATATCTCGCCTCTAATCGTGATTTTCATCCCTTCCCATTTAAAGGTGTGTGCTGCTTTAGCAGCCTGGGCATGTTGTTTCGCATCTTTCTTAGCCCAGATACCCGTACCCGCAGCGGCATCACGCGCGTTCGCCCATGCTGCATTTTGTGCGGCTTCATTGTAGGCATTCTGGCGGTTTTGCTCAGCGAGATAGCAGGTATCTTTGCTAATCCCCTGGCGTTCACATTCTGCCATGCGCTGAGCAGGCGACGTACATGCAGAAAGCAGAGCAGTAGCACCCGCCATGATTACCGCTAAAACTGTTTTTTTCATTACGCGAAGACCTTAAATTAAAAATATACAGCCGGAGAATTTTCAATATCCGCAAATATAATAAGAGTGATACATACAACCTAGCCATACGCCAATCAGGATAAGTGCTACGTATAATATTAAAGAGATAAAAATATATTTTGCCATGCTGCTTTTCTATTAAAAGCCGACCCCTACGCCGATGGAGGCACCCATGTTATTCGCGGTGTCATCAGAGAAACTGACTTTCGCGATCGTATGTGAATTGACGTTAACGGATGCCCCGACGGCAAGGGCGCTTTCACTATTGTACGTTGCACCGCCAGCAGAGAACATAACGTGCTGATTCGTTTGTACCTGCGGTAAACCTGCCATCGCCATGGCGCCCGAGATACCGGCGTTGGCCTGTTTCTTATTATTATCCACTTCGTCGTGCAATGATTTGAACTGCTGGCGGGTGTTGTTATTCATTGCCTGTAACGTCTGCTTTGTTGCCTGAAGTTCCTGAGCGGTGGCGGTAACAGCCTGGCTATTGTTGGCCACTTTCGTTTGCGTCGCTGCGTCTACCTGCACGCGCGTCACGGTAGTCGTCACGCCATCTTTACCGTTATGACCATCTGCGCCATCGCGTCCGTTAATTCCTGCTGCCCCCTGTGCGCCCGTATCTCCCTTATCACCTTTCGCGCCATCTTTTCCATCTACGCCGTTGACTGGTTTTGGCACATTCTCTAAAGAGGTGATGCGTTGCTCGTGATCTGTCAATACGTTGCCTTGTAACTGGGTTTGGTTTTGAAGCTGAATGATATCAGAACCATTTTTAACAACGCCTAATAACGCAGTGTCTGCTTTTTGACTAGCGGTATCAGCAAGAGCACCGGCACGTTTAGCCTCACCATCAACACGATTAATTTCATCTACCCGATTACGGGATTCAGCATCTAAATCGCCGCGTAAAAGGGATATTGACGTGGTGTTAGAACTTACTCCACCTCTAAGCTTATCAATATCATCTAAATCATAAGATTTGATCGATTCGTCTTGACCATGGATGGAAAGAAAAACATTGCTACCATCAGTTGTCTGGATCATCGCTTCAGCAGCTGTAGCAACATGGAATGAACTACCCGCAACCACATACAGTGCAAAAACAGAAATAATAAACTTATTCAAAGGTTTCATTTTAAAGGACCACATCATTAACGTATTGAAAAATAATATTTAGCTGAACGGTTTTCATTAGACAGAGATTAAGCATCAATGACGGTTTAACTCTGTCTTAATCTTTTTTAGTAACGTGAATTAACTATCAATTAAACCCAAACTAATGATTTTGATCTAAATCATAAATAATATGAATAAATACAGCGAAAAGGTGCGGTAACTCTATGATTTATTTAATGTATACATTAATCTGTGAATTGCGCGTTAATTTTATAACTCGCTTTAAGTAATTGATTGAATGTGAATATTTAACGTGGTTAAACAGATGAGAGAATTCTTTTTATTTCGTATGAAAGAAGTTCGTATGTCTTATAAAAGAATAAATCACGCGTAAGAGGACAGAAAAAATAATAGCCTCAGTAAAAGTGCCTAATAAAGGTTTTTCAATAAGGTGTTAACAATTATTGAACCAGAATTAACTAAAGCGTAATAAATATAGGCAAATGACTGGAAAGTACGTCTGGAGATTTTCGCTATGACAAGCCCGGCGATAAATCGAAACTCCTTGCGCCTGGCCTACGGCCGCGGTTACACTAAACAACGTTAATGAGTTTTTATAACTCTCTGTTTTAAAAGTATTTTGACTCGGGGTGCCCTTCTTTGTGAAGGCTGAGAAATACCCGTATTACCTGATCTGGATAATGCCAGCGTAGGGGGCCAAAATTTGGCCTACTTATCATGAGATTGCATCTCTTTTTGTCCGTGCTGAATGCACTTGAGGTACAAAAAGGGGATGTTTATGAGGTTAAAATCACTTCCGTACACCTTCAAGAGGTACGGTAACTACTACATTCAGATCCGCTTATCTGATGGGCGGTCATACAAAAAATCACTGTCCACTGACAGCTATCGTGAAGCATCTGCTTTGATGATCAGCATCCTTCCGCATATCCCTTTTCTTAAATCATTAACTACTCCGCTCCCTGTGTTTGAAGCGTTCTTATCAAATCTGATCGCGTCAGAACGCAGGGCTGCAAGAAATCCACTCTTACCCCAACAGCAGATAATTGTTCCTTCTGAACTCGTGGAACCTCAGCCGCCAGCCGAACCGGCAAAAGTGCTAACCCTGTCGGATGCGTGGGCTATGTACAAAGATGAAAAAGGGCGCAACTGGACGAAATCGATCTCAATGGCAAATGAGCGCTACATGGAAGTGTTGCTAACTGTCTTGGGAGAGAAAACTGATGTAACGGCGATCACTAAGCAGGATATTAAGCAGGTGATGGAAGTTGTTGAAAATCTCCCTAAGCGTGTTGTTCAGCCTTATCGCTCAATGTCCATTCAGCAATTGATAGCAAGCGATGATGTACCACCGGATGATCTGGTTGGTGTTGAGGCTATCCATAAGCATCTCAAACTGTATAAATCACTCTTCAAAACCTTCCTCACAGAAAGTAAAGACATTCTAACTAAGTCGCCAACTGATGGCGTAGTGGCTGCACCATCGAAAGCGAGATTTGGTGCTTACAGCACAGCGGAGATGAAAAAGTTTGTAGGGTGGGCACTCAAGCAGCCAGATAACTGGCAAAAATGGATCACATTGTTGTTGGCGTACACTGGAGCCAGAAGGGGGGAGATTGCCAAACTGGAGAGGTCACAGATCAAATATGATGAAGATAGTCAGCGCTATTATTTCCTGATTGCGGAGGGAGGCCAGGGCAAAACGGAAAATGCCACAAGGCAGGTAGTTATTCATCCCAAGCTGATCGAATGGGGTTTTATGGACTATGTTGATCGCCAATGGAAAGAGCGGATTTTCTCAGAGGTGGCAGGATCGAACATGACAAAGATCGGAAAAATGTTCGCTGATCTCCGTGATGAGCTTGGGATTCCGTATCAAGATGATTACGGGCAACGGCGGTTGCTGCACTCCATACGTCATTCCGTCTGTTCTTCAGCAATGGCAGGTTGGGTGACGAATATTCTTCATCTTCAACAGACAGTTGGCCACGAGAAGAGCGGAGGGATCACTAAGCGCTATCTGCATACGTTTCCCTTATCCTCAATTTCTTATGTGATTGATGGGATTGATTGGGAGTCCTAAGTAGGCTCCCCAACGGGCAATAAGGCTTGTATTGTCCAAAATCTGCGCTACGCTACCCTTGACTACATACAGAAAAGGATAAATAAGATGGAAAAAGAACACTTTAAGGCTCACGTTCAATATGGCGACTGGAAAGGAAGCGTTGCTGCTGACGATGCATACGACGATTTTGCTAAATACCTTAGCGTTGCAGGTATTCTCAAACAGGGGGAGATGGTGACAGGTATATCCTTTCACTCTACGGAGAATTTCTTTGATGTTGACGCCTATATCACTGAGGAGGCGAATGTCTTACGTAAAGAACGTGTCCAGATGACCCTTGAGGAGTTTTTCAAAACCTTCAAACGTTTTTCAATCAAGATTTCTCGCCATGGGGAACTTGATGATCAAGAAATCGAGTTCAAAGTGTAAGGAATCATCATGAGCATTTACTTCACTGATCATGGCAGTGCCATTGAATACCAGGTAGAAGGGCGTTGGACAGTCAAGGGCGATTATTTGCAGGTCAACCATGGCCCCAACATTCCAGGCGGTTTGTACAAAATCAACGACAATATAGTGAAATTCCCATTCGACTACAAAGAAGTGGAAGGAGTTATCGATACAGAGAAACTCACCTTCACAGTGTGTGGCATCGAATACAAAATGAGAAAAATAAAATCCAATCCGTGGGACGTTTAGATGAATGGGGGGATGCCCCCCCTTATTCTTGAACTGCATCAATGTGTTTTTGCAAGAATTTAGAAAATAATTCTGTGGAACCAAAATAGTTAGGATAGGCTCGTTTTAATGATTTTACGTTTTCAGCTGAAAGCAGTACGGAAATCACTATTTCTTCATTAGCCTCGCTTTCTGCTAATGCTTCTAAAGCCTGGCCCGAGAGGCTCATTTTGAAAGCTCGCGCTCTAATGGGGAATTTATTTTTTGAAAACTTTCCTATTTCAATCAAAAAATGACCTTTAAAGTGTTTTGGCGTTTTTAACCCTGATTTATCATTGTTCGTGAAGTGCAAGGCTAAAGAGTAGCGGGCTAATTTGCTAATTAATTGAAGTTCGTGATGCAGGTCAGATAGCTCTGTTCTATGTGATTTTAAGGTCTCATCTGAAAGAATACATGCACCCTCATCATGGGCGACTAAGCACCCTGCTAAATAAAATAATCTACGCCAGTCTTCATGCCCTTCCTGCGATGTTTTCAGCTTATAACCTTCGAGTGTATCAATGATCTCCAGACTTGTAGCCCACGCATGTTGTAGTTCTGTACGAAGTTGAACCTCTATCTTCGTTTTTTTCCACGCGTTATGATCGTCACCTTCATGGAAACAACTGTAAATTAGATGAACGCCACCGTACCCACTTGCTTTAGGTGTCAAATAATTTGCAGTATGAACAATGGTATGTATTGAACGGCTCTTTTCGAGACGGTTCTGTAATAATTTTAGATGTTCAAGGTTTTTTACGATTGCTCTACAGCCACCAATGTCCTGCATACGTGTTAATTTTATCGAATTTTCGTGTATTCCATCAAGGGTTGGGCGTTCAAGTTTATCGATAATAGTCGGAAGACGTTTTAAACGCCGAGCAACAATTATTTTTTTATTCACCTTAGCGGATGTTCTCGCTAAATGATTTTTCATTAACATTAACGGGTAAAGGTGTAATTCCCTGAAATTTTGGATCATCTCAATAGCAGCCTGACGTTCCTCATTAACACAACCATGTCTGATTGCTTGAGCAGATCTATCGATAGCTTTTTTGGAGAAGCGCAAAGTGCATTTCTGACTTTGATAAACGTCGTTAGCCATAGAGAAGTCCATTGTAATTTTGAATAATAGTCAAACATTATAGCTGTATAACTGCTTGGTCTGAAATCATTTTCTCTGGTTGAAACTGTGATCTTAACGCACTTCTTTAACTATCGACTCAGCTCTTTCTCCAATCGTTATTCCTCCTCAAATGTCCTCGTGTAGCGGCATTGCTGCGACGGCCTGATCGTCACTGTCTCCGTAAAGTTGGCGTTGGAATAAACGCAAATCTTCGCGTTGTCTGTCTCCTGTTCATCACTGAGAATCAGGGTTATCTGTCCGGCATTCGCCAGGGCTGGCATAATCGCCAGCGTCAGCACCAGTAAGCTGTTTTTCATGTGTACCCTTATAAATCCATCTCATTGATCACACGGCTAACGGCTTGCTTGTCTAAATCCAGATAGCGCCTGGTGTCCGTGATGTTACTGTGATTAAGCACGGTCATAGCGAGGACGAGATTATTGCCTGAGCGCTTGAAAAGCGCATTCCCCCCCGCCTTTCGAAAGCTGTGTGCTGATACAGTGCCATGAATCCCGATAGCTTTAGCGGCTTCTGCGATCTGTTTACTCACTTCTTCGCGTCGTACAGGTGCTTGCTTGTTCATCGAGCGGTTACGCTGGCTTCTGAACACATGCACATCATGCGGATACTCAGCACGGCGACGTGCGATCATCTGCACCACTGGAGCCGGAAGGGTGAGGGCTTTACGCTTCCCAGTCTTCTGTTCTTCTATGTCTATCTCTCCGTTGATCACTTCGTCGAAGCGCAAAGCTACGGCATCCCCCACACGCAATACGGCGGCTTGCATCATTAACGTAACGTCAGCTATCAGGCTTTTGTTATGAGCCTTTAGCCACTCCCTGATCGCTTTGGCTTGCTGCTCGTCTAACACGACTGCTCTGTTCAATTTACCCTCCTTTAAGGACACACATCTAAACCAATGAAATAAACATTATGATCATTTTCAGTAGCTTGCAATAAAAATGATCAAAAATCGATCTTGATTATGTGTGGTGGATGGCGCGGTTGTGTCCACTGCTGAACGCGAAGATCAGGCACACCCAGATCGAAATCTGCATGATTTTGAAATATCCTCAATAAAATCATGTCGTTGGCATTTATAAACATGTGTTTGAACGTTGCCAAACCATCAGATCGGCTCGAAGAAGAGCGGGAACACCAGAACATCACACTACAGGTGGTTGTGTGTGGTTGTTGTCTATCTTATTGATTTTATGTGGATTAATGTCTGGTTGTTGGGCGAGGGCGGCGCTAACCTGCCTGTATGCACAGATTATGCGGAGTTTATGCACTTGAAACTGATCGCATGAAGAAATGATTAGAATGCTAACCAATTGGCTGGTTTCGGCATGGAAAAATCGAATTGTTACTTTATAACAATAAAACGAGAAAACTCGTTCGACAAATCCGGCGCGGGTGCAAAGTAGTTTTCATGACAAACAGCGGCGTATCCGCGCTACATAAGGGTTTGGCTAAGTTGAGCATTCTTACAATGAAAGTGAACAATCCACTTTGACCTACATCTACACCGATTCTTTACCTGTCATTTAAGATAGATTTTGACGTTATTAATGTAGGGTTTTGATAGGGTTAATCTAAGATTTGCCTCTGGCTGTTCTTAGGATTGTTGCATGTGCGATTCGTAGTGAGCAGGGCGACGATATACATCAAAATGATGTATGGGTGTATGGGATACGCATCAAATTGATGTATGGATCGGCAAACTACAAATCAAATTGATGTTCTATACAAAGAGATTCTAAAAGCGATCTCTAAAAGAGAGCTTTTAGAAGATCTTGTTAAAGATTCGCTTTGCTGGCGCGTGTCGCCTGGCAAGTGACCTGATTCGCCTTTGGGGGCAACTCGGTCAGCCGCTCACGACGCAGCGATCAGCGCATTTGTCTGTGATTGTGCCAGGGCTTCGCCCTCGTTTCACGAGGCACAGAAGCTGTGCGCCGTGTGCGCAATCTCTTTCGGCATAACTTCTGCCTGTCTTCCATGCTCCGCATTTCATCCATGCAAAGTTAGCCCACGGCTAAGGCTTCACTGGTCGCTGATAGCTCCAGTTCATCCAGCCTCAATCCAATACCATCACCTACTATCATGATAACTACCGTTATCCCTCTGTAGTTGTGCTATTGGTTTCGGTAAGTGCCAGAGGGCGCACAGGAAGCCCTCAGAGCGCTTTAAACAGGGCAGGGAATACTGATGTGTAGCGCATCTGTATGCAAGCCTCGTATAACTCGATACAGAGTGTTTCGTGATGATTAATAGAGGTTGATCACAATTGGTGGTGTGTGCCATTATCTGTAATGGGAAATTATAATAAAAAATCCTTGACTTTGAAATCATTTCATGTTAAAGTAAATGATGTAGGGTGATGAAAGCATTCATCCCGTTACCTTCTTAGGCATCCAGCCTAACGCAAACAATCCAAATTACACCGCACTATCAGGAAACGTGATTAACGTTCTCCCTGGATGGTGTTTTCGTTTATCTCACGCAAGGAGAATCAAAATTAAGTATTTCAACCCAGAACTTGTCTTCGAGTCTTTAAAGGCCGGAAACCAGACACGAAAGGCAATTAACAGCCAGCGAGCAGCGGCACAGCGTCAAGGATATTTGGAACACGCTGAAAGATTGCGTAAAGGAATCGAACTTTACGATCAATGGAAAGCTGAACAGGCTGAAACCACCACCAACGATTAAACCAGAAGGAGAAACCAAATGAGCGAAATCCAGAAGAAGAAACCCGCCGGAACATTCGTAAAACTGCCGGATGAAGTGTTTAGCACTTTGTTCAAAGAGGCGCGAGCGAGTGGCGTAACAGTGCAGGAGATGTTAATTGACGCTGCAACCACACTTTCCACATCAATTAAGAACGGAGAACGTTCTACCAAATAAGGATACACCCTAACATGACTGACATTATAAACAGTAAGGTTTTCAGTTTCACCAACACCGAAGACGCATTTAACGAATGCACCAGGATCACCAATCTTAAAACAGGCGTTACAGAATTCCTATCACCTGACGATAAACAATTTTATGTAAGAATGCGCCACCGCTACTATTACTTCGTTAGAGAGTTGGGAAGAAGTTATTACGATGACGTTGATCAGCTTGGTCAAAGTATTGGTGTTAGTCCTGCAACAGCAACACGAATTGTTGCAAGGCTACGAAAAGTAGGATTGATTGCCAGCGTTAAGCCAAAGCGATCAAACCAGTGGACAATAACCGACATTACACCGGAAAATTTCCTCTTTGAGCGTGATATCAACGCAACCAAACGTAAGACCGCGCCCGAATGGGTAGATTGTCTAAAACATCCAGTGTTTGGCAAATCTAATGAAGACGTAACTCCAGAGACAGAGGAAGAAAAACAGCAGTCAGTGCCAGAAGAGGCCAAGGCAGATCCGATGTGTGAGTTTGACGAAGCACCGGAAGAGGGAACGCCTGCACCGGAAAAAGTGAAGCCAACACCTAAGCCCACCAAGAAACCAGCGGCAAGGAAAGCACCTACCACACAGCAAACCGTTTCCCCATTCGAGTTTAAAACGCCACGAGACGAACGTTTTGATGGGATAGCCTTTGAAAGGTTAAACGACGCATCTGATCGCTTCTTGGTTTTCCGGGATTACGATCTGCCATACCTCGATTTATTCGAAAGTCAGGGGAAACTGACCAATCCAGCTGCAATAGAACATTTGAAAATGAAGAGGAATCTCTTCGAAAGAACAGGGCGCTTGTAGCCATTAATAACCAGGAGGATTATGAATAGCCTATACCTATTGAACGAAGATACAAAGTTTCAACTCGGATGCAACGAAGTATGCAGACGAATCTATAACCACCTTGCAAGCCTCCACCGTGAGAATGGAACATTCCGTTCCAGCGTCAAAACCCTGGCGTCTGCCCTGGGCTACTCGGAAAGCGGGATCAGATATTGGCTTTCGCTCCTAAAAGACGCGAAGGTGATCACCATTACTCGCAGGGGCGGGTATTACGATTTTGACGTTAACCATAACGTTTCTTTCATCACCTCGAATCACTAAGACGAGGTGCAATGTCTAAGAAAGAACGGAACACGCTCACACGCATTGGGCGAGAGAACACCACCAGAGTTAAGCCTTCCCGCCTGTACGTAAAGTCTCTTGAAGAAATCCCTGGTGAACTAATAGAACACGTTGAAGAAGTGCATTCACAACCGCCCTCTGTGGAAGAGTGGGCTGCTTTGAATGATATCCTCACTTCCTGTCCTGGTGCGTATTACCGCCCACGTAAACGGAAGGTTTACACCTGGGATGATAGCCAGCTTAAAAAATGGCAGTGCCTCGGTTTCACCTCTTTACGTCATTACCTCACATTCAACGCAATGAATAACACCGTGGCGGGAGTCAGGGATTTTGATGAACTATTTAACATCGGAGACAGCAACACAGAATAATGCACACACAGACAACACAAACTAAAAGATTCGCGCAGCACGTTAAATGTTGCGAATGGTATTACGATGAAATCGAGAATGTCATCAATGATGCTTTTCTGACAGATGAAGAAAAAATAATGGCACTTGATGACCTTGAAAACAGAATCCTTACTCTCGCAGCGCCTTTCCTGGCTGCTGCAAATAAAATCAAAATGACAATGGAAAAAATGAAAAATGACTAAAACCGATATTGACCTAATGCTACAGGAATTTCACGACCAGCTACACATTCCGCTTCTTGATGCGACTACGGAAGCCTACCGACAGGGAACCCCTGAGAGCGTTTCTGAGGCCGTTAAACAGCTTCATCTGGCCTCAGTAGTTATGCAAGGGATTATAAGCGTAGTGGAGCAGTCAGAGAGTCTGAACGAGGATCAAGACGTACTACGCGAAGTGTCACAAGTGGCTCAGTCCCTTGTGTCCTGTATGCAGGATTTAGACGCGCTGGCGCAGGACATAGCGGAAGAAACTCAAGAAAGAGAAAGTGAATAAAAATTCACTAAAAATGAATAAATTACTTGACTTTGTAACGAAAATGCTGTATTATAAGAATACGATGTGAATAAACGTATCGAATCACGTTTCTCTCCCTTGTATGTCAATACGCACTCCCTGAGAATGCCGTTCCCATAGGCGGCGCTCTCTCCTTTTGAATGTTTTCTCTGAAAGCTGGTTGTTTTCCTTTGTTGTGTTTAGATCCAAAGGTGGCGCGGGCGCTTCTGTTTTTGTCGGGCAGTGGCGGCAAACCCCGCGCATACTCTCTTTCAGAGAGCACATTCCGTGCCTATGTTAATCCTAAAGGATGAGCATTCAGATAAACTATTAGTTCTGGACAAACATTAATTTTGCTTCGATGAAATGTTTCTTTGGTTTTGATAGCTGTCAGCATACTTTCGTATGCATTCTCTTATTATTGTTTCCAGCAATTGATATTGAGATTCCATAGCCTGTTATTGCCAGCGTGAAGGGCTTCACGTTTAATAGGCTGCAATGACAGGGCGATCCTACTTCTGTTATTCGTAACAGTTGCGCCCTTCATTTTATTCAAGAAAGCATTGTTTAACATCATAATCCTCCGAAACGATGACGTTAAACAATGCTTTCTAACAAGGGCATACTCTTCAGGGCTACTTCGGTAGCCCTTCTCTTTACCCTGCATACAGCATTTATGTTGTACGCAGACACAACGCGAAGGAACAACACAATGTTCTTATTAAACAATCGCGACCGAATCCTAAAATACAAATCCGAAGTGATTCAAGTTAATCCTGAGTTAATAGCTAAAGTGGCTGAAATGGCAGGATGTACCGTTGAAGAAATAGAAAAAGCTGTAGACCAGTATTTCCCTTCTGAGGACACACCTCAACTTAGTATGCAGGAACGGATCGCAATCAAATCTAAGGAAATCAAACAACAATGATTGTAGACCTAACCGAACTTTTCCCAATTCGTAAGAGTTTCACTGATGTAGTGAGCTACGCCACTGATTCTTTTGCAGTCGTAGAAGGTCGTGTTTTCGACCTGCCAGCGGATATTCAATGCGCCGATGTTATCGGAGCTGATGGCGCTTTATACACCTCCGGCGATGATGCCTTTGTGGTGGTAAGTGATTTCGTGAGTGCTGGCGACGGTAAAACCGTGAATGTCCTACGTGCGCCTAATGTTGGCAGCTTCGTAGCACTGAAAGCCGACAACCTGCACGCAGCTAATCACGCCGCAGCTATCACCACGCTCGAATCCAAAGGGTTCGTATGCCGTCCATTCTTCACCTCTTAATCAAGGAAGATAAATAATGAGTAAAATCGCAATTGGGCGTGAGATGGTCGATTTAGCGCCAATCTTCCACGCTCTGCCGGAACGTAACTATCTTATGAATGCCCTTGACCTATTCGACGGGGTAGGCGTCCAGAATCCGAAAGTGGTGGTGACACAGCTTCTTGATGATAACTACAGCCTGTTTAACATTCCGCAGAGCCGTTATTCATCAAACCACGACACTACAGCGCGTCAGAATGGTAAAGAATACCTTATCGAGATTCCTTGGTTTGCAAGGGAAGATGAGTTTAAACCTGTAGACGTACAAGGGAAAAGGGTACAAGGCACTGATTACGAACAAACCGTTACCGACCTGTACACCGAGTACACTGGGAAACATAAAATTGCTTACCTTCGTACCCGTGAATCTTACCTGGCCCGTGCTCTGTTCAAAGGTGAAGTTTATACCCCTGCTACTGATGACCTGCTGATCTCTTATGCTGAACTGTTCGGTGTAGTACCAATGACAGCCAGCGTGAGTACAGCGACAGCGGCACAGGATTTTGATGCCATCTTAGACAAAGTTCAGGCTGCCGCAGGTGGATTGGCTGGTCAGATTGAACGAGTGATCGTATTCGCTAAGCCTGCTGCATTTAGCCAGATTCGCTTCTCTGACAGTATGTCTAAAGCGTTCCAGTATGTAGCGCCATATGACGACCGTAACCTGTTCTACCAGCGTCACGAGCTTCTCCCAGGAGTTAGTACGTTTAGTCTGCCTGGTGCGCCTATCGACATTGTTAAAGTGACAGATGCGCTGATCTTGGCACAGATGCCGGATGATGCTGATATGGTGGCGGTGCCTGTGTTTAGCAAAGGCAACTCAAATCCTTATAAGAATATTTACGGCGCTGCCTCTGGCAACTTCGCGCTGATCGATGCAGCACCTGCTGAATACTACTCTTGGGGCTACCTGAGTGAGCGCGGCGATGCGTACCACGTTATGCACGAAAATTCGGCGTTGCCTGTCAATCATGCGTTAGGTATGCAGGTGAAAATCACCATCACTGCTTAAGCCTGACTCGCTGGAAATATTCAGGCGCTTTAATGAGGGATGTTTACTAACCCACAGCGCAATTGTGGCTCTGGTTGCATCCCTTTTTTTATTTCCCCCATAACAAGAGGAAAAATAGAGGTGGAACTCATACTCAAATCCAATCGTGGCCTACACGTCCGACTGAGTGCAGACGATGCAGAAGGGCTGCTCAAGGTGAGCCAGCTTTGCGAGCTATTAGAGATATCGTATACGGGCGTTAGAGCGCGTATTTTCCGTGGTGAAACCGTCGAAGCGGCAATTCATCACTTCTTGGATCAGAAAGGCGGTGGTAATGCTTGAGATTAATACAAGTAAGATTGTTAACACCGTTACTTTCACCGTAGATAAAAGCAGTATTGCAGAAGCGAAGAAAGCCGCCGATGACCTTCAACGCCATTTTAAAAAGCTGGAGAATCCGAAGATTCGTTTCCAGGCACAGCGCGCACGCCGACAATCAGCAAGGGAAAAAGTAGCAGATGCTAAAGCGGCTTCTCCTAAAACGTCCAATGACTTGAAGCAGCAACGCCAAGCAGAAAAGGCGGGTAAAGCGCAAACCAGGGAAGCTGCGAAGATTGCCAAACGTAATGAGACAGCTTCGTTAAAATTTAGGTCAGCCAACCTTCAAATGAAAGGTATAGCCGGAAAATATGGCATTGACCCACTAAAGCAACTGGAATTTGCTCGCTTCGCTAAGGAACAAACAGAGCTTTTCCGTAATAACCAGATCAGTAGCGCGAAGTTAAACTATGAACTACGTGAAAGAATCGCCCTTATGCGCCGTGAGGCGGCTCTTCAAGCAAAAGTGACGGCATCCACACAAGCACAGGGGGCAGCATTACGCCATGCTAAGAAAACCGACTATGCAGGAGCGGCGGCTGGTATCAAAGGAGGACATACTTTGATCGGAGGTGGTGCTGGCTTTATTGGCGCAACAGCGGCTTTAGCTGGCGGCGCTGGCATCCTGTCCCGTATCCGTGACAAAGGGAATGAAAATCTTGAGCTTGTCCGTATGTCGGAACGCACGAAGTTGAATCCAAATGCAGTGAAATCGATTGTATCTTGGGGGCAGCAGCACGGGGTTTCGAGCGCCAGCGTTGACAAGATCACGGATGGCTTCGGGAAAGATACCCGCGAGAGAATCAACGAAACATTATTAAATAGCCAGTTCAAAGGCGGTAAATGGTCTGGCGGAAATAGCGCCGTTGACGAAGTGTTAAATAAGTTTGGCTGGAACAAATCGCAGCTTTCACAGTATGCAGATAATCCGCTTGATTACCTACAATCGGTGGTAAATGAAGGCCAGCGTCGCGGGATGAAAGACGGTGAGATCGGGCATCTTCTCGAAAATACTTTTGATGATGGGATGCACTACCTCGATCTTTTCAAAAATAACGGTGAGCAGTTTATCTCCGTCCTGAAAACCCTCGTAGACAGCGGGCAGACACTGAACGATGAGCAAATAAGGCAAACTCTTGCATATGGCGATCTGAGTGTAGCGATGGGTAATCTGATGAATGGCGTTGATAACAGTCTATTCACTGGCTTTATGTCCAGTTTTGCCGATAGCGGCGATGAGCTGGTGAAAAATACACAGGCAATCAATCAGAGTGCAGGGCTATTAGGTGAGGGATTAGGCGACCTTGCTAAACAGGTGACGGGCTTCGTTGGTGAAATCTCCAATCTTGTGAGTGATATCAATGCAGGGCTTCGTGCTAAGTTCCCAGAGTGGTTTAGCTATGCTAACAAACCAGCGGCACAGAGTTTGTATGATGGTGCTGTTACAGGAAGTGCCAACAGTGCTGCCGATTGGGTGCAGGACAAGACAGGGTTTAGTACCCGTAGTGTAGGTCAGGCTGTGAAAGGTTGGTTAGGAATAGATGATCATCCTACAGGGACAGCGGTAGAACAATACGGCCTGAATGGTGATTCTCTGCAAGGGGGAGCGCTTCGTGATTCTGCTATATCATCCCTAACCAGCACCAATAGTGCGCCATCTTACAATCTTGCACCTGTATTCAATCTCAATCTTGAGGCGTCTGTTCCGCTCACAATTGCGAGTGATTCAAGTAGGCTTGCGGATTATGTGGATTTTACGGCGAAAGCCTCACAAGCGGCGTTTACTCAGTCACTAACCTTGTCAGCCTTGAGCGGTCAAAGCAGTACAGGCGGGTGATACATCAAAGGGGCGTAAGCCCCTTTTTTGATGGTTTCAACACTACAGCAATAAATCCACGTTTTTAAAAGGGACAGATTTAAAAAGATACCCCTGTAATCCCCAAACCCCCACCTCACGCAGTATTCCCAAACGTTCTCGATCCTCAATTCCTTCGATAATAACCTTGCCGCAGTGCTTTTGAATGGAAGCAATCAGCGGGTAGAAGGTTGGTTTCTGCACCTGCTGATTAAAGAAGCAGCGATCTACCTTTACAACCTCAAAGTATCCTTCCATCAAACTAACAACATTCGCGTTTCCTGCGCCAAGGTCATCGAGCCATAGCCCATTCACACCCTGGCTCAGCGACTTTAACAAAGGGCTTTTCAATCCCTTATCCAAACCAGGGAAATGCTCAGAAAGCTCAAGTTTGACGAAAGGCATAGATTCAAACGTTTTTATCAATGTGTGATCGTGCCGAACGAGAAAAGCCATTTGTTGATCAATGTTTAGTGTGCAAAACAGATTATTCCTTTCGAACCACTTTTGTTTGCTGGCAATGAAACCGCATTGCTCGTACAGAAAGAGTCGCTTCCTATCCAAATCCCAGGATGAAATCACATACTCCGGATGATGTGAGCGCCCTTCACTGGAAATGAAACGAGTGAGAAGCTCAACCCCCATTAATCTCTCGTCAATGCTCATTATTGGTTCTGCGATAAATTCAGTCTGCATGAGTCTTCCCCGTGAATGTAACGGACTGATAATGATGCATTTAAAAACATTGATCAATAAAAACGATCAATTAACCAAATATGATCGATAAAAACGATTGATGTATCTATTTGATTTATATTGATAACAATAAAAACAGACTATTCCTAATTGCTGTGGCGGAGTGCTTTTCTGATGGTTTATGTCTTGTTGAGAGGGAAGCGATGCTTATGACCTTTTTTGCTGTCTGGGGTGGGGGTCAAAATGGGGGTCAAATTAGGGGTTATGCTTATTTTCAAGTTGTAGATGCGATGACCGGAAAGGCGGGGCTTGCAACAGCAACCCACTTCCCCTAAGCTGGCAAAAAGTATAGAGATTCAATCTTCATGACTCGGGGTGCCCTTCTTTGTGAAGGCTGAGAAATACCCGTATTACCTGATCTGGATAATGCCAGCGTAGGGAAGTCAGATGCCTTCCCGGTCATCGCTTCTTCACGCAAGGCAGGAGCGAAACCATGCAGCCTGACCTGCTCGATTTACACGTTTTACGCCACTTCCGAACCTGTTCTCCGCTGACCCACTGTATGACCAACGATGTCGTACAAACCTTTACGGCCAACGTTCTGCTCGCGCTTGGCGCATCACCTGCGATGGTGATTGAGGCCGAAGAGGCTGAACAGTTTGCCGCGATCGCCGATGCGCTGCTGATTAACGTTGGCACGCTGACCTCACCGCGTGCTCAGTCGATGCGTCGGGCTATAGAGAGCGCGGTGGCGGCAGGCAGGCCCTGGACGCTGGATCCGGTCGCCGTGGGTGCCCTGACGTTCCGCACCCGCTTTTGCCATCAAATTCTTGCCCTGAAACCGGCCGCCATTCGCGGCAATGCCTCTGAAATTCTTGCCCTTGCCGGAATGAGCGCGGGCGGGCGCGGCGTCGATACGACCGATACCGCCGCTAGCGCGGTGTCCGCCGCACAGGCGCTGGCTCGCCAGACAAATGCCGTTGTGGTTGTCACCGGCGAGGTGGATTACATCACTGACGGGCAACGTACCCGCACGGTAACGGGCGGCGATCCGCTGATGACGCGCGTAGTGGGCACCGGGTGCGCGCTCTCTGCCGTTGTGGCGGCGAGCTGCTCACTGCCGGGCGACCGGATGGATAACGTCACCGCCGCCTGCGGAT
>Ga0207713_1001529_pt1 | contig 18214 bp, 13 predicted proteins | sample KBSS64metaG_FD_184404 | JGI IMG/M metagenome (GOLD analysis project Ga0207713, IMG submission 184404) | Switchgrass rhizosphere microbial communities from Kellogg Biological Station, Michigan, USA - KBS S6-4 metaG (SPAdes) (version 2) | ecosystem: Host-associated > Plants > Roots > Rhizosphere >... | reverse complement strand
ATGTTGCGGCAGCCGTGGCCAACACCTCCCTTCCAGTCCGCTGGTTGCTGTCGCAGAAATTCGATTCCATCGACAAGATCGCCGAGATCCACATGCCGTTGCTGGTGGTACACGGCCTGGCCGACGCATTCGTGCCGTCACGCTTCAGCGAACAACTGTTCGCCGCCGCCCGGCAGCCGAAACGCCTGTTGCTGGTGCCCGGCGCAACGCACAACAACAGCATGGCGCTGGGCGGACAGAACTATCGCAAGGCAATCGATGCGCTGATGCAAACCCGACCTGCCGCCCGGGTGGCCGGCGCTGCGGTGCAAAAGAATCCGCGCGATTCCTGACGTCCCTCCCCCGCAGACCATCGGTCACCCCGAAAGGAAATTCTTGCAGCATCGGCTGGAAATTCGGCGATCTGACGCTTTGCTGGATGGAGTCAATCCATGACGCTGCTTCGGCACACCCGGCCGCGCAGCGTTCCACTGCCTATTCGGGAGCACCACCATGAAAATCAACCCGTACCTGATCTTCAACGGCGACTGCCGCGCAGCCTTTACGTTTTACGAGCAATGCCTGCAAGGCAAGCTCGAAGCGATGATGACCTTCGGCGAAACGCCAGCCGCCGAACATGTACCGAAAGAGCACCACAACCTGATCATTCACACCTGCCTGAAAGTCGGTGATCAGATGCTCATGGCTTCGGACACCACCCCCGACCGCCCGACCCAAGGCATGAGCGGTTGCTCGATTTCGCTGAATGTCGACAGCATCGTCGAGGCCGAGCGGGTATTTAACGCCCTGGCCAGAGACGGTCGCGTCGACATGCCGCTGGAAGCCACCTTCTGGGCCGCACGATTCGGCATGCTGGTGGATCGTTTTGGCGTGTCGTGGATGGTCAATTGCGAAAGTGACAAGTGACGCTGTCATTGCGCCGGACATGAAAAAGCCCGACCTTTTCAGGTCGGGCTTTTTCGTTCAACGCTGGGCCAATTCGTGGCGAATGCACTGTTCGTAATAGGTCTGCTTGACGGCCGCCGGTTTGAGCCGCGACGCGCTGTCGTAGGTCTGCTCGGTGATGCCCATGGCGGTCATGCGCATCCACGGTTGCTGGAACTTGCGCGCCTGCAAGCGCTTGCGCGCGCCATAGAGGGAAATCCCGGACAGCTTCGACTGTTGCGCACCGGCGGCAATGTCCGAACCCCAGGTACACGCAAAACGATGGCTCTTGCTCAGCTCCCTGGCCTGGGCCTGCACCGCGAACAGAGCGAGGGAAAGCGTTGCTACGGTGATGACAATCGTCCGCATATAGCCCACCTAACCTTTTGAAAAAAAGCGAGTTTGCCGGGACTTGAAACATTCGGGGGCCAGCAATTTGCCGCCTGTTACTCCTTGGTTCGAACTTCAACCCTCAACCGGTCTGCACCTTCTTCCTCACACTGGATCGTTATCGGTACAAAACGCTCGATGACCAAAATGTTGCTGTGCAAATGCTCGGTCATCCTGGGTGTGGTGAACGATCCACCTCCGGCCAGCACCATCGGCAACAGCAACTGGTCGGCCAGATGCTCTGCCACCGCCGCACCGCTGTGCAGCCAATCGGTCGCTTGATCGATCGCGGCGTCCGCAACCTTCTCCGAACGCAGTGAGGCTTGACCGAAAGCGCTGAAAACCTCCGTGACGTGTTCGAACGAATATTCCAGCAGCAGCACATTGCCCGGGCCACAGGCCGGATCAAGGATGACGGTGTTCAATTCTGCTGACGCCATGTTCAATCGCTGGGCCACCCTTTCGAGCTCGCGGACACCGACACTCGGCGCCAGTCCGGCCGTTAGCGCAAACGCCTGTTGCGAGAGCGGCAAGCCGCGCTCACACAGGTGCAGTGCTGACAGTTTCGATGGTTGCACCCTGACGTCAATTTCACCGCCGCCGGCCGGTACAAACCCGTGGCGCAGCAACGTCAGTTCAACCTCCGCGCCCATCCGTCGCAGCAGCGGCAACCAGCTGCGGCTGAGAAAATCGGTCGGTGGCGCCAGCGGATTATGCGTGCCGCCGCTGATCCGCACGCGGCTGGCTTGCGGCGCCAGTAACAAGGCGGGCAGCAAGGTCTGCAACACCAGGGTGCAACTGCCGGCGGTGCCAATGGCAAAGCGATAATCGCCGCCACGAATCGGCCCCGGCTCGAAGCTCAATGTCTGCGAGCCCAGTTCAGCCCCCTGGATCTTTGCACCGCAGACCTGCGCCGCCGCCATCACGGCGGTCAGGTGCTGGCGCAACAGGCCGGGACGACTGCGCCGGGCCCGAATCCGCACTATTCGAAACGCCTGGCCCGTCACCATCGACAGACTCAGCGCACTGCGCAACACCTGGCCACCGCCGATGGCGCCGTCCAGTTCAATCACGTCCTGTTTCATTTTTTTCCTTAGGCATACAAACCAACGGTTTCCCGCAGGTATCGATCGAGCTGCCGCGAATCCTCCCGGGTTCTGGGCAATGTCGGCACCGCACGCTCAAGCTCCGCCTCGATGAACGCATGCAGCGCCGGACGACGAGGAACGTATGCGCTCTCATCGGCATTGCGCTTGAGCGCGAGCAGTTCATCAACTTCATCGAGCAAGGCTCGGTCATCGACGGTACTCAGCAGATCGCTGAACGTCATCGGCGGCCGACCCCGTCCCTGATCGATCCAGCGCACCGCCAGCAGCGGCCGCAGTACGTAGAAATACTTCTTGAACCGCACGCTGTCGCCTTGCAGATAACCCCGGAAGTTCTTCTTCGCCATCGACAGATAATGATTGCGCGCGGCTGGCGGGCTGTAGAACGCCTCGGCCAGTGCGCGCAGTTGCGAAACCGCGGCGGTCTCGCTGCGATAAACCAGCGGTGAATCGAGCCATTCCAGCAAAGTCGGGTTGGATTTGCGCAACAGCCCGAGGGTCTTGCGCAGCTCCCAACCACTGACATCCAGCTCGTCATCCAGCGGGCGCTCGATCACATCACTTGGTGCATCGACCTGGACGAACCACTCCGGTTTCTCCACATAAACGAAGCGCACATCGTAATCACTGTCCGGCGAGGCAAAACCCCAAGCCCGGCTGCCCGACTCACAGGCATACAGCACCGTGACATTGCGTTCGCGCTCTATGCGCGTCAGTTCTTCCAGTACCCGGGCGCGCATGGTGTTGCACAGCGGGTGACGTTCTTCGAATTTCATGTCCTTTAATCCTTGTTCCGGCGTGCCTGGCGGCACGCGTTATCCCTTGACGCACACCACCTGACGCAGGGTGTGCAGCACCTCAACCAGCTCACGCTGGGCGTGCATGACTTTGTCGATATCCTTGTAGGCCATCGGAATTTCATCGATCACCGCAGCGTCCTTGCGACATTCGACGTGCGCGGTGGCGCGGATCTGGTCTTCGACGGTGAAGGTGTTTTTGGCCTTGGTACGGCTCATGGTCCGACCGGCACCGTGGCTGCAGGAGCAAAACGATTCTTCGTTGCCCAGACCGCGCACGATGAAACTCTTGGCGCCCATCGAACCGGGAATGATCCCCAACTCGCCCTTCTTCGCTGACACCGCGCCTTTGCGGGTGACCAGAATGTCCTCGCCGAAATGCCGCTCTTTCTGCACGTAGTTGTGGTGGCAGTTCACCGCTTCCAGCGCGACTTCGAATGGCTTGCGGATAATCTGTCGCGTGGCCTGAATCACCGCTTGCATCATCAGCGCACGGTTCTGTTTGGCGAAATCCTGAGCCCAGCCCACCGCCTCCACGTAGTCATCAAAATGCCGGCTGCCTTCTTCGAAGTACGCCAGATCACGATCCGGCAGGTTGGCGATGTGCTGACGCATATCCGCCTGGGCCATCTGGATGAACAGGTTGCCGATGGCGTTGCCGACACCGCGCGAGCCACTGTGCAACATGAACCAGACCCGGTTGGCCTCATCCAGGCACACTTCGATGAAGTGGTTACCGCTGCCCAGTGTTCCGAGATGCCCGCGGTTGTTGGTGTTGGCCAGTTTCGGGTACTTGTCGGTGATCGCCTTAAAGCGTGGATTCAGCGCCGCCCAGGCCTGATCGGCCTGTTGCGGAATCTCGTCCCAGGCGCCTTTGTCACGGCGCGAGCGGGTCGAACTGCGGCCATGGGGCACCGCTTGCTCGATGGCACTGCGCAGGCCATGCAGATTGTCCGGCAGATCGGCCGCCGTCAGCGAGGTTCGCGCGGCAATCATGCCGCAACCGATGTCCACCCCGACCGCTGCCGGGATGATCGCGCCGACCGTGGGAATCACGCTGCCGATGGTCGAGCCCTTGCCCAGATGGACGTCCGGCATCACTGCCAGATGCTTGAAGATGAAGGGCATCTTCGCCGTGTTCATCAACTGCTCGCGCGCTTCGTTTTCCACCGGGACGCCTTCGGTCCAGAGCTTGATCGGTTTGCCGTTGGCGACTTCCAGCAGTTGGTAAGTGTGTTCTTTCATCATCTCGATTCTTCAGGTAGTTCCACCGGCATTCGCCGGCGGATTCAAAAAGGTGGCACGACAAAGATTGATGACTGTTGCGCGTTGCCGCGCACCGGGGTTGGCCGGCCTCAGATGTACAACCATCGGCATTCGTGCCGTCACGCGCACTGACAAGGATTTGGTGAGACGTCTTGGATGTAGTCCCACCGGCATTCAGTGCCCGTGACAAATCAATTCTTTGGGCGGCTCATGGCTTCATCCCATGCGCTCAATCGCTTCGACCCAGTGCTGCGGTCCGTACCGGCCGGCAGTGAACTGTTCGATCACATCAAACACCGCGTCACTGAAACCGCCGACATTCAGGATGTCGTCACGATCCGCCGCCGGTGTCGCCCAACCCGGTTGCAGGTCAATGCAGATCAGGCGTGCCTGGGGATTGATGCGCTTTATCCGCTCCCATTGCAGCATCGTCTCGCTGGCGCCCTGACGTCGCGCATCGATCCAGGATTCGTTGTCCGACACCATGATCAGCGTATCGACCCTGGCCTTGCTGTCCGCCAGTTTCTTCAACGGCGCCGAGCAGCAGGTTCCGCCGCCGAAAATGCCTGCAAGCTTTTCGGCATTGCTGATCACACTGTCGCGCGGGTTGAGGGTGATATCCACCACCTTCCATTCGAATGGCATCACCCGTGCCGTCGGTTGTTTACGCAACACCGCCGCCGTAATCAATGCCGCCACATCGATGCAGCGCACCGCCGTGGTCGCGCCCTGACGATACCCGGTCAGCGGGCTGCCCATCGAGCCGGAAACATCCGGGCAAACCACCACCGCACCTTGCAGCTTCGGCACATTGGTCAATGAGAGCTCCAGCGCATCCTGCAAAGCCTCGCGTATCAGCGCCGGCACGTCATCGCCGACCATCCGGTACGCTGCCAGCAACTGGTACGGATACACCCGCGCCTTCGCAACGGCTTCGGGATCCGCCAACCGCGCGGCCACGTATTCGGTGCAACCCGGCACGTCAAAAGCACCATGGCGCGCCAGCGTATTGAGGTTGATGCGCAGTCCCTGCCAGCCCATGTTCCGCGCCTGAGCTGCCCATTGTTCCTTGCTCAAGGTTTCGTTACCGAGCAATTGAAAAGGCACTTCAGGCACTTGCTCACTCGCACCGCTGCGAAAGGCCAGCAAATCGCGAGTCAGTGCGGGCAACGCCTTTGCATCCACCGGCTTGCCGATCACCCAGGCAAAAAACGCTTCACGCCAGGCCTCGGACGGTTTTGGGTGAACCATCTTCACCACATCCGCCAGCGAAGGCTGATTGCCGATCGATGCCTGCAGCAGCTGTCGCTCGGTCGCGCTGTTCAGCCAGTTCTGCACCAGACGCTTGGGTTGGGAGCCCAAGGATCGGCGACCGGTGGCGCCACTGCGCAGGATCTGCACGAAATTGCGCAGCATCTTGCCGCTGTCCACGACCTGCCCGAACACCTCCGGCACCAGAGCCGAACGCTGAGCCGTCAGCGCTGCCAGCAACAACGCCGGCATGTCTTTCATGTGTCCTTTCTGGCGAGCATAAAGAGCGGCATTTGCCACGAAACGGCTGTCCAGCTCCGCCACCAGCTTCAGCACCTGATCCAACTGGCTTTGAGCCGTTGCGTAAAAGGTCGAATTCAGGCAACCGGTGACTGCCAGCTGGGCCAGCTGATGCTTGGGCGTGTAGGCATAAGCCGCAGCCCCGGAAGCATTCAAGGTGTCGCACGCCGGCAGGTTTTTCGATTGCGTGTTGAAGAGGTTGAAGTTGGCCATCGTGGCGTCTCGCTGTGTTGTCCTGTTCGTTGTGACAGGTATTGCAGCCGCTGTGCCAGTTTTGGAAAACGTTCGCGAAATATTTTTATCTAGTTGATTTTAAAGGGTTTTGTTCTAACAACGAGCATCCCTGAATTTTCGCCACGACAAATAACGCCCTCGAATACTATCATTGGTTATCGTCATTTATCTTTCAGGATAATCCATGCCCAGCAAGCGCACTGTCGCCATCGGTTTCATCGGCGCCACCCTCGATCGCGTCGGCAAAGGCGCCAATCGCTGGAGCCATTGGCGGCCTAGCGTCGGCCTGTGCCAGCAACCGGACGTCTTGATCCATCGCTTGGAACTGATACACGGCACAGATGCACGGGACGCAAGCCTGGCCGAACGCATTCGCGAGGACATCCGTCAGGTATCGCCGGACACAGAGGTACGCCTGCACCCGATGGCGTTGCGCAACCCCTGGGATTTCGAAGAGGTCTACGGCGCACTCCACGACTTCACCTCCGAATACACCTTCGATACCGAGCGTGAGGACTATCTGGTGCACATCACCACGGGGACCCACGTCGCGCAGATCTGCTGGTTCTTGCTGACCGAGGCGCGCTACCTGCCGGCACGCCTGATCCAGACCTCCCCCGCCCGTCGCAAGAGCGAAGAAGAGCCGGCCACCGGCACCCACGCCCTGATCGACCTTGATCTGTCGCGCTACGACCGGATTGCCTCACGATTCACCCACAAACGTCTGGAAGGCCTGGAGTTTCTCAAGTCCGGCATCGCCACTCGCAACACCGCGTTCAACCGTTCCATCGAGCAGATCGAACGCGTGGCCGTGCGCTCCAAAGCGCCGATGCTGCTGATCGGCCCGACCGGCGCCGGCAAGTCCTTTCTTGCCCGACGCATCTATGAGCTCAAACGCAGTCGCCATCAAATGCAGGGGCGTTTCGTTGAAGTCAACTGCGCGACCCTGCGTGGCGACGGCGCAATGTCCGCGCTGTTCGGCCACGTCAAAGGCGCCTTTACCGGCGCACAAAACGCTCGCGACGGCCTGCTGCGAGCGGCTGACGGCGGCATGTTGTTTCTCGACGAGATCGGCGAACTGGGGGCAGATGAACAAGCGATGCTGCTCAAGGCCATCGAAGAGAAGCGCTTCTTCCCGCTGGGCTCGGACAAGGAAGTCGACAGCGACTTCCTGATCATCGCCGGCACCCACCGCGACCTGCGCAGTCGCGTCGCCGAAGGTCTGTTCCGGGAAGATCTCTACGCACGGATCAACCTCTGGACGTTCGACCTGCCAGGCTTGGCCGGACGCCGCGAAGACATCGAACCCAATATCGATTTCGAGCTTGAACGTCACGCACGCGAATACGGCCAACTGGTGCGTTTCAATCTTGAAGCCCGACGGCGCTACCTGAGTTTCGCCAGCTCACGGGAAGCTGCGTGGCTGGGCAATTTCCGTGAACTCTCGGCCTCGATCACGCGTATGGCGACGCTGGCCGACAGCGGGCGAATCGATGAAGCGCAGGTCGAGGAGGAAATTGATCGGCTGCGGTATGCGTGGGGCCTGGCGCAACCAACCGGGATGAAGAATGAGCTGCCGGGCGATGCGCAGACGCTGGACCTGTTCGATCGATTGCAATTGAAGGCAGTGCTGGAGGTTTGCAGACAGGCAGACAGCTTGTCGGATGCCGGCAGACGACTGTTCGGCGTGTCGCGACAGGCGAAAGCACAGCCCAACGATGCGGACCGATTGAGGAAGTATCTTGGAAGGTTCGGCATTGAATGGAACCAGTTGCGTGAGCAGTGAAGCGCGGCCGCAATCGACTAAGCCGTTGAGATAAACTGCGCCACACCGCGATACAAACATCAAGCGAAGGACAGACACGGATGAGCTTACTGGAGTTTTTCTCAGACCTGCTATCACTGTGCAGCTTCGAGACGTCCGGCCAAAAGCCTCGCAGAGTCTTCACCCGCGGATTTGTCGTGACCTGCGTCTTTGTGGCGATCATCGAGCTGTTCTTGCTGAACCACATCTATAGCGGGCGTCCGTGAACAAATAGCTATGAGTTCCCGCCCGTCAGTTGACCGGCACTTTACCCCGCGTCAGAACTTCCAACGTCTATCCACCTGACGCGGAAGCCCGACGATGAACAGAACCATTGCAGCCCTCATGCTTGGAAGTCTTTTATCTGCCACCGCACCGTTGGCGATGGCGGGAAGCACCGTTCCGCCTACGGGTATTCCCGGGGTCAACCAGGGAGGCACCGAATCCAGGATAGACAAGGCCGACAAGAAGGGTGAAGAAGCCTCGGGGTCGAACTCCGGTGCAGAGGCCCATGAGACAGAGAAGGACGCACAAACATCCAGCAGGTCGAAGGATGGAGTTGAAGAAAAGAAACCTTGAACGGTTTTGCTGCAACAGCAGTTTTTCGCGGGCACAAAAAAGCCGATTCAGGTAATCGGCTTAAATGCCTGATTTTACTAAGGAATAATGGTCGGGACGGAGTGATTCGAACACTCGCCCACTAGCATCCCATCTCCTTTTTTATACTTCTTGAAAGCTTCCAGAATTCTACTATGGATTTTCCTGGGCCAGTATTTGCTTGAGCTCCAGCGGTGTTCTGCTCTACGAGAGTCCAGTAACGTCCATCAATAGCCGACGGTTTTGTGGGAGGAAAAGTAGGGGGAACCACACCATCTGTAGTGACCGCGCTACCAAGCAAGTTCAAGCTACTGCAAAGCCCTTACCTGAAACGCTTTCCTAATCCCCAGCTTGAAGAAGCACCGCCGACAGTAGAGGCCGGATCTGCGGTCACCGCATCAGTGAGATTTGGATTGAACCTTGCCGTTCACCAAGGTCACCACCATATATACGTAAACCTCCGTCCCCCATGTATAAACTTGCACGTTGCCGCTACTGCCCGCCTCTTTACCGGGAATCTTGACGATGTCCAGCACCTGTTCATATGTCATGCCGGGCTTAATTGCAGCGTACTGTTGATCACTGATGTTGGGACGCTGGGCTCTGATCGTTTCAAGATCGGGAAAACCGGATTGATAGCTGACGTTGTTGCCGTTGCCAGAAATGACCGGGCTGTTGTTACCGCTGGAGCTGTGCGAAACCGCCTGGGTCGGCAGGACGAGCGCCGCCACTGATGCCAAGGCTCCCAATATGCCTGTGTACAAGCCAATTTGTTTCATGCTTGCCATTTCATTCCCTGGATTCTCAGATGATTCAGTTATGCGGTTACGACGAAGCGCTGAGCATCAAGGGCGGCAACGGCCGAGAATCCGGAGCCCTTCTTGAAGCTCATGTTATGGACGAAATTCTTCATCGCATCAGATGGGTCGATGGTTTCGAGGCTAAGTCCGTCAACGGTTGGCCTAGAGAACGCCGCACTCAGAATTGGCTGCTCCTCCATATGACCTGTCGAGCTGTTGAGCACATTGTCCAGAGCGGTGACGATGACCAGATCATCCGGCAGGATTGCCAACAACTCTCGACCTACTCGCAGGGCGCAGCTACACACGTAGTCCTGGTGAAGCTCGTTGAACAGCCCAGTAGGCATAGCTTTGGTCGACAGCTTGCCGCTTTTGAGTAGAGATTTGACTTCGGTCGGAATCACGTCGGAGCCATGGATAGCGAGCCTGGCTTCTAGGGCACCACCTTCATGAACAATCATCTGAATGGCTGAGCCGAGGTGTGAGATTTCTGCAAACGACTCGAAAGCTTCGATGGCATCTAGCTTGGCCTGACGGTCACCATCAAGGATACGGATCGCAATGTCCCGCTCATCTGCCCACTCGGCATGGGCAGTCTTCCATTCATCAAGCTTAGCCTGATACTGCCTTTCATCCTCCGCCTGTGCGGCGCCAATCTTGCCGAACAGGACTGCGCGTTGACGAGCCTCTAGCTTGAAGAGCCGAGCCCAGAAATTGGCGCGATATGTAGCGACCGCATGTGTGGCTTCTTGCTCAAGTGTACCGCTCTTCAGTGGCTGTCTAGGTTCGGGGTTGGAGAGAAGACGCTTCCATTTCACAGGCTCGGCACACTCCTTGTGCATCGAAAGGAGGATATCTATGTGATTTTCGTACACATCGACTTCATACGCTGCTTGCTCCAGCGCTTCCATCTTTGCGTACTCTTTCTGTTGCTTCTCGAGCTCACGCTGCCGGCGATGAGCGTTGCGCTCTGCTCTCCGCGCAGACGCTTGCAGCGAACGTACAGCCCCTTTCCAGCCCATCACGACTCTCCATACCGTTAATGTGGTGGCACATTAGCATAGCCCGTAGCTCTGCCTGAATCACATGAGCTCCTGGAAATTGAAAATACAAGGGAACCCAGAAGGAGCGCCATCCCCCCTCACAGTGCGAGGGCAGCGCCAAATATCCACAAAAAAGGGGTACCTCCATGGCACCCCTTCCTTCTCGCTACTCCACCGTTTGACGGATAGCCTTCTCAATTCGCTGACGCCCCGTATGAGTAAGCTTGCTTACACCAGCTTCCTTCGCGACCGCGTATATCAAGGACTCCCCTTCGTGGCCCCGCTGCACCATCTCATCAACCAAAGCACGCAGTTCTGGCAGACAGATTTCAGATAGCCCTCTCGTGGAATCTTCGTCGCCTGGCTTACGGAAGACGACACTGGTGTCCGACTCGATATGAGTAGGCCAAAAGAAGGTTCCTATCTGCTCCTCTTCATATGAACGGAATCGTTCCCGGGCAATTTGGTCAACGCGATCACGAATCCGTGAGCCGGTTCGCACCCAGCCATGAGCCCGGGCAATGCGCCTTGCGAGCGCTGTGTCCAGAACCGGTCCCTCTTTCTCTACCACATGAGCAATCATCTGCTCCAACGTTTCTTTGTAACTTGGCTCAAAGAACTGATCTGGATCGACCAACCCCACCGCTTGATGAGGATCGGATTCCTTATAAACCAAACGTTCAAGGGGACAAGCAAAAGCTCGGACATCCTCAACTGGCGTGATAGATGCTGCCTTGGCGTACTTCAACTCAGGCAAAGCGCCTGAGGGATCATTGGCTTCGGCCACGCCATCCGCTGCGGCGACCTCAGCCACCTGATCCACTACCTCAATGACCTCAGCCATAGCTGCATCGATTTTCAGTCGCTCTGCCTCTTGAGCTGCATCGATGACAGCCTGCTTGGCTCGGGACTCAGCAAGGATCTCGTTCAGACGTTGATGTACCTTCTCGGCAGTTCCAACTGCATCAACCCACCAATCCGTCGACCATATCCTAACGATCTCCCAGCCAAGTCCACGCAGTACAAATTCACGGAGTTTGTCACGATCGCGAGCGGTCGCGCTGCGGTGATAGGTAGCACCGTCGCATTCAACGCCGGCCAGGTACCGTCCAGGAGCATCAGGGTGAACAACCCCAAGGTCTACTCGAAAGGAAGAAACGCCAATCTGGGTTTGTATCTGCCACCCCTTTTTAGCCAAGGCCGCCGCAACCGCTTCTTCGAATGGGCTGTCGAAACCACCCACGCTACCAAAGTCAGCCTCTGCGAGAGCCCGCGGGCCACGCTCTGCAAACTCGAGGAAGTGCTTGAGATCTCGCACCCCAATCGCTTGCGTACGAGCCAAATCAATGTGCTCTGGTCGCAAGGTCGAGAACACCACAAGCTCCTGGCGAGCACGGGTTATAGCCACGTTCAGTCGGCGCTCACCACCAGGGCGGTTCATCGGGCCGAAGTTCATGGACAGCACACCGGCAGCGTCTTTCCCGTAGGTGGTCGAGAAATAGATGATGTCTCGCTCATCGCCTTGAACGCTCTCAAGGTTCTTGACGAACACAGGCTCCAGCTCGGACTCAGCGAAATACGAATCGAGTGATGGGTCTTTCCGGCAAGCCTCATCCAGCATGTCCATGATGAGCTTCTGCTGCTCGCCGTTGAAGGTTACGACTCCCACGGTTCGCCTATTTGCTCGGAAGGCAGGAGACTGTAGGCGAGCAACCAAATCAGCAACTAAACATCTTGCTTCAATTAAGTTGGTTCGCGCCCCACCCTTGTCATATACACCCGGAACAGGGCACAGCCGTACTGCTTTATCGGCCGTAAACGGTGATGGGAAGGTCACCAGCTTCGACTGGTAGTAACGCTGGTTCGAGAAAGCGATCAGACTCTCGTGGCGGCTACGGTAGTGCCAGTTCAGGTTACGCATCGGTAGGTTGGCACTAATGCACTCGTCCAGAATACTCTCAAGATCAGCCTCTACATCCTCATCTTCAGCAGTCGACTCAGCTCGGTTAAAGAACGAAGTTGGAGGGAGCTGTTTGGGGTCGCCCACCATCACCACCTGCTTCCCTCGGGCCATGGCGCCGATGGCATCCCAGACAGGTATTTGAGATGCCTCATCGAAGATAACGAGATCGAACGGTGTTGAGGCAGGCGGCAGATACTGAGCAATGGAAAGAGGGCTCATGAGCAAGCATGGAGTCAGCTTGGTTAGCGCTTCTGGCGCACGACTCATCAGCTCCCGCAATGGAATATGCTTGGTCTTCTTGCTCATCTCATGGCGCAGGACTCCCCATTCTGAAGAGCGACTTACGCTGTCTTGGCTTGGTAGGTCGGAACACAACCGAGCTCGGAGCCAGTCCTTGGTCAACTCGGTGAACTTGTCATCCAAAGCCCGGAAATCACGAATGCGCTGCTCATGCTCCACGCTGACGAACGTCCGGATCACCTCCTCGTTGTCCACCGTCGTGTTCAGCCACCAGCGGGCATAATTTACTTCCAATACACGACGGACTTTTCCGGAGGTGATGGCTCCTGTTTCCATCGCTTGAACAATCGGAGCCAGGCCAACAGCGTAGGCCTCATCGCGAACCTTCCGCCAAGCGCACCATGCCTTGAGGCGCGATTCAGACGAGACAACAGTTTCGCAGTTTTTCTTGATATCACTTAGCGCCAGATGGGCAGTTTCGATGACACCCACTTCGGTGAAATGACCGACGGCAGTCAGGTGCGCCGATCGCTCTCGGAGCAGCTCAAGCTTTTCGCGAAGGGTAACACCGGCAATGGCTATAGCAGCCTCCGGCTCAAGCAGTGCGTTACCATCCCCCAGCAAAGTTTGAAGCGGTGCCTTGTAAGCCGCGACCTGCTCAGGATTGAGTGCTAGCCTCGCCACCGCGGTAGCCATCTCCCCCTGGAACGCTACCGCCCTTCGTGCAACGTCAACCTTCGTTTTCAGGTCATTCCAGACTGGAACGATTTCTCGCAGATCGGCTAGATCCTCCAACTCTCGTTCAACTGCTGCCCTTTTCTTGAGCAGCTCAAAGTCAGCTTTTAACGACGAGCCACAACGCCCCTCCTCTACATGAGGATGGTCATCGACAAGCCGACCGCGTTCTTCGATGTCACGTCGTTCAGCCTGGAAGCGCAGCGCTGCAGTCAGCACGTCAATATCAGTGGTCAAACCGCTCCAGAGAGCGCTAGTTGCTGAGCTGAGATCAACCAGCTCACCTAACCCAGCGTCGAGGCGAGTCAGCGCACGCAGCCGGCGGAGTTCCTCCTTCAATTCATCGCCAAGCTGGCCCTGCTCAACCAACTGCAAGCCGTCATCGATCCAGGCAGAGTCATTTTTCTGGAGTCTAACGGCCTCTTGCAGCTTGATCGCTGTCGCGAGATGCGTTGCTTCGGATTTGGCACCCTGCCAAACAGCAACACACTCATGACCTGGCTCCAGCTCATCGATTGCTCGACGCACCGACCGAATCTCTATCCAAGTAGCGAGATCCTTGCCATTGTCGACTTCACCTGTTGACGTCTGCATCGGAGCCAAAAGCCCAGCGATGCGGCGTTTTCCGAACCAAGACTTAGGCCAGAAAGACTCCTCCGCGTCTTTCCACTCGCGCAGCAGGAGCTCGGTATCAACCGCTTCAACGGCGTCACTGTAGGACGCGGTTAGCTGCTGCTTAAGGTCGTCCATCTGATCCAGTAATGTGACAGCTTGCCCAAGGACGTCGCAGACACTTTGTGGCCAGGCTTGGCCCAGTTCTGCGAAAGTTGCGCGGCGTTGCTGCAGCAGATCAATGCCTTGTTTAGCATCAGCAACAACACGAGACGGCCAGAAAGTTGAGAGCCTAGAGTTGATGTCACGGTGCTGCTCGATCCCGGCACAACCGTCACTCAGGCGCTGAGCAATTGAGCGAGCATCAGGTCGCAGTGCGAAACGCCAATCATGCCCAGCGGCAGCCGGAAGTGCTTGAGAAAGGATCGATAGCCCTTCAAGCGCTGTAGGGGTGTAGTGCGTAACAGGAAGCCCGGACAGCTCAACAAAGCGATCAGCAGCTTGCTGGACTTCAAGCACAGCGGGAAGCACGTCACGAGCAGCCTGCACGAATTGTTGCTGCCAATGAGGCGACCACTCTGCTTGGCCTACCGCGGACAAAGCGTTGCCTACCAACTGACTGTAGCCCACAGCCTGTGCGTTCACTTCAAGGCGGTCGCCCAGCTCTCGAAGCTCAAGCATGGCCTTCTGATCGTGCGTTTCCGGAGATGGCCAACCAAGTGAAGCCACTGCCTCATCAACACCCGATGTCACCGTCCCGATGGCATCGTAGATGGTGTAACCGTTGCGGTGCCGGCGATGCAGACGCTCGACATAAATATTGAGACTGTCACGCAGGGAAGCGAGCCGCTGCGCTTCCACCTCCCATGCGGCAGCGTCTACCTGCCCTTTCGCCTCCCAAGCCGACTGCAACTGAGCAAGGACATCCGTTTTCCGAGCTTTGCTGGAGTGAAGTTCAAGGCAGAACTCACCCAGACCGATTTCACGCAAGCGCCGGTACACTACGTCCAGGGCAGCAATTTTTTCAGATACGAACAGAACCCGACGTCCTTGAGCAATCGACTGGGCAATCATGTTGGAAATCGTTTGGCTTTTACCCGTGCCGGGTGGGCCGATGAGAACGAAGTCTTTGCCCTTGGCTGCCGCCATCACAGCCGCAAGCTGAGATGAATCAGATGGCAGTGGGCAGAACACATCAGTTGGGCCGTAATCACGGTCCAGAGACTCAGCCTCCGGAAACGGGGTATCGGAGATGAACGAATCGCGTGGCGTATCCAGAAGGTGCTGGACTACTGGACTCTGTCGAAGGTGCTCTGCATTCTCGGCAAGATCCTTCCACATGAGATACTTAGCAAACGAGAACATCGAGAGCGCAACGTCCTCATTCAGCTCCCAACCAGCGATGTCCTTGATCGCATGACCAACCTTGTTCCAAATACCTGCGATATCCAGACCGGAGTCGTCCCGAGGCAGCTCCTGCTCCAGCGAACCCAAGCCCAACTCAAAGTCTTGACGCAGCATCTCGATCAGAGTCGGGTTAAAACGAGGCTCATCATCGTGCAGCACCATGGTGAATCCGGAGCGGGCGCTCTTACGTTCCAACGTAACTGGTACCAACACCAGCGGCGCTTTGTACTTCTGCCCCGCCCTATCCTCACGCGTCCAGCTAAGAAAACCGATGGCCAGGAACAGAGTGTTGGAACCACCTTCCTGCAAAGCAGTACGAGCGCTTCGATACAACTCAGTTAACCGGACATCCATTTCAGCGGACGTCAGCGCAACGAATATTTCCCTGCGCTTAAGAGCATCTTCAGCATGACGACGGCGAACATCTTCTCGCTCACGCTGCTCGTAGAGTGCGCGCTCACGCGGATCTGCACCATCCATCAGGTCAGGCCTGGTAAGCAACTTCAGAGACTGTCCACTTGCAAGAATGTCCTCGAGCGCACCAGGATCAGGAGATTCAAGCTTCAGCGCACGCTTACCCATTTTGAAATTGAGTAAGTTATTTCGAAGCGACAGATCCAAAAGCTTACGCTGCCAACGGCCGAGGCGATCTGCTGGATCGAGCTTGGAGAGATCCTCAACCTGCACCTCAATGTTGTCATCGGCGATGCCTATCCCTTCTTCCACCAGAAGCGAGGGGGCTTCATCAGATTCAGCAACGGCAACACGCGCGATCTGAGCCTCTGAGCTGGCGAGTGGCTTGATACGTTGCAGACGGGCGCGACGGATATCCAGCAGCATCTCGAAAACACTTTCAGCGTCTTCGGCTACCTGTTTCGTGCCCATCTCTACCGCATAAGAGAATGGCGGTATTGAGTTGTGGGTAATGAGGGTGGTCTCGAACAGCACGAGTTCCTGAAGCTTCACCCGCTTACGTACTGCAGTGACATCATCCACCAGGGCAGTCGTAAACTCTTCGGGCTTGAGCCACAAACCAGCAAAAGCATGGCCATGGGTGAATACGATCACAGGGTTAAGACCGATCTGCTCCAATGCCGCACAGAAAAGCAGAGTAAGGTCGAGACAGGTAGCCAACCCGGAGTCAGCAATTTGACTGGGGCTACGAACCTTCTGTCCTGATTGTTCGAAGCTAGCCGGCGGCAACGCATAGTCGAGCTTCATGCGCGCCACCGCGCCCCATACTGCCGACGCCAACTGCCAAGCTCTTTTGGGGCCACCTTCATATCCATCAAGTGCGGATGGCTTTTCGCTTAGACGAAGCAACTCGGCCGCCTGTTTGAGCAACCTTTCTACCGCCGCATCATTCGGCTGAACAAAAGCCGCCGTCATATCTGGTATATGCCGCAATCCGCCCCACTGGTTTCTGGGCAGAAGGTCTACGATCTGTTCAAACCGAGCAACTTCCTTGCGACCGCTCTCTGCCTCCTTGTCATCGGCTTCAAGGACGAACGTAAATGTCGACATCTCTGCTTCTGTCAGGCGACTCAATAACGGGCCGTCCAAGACAAGATCAAGCCCAGGTATGACTCGGAAGCTATCTGCAGCGATCTCGTCAATCCGCCAGATCTTGGACTTAAATACCTCAGGTGCCGAGCTAAGGGTAAGAGTGGCATTGACGAAACGATCGCTTGTCTCATTCGAGATGCGAAGCTCGCGAATCACAGGGATAGCGTTCTGAAAATCTGCAAGGTTCAGCTTTGCCACCAAGGTGGCAAGGATTTTTACTTCTTTAGGCTGAACGTCGTCTTGAGGCGTGAGAGGCTGAACGATGTCGTCCATGCGCAACAATCCTTGTCGGTATGCCCAAGGGAGTGCCGGAATTGACCGGCCAGGGAGCCCCTCTTGAGCTGATGGCAGGATGATAGCTTTTCTAGTGAGAGCCGTAACGTGCCTTTGGTCGTTACTGATTTCTCATCCCATCATCGAATGGCCACTAGGTAGACCAGAGCAATCCCCCTGCCAGAAACCCCTAGGACAAAATCCGATATTGGTAACACATCCGAAAAACCCACTCAGAGCCAGCCGTTTTGTGGGGGTAAAAACGCGGACAAATAAAAAAGGGTCGCGAGATAAAATCTCGCAACCCTTTGAATTATATGGTCGGGACGGAGTGATTCGAACACTCGACCCCTAGCACCCCATGCTAGTGCGCTACCGGACTGCGCTACGCCCCGACTAGGCGTGAAACTCGTTCTCCGTCTCGAAGAACGCTCAAGAATATATCGCAAGCTTTTGAAAACTGGAAGTATTTAAAAGCAGGAAATTATTTCTTGAGAACCACCAGAACGTCTTCGAGCTCGGCGATCATCTGGCGGATCATTTGCTTGTATTGGGTGGTGTCGTCTTTGGCCTCATCGCCGGACAGTCGCAGACGCGCACCGCCGATGGTGAACCCCTGATCGTAAAGGAGCGCACGGATCTGCCGGATCATCAGCACGTCCTGGCGCTGATAATACCGGCGGTTTCCGCGGCGTTTGACGGGGTTGAGCTGAGGAAACTCCTGCTCCCAGTAGCGCAGCACGTGTGGTTTTACCGCACACAGCTCGCTGACTTCACCAATGGTGAAGTAGCGTTTGCCCGGGATGACGGGTAGTTCGTCGTTATGACTTGGTTCCAGCATAAGCCTCAACTCGGGCCTTCAACTTCTGCCCTGGACGAAAGGTGACCACACGGCGAGCCGTGATC
>Ga0207713_1001525_pt1 | contig 18242 bp, 16 predicted proteins | sample KBSS64metaG_FD_184404 | JGI IMG/M metagenome (GOLD analysis project Ga0207713, IMG submission 184404) | Switchgrass rhizosphere microbial communities from Kellogg Biological Station, Michigan, USA - KBS S6-4 metaG (SPAdes) (version 2) | ecosystem: Host-associated > Plants > Roots > Rhizosphere >... | reverse complement strand
TTGAGCAGCAGCGGCCGGAACAGCCAGGCCCCGAACAGCATCAACACCACGATGAAATGCAGGAACCGGCACAGCACCAGCGCTTCACTCATGAATTACTGGCCAACCTTGAACTGATAGGCGCCTTCGCTTGTGTGTGTGTCGACCGACACCGCATGCCATTCGACCTTGTACTCGCCAGCGGTCAGCGGTGTTTCGGGGGTGACGATCAGGGTTTTCTTGTCACCTTCGGTGGTCAGCGGTTTGACCGTCACCGGCTTGCCATCGTGGGTCACGGTGACTTTGGTGAAGCTGGCTTCGACGCCTTCGGAAAACACCAGGCGCAGATCTGCCGGTGCCGCGACGGTGCTGTCGGCAGCCGGAGTTTGGCTTTTCAGATGGGCGTGGGCGAACGCCTGGGAAGTGACGATCAGCGAAGCCAGCAGTGCGCCAGCGGTGAAGAGTTTTTTCATCGGCATGGAAAGATTCCTTTCAGTGAAATGGCGGGCTGAGTATAGAACGTGGATCACAGGGCTTTCAGGCGCATGTGAATGACCGGAAAGGGCCGGCCTTCGCCGTCGAGTGCCGAGCGGCCGATGTCTTCGAATCCGTAGTGACGGTAGAAGCCGTGGGCTTGCGGGTTCTGTTCATTGACGTCGACCTTCAGCAGTGGGCGGCGGACATGGTCGAGCAAGCGCCGGCCGATACCCTGGCCACGCTGAGCCGGGTCAATGAACAGCATTTGTACGGTGTCCTCGTCGGTGGCGATAAAGCCTGCCGGGGAGTGGTCAGGGTTCTCGAAAACCTGCACATCCAGCGCGGGCAGGTAGGTGTCACGCACCAGCGGTAACAGCCGGTGGATGTCGTCTTCCGGGAGGAAATCGTGGGTGGCGCGGACCGAGCGCTCCCACAGTGCGGCGAGCTGCGGATCATCCGCAGCGATGCGCTTTCGAATGGTCATGGACAGATCCTTCGGTGTCTGACGGGGAGAAGGAGGGCGATCCTAAACCAGAAAAAAGCCCAAGTGTGTGAAGAATCGTTCTCGGCTGTCGCCCCGTGCCCAGAGCGGATGCTAGTCTTCAACCACGTTGTCTTCAGGGAGCCCTCATGGGCAATCACAAGATCGAAATCCGCCGCACCAACGTCGACAAGATCCTGCTGGCGGCGGAGAAAGTCTTCGCCGAGAAAGGTTTCGGCGGCACCGCCATGGCGGACATCGCCGCGGAAGTGCAGCTGCCGCGCTCCAATCTGCATTACTACTTTTCGACCAAGAGCGAGCTGTACAGCGCGGTGCTGTTCGACCTGCTGGAAGTGTGGAAGCAGGACGCGCTGTGCTTCGAGATGTTCGACGATCCGCGCGTGGTGCTCAGCAGCTACATCCGCGCCAAGATGAACCACTCGCGCAGCCGGCCGTACGGTTCGAAAGTCTGGGCCAACGAAATCATCCACGGCGCCCCGACCCTCGGCGAGGCGCTGGATGTGAGCCTGTACGACTGGGCGAAGATGAAGGAGGCGAAGATCCGGCAGTGGGTGGAGGACAAGCGGATTCTGCCGGTGGAGCCGTCGAGCCTGCTGTACATGATCTGGGCCTCGACGCAGCACTATGCCGACTTCGATCATCAGGTGAATATTCTGAATGAGCATCAGCCGTTGTCGGACATGCAGTTCGAGCGGGCGGTGCAGACGGTGACGAGTGTGATTTTGCGGGGGATCGGGTTGGAGCCCTGAAAGTCAAAAGCTGGCCCTCACCCCAGCCCTCCCGAAACGTCGGACCGCCCGGAGGGAGAGGGAGCCTACGGAGGTGTCATTCGGGTTACATCGACCTGCAAGACCGGGTCGATTATGGATTCAAAGCAGATCGTTCATGTCGGTGCAGTTCATCAATATTCCCCGGTCGGTTCCCTCTCCCTTTGGGAGAGGGCTAGGCGGGCGGCGTTCCGATGAGGGGACTTCCGGATCCACAGACGATCTAGACCGCAACGTGATACGGATTCCTCGGATCATGATTCCAGTCCAGAAACGGCTTGCCCGTTTCCATCGGCACCATCTCGATGCAATCCGCCACCGGACAAGTGATCTGGCACAGATTGCACCCCACACACTCATCATCGATCACTTCATATTTATGCGTACCATCGGCCTGTTTCAGGCTGCTGATCGCCTGGTGTGAAGTGTCTTCGCAGGCAATGTGGCAACGCCCGCAACCGATGCATGCCTCCTGGTCGATCTTCGCAATCACCTGATAGTTGATGTCCAGGTACTTCCAGTCCGTGGTGTTGCCCACCGCACGCCCGGAAAACTCGGCAATGCTGGCGTAGCCTTGACTGTCCATCCACCGCGACAGGCCATCCTTCATCTCATCGACAATCCGGAAACCATGCAGCATCGCCGCCGTGCACACTTGCACCGCGCCGCTGCCCAGTGCGATGAACTCCGCCGCATCACGCCAGCTGCCAATGCCGCCGATGCCGCAGATCGGCAGGCCCTGGGTCTGTGGATCACGGGCGATTTCCGCGACCATGTTCAACGCGATCGGCTTCACTGCCGAACCGCAATACCCGCCGTGGGTGCTTTTGCTGCCGACGGTGGGCAGGGCGACCATGCGTTCGAGGTCGACGCTGGTGATCGAGTTGATAGTGTTGATCAGCGACACCGCATCGGCACCGCCACGGTGTGCAGCGCGGGCGGCGACGCGGATGTCGGTGATGTTCGGCGTCAGCTTGACGATCACCGGCAGCGAGCAATAGGTCTTGCACCAGCGCGTGACCTGTTCGACGTACTCCGGCACCTGACCGACCGCCGCGCCCATGCCGCGTTCGGGCATGCCGTGGGGGCAGCCGAAATTCAGTTCGATGCCATCGGCGCCGGTGGCTTCCACCATCGGCAGGATGTGTTTCCACGACTCTTCGACGCACGGCACCATCAGCGAAACGATCAGCGCGCGGTCCGGCCAATCCTTTTTCACCTGGGTGATTTCCCGCAGGTTGATTTCCAGCGAGCGGTCGGTGATCAGTTCGATGTTGTTGATGCCCAGCACTTCGCGGTTGTTGCCGTAATGCGCCGAGTAGCGCGACGACACGTTGACCGCCGCCGGGTCTTCACCCAGGGTTTTCCAGACCACGCCGCCCCAACCGGCCTCGAAGGCGCGCACTACGTTGTAGGCTTTGTCGGTCGGCGGCGCGGAGGCCAGCCAGAACGGATTGGGGGCTTTGATACCGGCGAAGACAATCGAGAGATCGGCCATTTACGCAGCCTCCACGTTGAGCATCAGTTGAGCGTTGATCGCCTCGGCGGCGCGCTTGCCGTGTTGCACCGCTTGCACGGTCAGGTCCTGATCGAGGCTGGTGCAGTCACCGCCGGCATACACGCCGGGGATGCTGGTGCGCAGGTTTTCATCGACCTGAATCCGTTCGCCCTGACGCTTGAGTTCGCGGGCCAGTGGGTCGGCGAGGGCGCTGCCGTCAAAGGCCTGGCCGATGGCTTTGAAGACCGCATCGGCGGCCAGCTCGAAAGTCTCGCCAGTGGTTTGCAGGCGACCTTCCACCAGATGGGTGCGGGCGAAGCGCATGCCACGCACCTTGCCTTGGGCATCGAGCAGCACCTCATCCGGTTGCGCCCAGGTCAGCAGCCGCACCTGATTGGCCTTGGCGATGTCCTGCTCGTGGCCGGTGGCACCCATGTCCGCTGCGCCACGGCGATAGACCAGATTGACGTCGTGTGCACCGAGGCGGGCCATTTGCACGGCCATGTCGATGGCGGTATTGCCGGCGCCGAGGACGATGCAGCGCTCGGCCAGCGGCAGTTGCGACAGGTCGTCGGCCTGACGCAGTTCGCGGATGTAGTCGGTGGCGGCGAGCAGGCCGGGGGCGTCTTCGTGGGTCAGGCCGAGTTGCTTGCTGGCGTTCAGGCCGAGGCCGAGGAACACCGCGTCGAACTGTTGATGCAGTTCGCTGAGGGTCAGGTTGTCGCCGAGTTTCTGGCCGTGACGGATTTCGATGCCGCCGATCTGCAGGAGGAAATCCAGTTCCTTCTGTGCGTAGTCGTCGACCAGTTTGTATTTGGCGATCCCGTATTCGTTGAGCCCGCCAGCCTTCTCCCGTGCCTCGAAAATCACCACGTCGTGACCGTGCATGGCGCTGCGATGGGCGCAGGACAAACCCGCCGGGCCGGCACCGACCACGGCGATGCGTTTGCCGGTGGCGGCGGCGCGCTGGAACGGGTGCTCGGTGAAGTGCGCGTTGTCCACGGCATAACGCTGCAGCAGGCCGATCAGCACCGGCGCGCATTCATGGGCGTTGTTGCGCACGCAGGCTTGCTGGCAGAGGATCTCGGTCGGACAGACCCGGGCGCAACTGCCGCCGAGGATGTTTGCCGAAAGGATTTTCTGCGCCGCGCCGGGCACGTTGTCCTGATGGATATTGCGGATGAACGACGGAATGTCGATCTCGCTCGGGCACGCATTCACGCACGGCGCGTCGTAGCAATACAGGCAGCGCGAGGCTTCCAGATGCGCCTGGCGGTCGTTGAGCGGCGGCGCCAGATCGGTGAAATGGCCGGCGAGGGCGGCCGCACTTTCGTGTGGGTGCGGGAGATGGTTCAGGGTCTCGATCACGGTTTTTTGCCTCACGGTTATTTGAGGTTTTCTGCCTCTGTCGGGCAGTGGTTTTTTGTGGTGTCTGAACTGGCCTCATCGCCAGCAGGCTGGCTCCCACATTTGGAATGCGTACACCTGTGGGAGCTAGCCTGCTAGCGATGGCCGAAGGCCTGGATTTCAGCGTTTAACCGCAACCGGCCTGTGCAACTCCGCCCGCTTGCTCAGCAAATCAAACACCGCCGGATACGCTGGCCGTTCGATATAGCGGCCAGCCCCACGCTCGGCGCGCAGGTCGCCGTCGGCCCAGACCACCCGGCCCTGGCTGACGGTATGGCTCGGCACGCCGGTCACGGTCTTGCCTTCGAAGATGTTGAAGTCCACCTGCTGATGGTGGGTCTTGGCGGAGATGGTGCGGGTGCCTTGCGGGTCCCACAGCACCAGGTCGGCATCGGCGCCGACGCGGATCGCGCCCTTGCGCGGATAGAGATTGAAGATTTTCGCGGTGTTGGTGGAGGTGAGGGCGACGAAGTCCTGCATCGACAACCGCCCCGAGTTCACCCCTTCATCCCACAACACCGCCATGCGGTCTTCGATGCCGGCGGTGCCGTTGGGGATCTTGCTGAAGTCGTCACGGCCGGCGGCTTTCTGCTCGGCGCAGAAACAGCAATGGTCGGTGGCGGTGGTGTGCAGATTGCCGCTCTGCAAACCATGCCACAGCGCGTCTTGATGCCCGCGCGGGCGGAACGGCGGGCTCATCACGTAACCGGCGGCGGTCTGCCAGTCCGGGTGCTGATAGACACTGTCGTCCAGCAGCAGATGGCCGGCCAGCACTTCGCCGTAGACCGGTTGGCCCTTGCTGCGGGCGTAGGTGATTTCGTCGAGGGCTTCCTTGGTCGAGACGTGCACCAGGTACAGCGGCGTGCCGATGGTTTCAGCGATACGGATCGCCCGGCTCGCGGCTTCGCCTTCAACCTGCGATGGCCGCGACAGTGGATGCGCTTCCGGCCCGGTGATGCCCTGAGCCATCAACTTGCGTTGCAGGTGATAGACCAGCTCGCCGTTTTCCGCGTGCACGGTCGGCACCGCGCCGAGTTCCAGGCAGCGCTCGAAGCTCGCCACCAGCGTGTCGTCGGCGGCCATGATCGCGTTCTTGTAAGCCATGAAATGCTTGAAGCTGTTGATCCCGTGATGGCTGACCAGCTCGGCCATTTCCTCCCGCACCTGCTCGCTCCACCAAGTGATCGCGACGTGGAAGCCGTAGTCGGACGCGGACTTCTCCGCCCAGCCGCGCCACTGGTGAAAGGCTTCGAGCAGCGACTGCTGCGGATTGGGAATCACGAAATCGATGATCGAGGTGGTGCCGCCGGCCAGGCCAGCGGCGGTGCCGCTGTAGAAATCTTCGCTGGCCACGGTGCCCATGAACGGGAGTTGCATGTGGGTGTGCGGATCGATGCCGCCGGGCATCAGGTATTGACCGCTGCCGTCGAGCACTTCGGCGCCGGCGGGAACATCCAGGTTTTCACCAATGGCTTTGATCACGCCGTCAGCGCAATAGACATCGGCGCGGTAACTTTCATCATGGGTAACAACGGTGGCGCCACGGATCAACAGAGACATTCCGAGTTCCTCGCAGGCATGACCGACTTGTGTCGGTTCTAGTGTTTTATTGTCTGCAGCGCCAAATGCGTAATCTTGTCAGCGCTGTCAGGAATAGACGCTAGTCGCAGTTAAGCAATTGATCAAGATTATTTTTTATAAGCTTATGACTGTTTTAAGTCGTTGAAAAATAACGATAAAAATACAAAATCACCAAAATGGTGAGGCGCTTCACCATTTTGACGCACTTGACAGGATGGAAATATGAGCAAGATTTCCTATGTGAAATCAGCCGCTTGAAGTTGAGCGGAGAGTGAGGCGTCCTGAAGAAAAATAATGCAGTGCACCAGATTGAGTCCTGACAGTTCGGACAACTTGCCTGGCATTTGGCCTGAGTGTTCAGTCAAGTTTTCGCGGCCTGAACAGGTGAATAATTAAAACTGATAAACATCAGTCAGTTACAACAAGATCAAAGCACGGCCCTGGCGCCAGGCGGTTCCCCCGGCACGTTTATTGATGCCGCCGCTGACACCATGGCCGGTGTATGAAAGTTGTCAGTTCCTCCGGCCATCGTCCGGCTCGCACCTGCGTGTGCAGCCGCCTGATGAGCAAAAAATAATCAGAAGAACAGTGGAGCGGCCATGCAACAGAACAGATCGCAAGTGACCGAGCGCGACGGCTTGTTCGAACTCGAAGCCGGCAGCGACGTCCTCGACAGTCCCCGTTACAACCACGACATGGCACCGACCAAGGTGCGCGAACGAACCTGGAACAAATGGCACATCACCGCGCTGTGGGTCGGCATGTCGATCTGCGTGCCGACCTACACCCTCGGCGGCGTGCTCACCGCGTATTTCGGCCTGAGCGTCGGCGAGGCCTTGCTGGCGATTTTGTTTGCCAACGTCATCGTCCTGCTTCCCCTCACACTCAACGCGTTTCCCGGCACCAAATACGGGATTCCGTTTCCAGTGTTGCTGCGCTCGTCTTTCGGGATTCTCGGCTCCAATGTGCCGTGCCTGATCCGCGCGCTGGTGGCGTGCGGCTGGTTCGGCATCCAGACCATGTTCGGCGGGCTGGCGATTCACCTGTTTCTCGGCTCGGTGTTTGACGGCTGGAAATCCCTCGGCGGGACGGGAGAGGTGATCGGTTTCATGGTCTTCTGGGCGTTGAACCTGTGGGTGGTGATCCGTGGCGCCGAATCGATCAAATGGCTGGAAACCCTTTCGGCGCCGCTGCTGGTGGCGGTCGGCATCGGGTTGCTGGTGTGGGCCATGCCCAATGTGTCGATGACTGAATTGCTGGCGATCCCGCCGAAGCGTCCCGAAGGCGCGAGCGTGGTCAGCTACTTCGCCGCCGGGCTGACGGCGATGGTCGGTTTCTGGGCCACGTTGTCGCTGAACATTCCTGACTTCAGCCGTTATGCCCGCAGCCAGAAGGATCAGATCCTCGGGCAGATTTTCGGTCTGCCGCTGACCATGTTCCTGTTCGCCGCACTGGGCGTGGTGATGACCGCCGCCTCGGTGAAACTGGTGGGCGTCAGCGTTTCCGATCCGGTGACGTTGATCGGCCATATCCAGAGCCCGGTGTGGGTCGCGGTGGCCATGGCGCTGATCATCATCGCCACGCTGTCGACCAACACCGCCGCCAACATTGTTTCGCCAACCAACGACTTCCAGAACATCGCGCCCAAAGTCATCAACCGCACCAAAGCGGTGATCCTCACGGGGTTTGTCGGGCTGGCGCTGATGGGCCATGAGCTGCTGAAGAAGCTCGGGCTGATCGTCTCCGATGTCAGCCTGGAAACCGTGTATTCGAACTGGCTGCTGGGCTATTCCAGTCTGCTCGGACCGATTGCAGGGATCATGGTGGTGGACTATTTCCTGATCAAGAAACAGCAACTGGACCTGGCTGGCCTGTACCGCGACGACGTGTACCCGGCGTGGAACTGGTCCGGATTCATCGCGTTTGGCGTGCCGGTGGTGCTAACCCTGCTGTCGTTGGGCAGCAGCGCATTCAGCTGGTTCTACAGCTACGGCTGGTTCACCGGCTCGGCGCTGGGCGGGTTGATCTATTACGGGTTGTGCGCGATGCGTGCGCAGCCTTCTGTCGCGAAATCACCGGTGTGATGGAGGGCCTTATCGCGAGCAGGCTCGCTCCCACATTTGGAATGCGTTCCCCTGTGGGAGCGAGCCTGCTCGCGAAGACGGCCTGACTAACGCCGGAGATGTATCCGAAGAAACTCATAAGAAAACTGCCTGAGGAGATCCCCATGAACGCAGCCGTAGACGTTCTGCAATCGACCCATCAGCACATCAACCGCGACCGCTTATGGGCGTCGCTCATGGAGCTGGCGAAGCTCGGCGCGACGGTCAAGGGCGGGGTCTGTCGCCTGGCCCTGACCGACCTCGACCGCCAGGCCCGCGACCTGTTCGTGCAATGGTGCAAGGACGCCGGTTGCAGCGTCACGGTCGATGAAGTCGGCAACATCTTCGCCCGCCGCCCCGGCCGCAACCCGAACCTGCCCCCGGTGATGACCGGCAGCCACATCGACACCCAGCCCACCGGCGGCAAGTTCGACGGTTGCTTCGGCGTGCTCGCCGGGGTCGAGGTTCTGCGCACCCTCAACGACCTCGGCGTGGAAACCGAGGCCCCGCTGGAGGTGGTGGTCTGGACCAACGAAGAAGGCTCGCGCTTCGCCCCGTGCATGATGGGCTCCGGCGTGTTCGCGGAAAAATTCACCCTCGAAGAAACCCTGGCCAAGGTCGATGCCGACGGCATAACGGTTGGCGAAGCGTTGAACGCCATCGGTTACGCCGGACCGCGCAAGGTCAGCGGGCACAAGGTCGGCGCCTATTTCGAAGCGCACATCGAGCAAGGCCCGATTCTTGAGGACGAACAGAAAACCATCGGCGTAGTACTCGGCGCACTGGGGCAGAAGTGGTTCGACCTGAAACTGCGCGGCGTCGAAGCCCACGCCGGTCCGACCCCGATGCACCTGCGCAAGGACGCCCTGGTCGGCGCCTCGGTGATCGTCGGCGCGGTCAATCGCGCTGCCCTCGGCCACCAACCCCACGCGTGCGGCACGGTCGGTTGCCTGCAAGCCTATCCGGGTTCGCGCAACGTCATCCCCGGCGAGGTACGCATGACCCTCGACTTCCGCCACCTGGAGCCGGCACGCCTCGACTCGATGATCGCCGAGGTCAAGCAAGTCATCGAAGCCACCTGCGAAGAACACGGCCTGACCTATGAACTGACCCCGACCGCCGACTTCCCGCCGCTGTACTTCGAAAAAGGCTGCGTCGACGCGGTTCGTGGCGCCGCCAAAGGTCTGGGCCTGTCGCACATGGACATCGTCAGCGGCGCCGGCCACGACGCGATTTTCCTCGCCGAACTCGGCCCGGCGGGGATGATTTTCGTGCCGTGCGAAGGCGGTATCAGCCACAACGAAATCGAAAACGCCGCGCCGGACGATCTGGCGGCCGGCTGTGCGGTGTTGCTGCGGGCGATGCTGGCGGCTTCGGCGGCGGTGGCGGGCAAGCAACGCGCGGCGTAAAGCCAGGGTTGGGTAGTCAAGAGACTGTGGCGATCTGGCAGATCGCCACAGACACCCGGCTCAAGTTGTTCTTTTGTGGCTCAGCTCTGCCTTGCGCCGTTCCTTGCCATCCGGGCTGCCGATGTTCAACAGCCTTCTTTCGATCATCACGTTTTCCAGTGCCTGCCGCTCTGCCGGGTCCATCTGGTGTTCGCGCTTTTTCAGCTCCAACAGAATGGGTGTGGACCACGTGCGATAGGTCCGTTCGGTAATACGGTCGCTCGTCATTTGTCTCTCCTTGATCAGATGCCCGGCCGCAGGCGCGGACACAATCCGTCGAGGTACTAACGTTAGACGAGAAAGCCGCGAGCCGCGAATAGTCAACGCTCAATCGTGGTTGGCACGATCACAACCGTCCGCGGTCGTAAATTTCACATGCGCGAACTTGTGGAGAATCAATGAGCCGGGACGTCCTGACCACCGAAACCAATCGCCGTCAGTTGCAGCAAATCATTGCCGGGCTGTCCGACGGGGTGATTCTGCTGGAGATCGACCAGACGATTCTCTGGGCCAACGAAGCGGCGCTGGCGATGCATGGCGTCAGCCGCATCGGAGAGCTGGGCAACAACGCCGGGGAATATGCCGAGCGCTTCAATCTGCGGTATCGCAACAACCACGCGCTGGCACCGGAGCAGTACCCGATCTGCCGTGTGGCCGCCGGCGAAACCTTCAGCGACGTGCTGGTGGAAGTCTCCCCGTGCAGTGACGAGGAACGCACCTGGGTACACAGTGTGCGCAGCATGGTGCTGACCGATCGCGATGGCGAGGTCGAGTCGCTGGTGCTGATCATGAGCGACGTCACCGATTGGGCCAACGCCGAGCAGCGCTTCGAAAAAACCTTCAATGCCAACCCGGCGCCGGCGGTGATCTGCCGCCTCAGCGATCTGCGTTATATCAAGGTCAATCCGGGGTTTCTGGAAATGACCGGCTACGCCCGCGATCAGGTGATCGGCGCCTCGACCTATGAGCTGGACATTCTCGAACGGGCCGAGCGCAAGGATCTGGCGATCCAGCGCCTGCGTGATGTCGCGACCATTCCGCAGATGCAGGCCGAACTGCGTCTGCCGGACGGTGGCAGCAAACAGGTTATCGTCGCCGGCCAGCCGTTGGTGCTCAACGACGAAGACTGCATGCTGTTTTCGTTCGTCGACATGGAGCCACGGCACAAGGCCGAGGTCGCCCTGCGCCAGAGTGAGGAACGGTTCGCCAAGGCCTTTCGCCTGACGCCGGTGCCGATCCTGATTTGCAGTGCCGACGAGCAGCGGCTGATCGATGTCAACCAGGCCTTCCTCGATACCTTGGCTTACGACAGCGACGACGTGCTCGGCAAGACCGTCGCGCAACTGGACTTCATCGATGAAAAGGCTGAGCGCGCCCGGTTGCTGGCGGCGCTGGAGAAGACCGGCCGGGTCGATCGCGCCGATATGCGAATCCGCAAGAAAAACGCCGAAGTGCTGGAGTGCGCGGTGTCCGCTGACACCGTCAACATCCAGAACACAGTGTGCTATCTGCTGGTGCTGATGGACATCACCGAGCGCAAGCACACTGAGCTTGAACTGGTGGCAGCGATTGAAGAGGTGATGAAGGATGCGTCGTGGTTCAGCCGCACGCTGATCGAAAAGCTGGCCAATGTGAAGAAGATCAACTCGCCGCAGTTGCCCAGCGTTTCGTTCACCGATCTCACCGCCCGCGAGCGCGATGTTCTGGGGCTGATCTGCGAGGGGCTGGCGGACAAAGAAATTGCTGCACGGTTGAAACTGGCGCCGAATACAGTACGCAATCATGTGGCGACGGTTTATTCCAAGCTGGATGTGCACAGCCGCAGCGAGGCGATTGTCTGGGCCCGCGAACGGGGGTTGTTCTCGGGGAGCAGCCGGGGACAGCGCTAAGGTGCAAATGCACTAGTTCATGAGGTGCAAATTCGGGTGTCTGACAAGGCAGGCTGTTCTTAGGCTGGTGGGGTGCGATGCGGGTTTCGTTCGTGATCGTGTCCCTTCCGTCGTTGTTATTGGATCAGACCATGAATGTGTTGTTTGTCATTGAACCTGGCGTGTTGCGTCGATTTTCGGAGCTGGCGCGATGATTTATCTGACGCAGTTGCGGGCGCAACTTGAGCGTAGTTTTTCGCCGTTGGCTTGTGAGTGTGTGGTGGATGGGGATCATTCCCTTACTGTGAAGTTGTATCACCCGGCTTCAGGGCAGGTTGATCTGGTGATTAGTGGGTTGAGTCTGGATGCGTTGCGTACTTCGGAAGCGGTGGATGCTTTGGTTGATGAGTTGCGGTATGAGCTTGAGAGTAATTCTTTGCGTTCGCCCAGTTAAACTTGGCGGCCTTTGGGCCGACCAGGTTCTTGTTCGGTTTGGGTGAATATCCGGTTCTTCGGGTGCAGCCGCTGGCGGTTTCGCCCTTACGGCGAGTCACCTTTTCCAAACGCCGAAAAGGTAACCCAAAAGGCTTTACCCTGACGTACGGCACCTCGCTTTGGCTCGGTGTCCCTTCGCTCCGGGATTGATCCGGGGGCATCGCCTACGGTTTGCTTCGCTGCACCTCCTCTCGATGCATGCGGCTGCGCCGCACGGTCGCTGCGCTCCCACCCCCGGATCAATCCCTCCACTCAGCCTGCCGACGGGCCCTGCGATCAAAAGCGGTACTCGAGCTAACGCTCATCGTTTTGAGTGGTGAAGAGCGCGAAGCTGACTTGTGTGCTCTTCAAAGCTTGAGTTCGCCTCGATGGTTCAGGTCGATGTAACTCGAAAGGACAACTCTGTAGGCTCCCTCTCCCTCCGGGCGGTCCGACGTTTCGGGAGGGCTGGGGTGAGGGCTGGATCTTGAGGCTGTCCTCGATTCGTCGAAATCCACGATCCAATCATCAACTCCGCCCAAAATCGACAGCCAATTCCCCCCAATCCTGCCATTTCACTGGCACTCACCTCCCACTGGTCTATAAGGAATGAGTGGTTCGGTTTCCATAACCGGGCGTTGTCCTGCTCGGCGACGGGAGTTTTTCTTCCATTCATCGCGGGTCATCCTATGAACAATCCTGGGAAACGCGTGTGTGCTTCGTTGTTGTCGGCTTTCGGTCTGGTGCTGCTCAGTGGTTGCGCCAGTCCTCCACCCCCTCCGCCGGCAGCACCACCTCCACCACCTGAGCGCACTTGTCAGGTCATGGAAAATACCGAGGTCGCCGGTGATGCCTATGCCGACGGGCAAGTGACTCGACACATCACCAAGACCCGTTGCGTCACTCAATAAGCCGGGCGCCGTTGAAGGCGCGGGTCGAGTGGATTGTGCTGGTGGCCGATCTGGTTGGCACCGCAGTCTTTGCCGTGGAAGGCGCGATTGCGGCGATGCGCAGTCAGCTCGATCTGCTCGGGGTGATGGTGATTGCGTTTATCGTCGCGCTCGGTGGCGGGGTGACCCGTGATCTGTTGATCGGTGCTACGCCGCCCAGGGCTGTGGCGGACTGGCGCTATCCGGCGCTGGCATTTGCCATGGGCGGGGTGGCGTTTGTTTTTCATGAGCTGGTGCTGGGCTGGTCCGGTTCGACCCTGATCGTGCTGGATGCGGCGGGATTGGCGCTGTTTGCCGTGGCCGGGGCGCAGAAGGCGTTGAATTTCGGGATCTCGCCGTTTGTGGCCATGTTGATGGGCACGATTACCGGGGTCGGTGGCGGGGTGCTGCGTGACATTGTGCTGGCGCGGGTGCCGGTGGTGTTGCAGGCGGATTTGTATGCCAGCTCGGCGTTTGTCGGGGCGGCAGTGTTGATTGTCGGGCGCAGGCTGGGCGTGCCGCCGGTGGCGGCTGCGTTGCTGGCCGGGGCGGCGTGTCTGTTGTTGCGGTTGTTGTCGGTGCATTTCGGCTGGCAGTTGCCGAAGGTTCTGGAGGCATGAAGAGGGCAGCCCTCGGGCTGCCCTTTTCTTTTGCGTCAGAAGCGGCTCAGGACAGGAATCCGCCGTCCACGTTCAGCGACACGCCGGTGGTGTAGCTCGACGCGTCGCTCGCCAGGTACAGCACGGCGCCGGCCATTTCGCTCGGGTCGGCGACGCGTTTGAGCGGGATCTGTGTCAGGGCCTGTTTCAGGATCGCGTCGTTCTTAACCAGGGCCGAGGCGAATTTGGTGTCGGTCAGGCCCGGCAGCAGGGCGTTGCAGCGGATGCCGAACTGCGCGCATTCCTTGGCGAAGACTTTGGTCATGTTGATCACCGCAGCCTTGGTCACCGAGTAGATGCCCTGGAAGATCCCCGGCGAGATGCCGTTGATCGAGGCCACGTTGATGATGCTGCCGCCGCCGTTTTCGCGCATCAGCTTGCCGGCTTCCACCGACATGAAGAAGTAGCCGCGGATGTTCACGTCGACGGTTTTCTGGAAAGCGCCGAGGTCGGTGTCCAGCACGTTGCAGAACTGCGGGTTGGTCGCGGCGTTGTTGACCAGGATGTCCAGCCGGCCGAACTGTTCCTTGATCCCGGCGAAGACCTGGCTGATCTGTTCCATTTCGCCGATGTGGCAGGCGATCGCTGTGGCCTTGCCGCCGTCGGCGATGATGGCATCGGCCACGTGCTGGCAGCCTTCGAGTTTGCGGCTCGAAACGATCACATGGGCGCCTTGCTGGGCCAGCAGTTTGGCGATGGCCTCACCGATGCCGCGGCTGGCGCCGGAGACGAAAGCGATCTTGCCGTCGAGGTCGAACAACTGAGTCTTGGACATGGGATTCCCTTGTAGTAAGCCTTGTTATAACGCCGTCATCAGAGGCTGGATTTGGCAATGACCTGCAGGCTCATCTGCTCCAGCAGTTTGTTCATGTGAATGAACTGCGCGAAGCGTTTGTCCTGGGTCTGGCCATGGAAGAAGCGGTAGTAGATCTGCTGCACGATGCCGGCCAGGCGGAACAGGCCGTAGGTGTAGTAGAAGTCGAAATTGTCGATCCGGATCCCCGAACGCTCGGCGTAATAGTCGACGAATTCGCGGCGGGTGAGCATCCCAGGCGCGTGGCTTGGCTGACGGCGCATCAGTTGCACCGGTGCTGGGTCGTCGGCCTGGATCCAGTAGGCGAGGGTGTTGCCCAGGTCCATCAGCGGATCGCCGAGGGTGGTCAGTTCCCAGTCGAGCACGCCGATGATCTGCATCGGGTTGTTCGGGTCGAGGATGACGTTGTCGAAGCGGTAGTCGTTGTGGACGATGCTGGAGGTCGGGTGGTCGGCCGGCATATTGTCGGTGAGCCAGGCTTTGACCTGTTCCCAGTGCGGAGCGTCCGGGGTCAGGGCTTTTTCGTAACGCTCGCTCCAGCCTTTGATCTGGCGGGCGACGTAGCCTTCAGGCTTGCCCAGATCGCCGAGGCCACAGGCGTTGTAATCCACCCGGTGCAGCTCGACGAAACGGTCGATGAAACTCTTGCACAGGGCTTCGGTTTTCGCCGAATCCAGCCCCAGCTCCGGCGGCAGGTCCGAGCGCAGAATGATCCCCTTGACCCGTTCCATCACGTAGAACTCGGCACCGATCACCGACTCATCGGTGCAGTGCACATAGGCTTTCGGGCAATACGGGAAGCCGTCGCGCAGCTGGTTGAGGATGCGGAATTCGCGGCCCATGTCGTGGGCGGATTTGGCCTTGTGGCCGAACGGCGGACGGCGCAGGACGAATTCCTGGTCCGGGTATTCCAGCAGGTAGGTCAGGTTCGACGCGCCGCCGGGAAATTGGCTGATCTGCGGTGTGCCGGTCAGGCCCGGAATATGCGCCTTGAGGTACGGATCGATCAGGCTGGCATCGAGTTCTTCGCCAGAGCGGATACGGGTGGACTGGTCAGTAAGCGCCATGCTTATCCCTTCTGCTTATTTTGGAGGCCAGACATCATTGGCTAATCTAATGGCGCGCTCGGGTCGTCACAAGCGCGGTCCGGTCTTATAGGTTAGCGTGTTGGACGGTAATCAACTTTGGGAATGGGCGTGGCGTCCCGCAGCCCAACGCCGCCACGCTTGGCATGATTTCGGCAGACGCCGAATCCCGGCGTCTTGAACTTTGCCTGGCGCGCTTTAGTGCACGCGCTGGTTGTTCAGTTTCGGCGGCAACTGGAGGGGCGTCAGCACCGGTTGGCCGGAGAAGAAAGCCACCAGATTTTTGCCCACCAGTTCCACGGTGCCCTGGGTGGCTTCCGGTGATAACCCGGCGACGTGCGGGGTCAGAAGCACATTGCTGAGGTTTTTCAGTGCATCGGGCACTTGCGGCTCGTGATCGAACACATCCAGCGCCGCCCCGGCGATGCGACGTTGTTCCAGTGCGCTGATCAGTTCAGCGGTGGCGATGACGCTGGCGCGGGCAATGTTGACGATAAAACCGTTGGGCCCCAGGGCATCGAGCACCGGGCGGGTCACCAGATGCTGGCTGCCGATGCCGCCGGGCGTGGCGACCACCAGAAAGTCCGAGGCCCGGGCCAGTTCGGTCGGGGTCGAGCAGAACGCGTAAGGCACGTCGCTGCGCACCTGACGGTTGTGGTAGCTGATCTCCATGTCGAAGCCCAGGCTTGCGCGTTTGGCGATCGCCATCCCCACCGCGCCCAGCCCGAGGATCCCCAGACGCTTGCCGGCCAGTGACGGACGCATGATCTTCGGCCATTCACCCCGGCGCACGGCTGCGTCGCAGCGCGGTATGTCACGCACCAGCGCCAGCAGCATGGCCATGGCGTGGTCGGCCACCGACGAAGCGTTGACACCGGCGCCGTTGGTTACAGTCAGGCCCCGGTCGCTGGCGGCCTGCAGGTCGACCTGCTCGTAACCGGCGCCGATCACGCAGATGATTTTCAGCGCGGGCAATGCGGCGATCTCTTCAGCATATAAACCCAGCGGGCCACGGGTCAGCACCGCGTCGATCCGCGCCCCGTGGGTGGCGATGGCTTGCGCGCGTTCGGCAGGGGTCGGCGCGAGAATCAGGTGAAAACCCTGATGTTCAAGAATCGGCAAATAGTCATTGATGGTTTCAACCAGTACCAGAACGGTGGCGGGCATTGCTCGGCTCCTTGATCGTCGGTCTTCAGGCGCAAAAGTCGGTTCAGAGTGCTGACTCCAGAGCGGTTTGGCAATGGCTGGCGCGGCCCCGCATCAGGCAGTGTAGGAGCTGATGCGGGGAGCGCTCGGGTGCTTCGTCAGAAGGTGAGGCCGGCGCCGGTGGTCACAGGATCAGGTCACGTACTGGGCGATGCCGTTGCCGAACGACCAGTTCTCTTTTTTCACCTCCACCAGATTGATAAACACATCCTCCTGACGCACGGCCAGTTGCTGGTTCAGATTGCGCGCGATGGTCTGGAACAGCCGTTGTTTCATCTCGACGGTACGGCCTTCGCTGATGGTCAGTTGGATGAACACGATGCCGTCGCTGCGTTGGATTCCCAAATATTGCGGGTCATAGATCAAGTGCTGGTCGTCGTGCTCGGCCAGCACCTGAAAATTGTCATGTTCCGGCACATTGATCTCGCTGCGCAGGGCGGCGTAGATCACTTCGCCAATGCGCTTGGCGAACGTCGGGTCCGGGTTCTTCTTGATGTCGACGCGGACGAGGGGCATGGGATGGCTCCACAGGCGAGGGGGACTGGACGGGAATGTCAGTCAATTCGCCATTGGGTATAGCCGAAAAATGCCGGTCAGTGAGGTTGTTTAAAAACGTTAGGAAATGGACGCACCATCCTGCGGGATTTACGGATGTTGCCTACAAGTGCTGCCGGATTCATCCGCTATACGGCGGGGTGAGAAGCGCGGAACCATAGAGAGCAGGACGGGATGCGCTCTTCAGGACGGAGCGGCAACCCGGACGGAAATTGCCATCAGCCAAGGAAGGCCAATGTTTCATAACGATCGTGAAAGTCTGGAACTCGACAGGTTGGAACATGAGTCACGAAAGCTCGTGGCTGAAAGACAAAAGCTGCTGGCGGAGGAAAAGAAGCTGAGGTGGGAGGCAAACTTGTATCCAGTCGCGGTATTTGGTGGGGTGTTGACTGCATTCACTGCAGTAGCAGGATTTTTTTTCAAATTTTGAGTGTTCGCCTTTCAAAACAGTCAGGCCCAGGGAACCCAGAGGAAGATCAGCATGAGTACATATGACCGCAAGGCCAGAATGGAACGCTCAGAGCGAGAGCACGATGAGTGGGTCGAAAGAATGCGCATCAAACACAAAGGTGAAATGCTTCCGATGTTGGGGTTATTTGGCTTCGGCATCTTCTGCATGTCCCTCGGCTTCATATTGGCCCGATCAATCTGATCGGGTTTTCCCATGGCACATTCGGCGCCAGCACATGCCATAGAACGACATGTGACGTATCTGGCGCCGACAGTCTTTTTCCCAAAAGCGACAAGCCTCCGATCTGCTCCGCACAACCATTCCTCAGCTAAGTCTTTGCTTCTGCTCATTTATCGCGGAGAATCGCGCCCCTGTTTCGGCCGGAGCATGTCTGTCGGTTTTTTCCGACGCGTCCTGACCGAGTGGCAAGTGACCGGAAT
>Ga0207713_1001522_pt1 | contig 18286 bp, 17 predicted proteins | sample KBSS64metaG_FD_184404 | JGI IMG/M metagenome (GOLD analysis project Ga0207713, IMG submission 184404) | Switchgrass rhizosphere microbial communities from Kellogg Biological Station, Michigan, USA - KBS S6-4 metaG (SPAdes) (version 2) | ecosystem: Host-associated > Plants > Roots > Rhizosphere >... | reverse complement strand
CCAACTCATCCAAAGCACCCTGCCCGTCGGGCGGCTGCGGATTAAATCAGTAGACACGGCTAAGCATGTAGTACCGACAGCGGAGTACTGGCGGACGGGGGTTCAAATCCCCCCGGCTCCACCAAATCCAAAAAAGAAGACGCCCTCGGGCGTCTTTTTTTGTGTCCGCAATCTGCCGATGTCGTAACACCCTGTTACGGTGAAAATCAGATTTTGCCCCTTTCTTGTAGGGCATTTCCCAAAGATACTCCCAGCCATTGTGGTGTTCCGGGCGAGGTACTAGTGTCGGTCTGTCGTTGCCATGCAACGATCGGCTTTGACAGGCCGCCCTGAACTAACCACATGGCACTGCCTTTATGGCAGCTGTCCATGGGGCACCTCGTGTGCGCCGGTTTTGGTCTGTTCGCCGGTCTGTCAACCCATGTACAGCTGCCGCCTTTCTGTTTGACAGCAGATGGTCGTGGCCCCAACTGAACAGGCCTGCACAATGCTGAAGATAGTTCCCGATCCACCTCACCTCCTCCACTCCCTGGAAGACACGCTGATGATGGCCGCCGACTACGCGCTATGCGCCGAAGCCGTCGCCCAGCAGGCAATGCTGATGCAGCCCAAGTCACCTGTGTCGTTGTTGATCATGACGTCAATGCACGAGCTCGATGCCTTGCGCAAATTGCTCGAGACAGCGCTGATCCAGATTCAGAAGCCCGCAGATCCACAGCCACTTCATTGATCCGCATCGTGACCTGCCTGGCCTGACTCTCTCGCACAACGAAAAACTGTGGGAGCCCGGCTTGCCAGCGATAGGGCCAGCCCAGGCATCAACAAGTTCAGGGAGATCAAACAATGCCCACCGAAGAAACCAGATTCACCGTCGGCAAAACCACTTTCTTCCAAGGTGAAAACCAGACCCACCCATTATTCCGCATCGAAGCCGGCATCCCTTGCCAGGCCGCACGCGAACAGGCATCGGAACTGATGGGCTACGCCCGCGACCTGAGCATCGACGGGTTGATGGAAGACAAACCCCAACTGCTGTGGGCCTCGCACTACCTCTGCGCTCTAGCCAAGGCTTTGCTGGATGACGCCGAACTGGGCATGACGAAAAATGCTTTGGAATAACCCCACAGCCTTCTCAGGGACTGTGCACCTAGCCGGATGCCCTGCCAACTAGATACATAATTGAGCGCCCCCTCTACTAACTAGGCGTCAACAGTTCGGCTAGCCACATAGGTGGAGCCTATTGACTGAAGGCAGATAGAGAGGCTGCATTGATGTTTTTTTGATCAGCAATAGAAATCGCTGCCCCCCTACCAGTGGATATGCACAATTTTTTACCATTCGGGGGGCAGCGCATAGCGAGCAGAACAGGCAGTTTTCTCAGACGAAGCCAGCAAGATTCCCCCTCAGCACCCAACAAAATGTTCTTAGCTATTTCTTGCCGAAAAATAGTAGTTGTGCCCAGGATCCGGCTTGGCTAAGATTTTCGAACGGAGCCTAAACCGTATTTCAAATCACCCAAGACGGACCCTGAACATGAACATGCTAATCGATTTTGACGAAAGCATCACCCGCGAAATCCTTGACTTTGCAGACGAAGAATCGCTCACCTTTGAAGAAGCTCATATCCTGCTTGTGAAAAAAGGCCTTGAGCGCGCGCAATCGGTTTCGCTCGACCCTGCTCAAGTTGACGAACTCGTGGGCAAGCTTATTGAGCAAGCCTTGGAAACCCCAAAGGGTAAGCCGTTCTTGCTGAGCGCAGTCTATAAGTTGGTAAAAAAGAAACCTGCATCCGACTGGGCGAATTTGCACCCAACGACTCGCAAGCTGGTTGGCAAGCGCTTCCGCCAAGCAATTGCCGAACACGAAGAAGAGTCGTGGGATGAGGATCTGATCATCGAATTCGTTGAAAAGACTGCGCAAAATTCGGCACTTTACCGCATCAGCCACAAGTAATCCGCCACCCCGTGAAAAGCCCGCTTCGGCGGGCTTTTTTGTACTCAGCGCCACACCTAGATGATGCAGGTCAATATTGTTTGCGCCCGTTCGTTACAGGCGAAGCCTCTCAGCATCGCCATAACAAGCTCAGTCAAGTCATTTGCCAATTCTGACCATTGATGTGCTATTCGCCGATTCTTTGTCAGCGGCTGTACTGTACTTGCTACTTCCGTAGGCCCTATGTCGCCAACCAGATTGCTGGAAACGGAAGCTATTTAGACATGTAGCGCGCTGGGTTCGGACCTGTGGCGGATACTGGCAGCATGCCTTCAGCCATTCTGATAAAGTCCCCTGCACGCCATAGGGACATAGCCAGCCGTGGACAAGAAATCACTTTCTGAGCGGGACATCTGCAGTAAATACATCGCCCCAGCCATTCAGCAAGCTGGGTGGGACATGCACAAACAAGTGCGAGAGGAGGTCAGCTTTACCAAAGGCCGCATTGTGGTCCGGGGCAAGCTCCACAGCCGTGGGGAAGCGCGCCGCGCAGACTTCATTCTTTACCAGCAAACCAACTTGCCTATCGCTGTGATCGAGGCGAAGGACAACAAGCATTCCGTTGGCTCGGGTATGCAGCAAGCTCTCGGCTATGCAGAGGCGCTGGACGTACCCTTTGTGTTCTCCAGCAATGGCGATGGCTTCCTCTTTCATGATCGTAGTGGCACAGGCAGCAAGGTAGAAACTGAGCTCGCCTTGAATCAATTCCCTAGCCCTGCTGAGCTTTGGCACCGCTACTGCCAATGGAAGGAGCTGGACACTGCTGCTCAACACAAGATCGAAGCGCCCTACTACGACGACGGCTCCGGACGTATGCCGCGTTATTACCAGATGAACGCCATCAATCGCACGGTTGAGGCGGTAGCGCGCGGACAGGACCGTGTCCTGCTGGTAATGGCAACTGGCACCGGAAAAACCTACACCGCCTTTCAAATCATCTGGCGACTGTGGAAATCAAAACAGAAAAAAAGAATCCTGTTCCTTGCCGACCGCAACATCCTGGTCGACCAGACAAAGAACAACGACTTTAAGCCCTTCGGCCAAGCGATGACCAAAATCGCGAGACGCCAGATAGACACCTCCTACGAGATCTACCTGTCGCTCTATCAGGCGGTAACTGGCGCTGAAGAAGAGATGAACGTCTACAAGCAGTTCTCCCGCGATTTCTTCGACTTGATCGTGATCGACGAATGCCATCGTGGTAGCGCTGCCGAGGATTCCGCCTGGCGCGAGATTCTCGACTACTTCTCCAACGCCACACATGTCGGCCTCACCGCAACACCGAAGGAAACCAAAGAGGTGTCCAGCATCACCTACTTCGGTGAGCCGGTGTACAGCTACACCCTCAAACAGGGCATCGAGGACGGTTTTCTCGCGCCTTATAAAGTGGTACGGATCGACTTCGACAAAGACCTGCAAGGCTGGCGCCCGCCCAAGGGCATGCTCGACAAGAATGGCGAGCTGATCGAAGACCGCATCTACAACCTCAAGGACATGGATCGCACCTTGGTCATCGAGGCGCGCACCCAACTAGTGGCGCAGAAGGTCACCGAGTTCCTCAAGGCCTCCGACCCGTTCCAGAAAACCATCGTCTTCTGCGACGATATCAATCACGCCGAGCGTATGCGTCAGGCCTTGGTCAACCTCAATCCCGAGCGCGTGGCTGAGAATCGCAAGTACGTCATGTGCATCACTGGCGATAACCAGGAAGGCAAGGACGAACTGGATAATTTCATCAATCCGGAAGAGCGCTACCCGGTTATCGCTACCACCAGCAAGCTGATGACCACCGGCGTAGATGCGCAGACCTGCAAGCTGATCGTGCTTGACCAGCACATAAAGTCGATGACCGAGTTCAAGCAGATCATCGGCCGTGGCACCCGCATCAATGAAGACTTCGGCAAATACTGGTTCACCATCATGGACTTCAAGAAAGCCACCGAGCTGTTTGCCGACCCGGCCTTCGACGGTGACCCGGTAGTGGTCTACGCCCCCGAAGGCAGTGAGCCGCCAATTCCGCCCGACGATTTACTTGAAGGCGATGGCATCAGCGCAGGCAGCGATGGAGAAGGTGATGATCTGGTCTTTACCGGCGAGGAAGACGGCAAGAAACGCATCAAGTACGTCATCGACAGCATCCCGATCTATGTCATCGCCGAGCGTGTGCAGTACTACGGTCCGGATGGCCGACTTATAACCGAATCGCTGCACGACTACACCCGCACCTGCGTGCAAAAACAGTTCGCCTCGCTGGACGACTTTCTGCGCCATTGGAGTGATGCCGAGCAGAAAAAGGCCATCATCGACGAAATGGCCGCCCAGGGCGTTATGTGGGAAGCCCTGGCCGAAGACGTGGAAAAGAAACAGGGCAAGCCTCTCGATCCGTTTGATTTGATCTGCCACGTCGCCTTCGACCAACCACCACTGTCGCGTAAAGAACGCGCCGAACAGGTGAAAAAGCGCAATTACTTCGCCAAGTATTCCGGTGCAGCCCGCCAGGTGCTGGAAGCGCTGCTGGATAAATACGCCGACACCGGCATTGAGCACATCGAGGACATAAAAATCCTCCAGCTCGATCCCTTTAACCAGCTCGGTGCCCCCATCGAACTGGTTAAAGCCTTTGGCGGCAAAGCTGGCTACAACAAAGCTATCCATGAACTGGAAGACGCGCTGTATGCCAGTTAATCCGCTCTAACCGTAAGGCGGGCAACGGCGGAGCCTTGTCCACCCAATCAGCCGACTGCATTACAATCCACCGCTTTGCCACACCGACCGAGAATTCGTTATGTCCATCAGCTCCTCCATCAAGTCCATCCAGGACATCATGCGCAAAGACGTCGGTGTCGATGGCGACGCCCAGCGCATTGGTCAGCTGGTCTGGCTGCTTTTCCTCAAGATCTTCGATGACCGCGAGCTGGAATGGGAGCTGATGGACGACAACTACAAGTCGCCTATTCCCGACAGCTGCCGCTGGCGCACCTGGGCGGCCGACCCGGAAGGCATGACCGGCGATGCACTGAAGGACTTTGTCGACAACAACCTCTTCCCCCAGCTGCAGAACCTGGACGAATACAGCAACGCGCCCTCGGCCTTTGTAGTGCGCAGCGTGTTTGAAGACGCCTACAACTACATGAAATCCGGCCAACTGCTGCGCCAGGTGATCAACAAGATTCAGGAAGGCGTGGACTTCAACAAGGCCCAGGAACGCCACGAGTTCGGCAACCTCTACGAACAACTACTGCGCGACCTGCAGAACGCCGGCAACGCCGGTGAGTTCTACACACCGCGCCCAGTCACCGAATTTATGGTGCGCATGGTTGATCCCAAGCTGGATGAAAAGGTCATGGACCCGGCCTGCGGCACCGGCGGCTTTCTCACCTGCGCCATCGAGCATAAGCGCAGCCGCTATGTAAAAACCGCTGAAGACGAACGTACCTTGCAGGCCAGCATTTTTGGCGTGGAGAAAAAGCCGCTGCCGCACCTGCTGGCCACCACCAACATGATCCTGCATGGCATCGAAGTGCCCAGCCAGATCCGCCATGACAACACTCTGAGCAAACCGCTGATCAGCTGGGGCCAGAGCGAGCGCGTGCATTGCATCGTCGCCAACCCGCCGTTCGGCGGCATGGAAGAAGACGGTATCGAAACAAATTTCCCCGCCGCCTTCCGCACCCGGGAAACCGCCGATTTATTCTTGGTATTGATTATGCAGCTGCTCAAAGATGGTGGCCGCGCCGCAGTGGTACTGCCCGATGGCTTCCTGTTTGGCGAAGGCATCAAAAGCCGCATCAAAGAAAAGTTGCTTACCGAGTGTAACCTACACACCATCGTTCGCTTGCCCAACGGCGTGTTCAACCCCTACACCGGCATCAAGACCAACCTGCTGTTCTTCACCAAAGGCACACCGACCAAACAGGTGTGGTTCTACGAGCACCAGTACCCGGCAGGCGTAAAAAACTACTCGAAGACCCGCCCCATGCGCATCGAAGAGTTTGCCGTGGAAGAAGCCTGGTGGGGTAGCGAGGCCGATAGCTTTGCTGCTCGCGCGGAGAACGAATTTGCCTGGCAAGTCAGCGTCGAAGATCTGCAAGCGCGCAACTGGAACCTGGACTGCAAAAACCCGCATATCGGCGAGCAGATCAGCCACGACCCGGACGAGCAGCTGCGCAACTACGCCAGCCTGCAAGACGAAATCAGCCAGCTGCGCGAGCAGCTTAAAGCCGTGCTGGCCGAAGCCCTGGAGCGTGCGGTATGACGACGCTACTTACCGATAACCTGCCACTGCTGGCCGGGGCACCCAACGGTATTAAAAAACTGCGCGAGCTGATTCTGGAGCTGGCGGTACGTGGCAAGTTGGTGCAGCAAGAGCCGAATGATGAGCCGGCCAGTGAGTTGCTCAAGCGGATTGATGCGGATAAGGCGCGGTTGGTGGCTGAGGGGAAGATAAAGAAGCAGAAGGTACTGGCTGATATTGGCGAAGAAGAGAAGCCGTTTAACGTACCTACTAACTGGGAGTGGGTTCGCGTAGCCTCTGTTGGTCACGATTGGGGACAGAAAACCCCGGACAAAGCATTTACATATATCGACGTTGGCGCTGTTGATAATGCCGCTGGGAGGATCAGTACTCCCCAAATTCTTATGGCGGAGAACGCACCATCGCGAGCACGAAAAGTGGTTAGGCCTGGAACGGTGATTTACTCAACTATTCGACCGTACCTTCTTAACGTTGCTGTTATTGCCGAGGCGTATAAACAGGAACCAATTGCCAGCACTGCGTTCGCGATCATCCACCCCTACCTGAAGATGCCTGCGAGATATTTTCTCTATTATCTGAGAAGCCCTGTTTTTGTCAGATACGTTGAGTCTGTACAGATGGGTATCGCTTACCCAGCCATCAATGACGGTCAGTTTTTCAGTGGGTTAATTCCGCTGCCACCACTCGCTGAGCAACACCGCATCGTCGCCAAAGTCGATGAACTGATGGCCCTGTGCGACCGCCTGGAAGCCCATCAGGCAGACGCCGAAAACGCCCATGCCCAACTGGTGCAAGCGCTGCTCGACAGCCTGACCCAAGCCAGCGACGCCACCGCCTTCGCCGCCAACTGGCAACGCCTGGCCGAACATTTCCACATTCTGTTCACCACCGAACCCAGCATCGATGCTCTCAAGCAAACCCTGCTTCAACTGGCCGTGATGGGTAAGCTGGTGCCACAAGATCCAAACGATGAGCCGGCGAGTGAACTGCTTAAGCGGATTACCGAGGAAACTACGCGGCTGGTGGCCGAAAGAAAGCTCAAGAAGCAGAAACCGCTAGATGAGATAAGTCAGGAACAGTCGTTCCGTCTGCCTGTAGGCTGGGAGTGGGTTCGTCTTGGAAGACTGAGCCACATTAAAGGCGGCAAGCGCCTACCTGCCGGCGCAACATTTTCGCCTAAAGAAACGCCCCATATTTATATCCAAGTTACCAACATGAAGGGTGGCACTATAACCAAGCACAACCTCAAGTTCATTGATGAGGCGACGCAAGCAGCCATTAAGCAGTACACCATTTCAAAGGATGATCTTTACATAACCATCGCAGGCACTATTGGTGATATTGGCGTTATCCCTGATCACTTTGACGGCATGAACCTAACTGAAAATGCGGCAAAGATAGTTTTCCAGAAAACTGATAAGCACTGGCTGAAGTTTGCGCTGAGCAGCCAGTTTGTCCAACATCAGTTTTCAGATAGCACAAATCAATTAGCTCAACCGAAGCTAGCGCTGCATAGAATCGCTGATGTAGTTCTCGCGCTTCCGCCTATCTCGGAACAACACCGTATTGTCGTAAAAATTGATCAACTTATGGACCTCTGTGACCAACTGAAAATCAGTCTAACCCAGGCACGCCAATTCAACGAACAGCTGGCCAGTGCCTTAGTCGAGCAGGCGGTGGCGTGATGATATATCCCATCCCCAATCTCTGCTTGATGGAGCTTACATCCCTATCGAGCTAGACCCTATGCAGAGAGTATGGATTCGACACTCAGTGCCACAAGCCCAGGACCGCGAATGGGTTAAGCACAACGCCGATCCGTTTTGCAATCGTCAACTGCGAGCGGCGGCAATCGTTCTGGTGACGCAGACCACCGGCATGGACTTACGTGAGGCCCTCTTGGCGGATCTGCCGCGGCTAAGTCGTGAGGGTAATTATTTCGGCAGAATGTAAGCGCTCTATAAACCCCAGCTAGCTAAAGGTGGGTTGAGCGCTTAGCTATGCGATTGAGGTGCGCAGTTCCAAAACAGCAGAGCTTCGTAAGCTACCATTCAGGGCACCTGCGGCAGGGGTTCCAGGGAGTGGCACAGCCACACATAAATCTCTTTGCCGTTGGCTTTGGCTGTCTCAAAGAGGCTATAAAGCTGCGCACTGACCATCACGCCCTTCGATAGATTCGATCTCGGGCCATCAAGGCAGCGGAGCTCAACAAGCTTTTTCCATCGGAAGCCAAACTACCCAGTGTTCCAACTGGTATTCCAAGCAAGTTACTCGATCAAATATTAACAAATAAAAACAAATAGAAAGCGACTTATTTCAGATTACCCCAGCCCACCAAATGATCAATCAAGGACGCCCACGGACCTCTTTTCCGTTCCTGCCCACCCAAAAAACCTACCGCCCCTCCCGCTACCGCTCCACCCCATTAACAAACATCACCACCTCCAGTGCCCGCAACCCAGAAACCGCATACCCCATTTTCTCATTCACCGACTGATGAAACCCAACAAACCGGTCATCCTTCCGCAACTGCTGCAGTCGCCCCAGATACTTCCCATACTCAGCCGCATTGTTCACGCGGTACTGATGCGGCACCTTCAAATGCATGAACCGATAAATTCTAGAATCCCAGATCGCAAACGCCTCAGGGTTCACAAAGTGCAACAGCTTCGACGCCCCCACCACCGAGCGGTTGACCAACCGGGCAAGCTGCCCGATTTCAACCTCGCTCAGGCAGCCCTCAGCCCTTGCCTTGTTGAGCAACGCCACGCCCTGGCTAACACTCAGCGACTCGTCGGCATGAATCTCCAGAATGGTCGGCATCCAGCCGTAGACCATGTGTGCAGCACAAACAAAATCCTGCTCGTCCAGCACCTTCCGCGATTTAAGCGAGGCCATAATGTGCGGATAGGCACGAATATAGGACTGCGCTCGGTCGATCTGGGTCGACGGCTCAAGCTGGTAAACATCTTGCATTAACAGTGTCCTTAAACTGGCTCTAGCCGATAGGTGAAGGATGGGTCAGCAATTTCAAAGAACAGCTCGCCTTCGGACGAGGGCACCAGTTTCGCGGCAGTGTTCCAGAAAGTCGAAGCCTGGCTGATGTAGTCGCACACCTGCCCAACCAAGCTGTCCGTGCGGCGCAGGCTTTCTAGCTCATCTCGCCCAAGCCCTGGCATGAACAATTGGGCCATCTGCTGTTTCTGAAAAGCTTCCAAAGCTACGATTGCCTGCCCATGGCCACTGACCCATCGGGCAACAGCCTTGATGTCCTTGTGTTCTCGCGCATCACGTACAGTCAGTTGTGCGATGCGAACGTGCTCTGGCTCGACAATCACTCGGCAGGCAATGTACTGCTCGTCATCGCCCAGAGGGGCGCTCGCGTTGGCAAGTGCCAACTTCGCCGTCGGGCTGGCGTAGATCGCATGCCTGCGAGAAGGCATGTTTTCAGGCCTTAGCCATTCCCAGAGGTTATCGACTATGTAAGGCACGTTGCTGGGAATACGCACTGTCGAATGACGGCTCACGCCCTTTCTCGCCTTCTCGATCTGGCTGGACGGAATCGCTCTGAAAAGCTCCATTAAGTCCTCACTTGCTGCTTGACCACACGCCCCAGCATCATCGTAGAACTCGGAAAATGGTCTTACAGCATCAATTGAGGGCCTATGTAACAGCCCCAAAAGAAGAGCAGCACCGGGATGGGCGAGGAAGAGTCACGGGGAAACGAGGGCAGCGCTGAAGCTATCGCATGCATACTGCAAAGACTCTGCAACCTGGCCACCGCAAAGTCACTGCAAAGGTAAAGGCAAGTCATGCAACCTGCCTTTACCCACCGGGTCAATCAAACAAACTTGCAATGCCCGCAATAATTGCACCACCTACAGCAAGCGGTACCGTAACCGGTGCGGCTGCAACGCCTACCACGGCAGCCCCTACGGTCAGCGTTCCGGCAGCAACGGCACCCAGTGCAGCGCCAGAACCAGCGGCCACAGCAGTTCTGCCGACACTCACTTCATCCGTACCGGTGATGGTTTTCGACAGTTCGTTGCCTGCCACACCAATCCCAACCATTTTGTGAATCGCCATATCAGTCTTCCCTTGCTTCAGACAATAATCGCCACAGGCTGGATGCCGTGGCACAGTTGATTGAACGTGACACACTGAGTTTCGAGCATCAGTACCGGAGCACGTGCTTCTTTTGGAGCCCCAAAGCGTAGTGGCAATATAGCATCATCACAGTGAACAGCATTGTGAGACGAAAGTCCGAATGGCAGTGCCGCGCCTCAAAAAAGTAGTCACCGACCTGACGAAATCGATTTTGCCGGCGCTCCTGTCTACTCTCCATTCCGAGCATCGCTCAACATACGCTCGAGCAAAGCCAGCAAGTCATCAGGGTCAATTTCCTGAAAACCGTACTTCTCCTGCGCCAGAATCATCGCAGCGAAATCCTCGCTGTATTCGACCTCACCCTGCGCGGCGGAACGGTCATCCGGCTCACTTCGTTCTCGGTCGTCACTCATCGCAAACCTCCCGTTGACAGCAGCCGTCAACCGAACGGTCGCAACAGTTTCGCCTTGAAGATTTCCAGTTGCGTGGCAGCCCGAACATCCAGGCTGATGTTCTGGCACGAAGGGCAAGTCGAGAACCAGTCTCTCCCTTCACACAGCGCATCACTGGCCGGTATCGTCGTGGCATGCCAACGGCAATTGGAACAGCTGAACGTAAAGGGATGAGGCGGTCTGGCCATTTGGGCGGCACCCTTGGGTAGCTGACGACAAACGATGTGGTCGAACGTGCGGCTCTGGCTCAGGCCGACTCAGCAGATCGCTTTTCCAGCTCTTCCTTCATCGCCATGTATTCACGGACAAACTCGTAGCCCTTCTTGGCAACCACAATTACGCCAACAATTGCGAACAGATTCTTCATGGTACGACCTCTTCGAAAAGAAAGGTTTCAGCGATTCAGTGCGCTGCTAACCACCGCTCACTCTGCTGATTGGCTGATCTTCCGCTGCAGATTCGCAGGGTATGTCGCACTTATCAGTGACGCTGACTGAGCACGTGCAAGAACGCTTTCACGCGTCTTACTGGCTGCCTTGCAGGTAATGTCTAATGGCCATACCCTAGGCAAAATGCCGCGCTGCGTCCACGTTGTCTGTTCATACAGGTAAACAAATAGAGCGGGTTCCAATGCGCCATGCAGAGGATTCTCACGTTCTGCGCAGCTTTGCCGAAACAATACGTAAAGAACAAAGACACATAGTGTGGATTCCCAGACCACCAAGGACACCGAGGATCGGCAACCCCATGGACTACCAAGCACTCAAGACCCGACACCGCCAGGAACGTGAAGGTCACCACCCTAACCTCACCTTGCGCATTCACCGTGCCTTGAGCTGGTTGAACCGCGCCGAACAGGCAGACGATGTCGACGGGCGTTTCATCTTCCTATGGATCGCCTTCAACTCGGCCTATGCCACCGACATTGACGAGCAATACCGTCTTTCCGAACAGTCCACGTTCAGGGCGTTCCTGGACAAACTCTGCTCGCTCGACGCGGCTAATCTGATCGAGAACCTGGTCTGGTCCGAATTCTCCGGCAGCATTCGCGTACTGCTGAACAACCCCTACGTTTTCCAGAGTTTCTGGGATTACCAGAACGGCAAGATCAGCGAGCAACAGTGGACCGAGCGCTTCGCGAACGGCCGACGAGTCGCCCAACAGGCGTTGGCCAGCCGCGATACACCGGCCGTGCTCGGCGTTGTGTTCAACCGGGTCTACACGTTACGTAACCAGATAATGCACGGCGGTGCGACCTGGAACAGCAGCGTCAACCGAGACCAGTTGCGTGACTGCTCGAACCTGCTCGGCAAGCTGGTACCGGTGATCATCTTGTTGATGCTGGATAACCCGGCAACGCTCTGGGGCGATGCGTGTTATCCGGTCGTAGGCTAGCCAAGCCTCCATCCCCCCTTTCCCCATGCTGCGAGTAAGCCGATTACTTCGCCATGCAAACCCAACAAGTCAAACAGGAAGACACCATGACTGCTGCTGAAGACCTCCCCGAGGGTCTCTATCTCAAGTTGATAGAGCACGTCAGCACCTTGCTCAAAGCGTTGGCGCGCAATGTCGACGATCCTAACCTTGCCTCAGCCCAGGCAGAAGCACAGACCAGGCTCAAGGACATCGAACAGGCGCTGGTCAAGGCCATCAACGACCTGAAGGAAAACGCCGAACACAAGACCTTTACCGTTGCGTTCTATGGAGAGACCAACGCAGGCAAGTCGACGTTGATCGAAACCTTGCGCATTCTGCTCAAGGAAGACAGCAAGCAGGCCCAGCGCCAGCGCTTCAAAGAGCTGCAAAAACAGTCGGGGCTGAGCGAAACGGCGCTCCAGGCACTGGAAGCTGAAATCGAGTCACTGAGCACGCGCGTGGCGCAGAGCGAAAGCGAACTGGCAGCCGTCAATGCGCGCCATGACCAGCGTCAGGTTGAACAACAGGTGCAGGAAGATGCCCTGAGCGCGCGGATCGACGAGCAAAAGCGCAACGCTGGCCTGTTCCAGCGGATTCTCAACTTGCTGCGCAAGCTTCCCGAGGAAATCGCACTGGTGCAGTTGCAGGCCGGAGCCGCAGTGCTGCCGGTGCAGCGTGAGGCCGAGCTGGCCCAGGTGCGTCAGCAGAGCGAGGATGTCCAGCGCCAACTCGGCGACAACCGTCAACGCCATGCAACGGCCATGGACAGCCTACAGCAGCTGGCCGCCTACGAGGACGGTACCATCATCGGTGATGGCCGCGCCGACTTTACCCGGCAAACCCATGCATACACCTTTGATGCTGACGGGCAGCATTTCCAGTTGCTGGATGTTCCCGGCATCGAGGGCGACGAGACCAAAGTCAGCGAGCAGATCAACAAAGCGGTCAAGCGCGCCCATGCGGTGTTCTACGTAACGTCCAAGGCCGCACCACCTCAAACGGGTGACGCCGGCCGGCCAGGCACCCTGGAAAAGATCAAGGCGCAACTGGATGCACAGACCGAAGTCTGGACGCTCTACAACAAGCGCATAACCAACCCGATGGCCCTGCAAAAGCCTTCGCTGATCAGCACTGACGAGCAGGCCAGCCTCGATGACCTGGACAAGGTCATGCGCGAACAGCTGACCGAGCACTACCAGCGCAGCATGACTCTGTGTGCCCTGCCCGCCTTCTATGCCGCCGCCGATTGCCTGGTACCGCGCTCGACGGCCGCGCTAAGCCGCAAGAAGTTCCTCGATGCCATGCCGCCGGATGTATTACTGGACAAGTCCGGGATCAAACAGTTCTACCAGCACCTGACCCGCGATTTGGTAACGGACGTGAAAGCCAAGATTCGTCGTTCGAACATGAACAAGGTTCAGCTGGCGGTGACCCACGTCTGCTCCGAAGTCAAGGCGATCCAGACGACCCAGTTCGCCCCGCTGGCGAAGAAGCTGAACGAGGAAGCCGAGAATGCCTGCGACCAGTTGCAGATAGCATTCAAGGCACTCAATAGCCGCTTGCGCAATGTGGGAGAACGGGCTGTCGGCGAGTTCGAAGAGGCTGTGCGCAATCGTGTCTATGCCCGTATCGAAGACGACATCAGCAACGATGATTTCAAGTCGGAGTTAGAGCGTGCGTTCAAACAGCAGCAAGCGCGGCTGCAAGAGAGCCTGCCCGCAGAACTCGACAAGCAGGTCGAGAAGTTCCAGAACGATGTCAGCGACATTGTTCAGCGTTTCGAAGCGCACGCCAAAGACCTGCTGACGGGCTACGCGCAAATCGGCAAGGCGCGACTGGCAAACAACTTCAACCTGAAGGTGGACATCGACAACGGCATCAATGTGATGGGCCTGTTAGCGAGTCTGGCCGGTGGTGCAGCGCTGTTCTGGAACCCGGTCGGTTGGGTGGTGATGACGCTCGGCGTCGCCGCAGTGCTGGTCGGCGTTGCCAAGGCGGTGTGGGGCTTCTTCGACAGCGGCTACAAGAAAGGCCAGCAGCGTAAGTCCACCGATGAAAACCTCGATAGCGCCTGCGACTCCATCCGCGACAGCTTCCAAAAAACCCTGGCGCAGTCCCTACCGCCACTGGAAGAAAAAATCGAACAGATCCGCACAGCTTTGCGCCAACCCGCGCAGCAAGCACGACACATCAATCAGAAGCTCGACGCGGCCCATCTTGGCCTGAAAAAAATCGCCAGCGACCTCAAAGCACAAGGAACTGCAGCATGAATTCGACCCTTGAACTGTTTCAGAACCAGCACAACCAGGCACTGAAGCTGCTGGACAAATTGCGGGGGTTTCTCGGCCAGGGTGCCGCGCTGGGTGTCAACATCGACCCGTCGCTGCTGAGCAAACTCGAACATGCCAGCCAGAACCTAGCCGATGACAAGCTCAAGATTGCCTTGATTGGTGGCTTCTCGGAAGGCAAGACCTCCATCGCTGCTGCGTGGATGGAGCGACTGGACAAGTCAAGCATGAACATCAGCCAGAAGGAGTCCTCCAACGAGGTGAAAATCTACGAGGTCGACAACAACTTCGTACTGATCGACACCCCCGGCCTCTTCGGCTTCAAGGAACAGTACAACTCCGACCTCGATGCCATGGAGAAGTACAAGGACATCACGCGCAAGTACGTCAGCGAAGCCCACCTGGTGCTGTACGTGATGAACTCGACCAATCCGATCAAAGACAGCCACAAGGACGACCTGAACTGGTTGTTCCGCACGCTCGACCTGCTGCCACGCACCGTCTTCGTGTTGAGCCGCTTCGACGAGGTGGCTGACGTCGAGGATGAAGCCAGCTACACACAACACCTGCAAATCAAACGCAACAATGTTGAAAGCCGACTGCGCGAGTCCATTGGCGCCACCAATGCTGAGCTGGCGGCGCTGAGCGTCGTGGCGGTGGCAGCGAACCCGTTCGACATGGGCACCGAGTACTGGCTCGAGCGCATGGGCCAGTTCAAGGCGCTGTCGCACATTGCTTGCCTGCAGCAGGCCACAACCGGCAAGATTCAATCCAGTGGCGGCCCGGCGGCCATCGTCGAACAGGCGCGCAAGAGCGTCATTCTCGATGTGCTGCATAAGGAGTTGCCGGTGGCAGTGGCGAACGATCAGCGTCTGGGCGATGAAGTGGAGCGCCTGAGTGGCGTCAGCCGCACGCTAGGCCGCCAGCTGGTCGGCGCCAAGGGCCAGATCGCAGAGGTGCGCTCGGGCCTGCGCGATTTCGTCTCGCGCTACTTTGCCGGGCTGATCATGCGTTCCCAGGGCCTTACGCAGGAAACCTTCAACGAATTCTTCGAGCGCGAAATCGGCCGCGACGGCGTCATGGTGACCACGCGCCTGCAGAATGAATTCGATCAACAACTCAACGGCGTGAGCCAGGAGCTCAGCCGCATGCGCTTGAGCTTCGACTCAGAGATCAACCACTTCAACACCACCGTGATCAACCTGGGCAAGCAAGGCGTCAACTATGTGGTCAAGGGCAACCTGATCAACAACGGCAGTATTCTGGCTGCCCGCGATGGCATCGTCAGTGTGGCCAAGACGTTCGGCGTGGACCTGGCCAAAACGCTCAAGTTCAAGCCTTGGGGCGCCGTGAACCTGGCCAAGAACCTCAATGGCATCCTGTCGGTGGCGGGCTTGGCGCTTGAGGCCTGGGACAGCTATGAGCGCAAGAAGCGCGAAGAGCAGTTCAGGTCTGCCATTGGCGAGATGGTGGAAAACTTCAACAACCAGCGTGAAGAGCTGCTGGCGTTGATCAACGACCCTAGCTTCGAGACACAGTTCTTCCCGGACTATGCCTCGCTTCAGAGCAATGCGGCAGACGTTGAAACCGCTATCCAGAAGCAGAACCAGCTGCGAGGGCAGTTCCAGGAGTGGCGTCAAAGCGGTGAGTTGATCGAGGCGCAGTTCACCCGAATCGAGGGCTAAGGTTCGCGTCCAGGCCATCCATGCGTTCTGGCGGTGGGCGTCAACCGGGAAGATGAGGCCGCGCTGCGGCCCATCGCCAACACACTGACGGTGGACCGCATTGCAGTCAGGCAGCCCCCTTCAAGAACTGGCTTCTGGCGCGGTGATCCATCGTCGTCCCCCAGAGGGCTAAAGCTCGGAGCGCTAACATTGAGGTTGTCCACGAAATCCTCGCGCAGGCCTTTACAGGTAAACAATTGGGGCAGGTTTGGATGCCCTGGCCAAGGCCCCAGCGCCTACTGCCACCAGGCAGCAACTGTGGACCGATCGCTTTGCCACGGGCCGAAAAATCGCACAACAAGCGCTGGCCAGCCGCAACACTGCTCCTGAACGAAGCACAAACTACTCACCCAACACACGCGATAGGAAATCAAACCATGTTTATGGTCACTGCATTAATCCGACTTATTTGGTCACTCACCATCGGATTAGTTTTTTTCACCCTTGGGCTCGTACTGTTTTTGCTCTTTGATATTTTCAAACCGTCGTCCGATGTGGGCTACCGGATTCTAAATTCCATGTACAAATTCGGCAGCCTGGGCGTATTCAAAGGGCTTCGAATGGTGCAAGACCAATTCGACATCCGAGTCGAGAAGCATCGCGGCCCAGCGGTCGGACAAAGCGACACGGATGCTCTGAGTTAAATACCGAGTTCTCAATCTCCGCTAGGCAGCTTGCTGGATGATTGGCTCAAGCGGACGGCTCAGCAGCGCGCCGACCAGCACAGCAAATACCAATGCTGCGCTGCCGGCGCAGAGCAGCATCGCCTGGAACCCACCCATGAAAGCCTGCAATGCCAAAGGTGCCACCGCATCGCGCACATTCGGCTCGACCATCGCCAATGCAGCCGGCACATCACCCGCAGCCACGCGTGTCGCCATGGCGCCAACCTTAGCCAACTGGTCGGGCGCTACCTGCTGAAGCGCCTGGCGCAACAGCTGCTCACCCCGTGTAGCCAACACGCCGCCAAAGACACCAATCGCCAACACAATCGCTCCAAACCGCGTAGTCGTACTCAACCCCGAAGCCATCCCCGTCCGCTCCCGCGGCACACAAGCCATGATGTTCTTCTGCGTATCCCCATTCAGCAGCCCAGCCCCCGCCCCCAACACCAGACTGGCCAAAGCAAACGCCACATACCCCCCAACCCCAACAGCCCAGGCACACAGCAGATTCCCTACCCCTACCAACACCAACCCAAGGGCAAACACTTGCGCCGGACTCAGACGCGCCGCCAGTCGCATCCCCCACCGCGGCGTCAGCAACATCGCCACGGCAAACGGCAACATCCCCGCCCCCGCCGCCAGCGCCGACAGTTGCAACCCGTTCTGCAGATACAACGGCAACAACGTCATCATCACCTGCGCACAAGCGGCGTACGCGAACATCCCCAGCAAGGCCCCGATGAAGCGCCCGCTGCGCATCAGTTGCAGGTCAATCATCGGCCGTTCCTGGCTGCGCTCGACCATGATGAACAGGCCGAACAGGAACGCGCTGATCAGCAGGCGCCCGAGCGTATCGACGCTGGTCCAGCCCACCTGATTGGCCTCGATCATCGCCCAGATGAGGCAGCCCAGGCTGCCGGCGAAGGTCAGGCTGCCCATCGGGTCGAGCCGGGCGGCAGCGCTGTCGCGGGACTCTTCGATACTGCGCAGCACCATCAGCGCCAGCACCGCTGCCAGCGGCAGGTTGATGTAGAAGATCCAGCGCCAGCCGAGGGTGCTGGCGATCACGCCGCCGAGCAGTGGCGCGAAGGTGATGGTCGCGCCCATGCAGGCGCCCCAGAATGCCCAGGCGCGCATGCGTTCCTGGGGTTCGTGGAAGCGGTGGCCGATGGCGGCCAGGGCTGAGGTCAGCAGCATTGCCGCGCCTACGCCTTTGGCCGCGCGGGCCAGATCGAGGAACAGCAGGTTGGGGGCTGCGCCGCAGGCCAGTGAGGCGATGGCGAACACGGCCAGGCCGATCAGCAGCATGCGCTGGCGGCCGAAGCGGTCGGCCAGGCTGCCGGCGGGCAGCAGGCAGGCGGCGAAGGCCAGCAGGTAGGCGCTGACT
>Ga0207713_1001520_pt1 | contig 18293 bp, 12 predicted proteins | sample KBSS64metaG_FD_184404 | JGI IMG/M metagenome (GOLD analysis project Ga0207713, IMG submission 184404) | Switchgrass rhizosphere microbial communities from Kellogg Biological Station, Michigan, USA - KBS S6-4 metaG (SPAdes) (version 2) | ecosystem: Host-associated > Plants > Roots > Rhizosphere >... | reverse complement strand
TGACGGGCTCGATCGAGTTGCCGAAGGACAAGGAAATGGTCATGCCGGGCGACAACGTGTCGATCACGGTGAAGCTGATCAATCCGATCGCGATGGAAGAAGGTCTGCGCTTCGCGATCCGCGAAGGCGGCCGTACCGTCGGCGCAGGTGTCGTTGCCAAGATTCTCGAGTAACGCCAGATAGTTCTCGTTAATCGGTAATTTCGGGGTTGGCGGTGTCGTCAACCCCAAATGGTTTAGGGGTATAGCTCAACTGGCAGAGCGTCGGTCTCCAAAACCGAAGGTTGGGGGTTCGATTCCCTCTGCCCCTGCCAACTCTCGCGTCGCATTTGACGCTTCGTTAAGGTGTTATGGCGAATCCTTCCGTCGAAACTGTAAATACATCCAGCGACAAGCTGATGCTCGTCGCGGGCGTATTGTTGGTCTTGGCCGGATTTGTGGGATTTTTCTGGCTCAATGGCCAGGAGTGGTACGTCCGCGGAGCCGCCTTGGCTGTCGGTGTGATTGCCGGCATCGTAGTCGGTCTTCTCTCTGCGCCTGGCAAGGGCTTCATCGCTTTCGCCAAGGATTCGTATAAAGAAGTTCGCAAAGTTGTCTGGCCAACGCGCAAAGAGGCTACGCAGACAACGCTTGTAGTATTCGGCTTCGTCTTCGTCATGGCGATCTTTCTTTGGATTAGCGATAAATCCATCGAATGGGCGATTTTCTCGGTGATTCTGGGTTGGAAATGATATGAGCGATACTCCGGCATCCCCGAGCGGAAAACGTTGGTACGTCGTGCACGCCTACTCCGGAATGGAGAAGAGCGTGCAACGCGCGCTTCAGGAGCGCATCGAACGCGCCGGCATGCAAGACCAGTTTGGCCAGATCCTCGTACCGACTGAAGAAGTTGTTGAGGTGAAGGGCGGCCACAAATCCGTGACCGAACGTCGTTTCTTCCCGGGCTATGTGCTCGTGGAAATGGAAATGACGGACGAAACGTGGCACCTCGTGAAAAATACGGCAAAGGTGACAGGCTTCGTTGGTGGCGCGCGTAATCGTCCGAGTCCGATCTCTCCGCGAGAAGTCGAGAAGATCATGTCGCAGATGCAGGAAGGTGTCGAAAAACCGCGACCGAAGACCCTGTTTGAAGTAGGCGAGATGGTGCGGGTAAAGGACGGCCCATTCACGGATTTCAACGGCAGCGTCGAAGAAGTGAACTACGAGAAGTCACGTGTCCGGGTTTCCGTTACGATCTTCGGCCGCGCAACGCCGGTCGAACTGGAATTTGGCCAGGTCGAAAAGTTGTAATTCAGAATTTTGCGGAACGCGGCATCGGCGCGTTCCGCATCTCGCGCTTACGGCTCGCGTAATGGCCGTTGAGGAGCGCAAGTAGCCTGTTTTTCGGTGAACGCGCGCTACTACTCACTGAACGTCTGCATGTATCGGAGCGGCGTTCCAAAGAGGTTTTTAACATGGCAAAGAAAATCATCGGCTTTATCAAGCTGCAGATTCCTGCAGGTAAAGCCAATCCGTCGCCGCCGGTCGGTCCGGCGTTAGGCCAACGTGGCCTGAACATCATGGAGTTCTGCAAGGCGTTCAACGCTCAGACTCAAGCAATGGAACCGGGTCTGCCGATTCCTGTCGTGATCACCGCATTTGCGGATAAGAGCTTCACGTTTGTTCTCAAAACGCCGCCGGCTACGGTTTTGATCAAGAAGGCAGCGAAGATCGACAAGGGTTCGAGCAAGCCGCATACGGACAAGGTCGGCAAGATCACTCGTGCTCAAGCTGAAGACATCGCCAAGACCAAGATGCCCGATCTGACGGCAGCTGATCTGGACGCAGCGGTTCGTACGATCGCTGGTAGCGCCCGCTCGATGGGCATCACCGTGGAGGGCGTGTAAATGGCTAAGCTTTCGAAGCGTCTGCAAGCATTTGCAGCCAAGGTGGATCGTCAAAAACTGTACCCGATCGATGACGCACTGTCGCTCGTGAAGGAATGTGCAAGCGCAAAGTTCGACGAGTCGATCGACGTTGCAGTGCAACTCGGCATCGATGCGAAGAAGTCTGACCAGGTAGTTCGTGGCTCGGTCGTGCTGCCGGCAGGTACCGGTAAATCGGTCCGCGTGGCAGTGTTCGCACAGGGCGAGAAGGCGGAACAAGCCCGTGCCGCCGGCGCGGAAATCGTCGGTATGGAAGATCTGGCTGAACAAGTCAAGGCTGGCAAGCTGGACTTCGACATTGTGATCGCTTCGCCAGACACGATGCGCGTAGTCGGTACGTTGGGTCAGATCCTCGGCCCGCGTGGCTTGATGCCGAACCCGAAGGTCGGTACGGTTACGGCCGACGTCGCAACGGCAGTCAAGAATGCCAAGGCTGGCCAAGTGCAATTCCGTGTCGACAAGGCCGGTATCATCCACGCTACCATCGGCCGCGCTTCATTCGAGCCGACGGCTCTGCGTAGCAACCTGAACGCTCTCGTCGACGCGCTGCAAAAAGCGAAGCCGGCAACGAGCAAAGGTGTCTACCTGCGCAAGGTCGCTCTGTCGAGCACGATGGGTGTTGGCGTTCGCGTCGACCAAGCGTCGCTCGCGGCACAGTAAGAGATTTCACCTCGTCTCGGCGAGAGTCGAGACGCTTTTATGGGCTTTGGGCGGTTGCGAGGTGGCGGTCTGCATCACGCAACCGGTTGTCAAAGACCGTTGGCGGGCACGCAGCGGGTAGGCGGGTCCTTAATGGAAAGCCAACGCAGATGGCGAACCCGAAAAGGTTTTGTAGTGATGAAACCGTTGGATGTCCGCAGCAATGTGGATTTCCAACGGTCGAAATACTCCTGACTGGTCGGACGCCGTTATTGAACGCGGTACACAAGGCGCACGCCGCGTGTATCGAATCTGGAGGTTAACCGTGCCACTCAACAAAGAAAGCAAGCAGGCCGTCGTCGCTGAGGTTGCCGCGCAAGTCGCGAAAGCCCAGACCGTGGTTCTGGCTGAGTATCGTGGGATCACGGTTGGCGATCTGACCAAGCTGCGCGCGAAAGCGCGTGAGCAACAGGTTTACCTTCGTGTGTTGAAAAACACGCTGGCGCGTCGCGCTGTCGAAGGTACCCCCTTTGCTCCGCTGGCAGAGCAGATGACCGGTCCCCTGATCTACGGCATCTCGGAAGATGCAATTGCTGCTGCTAAGGTCGTCAACGACTTCGGCAAGAGCAATGACAAGTTGGTCATCAAGGCTGGTTCCTACGAAGGCAAGGTGATGGACAAGGCTGGCGTGCAAGCGCTGGCAAACATCCCGAGCCGCGAAGAACTGCTCTCCAAGCTGTTGTACGTTATGCAAGCACCTGTTTCGGGCTTTGCGCGCGCTCTGGCCGCGCTGGCAGAAAAGAAACAAGGCGAAGAAACCGCTGCATAAGGTACTTCAGTCGAGCGTGATTGATCGCTGGCTGTATCCGAATTCAATTTAGGAGTATTTCAAATGGCAATCGCAAAAGAAGACATCCTCGAGGCAGTAAGCTCGATGTCGGTTCTGGAACTGAACGAACTGGTCAAGGCGTTCGAAGAAAAGTTTGGCGTGTCGGCAGCTGCTGTTGCAGTGGCAGGCCCGGCAGGCGGTGGCGCTGCTGCTGCTGCTGAAGAGCAAACCGAATTCACGGTCAACCTGACGGAAGTCGGCGCGAACAAGGTTTCGGTCATTAAGGCCGTTCGTGAACTGACGGGTCTCGGCCTGAAGGAAGCGAAGGACCTGGTCGACGGCGCACCGAAGCCTGTTAAGGAATCGGTACCGAAGGCTGCTGCTGAAGAAGCCAAGAAGAAGCTGGAAGAAGCCGGCGCGAAGGCTGAAATCAAGTAAGTTTCAGCGCGTTGCGCTAAGGCTGGCGGTTTTCCACCGCCGGCCTTTTTGTGCTTTGAGGGGACCATGTTTTTGCAAGACGTTTGGGCAAAAACATGGCTCCCAGAAGTCAAAGAAAACCGTCTATCGGCAAGATTGACCGGCGTTTCTCTTTGTCTTCTGAAGCGACTGCAGAAGGCAAGTTTGGTCGGGTAGCGGGCAACACAGGCATCCGCTGCCGTCAGCCAGCGGTTGGTAGCGGCCAACCACCAAGCTTCTAGGCTCGTTCAAGCCATCGGACGGCCATCGGGTCTCAGTCGGTGAACACTCGGGTTGTCTCATCAAGGTATCCTGCCTCGACAACAATGCCCGCCGTGATTCGGAGATCGTATGCAATATTCCTTCACCGAGAAGAAGCGCATTCGCAAGAGTTTTGCGAAGCGCCCCATCGTTCACCAAGTACCTTTCCTGCTGGCTACCCAGCTTGAATCATTCAGCACGTTTCTGCAAGCAGACACGCCGTCCACGCAACGCAAGCCGGAAGGTCTGCAAGCTGCGTTCACATCCGTTTTCCCGATTGTTTCGCATAACGGGTTCGCACGTCTAGAGTTCGTCAGCTACATGCTGTCGCCGCCGGCATTCAACATCAAGGAATGTCAGCAGCGCGGTTTGACGTATTGTTCGGCTCTGCGCGCCAAGGTGCGTCTTGTGCTGCTCGACAAGGAATCGCCGAGCAAGCCGGTCGTGAAGGAAGTGAAGGAACAGGAAGTCTACATGGGCGAAATTCCGCTCATGACGCCGACCGGTTCGTTCGTCATCAACGGCACGGAACGTGTGATCGTTTCGCAGTTGCACCGTTCTCCCGGCGTGTTTTTCGAACACGACAAGGGCAAGACGCACAGCTCGGGCAAACTGCTGTTTTCCGCGCGTATCATCCCCTACCGCGGTTCGTGGCTCGACTTCGAATTCGATCCGAAGGACGTACTGTATTTCCGCGTCGACCGTCGCCGCAAGATGCCGGTCACGATCCTGCTGAAGGCGATCGGCCTCACGCCGGAACAGATCCTCGCAAACTTCTTCGTGTTCGACAATTTCACGCTGATGCCGGAAGGCGCGCAGATGGAATTCGTGCCCGAGCGTCTGCGTGGCGAAGTCGCGCGTTTCGACATCACGGACCGTGACGGCAACGTGATCGTCCAGAAGGACAAGCGGATCAACGCCAAGCATATTCGCGATCTCGACAACGCGAAGACGAAGTTCATTTCGGTGCCGGAAGACTATCTGCTCGGTCGCGTGCTGGCGAAGAACGTCGTCGACGGCGACACCGGTGAAGTCATCGCCAACGCGAACGACGAAATCACGGAAACCGTCCTCGAAAAGCTGCGCGAGTCGAAGATCAAGGACATCCAGACGCTCTACACGAACGATCTGGATCAGGGTCCGTACATTTCGTCGACGCTGCGCATCGACGAAACCGCGGACAAGATGGCCGCGCGCATCGCGATCTACCGCATGATGCGTCCTGGCGAGCCGCCGACCGAAGAAGCGGTCGAGGCGCTCTTCAACCGTCTGTTCTACAGCGAAGATGCATACGACCTCTCGAAGGTCGGTCGTATGAAGTTTAACCGCCGCGTCGGTCGCGATGAAATCATCGGCCCGATGACGCTGCAAGACGACGACATCCTCGCCACGATCAAGATCCTGGTCGAGCTGCGCAACGGCAAGGGCGAAGTGGACGATATCGACCACTTGGGCAATCGTCGTGTGCGTTGCGTCGGCGAACTGGCGGAAAACCAGTTCCGTGCAGGTCTCGTGCGTGTCGAACGTGCTGTGAAGGAACGCCTCGGCCAAGCCGAAAGCGAAAACCTGATGCCGCACGATCTGATCAATTCAAAGCCGATTTCGTCGGCGATTCGCGAATTCTTCGGTTCGTCGCAGTTGTCGCAGTTCATGGACCAAACGAACCCGCTGTCGGAAATCACCCACAAGCGCCGTGTTTCGGCTCTTGGCCCGGGCGGTTTGACGCGTGAGCGCGCCGGTTTTGAAGTCCGCGACGTGCACCCGACGCACTACGGTCGTGTATGCCCGATTGAAACGCCGGAAGGTCCGAACATCGGCCTGATCAACTCTCTCGCGCTGTATGCGCACCTGAATGAATACGGCTTCCTCGAAACGCCGTATCGGAAGGTTGTGGACGGCAAGGTGACCGACCAGATCGACTACCTGTCGGCGATCGAAGAAGGCCGTTATGTGATCGCTCAGGCGAACGCGGCGGTGGCTGAAGACGGCACGCTGACCGACGAACTGGTTTCCTCGCGTGAAGCGGGCGAAACGCTAATGGTTACGCCGGACCGCATCCAGTACATGGACGTGGCACCGTCGCAGATCGTGTCGGTGGCGGCATCGCTGATTCCGTTCCTCGAGCACGACGACGCGAACCGCGCGTTGATGGGTTCGAACATGCAGCGTCAGGCTGTGCCGTGTCTGCGCCCTGAGAAGGCCGTGGTCGGTACGGGTATCGAGCGTACGGTCGCGGTCGACTCGGGGACGACGGTTCAGGCCTTCCGTGGCGGTGTGGTCGATTACGTCGACGCGGGCCGTATGGTGATTCGCGTGAACGACGATGAAGCCGCTGCGGGCGACGTCGGCGTGGACATCTACAACCTGATCAAGTACACGCGTTCGAACCAGAACACGAACATCAACCAGCGCCCGATCGTAAAGGTCGGCGATATCGTGTCGCGTGGCGACGTGCTGGCTGACGGCGCCTCGACCGATCTCGGCGAACTGGCGCTTGGCCAGAACATGCTGGTCGCGTTCATGCCGTGGAATGGCTACAACTTCGAAGACTCGATCCTGATCTCGGAGAAGGTGGTTGCGGACGATCGCTACACGTCGATCCACATCGAAGAGCTGAACGTCGTTGCTCGCGATACGAAGCTCGGACCGGAAGAAATCACGCGCGACATTTCGAACCTGGCTGAAGTGCAACTCGGCCGTCTCGACGAGTCGGGCATTGTCTACATCGGCGCTGAAGTCGAAGCAGGCGACGTGCTGGTCGGCAAGGTCACGCCGAAGGGCGAGACTCAGCTCACGCCGGAAGAAAAGCTGCTGCGCGCGATCTTCGGTGAGAAGGCTTCGGACGTGAAGGACACGTCGCTGCGGGTGCCGTCGGGCATGAGCGGCACCGTGATCGACGTGCAAGTGTTCACGCGTGAAGGCATTCAGCGCGACAAGCGCGCGCAACAGATCATCGACGATGAGCTGAAGCGTTATCGCCTCGACCTGAACGACCAGCTACGTATCGTGGAAGGCGACGCGTTCCAGCGTCTCGCACGTATGTTGACTGGCAAGGTCGCGAACGGCGGTCCGAAGAAGCTTGCGAAGGGTACGAAGATCGAACAGGCTTACCTCGAAGATCTCGACCACTACCACTGGTTCGACATCCGCCTCGCGGACGAAGAAGCAGCGGCACAGCTCGAAGCCATCAAGGACTCGATCGAACAGAAGCGTCACCAGTTCGATCTCGCGTTCGAAGAGAAGCGCAAGAAGCTCACGCAAGGCGACGAATTGCCGCCGGGCGTGCTGAAGATGGTCAAGGTATACCTGGCAGTCAAGCGCCGTTTGCAGCCTGGCGACAAGATGGCCGGCCGTCACGGTAACAAGGGTGTCGTGTCGAAGATCGTTCCGATTGAAGACATGCCGTACATGGCCGATGGCCGTCCGGCCGACGTCGTTCTGAACCCGCTTGGCGTGCCGTCGCGGATGAACGTGGGTCAGGTTCTCGAAGTGCATCTGGGTTGGGCCGCGAAGGGTCTCGGCTGGCGTATCGGCGAAATGCTGCAGCGTCAGGCGAAGATCGAAGAACTGCGCGAATTCCTGACCAAGATCTACAACGAGTCGGGCCGCGCTGAAGAGCTGGACAGCTTCACCGACGACGAAATCGTCGAACTGGCGAAGAACCTGCGCGAAGGCGTGCCGTTCGCCACGCCGGTGTTCGACGGTGCGACGGAAGAAGAAATGTCGCGCGCGTTGGACCTGGCATTCCCGGACGACATCGCGAAGAACCTCGGCATGACGCCGTCGAAAAACCAGGTGCGTCTGTACGACGGTCGCACGGGTGAGATGTTCGAACGTACGGTGACTGTCGGCTACATGCACTACCTGAAGCTGCACCACTTGGTCGACGACAAGATGCACGCGCGTTCCACGGGCCCGTACTCGCTCGTGACGCAGCAGCCGTTGGGCGGTAAGGCGCAGTTCGGTGGCCAGCGTTTCGGTGAAATGGAAGTGTGGGCGCTCGAAGCGTACGGCGCATCGTACGTGCTGCAAGAAATGCTGACGGTGAAGTCGGACGACGTGACCGGCCGGACCAAGGTCTATGAGAACCTGGTCAAGGGCGATCACGTGATCGACGCCGGCATGCCGGAATCCTTCAACGTGTTGGTGAAGGAAATCCGCTCGCTCGGTATCGACATCGACCTCGACCGCAACTAATCGGACTACGGAGAGAAGGCAATGAAAGCTCTGCTCGATCTATTCAAGCAAGTCCAACAACCAGAAGTTTTTGACGCGATCAAGATCGGTCTGGCCTCGCCCGACAAAATCCGTTCGTGGTCGTTCGGTGAAGTGAAGAAGCCGGAAACCATCAACTACCGGACGTTCAAGCCGGAGCGCGATGGTCTGTTCTGCGCGAAGATTTTCGGGCCGATCAAAGACTACGAATGCCTTTGTGGCAAGTACAAGCGCCTGAAGCATCGTGGCGTGATCTGCGAAAAGTGCGGCGTCGAAGTGACGCTCGCCAAGGTGCGTCGCGAACGGATGGGCCACATTGAGTTGGCCTCGCCGGTTGCGCACATCTGGTTCCTGAAGTCGCTGCCGTCGCGTCTGGGCATGGTGCTCGACATGACGCTGCGCGACATCGAACGCGTGCTGTACTTCGAAGCCTATGTGGTGATCGATCCGGGCATGACGCCGCTGAAAGCGCGGCAGATCATGACCGAAGAGGATTACTACAACAAGGTCGAAGAGTACGGCGACGAGTTCCGCGCCGAAATGGGCGCGGAAGGCGTGCGCGAACTGCTGCGCGCGATCAACATCGACGAGCAGGTCGAGATGCTGCGCACCGAACTCAAGAACACGGGTTCGGAGGCGAAGATCAAGAAGTACGCGAAGCGCCTGAAGGTGCTCGAGGCTTTCCAGCGTTCGGGCATCAAGCCTGACTGGATGGTGCTCGAAGTGCTGCCGGTGCTGCCGCCGGAACTGCGTCCGCTGGTGCCGCTGGACGGCGGCCGCTTCGCGACGTCGGACCTGAACGACCTGTATCGCCGCGTGATCAACCGTAACAACCGGTTGAAGCGTCTGCTCGAACTGAAGGCGCCTGAAATCATCGTCCGCAACGAAAAGCGGATGCTGCAGGAAGCCGTCGATTCGCTGCTCGACAACGGTCGCCGCGGTAAGGCGATGACCGGCGCGAACAAGCGTCCGCTGAAGTCGCTCGCTGACATGATCAAGGGTAAGGGCGGCCGTTTCCGTCAAAACCTGCTCGGTAAGCGCGTGGACTACTCCGGCCGTTCGGTGATCGTGGTCGGCCCGACGCTCAAGCTGCACCAGTGCGGTCTGCCGAAGCTGATGGCGCTGGAACTGTTCAAGCCTTTCATCTTCAACAAGCTCGAGGTGATGGGTGTCGCTACCACCATCAAGGCTGCGAAGAAGGAAGTCGAGAACCAGACGCCGGTGGTGTGGGACATCCTCGAAGAGGTGATCCGCGAGCATCCGGTCATGCTGAACCGTGCGCCTACGCTGCACCGCCTCGGCATTCAGGCTTTCGAGCCGGTGCTGATCGAAGGCAAGGCAATCCAGCTGCACCCGCTCGTTTGCGCGGCGTTCAACGCCGACTTCGACGGTGACCAGATGGCTGTTCACGTGCCGCTGTCGCTGGAAGCGCAGATGGAAGCGCGCACGCTGATGCTGGCGTCGAACAACGTCCTATTCCCGGCCAACGGCGATCCGTCGATCGTGCCGTCGCAGGATATCGTGCTTGGCCTGTACTACGCGACGCGTGAAGCGGTGAATGCGAAGGGCGAAGGCCTGACGTTCACCGGCGTCTCGGAAGCGCTGCGTGCTTACGAGAACAAGGAAGTCGAGCTCGCCTCGCGCGTCAACGTGCGGATCACGGAAATGGTCCACAACGAAGACAAGTCGGAAGGTGCGCCGGCGTTCGTGCCGAAGATCACGCTGTATCCGACCACCGTCGGCCGCGCAATCCTGTCGGAGATTCTTCCGCCGGGCCTGCCGTTCTCGGTGCTGAACAAGCCGCTGAAGAAGAAGGAAATCTCGCGCCTGATCAACACCGCATTCCGCAAGTGCGGTCTGCGTGAAACGGTGATTTTCGCCGACCAGTTGATGCAGTCGGGTTTCCGTCTGGCAACGCGCGCGGGTATCTCCATCTGCGTCGACGACATGCTCGTGCCGCCGCAGAAGGAAACCATCGTCGGCGACGCCGCGAAGAAGGTGAAGGAATACGACCGTCAGTACATGTCCGGTCTCGTCACGTCGCAAGAGCGCTACAACAACGTCGTCGACATCTGGTCGGCAACGTCGGAAGCGGTCGGCAAGGCGATGATGGAACAGCTGTCGACGGAACCGGTGGTCGATCGCGACGGCAACGAAACGCGTCAGGAGTCGTTCAATTCCATCTACATGATGGCCGACTCCGGTGCTCGCGGTTCGGCGGTTCAGATTCGTCAGCTGGCCGGTATGCGTGGCCTGATGGCGAAGCCGGACGGCTCGATCATCGAGACGCCGATCACGGCGAACTTCCGCGAAGGCCTGAACGTGTTGCAGTACTTCATCTCGACCCACGGCGCACGTAAGGGTCTGGCTGATACGGCACTGAAGACGGCAAACTCGGGTTACCTGACGCGTCGTCTCGTGGACGTGACGCAGGATCTGGTCGTGGTCGAGGACGACTGCGGTACGTCCAACGGCGTTGCCATGAAGGCGTTGGTCGAAGGCGGTGAAGTCGTCGAAGCGCTGCGTGACCGTATCCTCGGTCGCGTGACGGTGGCTGACGTCGTCAATCCGGAATCGCAGGAAACGCTGTACGAAACGGGCACGCTGCTCGACGAAGATGCGGTCGAGGAAATCGAACGCCTCGGCATCGACGAAGTGCGCGTGCGTACGCCGCTGACTTGCGAAACGCGTTACGGTCTGTGCGCGGCCTGCTACGGCCGCGACCTGGGCCGCGGCTCGTCGGTCAACGTCGGTGAAGCAGTCGGCGTGATCGCCGCGCAGTCGATCGGTGAACCGGGCACGCAGCTCACGATGCGTACGTTCCACATCGGTGGTGCGGCGTCGCGTGCGGCGGTGGCTTCGTCGATCGAAGCGAAGTCGAACGGTACGGTGCGCTTCACGGCAACGATGCGCTACGTCACCAACGCGAAGGGCGAGCAGATCGTCATTTCGCGTTCGGGCGAGGCGATGATCACCGACGATCACGGCCGCGAGCGCGAACGTCACAAGGTGCCGTACGGCGCGACGCTGTTGCAACTGGACGGCGCGCAGATCAAGGCCGGCACGCAACTGGCGACGTGGGATCCGATGACACGTCCGATCATCACCGAGTACGGTGGCACGGTGAAGTTCGAAAACGTCGAGGAAGGCGTGACGGTTGCCAAGCAGATCGACGATGTGACGGGTCTCTCGACGCTGGTCGTGATCGACGTGAAGCGCCGCGGTTCGCAAGCGTCGAAGACGGTGCGTCCGCAGGTCAAGCTGCTCGATGCGAACGGCGAAGAAGTCAAGATCCCGAACACCGAGCACTCGGTGCAGATCGGCTTCCAGGTCGGCGCGCTGATCACCGTGAAGGACGGGCAGCAAGTGCAGGTCGGCGAAGTGCTCGCACGTATCCCGACCGAATCGCAGAAGACGCGTGACATTACCGGCGGTCTGCCGCGTGTGGCGGAACTGTTCGAAGCACGTTCGCCGAAAGACGCAGGTATCCTGGCGGAAGTCACGGGTACGACGTCGTTCGGCAAGGACACGAAGGGCAAGCAGCGTCTCGTTATCACGGACCTCGAGGGCAACCAGCACGAGTTCCTGATCGCGAAGGAAAAGCAGGTTCTGGTGCACGATGGTCAGGTCGTCAACAAGGGCGAAATGATCGTGGACGGGCCGGCGGATCCGCACGACATCCTGCGTTTGCAGGGCGTCGAAGCGCTGTCGCGTTACATCGTGGACGAAGTGCAGGACGTGTACCGTTTGCAAGGCGTGAAGATCAACGACAAGCACATTGAAGTGATTGTTCGTCAGATGCTGCGCCGTGTGCAGATCACGGACAACGGCGATACGCGTTTCATCCCGGGCGAACAGGTCGAGCGATCGGACATGCTCGACGAGAACGACCGCATGATCGCGGAAGACAAGCGTCCGGCAACGTACGAAAACGTGCTGCTCGGTATCACGAAGGCCTCGTTGTCGACCGATTCGTTCATCTCCGCGGCGTCGTTCCAGGAAACGACCCGCGTGCTGACCGAAGCGGCGATCATGGGCAAGCGCGATGACCTGCGTGGTCTGAAGGAAAACGTGATCGTCGGCCGTCTGATTCCGGCCGGTACGGGTCTCGCGTTCCACAAGGCACGCAAGAGCAAGGAACTGTCCGACCGCGAGCGTTTCGATCAGATCGCAGCGGAAGAGTCGTTCGAATTCGGTACGCCGGAAACCCCGGCCGCCGAACAGCACCACTCCGGCGAGTAAGTCCGGGCGGCGTTAGCCGCTTTGGACTCACCAGCCAGCGAAGCCGCTCAGTTTCGACTGAGCGGCTTTTTTTATGCGCTCTTCTTTTGCGTGCGTTGCGCTGATTTGTTAGGCCAAACGGCTAACGTTTGTCGCAAACGGCGGGCGCAGCACGAATGCGTTGGTAAAATTCGTGTCACCGGCTCCACGCTGCTTCTCTCAAATTCATGTCCCGTCCGCTCGAAATCCTCAACGAAGTCTTCGGTTACCCCGCGTTCAGAGGACAGCAGGGCGAAATTGTCGAACACGTCTCGGGCGGCGGCGATTGTCTCGTACTGATGCCAACGGGCGGCGGCAAATCGTTGTGCTATCAGATTCCGTCGCTGGTACGGCGAGAAAGCGGCTTCGGTACGGGAATCGTGGTTTCACCACTGATCGCGCTGATGCAGGATCAGGTGGCGGCGCTGACTGAAGTCGGCGTGCGTGCGGCGTATCTGAATTCGACGTTGTCGAGCGCCGAAGCGATGGCCACGGAACGCGCATTGCGCGATGGCGAAATCGATCTGTTGTACGTGGCGCCTGAGCGGTTGATGACGCCCCGATTCCAGGAGTTGCTGGAGCGCACGCGCATCGGGCTCTTCGCAATCGACGAGGCGCATTGCGTGTCGCAATGGGGGCACGATTTCCGGCCGGAATATATCCAGTTGTCGGTGCTGCACGAGCGCTTCCCGAATGTGCCGCGCATCGCACTCACCGCCACGGCCGACGCGATTACACGCGACGAGATCATTCACCGTTTGGCGCTGGACGACGCACGCGTTTTCGTGTCGAGTTTCGATCGGCCGAACATCCGCTATCGCATTGTCGAAAAAGACAATGCGCGCACCCAGTTGCTCGATTTCATTCGCGCGGAACATACGCGGCCGGACGGCACGACCGACGCCGGCGTCGTTTATTGCCTGTCGCGCCGCAAGGTCGAAGAAACGGCGGAGTGGCTGAAGGAAAAAGGCATGCGCGCGTTGCCGTATCACGCCGGCATGGAGTTCGAAATCCGCCAGAAGCATCAGGAGATGTTTCAGCGCGAGGAAGGCATCGTGATGTGCGCGACGATCGCATTCGGCATGGGAATCGACAAGCCGGACGTGCGCTTTGTCGCTCACCTCGACTTACCGAAGAGCGTCGAGGGCTATTACCAGGAAACGGGGCGCGCCGGTCGCGACGGCATGGCTGCCAACGCGTGGATGGCCTATGGCCTCGGCGATGTCGTGCAGCAGCGCAAGATGATCGACGAATCCGACGCCGACGACGCGCACAAACGCGTGCAGACCGGCAAGCTCGATGCGTTGCTCGGTCTGTGCGAGGCCGCGACCTGCCGGCGGGTGCGGTTGCTCGCCTATTTCGGCGAATCGAGCGAGCCATGCGGCAACTGCGACAACTGCCTCGAGCCGCCCCACACATGGGACGCGACGCGCGAAGCGCAGATGGCGCTTTCCTGCGTGTTTCGCGCGCAGCGGGCGAGCGGTTTTCACTTCGGCGCGGGCCATCTGATCGATATCCTGCGCGGCAACCGCAGCGAAAAAATCTTGCAGCGTGGGCATGAAAAGCTGACCACATTCGGCATCGGCGCCGCGCTAGGCGAGCCGGAGTGGCGTGCGGTGTTTCGCCAGCTCGTTGCGTTCGGCTATCTGACGGTCGACCACGAAGGATTTGGCTCGCTGGTTCTCACCGAAGCGAGCAAGCCGGTGCTCAAGGGCGAGCAGAGCGTCACGATGCGTCGCTATGTGAAGCCGACGCGCACCCGTCAGTCGTCCGGACGCACCAGCGAGCGTGCCGACCCCACGATCGGCATGGGTCCGCGCGAACGCGCCCGCTGGGAGCGGCTGCGCGCATGGCGCACCGAAACGGCCAGGAGCGACGGTGTACCGGCTTATGTGATCTTCCACGACGCGACGCTCGCGGAGATTGCCCGCAACGGCCCAGATTCCATCGAAGATTTGCGGAGTATTCCGGGCATGGGCGCACGGAAACTGGATCGTTTCGGCGACGAGTTGCTGGAAGTCGTCGCCGCCGACTGAGTGCTCGGGCGCCTCCGCTGGGGTGCGAAGCATCGCAAGCTGTTGACTCTCTTAGTATTTTCGGAATATTATGCTAGGTTCCGGTTCTTGAGATGCCTGCGCGCGGAATCAATCCACGCGCTGCGATCGGATCCGGAAGTTCGATGCGCAATCGTTTCTGCTTTGCCCGGAAACAGATGCGTCGATTTTGTTCAATTTCAGGAATAAACAATGCCAACCATCAATCAACTGGTTCGCAAAGGCCGCGCGTCGGAAACGACGAAGAGCAAGAGCCCGGCTTTGCAGGACTGCCCCCAGCGTCGCGGCGTGTGCACCCGTGTGTACACCACGACGCCGAAAAAGCCGAACTCGGCGCTCCGTAAGGTTGCGAAGGTGCGCCTGACGAACGGCTTCGAAGTCATTTCGTATATCGGTGGTGAAGGCCACAACCTGCAGGAACACTCGGTCGTGCTGATTCGCGGCGGCCGTGTCAAGGACTTGCCGGGTGTGCGTTACCACATGGTTCGCGGCTCGCTGGATACCCAGGGCGTCAAGGACCGTAAGCAGGCTCGCTCGAAGTACGGTGCGAAGCGTGCAAAAGCTGGCAAGTAATTAGCCGGTCAGAGTAGTTTCAGGTCGCCTGCAAGGGCGGTAATAGCGGTGGTGCCGGAATCGCCGGCGCTGTCGAGTAAGTGGTCACCCGACCAGGCTGGTAAGTCGCTAGAGATGAATCGGGTTAGTTGGTGGCCGCGGAGCTAAAAAATAGCTCCAACTGAAAAGTAAAGGAAGAAACATGCCGCGTCGTCGCGAAGTCCCCAAGCGGGAAGTGTTGCCGGATCCGAAATTCGGTAACGTAGATGTAGCTAAGTTCATGAACGTGCTGATGCTCTCCGGCAAGAAGTCGGTTGCCGAGCGTATCGTGTACGGCGCTTTCGAACAGATCCAGACCAAGGGTGGCAAGGACCCGCTGGAAGTGTTCACGGTAGCGCTCAACAACGTCAAGCCGGTGGTGGAAGTGAAGAGCCGCCGCGTTGGTGGTGCGAACTATCAGGTTCCGGTCGAAGTGCGCCCGTCGCGTCGTATGGCATTGGCGATGCGTTGGCTGCGTGAAGCCGCGAAGAAGCGCAGCGAGAAGTCGATGGCCCTGCGTCTGGCAGGTGAACTCTCCGAGGCGGCTGAAGGCCGTGGCGGCGCAATGAAGAAGCGCGACGAAGTTCACCGGATGGCAGAAGCCAATAAGGCGTTCTCGCACTTCCGTTTCTAAGCTCCCGAACCCGGGTTAGCAGAAAAATCGGAAAGAAATTCCGGGCGGGTGCGCTTACAAAGCGCCTCGCCCGTTTGTGTTACAGCGCGATGGGTATTTTCTCGCATCGCGTCATCCCCATAGAGGATCAAAGTGGCTCGCAAGACACCTATCGAGCGCTACCGTAACATCGGTATTAGCGCTCACATCGACGCCGGCAAAACGACGACGACCGAGCGCATTCTGTTTTACACCGGCGTGAACCACAAGATTGGTGAAGTGCACGACGGCGCTGCCACCATGGACTGGATGGAGCAGGAGCAGGAACGCGGCATCACGATCACGTCCGCTGCCACCACGGCGTTCTGGAAAGGCATGGCCGGCGACCGCGCTGAGCACCGCATTAACATCATCGACACGCCGGGACACGTCGACTTCACGATTGAAGTCGAGCGCTCGATGCGCGTGCTCGATGGCGCGTGCATGGTGTACTGCGCGGTGGGCGGCGTGCAGCCCCAGTCGGAAACCGTGTGGCGTCAGGCTAACAAGTACAAGGTTCCCCGTCTCGCGTTCATCAACAAGATGGATCGTACCGGCGCGAACTTCTTCAAGGTCTATGACCAGCTCAAGCTGCGTCTGAAGGCGAATCCGGTGCCGGTCGTTGTGCCTATCGGCGCTGAAGAGAACTTCACGGGCGTCGTCGATCTGCTGAAGATGAAGGCGATCATTTGGGACGAAGCATCCCAAGGCACCAAGTTCTCGTACGAAGAGATTCCGGCGGCACTCGTCGACACGTGCAATGAATGGCGTGAAAAGATGGTCGAAGCCGCGGCTGAATCGAGCGAAGACCTGATGAACAAGTACCTCGAGTCGGGCGAACTGACCGAAGCGGAAATCATCAAGGGTCTGCGCGACCGTACGATCGCTTGCGAAATCCAGCCGATGCTTTGCGGCACCGCGTTCAAGAACAAGGGCGTGCAACGCATGCTGGACGCCGTGCTCGATTTCCTGCCGTCACCGATCGACATCCCGCCGGTTACCGGCGAGCTGGAAAACGGTGAGAAGGGTGAGCGCCGGGCGGCCGACGATGAAAAATTCTCGGCATTGGCATTCAAGATCATGACCGACCCGTTTGTCGGCCAACTGATCTTCTTCCGTGTGTATTCGGGCGTTGTGAATTCGGGCGACACCGTGCTGAACGCGACCAAAGACAAGAAGGAACGTCTGGGCCGTATTTTGCAGATGCACGCAAATCAGCGCGAAGAAATCAAGGAAGTCCGTGCAGGGGACATCGCTGCAGCCGTCGGCCTGAAGGACGCAACGACCGGTGACACGCTGTGCGATCCGCAGAGCCCGATCGTGCTCGAACGCATGATTTTCCCCGAGCCGGTGATTTCGCAAGCTGTTGAGCCGAAGACGAAGCCCGACCAGGAAAAGATGGGTCTGGCGTTAAACCGTCTGGCACAGGAAGATCCGTCTTTCCGCGTTCAAACGGACGAGGAATCGGGTCAAACCATCATTTCCGGCATGGGCGAGCTTCACCTGGAAATTCTGGTCGACCGGATGAAGCGTGAGTTCGGTGTCGAAGCAACGGTGGGCAAGCCGCAAGTGGCTTACCGCGAAACGATTCGCGGCAAGGCGGAAGACGTCGACGGTAAGTTCGTCAAGCAGTCGGGCGGTCGCGGCCAGTACGGTCACGCTGTCATCACGCTCGAGCCGAACGAGCAAGGCAAGGGCTATGAGTTCCTGGACGAAATCAAGGGCGGCGTGATTCCGCGTGAATATATTCCGGCAGTCGACAAGGGTATCCAGGAAACGCTGAAGTCCGGCGTGCTGGCAGGTTTCCCGGTCGTTGACGTGAAGGTTCACCTGACGTTCGGTTCGTACCACGATGTTGACTCGAACGAAAACGCGTTCCGCATGGCCGGTTCGATGGCGTTCAAGGAAGCAATGCGCAAGGCGCAGCCGGTCATTCTCGAACCGATGATGGCTGTGGAAGTTGAAACGCCTGAAGATTACATGGGCAACGTGATGGGCGATCTGTCGGGTCGTCGCGGTATCGTTCAGGGCATGGACGACATGGTTGGCGGCGGCAAGATCGTTCGCGCCGAAGTGCCGCTGTCGGAAATGTTCGGCTACTCGACGTCGCTGCGCTCGCTGACTCAAGGTCGCGCAACGTATACGATGGAGTTCAAGCATTACGCTGAAGCACCGCGTAACGTGTCCGAAGCGATCATCAACGCGAAGTCGAAGTAATCGCGCGGCAAGTCATTCAACGATTAACTTTTTGAAAGAAGAGAAACATGGCTAAAGGTAAATTCGAACGGACCAAGCCGCACGTGAACGTCGGCACGATCGGTCACGTTGACCACGGCAAGACCACGCTGACGGCAGCGATCACGACGGTTCTGACGCAGAAGTTCGGCGGCGAAGCGAAGGCGTATGACCAGA
>Ga0207713_1001516_pt1 | contig 18323 bp, 16 predicted proteins | sample KBSS64metaG_FD_184404 | JGI IMG/M metagenome (GOLD analysis project Ga0207713, IMG submission 184404) | Switchgrass rhizosphere microbial communities from Kellogg Biological Station, Michigan, USA - KBS S6-4 metaG (SPAdes) (version 2) | ecosystem: Host-associated > Plants > Roots > Rhizosphere >... | reverse complement strand
AGATTGTTAGGAAAGTAGGCCCAGCGCTTGCTGCGGGTTGCTCCATTATCATCAAAGGCCCTGAAGAAGCTCCAGCAGCACCAGTTGAATTTTTCCGTTGCCTACATGATGCAGGCGTACCGGCAGGTGTTGTCGGGCTGCTCTTCGGTACTCCAGCGGAGATTTCCGGCTACCTGGTTCCGCACCCTACCATTCGCAAGGTCAGCTTCACCGGCTCGGTACCCGTCGGCAAGCACCTCGCCTCCGTGGCCGGTGCGCATATGAAGCGGGCGACCATGGAGCTGGGGGGTCATGCGCCCGTGATTATCTGTGCAGACGCGAACCTGGAACTGGCAGCCGATGTGCTGCTGACTACGAAGTTCCGACATGCCGGCCAGGCGTGCGTAGCCCCTACCCGCTTTTTGATCGAACGATCCGTCTACAGCAAATTCATCCAGCTGTACAAAGCGCGTTGCGAAAACTTGATCATCGGTGACGGGCGTGATCCTGCGACCACCCTGGGCCCGCTCAACAGTGAGCGTCGACTGGCCACCTTGCAATCGCTGATTGAGGACGCCGTTTCGAAAGGCGCCACTCTCGAACATGGCGGACGCCGAGTTGGTACCAAAGGGTTCTTCCTCGAACCCACTATCCTCAGCGGCGTTACACCTGACATGCGAGTGATGAACGAGGAGCCATTCGGCCCGCTAGCCCTAATGGTGCCATTCGACTCCTTGGACGAAGCGATTGATGAAGCCAATCGCCTGCCGTTTGGCTTAGCAGCCTACGCGTGGACTGCAGATCTGCGAGCTGCCAACAAAATATCCCGTAGCGTTGAATCCGGAATGATCAGCACAAACCACTTTGGCTTGGCCATTCCAGAGACTCCCTATGGTGGAATCAAGGACTCTGGTATCGGTTCAGAAGGTGGCCTTGAGGCAATCGAAGCCTACCTGAACAGCAAGTTTGTCACCCAGATGGATCCAGCCTAACCGCTCAATATCGCAATACATGCTGCCCGCACCGGCGGGCAGCCCCAAAACAAAGATAAAGGGGTTTGCCATGTGCCTAGTAGACGACTTCCGTAAAGCAATGGGCCAGTTCGCTGGTGCTGTAAATGCCATTACCACCCAGGAAAATGGCCAACCCGTCGGACTAATCGCGACAGCTGTTTGCAGCCTTTCTGCTGAGCCTCCATCAGTACTGGTATGCGTGAACCGGTCAGCTTCCGCCCATGACGTCATTCTGCGCAACAGGGCGTTTGCTGTGAATCTCCTGCATCCCAGCCAGTGTGAGGTCGTAGAAGCCTTCACGCGCCTGAAAGGAACAGATCGCTTTGCCAGCCATGATTGGTCTTTCGACACCGGCGTCCCAATGCTTGAAGGTGCTGTAGCGGCGATCCACTGCGAGCTAAAAGAAGCCTTGGATGGCTTTAGCCACAGCATCATGATCGGTGTAATCAAGGAGATTCGGCTTCGGGACGCGGACAGCGAAGGTTGTCTGCTTTGGAAGGGCAAAGGCTTGCACTGCGCTGTACCAATGGCTGAATTGGCTCGTACGGCTTGATCGGAGCACGGCAATGATGAGTTTTACTGATCGTCCCGTTGTAGTTGTCGGGGCGGGCATTGTGGGCCTGTGCTGCGCTTACTTTTTGCGTAAAGAAGGCAAACAGGTACTCCTAGTTGATCCCTCTCTTCCTGGAACTGGCTGCTCTTTCGGGAATTCAGGTGCGCTCTCGGAGAATTCTGTGACTCCAATTGGAATGCCTGGGGTTTTGCGACAGGCACCCGGCATGCTCTTGAATTCCCAGAGCCCCTTGTCGGTACCGCTGAGCTACATGCACAAGGCAGCACCGTGGTTACTCTCATTCCTCCGCTCAGCCAATGAGCCGAACGTCACGCGTACTGCCGACGTTTTATCAAAATTCCTGGCAGGTTCACTGGACAATCACACGCAGCTGATGAAGGAGATCAGCGCGCTGGATCTACTGCGCTCCGGAGGACAGCTTCACGTTTACACATCACGTCGAAGCCTGGAGTCCGACGCCCTCACCTGGCGACTGCGAATGGAGCGCGGGCTCGTATGCGAAGCGCTGGGTCGAGGTGAAATGCAAGAACTGGAACCAGCGCTCAGTGATCGCTACCAGGCTGCCATGTTTCTACCCCAGCAGAGCTGGCTGGCTGATCCGTATGAGTATTGCCAGAGAATATTCAAAGCGTTGCTGACTTCTGGCACTCACTACCTCCAGGCAGAGGTCAAGCAACTTCAAAAAGTTGATGGCTCGTGGAAGGTAGATGTTGGGGCTGGAACAGTAGTTTATGCCGAAGACGTAATCATCGCTGCTGGGGTTGCCTCACGTAGACTTCTGCAACCACTGGGAGTGAAGCTCCCACTGATCAGCCAGCGTGGTTATCACGTGCATTCCTGGAGCCCCAACGTTAAGGTCAATCGTATCATCGCTCTTGCAGACCGTAAGGCGTTCGTCTGCCCAATGGGAGACAGCGTACGAATCGCGGGCACGGTTGAGTTTCAGGATCCGGACAAGGCCCCAAATGATCAGCGCGCAGCACATCTGGCCAATCACCTAGCTGACGCATTGAAAGGGGTCAATGTGGCACATTCCACGCGCTGGATGGGCAATAGGCCTTGTAGCCCTGACTCGATACCGTTGATAGGTACGCCACCGGGCTTGCCCGGCTTGTGGTATGCCACAGGTCACGGACATTTAGGTCTCACTGGAGCAGTAAATACGGGCAAGCTGCTCTGTGCTTCGATAAAGCAGAAAAAAGCAGTCCCAGATTTAGCCCCTCTGTCATTCGAGCGCTTAGGGTAGTCAGAGGCAGGATCTGCCGGCGGCGTGAAATCCTCGAATGGATTTTATCCTGCCCAGGCCCTACCTCCTGCCGAACGTAGCTGGATGCTGGTAAAAACCGGTGCATAAATTGCTTTTCGATTGAGATTGTGAGAATGCACGGAGGCCTACCTGTAAGTATGCATGGCCTGGAGGAGACGCAATGCCCAGTGAGCACAGTTCCCGGATTCTCGTCAGTGTTGCCGATGAAGGCGTGCAGCGTGACGCAACCTCGTGGCGACCGTATCTCAAGTCATGGAAACGGTGCATTGAGGAATTTGGTCTAAACCCTGAGCAGGCCATGGAGATCCCCGTCTTACAGCAGACCCAATGGCGCATCGCCCGAGAAAAACTTGGAGAGCGAACCCTGGTGTACGCCATGGAAGAGCTCGAAGCGGTTATGCAGATCGCATCGAACGCCGGGTACGGTGCAGCACTAGCTGATAATGATGGGATTCTACTAGGCGAGGTTGCAGCCATTCCCGAGTTCCGGTGTGACAACGAAAGAATGGGCTCTGTGTGGCTCGAGAACTTTGGTGGCACCAATGGCGTGGGCACCTGCCTGATTGAGCAGCGGCCAGTCGCCGTATTTAGGGAGGATCATTTCTTTGAAGAATTCGCCCACCAGGCTTGCGTCGCGGCGCCATTCCGAGACGCGTACGGAAACGTGCTGGGGGTGATCAACCTGACCACTCGCAATCCCCGCATTCTCGAAGAAACGCATCGCGTCATTTACCACGTTACTCAACAGAGTGCTGCACGTCTGGAAAAGCGTTTCTTTTTTGAAGATTTTTGCAATGAGTATGTGTTTAGCATCCGTAGCGGTGAAGGTAGGGCTTTACACCTGGCCATCAACGATCAGGGCTACATCGTAGGCGCCAACCATTCAGCTCAAGCGCATTTTGGCTTAGATCCTAGAGAGTCTCAGCTGTCGTTCTGGGACGTCTTTGAGAAAGACAGCTCATCTGGAATCGCCAGTGCCTCGGCTGGGCGCGTGCAACTTAGGCTGCTGCGCGACGGCACCTTGATGACCGCCAAGGTACAGCAACCTGACAGGCTTCTTACCTCGTTCATTCAACCAAGCAAGAATACCAAGACCCATGATGCGCTGACGCCGTCTTACGCTGCCAGCGTCGACCTAGACAGTATCGCCGGTCGTGATGCGAAAATTGCCAAGCAGGTAGGGTTGGTTCGAAAGCTCACGGACAAAGGTCTCCCATACTTGCTGCTAGGTGAGACGGGAGTAGGTAAGGACACCTTGGCTAAAGCCATTCACGCCAATAGTGATCGGCGCGATAAGCCCTATGTGGCTTTTAACTGCGCTGCGGTACCTGAGTCCCTGATCGACAGTGAGCTTTTCGGATATGGCAAAGGGGCCTTCACGGGGGCGAATCGTGAAGGCAATAAGGGGCGGCTGTTAGAGGCCAACGGAGGCACGCTGTTCCTTGACGAAATTGGGGACATGCCGCTGGCGCTTCAGACCCGCTTACTACGGGTACTCGAGTCCGGCGAAGTCTCACCTTTAGGTGCTGGCAAAGCTATCAGGGTCGACCTACAAATCATCGCGGCCACCAACCGCAACGTTCACGAAAAAATCGAACGTGGAGAGTTTCGCTCCGATTTGTACTACCGGCTTGCAGGTCTGGTCGTCGAGTTGCCGGCGTTGCGTGAGCGAGCCGATCTGGAGCACCTCATCGAATCAATCCTGCACAAGTGCTCCGACAAGGTGGCGCTATCGGAGCAAGCAAAGCTCGCATTGATGGGTCACTCGTGGCCAGGAAACATCCGTGAGCTTCGGAATGTATTACAAAGAGCCGTCCACATTGCAGATGCAGGCGTGATCCGAGTGGAGGATCTGCTACTTCCGACCGGCCGAAAACTTCAAGCTACATTGCCACCACCTGCTGCTGGAACAGAAGAGCGCAGTGGGTGTGCACTGGCCGAGGCAGAAAAACTTGCTCTCATCGATATACTAATTCGGTACGACTCCAACATTGAGCTAGCAGCAAGCGCTCTATCGTTAAACAAGGCGACTCTGTACCGAAAAGTTAAAAAACACGGCATTGATCTTAAGGCGATACTTAAAGGTCACCATTTGGATTAAAGGATACAGATAAGGCAAGGATGCCGTCCAAAAAAAATAGACTTAAACTCTGCCCCTGCGTTTATTGCGTCAGGTGGCATACGTGTGTCCATTCATCAACAAGGAGACGAGTCATGAGTGATATTCAACGTATTGAAACCAACCAGCGCATGAGCCGAGTAGTCCGCTATAACGGATTGGTCTTTGTAGGCGGGCAAGTCGCCAATGAGCGTTCTGAGGACATTAAGGGTCAAACTCTTCAAGTGCTGGCAAAAATCGACGGATGGCTAGATAAAGCTGGGATAGACAAAACTCGAATTCTCAGCGCCCAAATCTGGCTCAAAGATATTGAAAACCACCTAGACGGTATGAATCAAGTTTGGGACGAATGGGCAGCTTCGGGAGAAGCTCCTGCCCGCGCCACTGTGCAAGCTCTGCTAGGGACACCCGACACCTTAGTAGAAATTGCTGTTATTGCTGCAGACAAATAATTTTCCTCAACCGGGCATGCTAATTCACGCTCGGGTTACGTTCCTCTTCAAACAATAAATCGCTACACCTGTCGTCACGGTGATCTCAATTCGCCGTGGCGATGAACTGTGGCTCAAAAGGAGTGTGTGCCTTGCATATCGGTATACCCGCAGAAACACAAACGAACGAAACACGCGTCGCCACTACGCCCGAAATCGTCAAAAAATTATGTTCGTTAGGGCACCAGGTAGTCATTGAACGGGGCGCAGGGGTTAAGGCTAGCATCCCAGATAGCGCCTATGAGGCGGTTGGAGCCTCCATTGGTACTGCTGCGGATGCTTTCGGTGCTCAACTGGTTCTAAAGGTAGTCGCGCCAAATGAGCAGGAGTTGGCCCTGATCAATAGTGGCAGCCTGCTGGTGGGCATGCTCAACCCGTTCAACAGCGAACTGATCGGCAAGATGGCCGAACGCGGTATCACCGCCTTCGCCCTGGAAGCCGCGCCGCGCACCTCGCGCGCTCAAAGCCTCGACGTACTCTCCTCCCAGGCCAACATCGCTGGCTACAAGGCCGTACTGCTGGCTGTTCATCATTACCCCCGGTTCATGCCTATGCTGATGACCGCCGCCGGTACCGTAAAGGCTGCCCGCGTGTTGATCCTCGGCGCTGGCGTTGCCGGCCTGCAGGCCATCGCCACGGCCAAGCGCCTGGGTGCAGTGATCGAGGCGTCGGACGTACGTCCGGCGGTGAGGGAGCAGATCGAGTCGCTGGGCGCCAAGTTCATCGACGTGCCCTACGAGACCGACGAAGAGCGTGAATGCGCCGAAGGTGTCGGTGGTTATGCACGACCGATGCCTGCCAGCTGGATGCAACGCCAGGCCCAGGCCGTGCACGAGCGCGCCAGGCAAGCGGATATCGTCATCACCACGGCGCTGATCCCAGGTCGTAAGGCTCCGACCCTGCTCAGCGCCGAAACCGTGGCGCAGATGAAGCCTGGCTCGGTGGTCATCGACCTAGCTGCGGCCCAAGGCGGCAACTGCCCGCTGACCGTCGCCGATCAGGTGGTGATGGAGAACGGCGTGACCATCGTCGGCCCGACCAACCTGCCAGCCCAGTTGGGTGCCGATGCCTCGGCGCTGTACGCACGCAACCTGCTGGACTTCATGAAGCTGCTGTTCGACAAAGACGGCGCGCTGGTCATCAACCTCGAAGACGACATCGTCGCCGCGTGCCTGATGTGCCGCGACGGCCAGGTCATGCGCAAGAACGGCTAAGGAGCACGACAATGGAAGACATGCTGATTTCCCATGGCATCTACAACCTGATCATCTTCGTGCTGGCCATCTATGTGGGCTACCACGTGGTCTGGAACGTCACTCCGGCCCTACACACGCCGCTGATGGCAGTCACCAACGCCATTTCCGCGATCGTAATCGTCGGCGCCATACTGGCCGCCGCCCTGACCGTGACCCCGGCCGGCAAGGTGATGGGCACTCTGGCGGTGGCTCTAGCTGCAGTCAACGTATTCGGTGGTTTCCTAGTCACCCGTCGTATGTTGGAAATGTTCAAGAAGAAAACTAAGAACGAGGCGCAGAAACAAGCATGAGCATGAATCTGGTAACACTTCTCTACCTCGTCGCCTCGATCTGTTTCATCCAGGCGCTCAAGGGCCTGTCGCATCCAACCACGTCACGGCGCGGCAACCTGTTCGGCATGATCGGCATGGGCATCGCCATGCTCACCACGGTTGGCCTCATCTATAAGCTGGGCGCCGAGCTGGCAACAGCGGGCATCGGCTACGTCATCGTCGGCCTGTTGGTCGGTGGTACCGCCGGTTCGACCATGGCCAAGCGCGTCGAGATGACCAAGATGCCGGAACTGGTCGCCTTCATGCACAGCATGATCGGCCTGGCTGCGGTGTTCATCGCCATCGCCGCCGTGCTTGAGCCGCAGTCGATGGGCATCGTTGCCGCGATCAGCGACCCGATCCCCACAGGTAACCGCCTGGAGCTGTTCCTGGGCGCAGCCATCGGTGCCATTACCTTCTCCGGTTCGGTAATCGCTTTCGGCAAGCTGTCAGGCAAGTACAAGTTCCGCCTGTTCCAGGGCGCTCCGGTAGAGTTCTCCGGTCAGCACAAGCTGAACCTGATCCTGGGCCTGACCACCATCGCCCTGGGCCTGCTGTTCACCTTCACCGGCCACTACAGCGCCTTCACCCTGATGCTGGTTCTGGCCTTCATCATGGGTGTGCTGATCATCATCCCGATCGGGGGGGCCGACATGCCGGTGGTGGTGTCGATGCTCAACAGCTACTCGGGCTGGGCAGCGGCGGGTATCGGCTTCTCGCTGAACAACTCGATGCTGATCATCGCAGGCTCCCTGGTGGGCTCCAGCGGTGCGATCCTCTCGTACATCATGTGCAAGGCGATGAACCGCTCGTTCTTCAACGTCATCCTGGGCGGCTTCGGCGGCGATACCGATGCCGGCGCGGCACAAGGCTCGAAAGAGCAGCGCCCGGTGAAGTCCGGCTCGGCCGACGATGCCACTTTCCTGCTCAGCAACGCCGACAGCGTGATCATCGTCCCGGGCTACGGCCTGGCGGTGGCCCGTGCCCAACATGCGCTCAAGGAACTGACGGAAAAACTGACTCACAACGGCGTGACCGTGAAGTACGCGATCCACCCGGTGGCGGGCCGCATGCCCGGGCACATGAACGTGCTGCTGGCCGAGGCCGAAGTGCCGTACGACCAGGTATTCGAGATGGAGGATATCAACGCGGAGTTTGGCCAGGCCGACGTGGTACTGGTGCTGGGTGCCAACGACGTGGTCAACCCGGCGGCGAAGAACGATCCGAAGTCGCCGATCGCCGGCATGCCTATTCTGGAGGCGTTCAAGGCCAAGACCATCATCGTCAACAAACGCTCAATGGCCAGCGGTTATGCCGGCCTGGACAACGATCTGTTCTACCTGGACAAGACCATGATGGTGTTCGGTGACGCGAAGAAGGTAATCGAGGATATGGTTAAAGCAGTGGCGTGAATCTTACAAAAAAAGGCCCTCTAGCTAGAGGGCCTTTCTCAGTTCTTCAGTAAATCACTTAGGGGTAGCAGCCCACTGGGTTGTAGGCGATACAGAGGATTGACTCTTGGGCGTACGCAACATCAGCGGCCCAAACAATGCTAGAAGCATCATCATCACAATCGGCAGGTAGATGAGAGCCCCCAGCCCAAATGCATTGACAATGACGGTGATAGCCGCAGGAGCTACCAGCATGCCTGAGTACCCAATGCTGTTCACAATGGCAATGTTACGGCCAGCATTTGCTGGATCCATCCGCCCTGCGCTCGAAAGCAGGAGGGGAGCAATGCAGGACATACCAAGCCCAAAGAGTCCGAAGCCAGCGATGGAGGTAGCAGCTGAACCTCCCAGCACCACCACCACAAGCCCAACAATCGCAATGATGCTGCTGCAGAAAATGACCTGAGTTGATCCGAAGCGGGCAGCCAATCGATCACCAAGGAAGCGTCCCACAAATTCTGCCCCAGTAAAGGTCGAAACGGCTACGCCGGCCAAGGCTGCAGTGGTCGCGAATTCACGACGGACAAATTCTTGCCCCCAGTCGCCAATGACACTTTCGCCAATCATTGCGCCAAGCAGAAGCAGCCCCAGGCCCACCATGAGGATTACTATAGCTTTGCTAGTTGGAGCAACCGGTGGCGAGCTGGATACTTCTGCTCCAGCCGGCGCAGCTTCAAGGGCAGGCACGTCGTTCTTCCCCAGCAGCCAGAAGCTTACCAAGGCACCGCTTACCAGGATCACTCCGCCCATGACTGAGAACTGCACTGAAGCGCTTTCGTGGTAGAGCCCACTGAACCAGCTACCTGCCATGCCCGCAAAGAAACCGCCCAAAGCATAGAAAGCATGAAATGCTGACATGATTGGTCGCTGGTAGAAGCGTTCCACCTGAATACCGTGAGCGTTAATGGCGGTATCCAATGCGCCGCGTAACAGACCTAGCACGGCACCAAAAGTGAGAGCGAAGTAGAATTCGCTGACGAACCCCATAGGAATGATGGACAGGGGATAACCGATTAGACATGCGCAAACGACCGCTTTGGCTCCAAACCGGTCAATAAGCCCGCCTACAATGAATGCCCCTACCGAACTGCCTATCCCAATACCTAAGGCTAGAAGACCAAAGTTAACATCCCCTGCATCACCTGATAACCCCATCTGGTGACGGAATGCACTTACACCCGTAGACCACACATACATCATTGCCCCGAGGAGGAGGAAGCCGATGAAGGTGGCGACCCTTGCTTTTCTAACTTTATTAGTAATCACACTCAGTCCTCATTCTTGTGTTTATGGAGGATCGTGCGGCTGCACGCAGTGCGCGAGCGTATTCAGGACTGTCCTTATTAGACAGTGGCCATTCCGACGCGACGAGTCTGCAATCTGCCCTCAGCCATCAAGCGTCAAGGCAGAAAAACACGACATCCTTCCGGTTGTAATGGCAGTAAGAAATACGCCCCCTGCTTTTTTATATTTATATGCGAAACCAGGGAAGAAAATGGCCTCATTGATCGTCAATCACCTCCATTTTTATCAATCCCTCCAGAGCTCAGGAACTGATAACCCAGACTCTTAAAAAACAACACCCACGACCATATGAGAGCAAGTTTCCTGCCAACAAACGCAAAGCGTCTAGCTCGGGGCTAAATGACTGCCCGGGTGAAAAAACAAAATGCATTATTGCGAAAACCCAAGGTGAGTTCGCATTTTAGCGACAGCTAGGAGGCTCATTGAATATGGTATTGCCCCCAAACCATTTAAACGGTGAAAAGCTACTCCTCGTATTGGCTAATCAGATTTCCTACCCCTCCGGTCGCCGCACCGTCCTGAAGCGCTGACCGATTTTTAGGTATCGCCCAATCCAACGCCCCATCCCTAGAATCTGAGCGGAGCGCTGGTACCCAGCGCCATCGATGATCGGAACTCAGGCGCACCAAAATCCCACTTCCCGTTGATGATGAGCTGGAAACCCCATAAGATGAGCTCATCGATATATCTGAACCAAGACAAGCCATGCACAATCAAGAAAATTTTCAAGAAAACCTGAAAATGCTATGTGAACAAGTTGGCACAGTTTCAGAGATGTGCCGGCGAGTAGGAATCAACCGACAGCAATTCAATAAGTATTTAGCTGGAACGCATCAACCTTCAAAATCCAACCTGCGCTCAATAGCTAACTTTTTCGGCCTAAGCAACGACATACTATTCAGCAACCCGAACGACTTCCGATCAATGATCGAAGGCGGTCATTTTCATCTTTTCAGAAACCTGATCCAAACACCAAAGATGCTCATGTTTATCAATGAGCTCCTACAAGAAAATGACTCTAGCCTATCAGAACTAACGGGCGTCTATGAACGATATCATCATTCATCCATCTACAAAGGGAAAATTGTTAGATCCGTTTTCTGCATTTATGAAAAAAACGGGATGCTCATGCATTATTACATCGAGAGATTCCCTAACCAGGATGGCAGTGGCAAGATAGATTACCACTTCAAGTATCATGGCTTGACCTTCTTGATATCCAGCCGGATCTTTTGCATAGATTTCGAAAGCATTCAGAAGAACGAAATCACTTTCACCAACCTCGCAGCGGTAAGTAGAAACTCTAGGAAATTCGTTTTTGGTGTCTCTAGTGGCATCGCAGCCACCATGGTACGTCAGCCTGTCGCCGCAAAAGTTGCGATGCATTTCGTCACCAAGGGGCTCATGAAAAAAGAACACATTCGCCGTGCAACCGTTCTCTCTCCTGATGATCCCTCCATTCCCAAGGAGGTCGTGGATTATCTGGGAGCCGGCACCTCTTCAATCGATCCCGTCTGAGGGCAACCCAAGACGTCGACTCTAAATGCGTCTAACTCATCACAAATGTGCGTCACATTGCGTCATATGTCGTTCATGTGAGAAATTGTTTGCGTCATCCGTCAACGGTAATTTGATTCAAGCAGCTCGATATTCGAAAGGGTCGCAGATCGCATTACGCAATCCCTGCTAAGCGGCGACCACCCTCGAGTGCTGCTCAATAATCCTAATACTGTGTGCGCCCGATAGAGGTGATGTGATGGCTGAGTGGATCAAAAAGGCTAAACCTACTGAACAGCAGGTTGATCGCAACGAGCAGGTGAAGTCTGATGTCTCCCGCATCCTGCTGGACATCGAAAAACGCGGCGATGCCGCTGTCCGCGAGCTCTCGGTTAAGTTCGATGGCTGGGATCGCACCGACTACCGCCTGACCGACGCCGAAGTCAAAGAATGTGTATCCAGGCTCACCGAGCGTGAATACAACGACATTCTGTTCGCTCAAGAGCAGGTGCGCCGCTTCGCTGATGCTCAGCGTAAATCCCTCCTGGATGTTGAAATTGAGAGCATTCCAGGTGTGATCCTCGGCCATAAGCACATCCCTGTGAATGCAGCTGGCTGCTATGTGCCAGGTGGCAAGTACCCACTGCTGGCATCGGCCCACATGTCGATCGTTACCGCCAAATCGGCTGGCGTGAAGAACATCACCACTGCTGCCCCGCCCTTCCAAGGCAAGCCGGCTCCTTACATCGTTGCTGCACAGGCGCTGGGCGGTGCTGACGCCATCTACAGCCTGGGTGGCATTCAGGCAGTTGCGGCGATGGCGATCGGCACTGAGTCGATCAGTCCAGTAGATATCATTGTTGGCCCAGGCAACGCTTATGTTGCCGAAGCAAAGCGTCAACTCTTCGGGCGTGTTGGCATCGATCTGTTCGCAGGCCCAACCGAGACACTGCTCATCACCGATGACTCGGTCGACGGCGAACTGTGTGCGACCGATCTGCTGGGCCAAGCCGAGCACGGTGTCGACTCCCCAGCGGTCATGCTGACCACTTCTCGCGAACTGGCAGTGGAAACGCTGAAAGAGATCGAACGCCTCCTGGTCAAGCTGCCAACCCAGAAAATCGCCCGTGAGGCGTGGGATAACTTCGGCGAGATCATCCTGTGTGAAAACTACGAAGAAATGGTCAAGCTCTCGGATGAATACGCATCTGAGCACGTCCAGATCATGACTCACGATGACGATTACTTCGTTAAGAACCTGACCAACTTCGGCGCTCTGTTCGTAGGTGCCCGTACCAACGTTTCCTACGGCGACAAAGTGATCGGCACCAACCACACCCTGCCAACCAACAAAGCCGCTCGCTACACCGGTGGCCTGTGGGTTGGTAAGTACATCAAGACCTGCACCTATCAGCGCATCCTGACCGACGAAGCTTCTTCGCTGATCGGCGAATACTGCTCGCGCCTGTGCTTGATGGAAGGTTTTGTCGGCCACGCTGAGCAAGCGAACATCCGTGTTCGTCGCTATGGCAAGAAAGAAGTAGGCTTCGGCGAACCAGCGATTTAAATCCACTGGCTCAAAAAATGCCAGCTCACTTGGTGGGCTGGCATTTTTATTGGGCAGGTGAAAATCAAACCTCAAGACTGCTTCACGACAGTCCTTGAGGTAGCAATGACAAACACCAGAAGGATTCCAGTCAGCAGCAGTGCAATGCTCAATGTGGTCAAGTGAGCCACAAATCCTATGACTGCTGGCCCCATCAGGATGCCCAGATAGCCAATTGCATTGACTGTTGAAAGCGCCATGGCTACCGGCATAGCCCCCTGCTTGCCGGCTGCAGAGCAATACACTGGGACTAGGTTCGCGATTCCAGCCCCAATCAGGACGAAACCTGCCAAGGTGGCAAATGGGTTGTCGACCAAAATGGCGATCATGACCCCTACCAGCGCCACGCACCCGCCACCTAAGAGCACAACGCGCTCCGTCAGTTTCGGAACCAACCAGTCCCCTGACAGCCTCCCGATTGCCATCGTAACGGAGAAGAGTGCGAAACCAATCCCAGAATGACTGATATCCATGCCCCTGACGGTATTCAAGAATACTGCACTCCAGTCGAGCATTGACCCTTCAACAAGGAAGGCAATCAGGCAGAGCACACCCAAGAGCAGCACGTAGGGTGTTGGCTTGGCGAACATTGAGCCTCCGCTACCCTCTCCATAAGGAAGCATGTGTCGGCCTACGCCCAGTAACAGAGCTATGACCAATGCTACGAGAGCAAAGACAGCCTCCACCGGTGACAGCCCGCACCACAAGAGCCCAGAAACGACCAGGGCGCTGACAATATTCCCAACGCTGAATAAGCCATGAAAGCCAGACATCATCGAACGTCCGAGACCTCTCTCGACGATGGAACCTTGCAGGTTCATCGTCACGTCGGCTGTCCCCAGGCAAGCACCGAAGATCAGCAGAAATACGACAAGCAGCGAAAACTGCGAAACGCTAGCAAGAAACATCAAACTGATGATCGCCCCGAGAAGAGCCGTGATCATTGTCGCCCTGCACCCTACTTTGCTGACGATCTTTGCAACGAACGGCATCATGCATAGAGAGCCAGTCCCTAAGCAGAGCAGCAAGATACCCAGTTCCCCATCACCAATTCCAGCCCGCTCCCTGGCGAACGGCACCAGTGGCGCCCATGCGCCCATCGCCACCCCAGGAAGGAAAAAGGCTGTTCGGCATGCAACCAGGTTCCTCCTGCTAATCGTGTAAAAATCATCGGTTAACGCATTCATAAATTATCCCAAAAAAAACGCCCATCAGGAGATGGGCAAAGTTTGGTGAGTACCGCACACAACAAGAACCGTGGTTTGGAAGCTTAACCCCTATCGCGCTTCTGAAGGATCACACCAATGATTACCAAAGCCATCGTTAGGACTGATGACACCAGCAACTCCATTTGGTGCCCTGGCACAACAGCCATCAAAATCAAGAACGACACGATCGCAGCAATGGTGAAATAGGAAAGCGCGGGGAAGAGAGGGAATTTGACGATCAGAGCCCTCCCTTCAGCGATGGCCCGCTTGCGTAAAATCACCTGGCTCACGGCGATGACCAGATACATCACGAGAGCAATCGTACCGATCGTGGCAATCAGTGGAACCAGCACTGCTTGAGGCAAGGTGTAGTTGGCCACCAGTAGAATGAGAGCCCCAGCGCTTGCGTAGAAAATCGAAACCTTCGGTACGCCATTGGCGGTCGTCTGAGCCCATGACTGAGGCGCATCTCGGCGAACCGCAAGCGAATAGCCCATACGAGACGCAGTGAAAATCGCAGAGTTGAGGGTGCTCGCAACCCCCACCAGAATTACCGCTTGAATGATGCCCGCAGCTCCAGGGATACCCATCACTTCCAGAGCCGATTGGAAAGAGCCAACCTCCAGGCGAGGTGAGTTCCATGCCACCAACGCAACAATGACGAAGATCGAACCGAAGTAGAAGATCAGCATCCGCCACACCACAGAGCGGATTGCCCTCCGAATATTTGCTCGGGGGTCTTCAGATTCAGCTGCCGCAATGGTCACGATTTCCATGCCTGTAAAACTGAACAGAGCGAGAACCAACGCTGATGCTATTCCCGGCAAACCTGTGGGCGCAAAGCCGCCATCCTGCCAGAGGTGACCGACGCCACTAGCTGAGCTTGTAGGAAGCAATCCAGAAATGGCGATTACACCAAGGGCAATGAAAGCCAAAATGGTGACGACTTTGATCAGGGAGAACCAGTACTCGAGCGTACCGAAGTTTTTCACGCTGAGGATATTGGTCAGAGTGAGGCCAACAATGAGCGCCACACCAACTGCCATGGAGGGCACTCCAAGCCAGCCGCCGAGAATGTCGGAGGCAACGATAGCTTCTAGCGGGATGACAAGCACATAAAACCACCAGTACAGCCAGCCAATGGAGAAGCCCGCCCAACGCCCCATCGCTTGCTGCGCATAAGTGGAAAATGAACCCGTGTCTGGGTTGGCAGTTGCGAGTTCGGCAAGCATGCCCATCACAAGCACAACCAGTACCGCAGCAATAGCAAAGGAGACCAATACCGCTGGCCCAGCAGCACTAATGGCGCTCGCGGAGCCCACGAAGAAGCCTGCACCAATTACACCACCAATAGAGATCATGGTGATCTGGCGACTGCTCAAGCCCTTAGACAACGCCCCATGAGACACCGCCTTCTCTGAGGCAGAATCCAGTTGATATTCCATGCCTAGCCCCATCAGGCACTTCCACCCACCGCCTAAGCGGTACAGCCTGAAGGCTGACGGAAGTGAGCTTCACAGTTATTTTTAGAAACCGCCGCATTGCGATCTCAGATTAAGTTGTGAAACTCACTGGGCCAATTTCTCAATCAAACACAAAGTGACGCAGACTGACGCACAGCGCTACAGTCGGCGCGTAGTGGTTCGCACGACAAGCGATGTTTCGAAGATCTTGACTATCGGCTGCAGGGGCTCCGACGCCTCGAGTTCATCGAGCAAAATACGAGCAGCACACTCGCCCTTACCGATGATGGACTGACGGATAGTGGTTAGGCCTCTCGGCGCTGCATCGGGGACGTCGTCGAACCCGATAACCGATAGCTGTCCAGGAACGGCAACACCCTCCTCTTCCGCTTTTGACAAACACGCTAAAGCCATCACATCAGAGCTCGCTACAACAGCCGTGACCCCGGACTCACGTAGCAGTGTGGACGCAGCCTCCCGACCGAGCGCATCGGTAAATCCGCCTGCTTCGATAATCACCAACTCGTCGTAAGCAATGCCGTGCCTTTCGGCAGTCTCGACGTAGGCCGTGAGCCGCTCTCTAGCGATTCTCTCCGTCGACTGCCTAAAGCGCTTTTGACTCACTCGCCCCCTCTTCCCGTCGGGGATCAAGCGCTCGACCAGAACCGCGATCTTGGTATGACCAAGGCCAAGAATGTGCTCCATTTGATCCGTTGCAGCTTGCCGGTCGTCGATCCCAACAAAATGCACCCCCTCCAGTCTGGGCGAGTCGATAATCACCGCAGGTATGTTGCGTTTCACGATGAACTGGGTGATTGGATGATCGTCAGGCAATGTGGAGATGATCAGGCCGTCGACCAGCCCCCGTACAGCCAGGTTGGAATCACCTTCCTGATCACCCTCCAGTTTTTTGCTCTTCAAGGGGAAGAGGGTCAATGCGACGTTGGCGAGTTCGTTGACCTTGGCGATTCCTTTCAGAAGAGACATCGCCCAAGGGTCATCAAACGCATAGGACAACTGATCCATTACGACCAGGCCAATGGCACCGACTCGCCCCGAGCGCAGGCTTCTCCCGCGAAGGTTCGGCCCTGGATATCCCAAGCTCGCAGCGACTGAAAGAATGTGCTCCCGCTGGCTGGCTGAGACCTTACTCGAGCCGCTGTAGGCATAGGAAACCGCTGGCTGAGAAACGCCCGCCGCTTTTGCCACATCTTTCATCGAAACCATCTGAAGATCTGCCCTATATTTATTTCTATGACATGCAGGAATTAGTCTGCACACGCTGATTGCAGAGCTGGTGAGGATAACGGCTCGAGCTCCGGGAGGATAACTATTTTCCCTGGCGCGGTTGATGCCACACACCTAGCCCGAGCCCCTTTCCAGCACAGAAAAAATCACACTGGCACATTTTTTTGTGCTCGCCATTAGCCTAGCGACAACGAAAAATGCGACCCAAATCGCTGGTGACCATCTTCCTTGATGCCTCAAGCCACGCGGCTTCCAACCCCAAATTTGATCCACCACTGCCAGAGGTAGGTGCCCAATCGAGCCCCCGACCTTTTGTCGTGTGCGGGTATTGACAACCTAAAAACGCGTGTTACCTTGTGCTCACAGGTTATACGAATAACCATCTAAACAAGAAACGAGGCTGCTTATGTCTAGCGCCCACAAGCTGAACGAACTAGCTCAGCGAAACCATCAAGCGAGATGCGTGCCGTCACTAGCTCTGCGGCTTGCACCCCAGCTATCTCTTAGATCCACTGCCCATAAAGCCCGAAATGCGTCCGTGCGTCGGAGCCCTAGTGCCGAGACCCAGACCCACTCAGCTGTATTAACGGCTAGGAACGCCTTTGCCTGGAGTTTAAGTGCGCAGTGAAATCGTCGTTAGATAAACCCCCTACTTTGAACGCAAGATACCCGCAGCAACCATTTCGCTTGCTGTGACAATGTAGGCAGGTAAAGGCTCACGCCAAGTTATCACCCCGAATTTATTTCGGTGACTTCGTGCAGCCCCAATAAAGGCAAGTTAATAGCTAAAAATTCTGTCGAAGTTTTATCGACGGCTGCTCTTCGTCAAAAATAAATACTGGAGGTATAACCGTGACTCGTGCTCTCTATCTTTACGGCGGCTGGCCTGGACATTACCCATACGAAATCGCTGGCTGGGCTCGCGAGCTCTTCAAGGAGCTGGACTTTGACGTTGAAGAGTCCACCGACATCTTCACCCTGGATCGTGACCTTAAGGGTTATGACCTGATCATCATCGGATGGAACAACGCTGTCACCACCGAAACCCTGACTGCTTCGCAGGAAAAGCATCTCTCTGAAGCAGTCGAAAGCGGCGTGGGCCTTGTTGGCTGGCACGGCGCAGGCGCGGCATTCCGCGCAAGCCTGAAATATCACTTCATGCTGGGCGGCTCCTTCCTTGAGCATCCGGCTGGCGAAGGTTACCCACACCCGTACATGGTCAACTTCATCAACCGTGATCACGAGGTGACCCAAGGCGTTGAAGATTTTGAGGTTCGCTCCGAGCAGTACTACATGCAGGTAGACCCAAACATACACGTCCTGGCTGAAACCACCTTTGATGGCAACCCTATGCCATGGCTTAAAGGCCACCGAAGCCCAGTTGCTTGGGTTCGTAACTGGGGCGAGGGCCGAGTGTTCTATCACTCGATCGGCCACGACACCAGCAACCTCGCTGACCCCAATATTCGTCGTCTCACTAAGCAAGGCTTGGTGTGGGCAGCGCGTAAGTAAATACCTGACCGGTAATTCGAGAT
>Ga0207713_1001514_pt1 | contig 18337 bp, 17 predicted proteins | sample KBSS64metaG_FD_184404 | JGI IMG/M metagenome (GOLD analysis project Ga0207713, IMG submission 184404) | Switchgrass rhizosphere microbial communities from Kellogg Biological Station, Michigan, USA - KBS S6-4 metaG (SPAdes) (version 2) | ecosystem: Host-associated > Plants > Roots > Rhizosphere >... | reverse complement strand
ACCGGCGGCTGACATCGACCGAGCCCAAGGTGTGCGTGCCCACCCCCGCGGCCACCGCGTAGTCGGCAGCCGATCCGCCCGACGCCGTCCACGCCTGCCCCGTGTCCGCGCTGCCCCAACTGCTCGCCGAGGTCCGGCCGAACGCATCAGTGATCTTCGAGGACACTGCGGTCACCCGCATCACCTCGCCCCCGACCCGCACATCCCACGGCACCTCGGCCCCATCGGTGGTCCACAGCATCGTCGGGTCGTAGACCGGCGCCACATCCAGCGCCGTATCCCCGGTACCGACCCCGGTGAGTAGTACCGAGTCGTCCGTATCGATCCGCGCCGACGTGGAGTCGAGGTAACCCACCTGGTTGTACGGACTGGCCGGCGCGCACGTGAACGTCAACCGGTGCTCGAAGTGGGTGATCGTCTCCGACATGCCGAGGACGAGTTGGTCGATCGTGTCCGGGGGCAGCCAGGCGGGTGGGTTCGTGACCTGCACGCGGTCGCCGAGGCGGAGAGCGAGGATCGCCCGCCGCATGTCCGGAGTGATGCTGGGGTGGATCAGGTTCACCGAGATGCTGGGGAACCGCGCTTCGTCGACGGTGCCGAGCCTCACCCGCCATGCCGCCTGGTCCCGCAGCGTCGCCGCGTTCGTCGAGGACAGATTCAGGGAGACGTCGCTGCCGTACACGCCCATCCCGACCGGCGGCAGCGCCGTCGACAAGGGGCCCGTCGTCGCCTCATACGTGCCGGTCACCCCGCCGACGGTGACGTTGACGCGGTTCTGTACATACCGGTCGTCCTCCACCGGCACCGGGACAGCCGCGAGGTTGAACGACGGGTAGTCGAGGATCAGCGCCGGATCCTGCCCGTGCAGCGACGCCCGCGTCCGATACCCCAGGCCCAGCGTCGCCCGGTTCTCGTACAGCAGACCACCATCCGCCAGCACCGACTCCTGCACCAGGCCGAGGAGGTTCTGCCGGCCCTGCGCACCTAGCGCCGCCGTATCGTCCAGGTCGCCGACCCAGTCGAACGCGACCGCCTCCTCCCCGCACAGCCGCTGGATACGGCGGCCCGCGGTCTCGCCCACCGGGTTGAGGCGGACGCCGAGCGCATCGATCGGGGTGATGGCGTTCTCCACCGTCACATGCCCGATCGCCACACCCGGCAGATACTGCGTGCCGATCGGGCTCACCACGGACCGGGACGCCGGACCGAACTGAACCCGCGTCACCCGCGTCAGCGTCGGCAGCGTCGCACTGTCGGTGGCGCTGTACGTCACCCCGGTCATGACGTCCTTCAGCCGCAGCGCCCGCGTCGTGCCCGTGCCCGTCTCCGGCAGCTCAATGGACACGTACAGGAGCTTCCCGCGCACATCGAGGGTGGCCTCCAGGTCCGTGCCCAGGTTCGTGCCGTCCGAGGCCTGCGTGCGCAGCGTGAACGACGTGCTGGTGCCGGTGAAATTCCCGTAGTACAACTCCCAGACCTGCGGCGCCCCAGCCGAGTAATCGACCTGGTCAATCGCACAGATCACCTTGCCGACGGTGAGACCTGCCGGCGGGATGTACACCAGGAAGCGGATCTGGGTGGCCGATGGGTCGTCGTACTTGGCGACGCCCCCGGACACGTACCCCGAGGTGAGATCGGGCAGCGGATCGGACGCCGAAAGCCCGCTGTACGAGGCGAGGGCGGGCGAGCCGGTAAACGTCATCGGCGACCCGGTGACCAGCGCGGACGCCAGCGAGGTAGACCCCTCGACGTCCTCCATCGGCCAGTACGCCACCACACTCGACGCGACGGGGTCCGTGATCGCGGTGTAGATCACGCTGCGGTCCGGGGCCGGAGCCTGCGCCAGCCGCATCAGGACCCCCGACACGGTGACGTCGCACCATACGTCCGTACCCGTGGTGTCCCAGCCCGGAGCCCACTCCGTCACCTCACCCCACAGCCGGTACCCCTTGCCACCCAACCCGTCCGGCACCGAGATCCGCAGCGGCGTGTTCCGGCCGATCTGCCCGTAGTAGGCGCCCGTCGGGGATCGCGGCGAGAACCGGCCGTCCGTGTTCCGGAGCTGCAGACTCGCCTGCGCCCGCTCCGTCTGCGAACCCTCGCCGCCGGTGATGCCGTAGCTGATGCTGATCTGGCCGCTGTCGTCCCGCACCATGCAGTACGAGGTGATGTCCGTCCACACCCCGTTGATGAGCATTTCCACCGTGACGGGCTGCCCGTTGCCCGCCTCTCCGGACGCGCTAAAGGGACCCGGCGCACCGCCCATGCGGCGCTGCCAGGCCATCACCCGTGCGGCGACACCTCCCGGCATCGGCTACTCGTCCCAGCAGACGAAGCACGTCATATTCACCGCACCACCGAAGGTGCACCTGACCCGCAGGAACTTGCTGATCGCGATGATCGGGCGCTCGTCCGGCATGAACTGGTAGCTGTAGCTGAGGTCCGTCGCCCCGGCCGTCGTCGGAATCAGGCGCGCGTCGAAGGTCCGGGACGCGGTGGTCGTGCCCTCGGCCGTCGCGGTGTAACCGGTCGCGCTCGTGCCCAGAGACAGCAGCGAGGCGGGCGCGTTCGGGTCGACCGGCTGCACACCCGCAGCGACATGAGCGGTGACCGTGGCGGCCACGTCCGTCTGGATCAGTTCGATCTGCCCGGCCGACGACGGCGCCGCGTCCAGCGTGTAGCCCCAGGAGATGAGCTGGATCTGCCGGGTGGCCGGGGTGGCGAGCTGCAGCATCGTCTTGATCGCGGTGCCGGTCGTCACCTTCTGCTGTGCCGTGGTGGTGGACATCGGCCCGTTGAACGTCTTGTACCTGTGCACTCTCGTCCCTTTCTCTACCGGCCGCGCGGCGGCTGGAGTGTTGCCTCAATGGACCCACGCGCCCGCACCTGCTTGCGGCCCGCGTCCACCCACAACTCGCCGAACTCCCGTTCCCCGAGCTTCAGCTGAATGACCAGCGGCTGACCGCCACTGGCCGCGGCGGAGCCAGCCGGAGCGGCGGCCGGCATCGTGGTGCGGCGGGGGGTGTTGAGCATCGACGCCCACGGGGCAGCCGCCTTACGCCGGCTGTCAGGGTTCGACCACACCCGCGACCCCACCGGCAGATCCGCCAACTCCGGACCCTGCTCACCCACCCACGTCAGCCCGGACCGGATCCCGCCCGACGCAGCCATCCCGACAATCCCGCCCGCAGCCTTCTTCCCGAACGCCTTCTCGATGGCCTTCTCCATCGCGCCCGCGAGCTTGTCCATGCTCTTCTTCAGGTTGTTCTGCGACGTGGTCAGCGTCTTCACGACCGTCGTCTGCGCCTTGATCGCCGCCCCGTACACGGCATCTGACGTCGTCTTCCCTGCCGAACCGGCTGCCTTGTCGATCTGGCCCTGCAGTTGGTTCATCGTCTGGATCTCCGACGACGACGCGCTGAGCAGCGCGCCCGCAGTCTCCAGCCCGCCGCCCTCGATCCCCGCCTCGGCAATCTGCTGGATCAGGTCCTTCCGGACGCCCTTCCCTCGCAGGTCCTTCAGCGCGCCGGCGAACGCGGTGGCTTTGTCGCGGCTCGCCGTGAGGCCGCTCATGATCGACGACATGGTGACCGTCTTGTCGCCGGACGCGCCCTTGGTGATGTTCGCGCTGGAGAGCACCCCGCCCTTGACCGACGACGACAGCGACGCCGCCGCGGACTTGAGATCGGCCAGCTTGGACTTCGCCGACTCCAGGCTCTTGGTCACCGAGTTCAGCGACTTCTCGTACTTCAGCAGCGACCGGCCGGTGGAGTCGAGCTGCTTCAACAGCCTGCTCTCGGTGCCCCCATGCGTGGACTTCTGGATGATGCCGCGCCACTGGTTCAGCGCGTTCACCAGCGACGACACCGAGTCCGGCTTGCCGAGCGCGTTCCCGAACTCCGACCGCTGGTACCCGGCCATTCGCCCGTAGTGGCTGATGGTCAGGTCACCCCACGCGTCGTGCCGGGCCTGCCGCTCGGCCTCCGCCTGCGCCTTCGCCCGCTGCTGCGCCTTCGACAGCTTGACCTTGCCGCCCCTGGCGAAGCGCGGCATGTCGATCTCGCCAGCGTTCAGGCGCTGCATGAACTTCTCGCCGTACTTCTGCACGGCCGCGGCCTTCATCACGAACTCGCCGTTGCTGAGCCACGGCGCGAACACATCGTCGCTGGTGCCGGTGCCCGGCCCGGAGACGAGACCACCGTCCGCGTACCCGTGCCGGAACGAACGCCCCGTGAACAAGCCGCCCGTCGCACCGACAACGTCGTGCAGGGACTGCCCCTTCGGGATACTGCCCGCGACGGAGTACCGCTGAGTCACGATCTTGTTGTACGTCCAGGTCGTCGACTTCTTGCCGTTGATGGCGTTCATCGCCCGGTTCACCGCGGCAATGTTCCCGAGCGCCTTCCCGTTCGCCGTATAGACCTCGGTCCGCCCATCAGGCAGCGTCCGCGTCTTCAGCCCGACCGCATTCAACGCCTTGATCGCCGCCGCGTTGAGCGTGTCCACCTTGACCGACTTGGCGCCCGGAGTCTTCCGGATCTCCGCCTGCACCGACTTCAGCCCAGTGATGGCTTCCTCGCGCTCCAGCTTCACCAGCGTCTTGATCTCAGACGGCGCACCAAGCAGCGTGTTGACGTACTCCTGCGCCTTCTTCTTGTTCCCGTCGAAGGCCTCCGTGGCGAGCTTCGTCATCTCGGTACGCAGAGCCGACGACTTCTCCGTCATTGACGCGAGAGAGTCGTTCGCCGCGACGCCCGCCGCGATGAACTCGTCCTGGCTCTTGGCGGCTGCGGACATCACATCCCGGTTCGCGCGCCCCTTCTCGGTGTGCGCGTCGAGGGTCGCCCCGTTTTTCTTGAAGCTCGCGGCGAGGTTGTCGAGGGACTCCTCGAACCTCGTCTCCGCATCGAACGCCGACCGGTTCACGTCGTTCAGCGCGATGATGCTGGCGCGCAGTCCGTCCGCGCTCTGCTTCTGCGCATCCAACTTCGCCTGAGCCGCCTGCGCCGCCGCACCGAAAATACCCATGCTCTCGGCAGCCATCTGCTGCTCGAACGCCTGGTCCTTCAGCGCATCGCTGTAGTCAGTGGTGAACTTCTTCAGGCGGTCCATGTCACCGCCGCCGGCCTTCCACGCCCTCTTCAGGATCTCGAATTGCGCGGCAGCGAGTTTCGGGTTCCCGGCCTTGACGTTGTTCGCCATGACCTTGTCCCACGCGTCCAGGTTCTTCGTCGCGTCCGTGACTCCCGGCCCGGTGGCGATACCCACCCAGGTGCCGAAATCGGAGGTGAGCTGGACGAACTTGTTGTCGCTCGCGCCCTTCGACAGCATGGCGATCGACGCGGACATCTCGTCCAGATTCGTCGACAGCGTGCCGGTCACCTTGCCCGTGGTCGCCAGCGTGTTCAGCGACGTCGACAACTCATCGACCGCGACCGGCGCCTTGTTCTCGGACAGCGCGTGCATGGCCAGCGACAGCGCCCCGACCACGCCCAGAGCGAGCGCAGCCTTGCCGCCCGTGGACAGAGTGCCCAGCGCAGTCGTCATCCCGGTGATGCCGCCACCCGCCGCAACTGCCGCAGCGCGGAGTTCCGTGATCTTCGTGGCCAGGGTGGCGTAGCCCCCCGCGATCGCACCGACTCCCGCCCCGGCCAGCTTGATCAGCTTGAACGCTGCGTACACCGACATCAGCGTGCCGATGAGTTCCGGCGGTACCGCGGCCACCAGCTTCGCCATTGCGTTGACCAGGGTCAGCATCCCCGGCCCCGCCTGCGACGCGCCCTCCATCAGGTTGGTGACGGCCTCCGCGACGCTGGTGAGGAGCTGCTTGACCGCCGGGCCCTGCGCCCGCGCATACTCGAAGAACGAGGCGATCGGCCCGGACGCGTTGCCCTCCGACAACACCCGCATAAAGTGAATCGCCCGGTCAGTGGCGCCCTTCAGCGTGCTGTTCGCGAAGTCGGACACCTTCTTCGACAGCGTGTCGAATGCCGCCGAGTTCACCCCACCGCCGGCCACCGTCATCAGCCGGTCGAACTGGGTAGCCGTCCCCTCCACCATCGGCTTCAGCTTCGGCAGAATCTGCCCCACCACCGCGAAGGACTTCTCGACCGGCGCCATCGTGAACTTCGCCGTGCTGTCAGAGAAGTCACTGAAGGTGTCCTTCAGCACCATCAGCCCGCCGGCCGCCCGCTGCGTGGCCTTCGGCATGGCGCCCATCACCTGCGCCGCCTGCGCTTGCGCCTGCGCTGCCTGCTGCGACCCGCGCCCGTACTGCCGGACCGCGTCGTTGTACTTCGTCTGAGCGGCGGACGCATCCTTCAGGTTCGAGATCTGCGGGCCAACCGCCGCCCCGAACGCCGCCACCGCCAGGCCCGCCGCGCCCGCCTGCACAGCAATCGGAGCGAGCGACGCAGCCACCGGGATCGCAGCCGGGGCGAGGTTGAGCAGCGACGCACGGACGTCACCCATCGCCCGCGTAATCACAGAGCTGGACCGGTTCATGTCTCCGGCCGTCCCAGCGAACCGGCCGCGCATGTCGCGGAGCCGGCCGTTGACGTCGCGGAACCCGGACGCGGTGTCATCGTTCACCCGCACGGTGATCGTCACGTCATCCGACATCGTCCACCTCCCTCCGGTCGCGTGCGCCGCCGAGCTCCTCGATCGCAACGAGGCGCATCAGCTCGGTGTCCTCCGCCATCAGGGAGGACAGGGTGTAGCCCGGGAACCGCTCCAACAGCCCGAGCAGGTACCGGGCCCGGGTCAGCTCGCCAGGCTCTCGGACAGTGCTTCCATCGGGACGGACTCCACCAGGGACGGCCCGCCAGAGGGCGAGCTCTGCGGCAAAGGGTCAGCATCGTGGACCCCGATCAACGCCTCCACGTAGGCGTTCTGCAGGGCGCGGGCCAGGCCCTGGTCGACCTGCTTCAGCCCGTCCTCGGTCGCGGGGATCGGCTTGCCTTCCCCGTCTTCGAGGTTCCAGGAGAGCAGGTTGCCGGCGAACCGCTTCATGCTCGCGGCGACGTCCTCGCCGTCCCCGCCGTCGAGCCCAGTCGCAGCCGTGTACTCGCCGAAGGCCATGCCCTTCAGCGTGGCCTCGGCGCCGTGGTACTTGTGGCCGTCGGCAAAGCGGATGTTCACCTTGCTGACGGATGCGTTGAATCCCATGTGCTGCCTTTCACGCCCAAGTCGGGACAGAACCGTCCGCAAGGGACATGGGGACCGAGAAGGTGAGCTCGCCGCTGTCCGAGCGGGTCAGCTGGTAGTCCGTCGCGATCATCTCCATCGCGAGGGTCACGCCGTTGACGGTCTGCGTGACGGTGCGCTGCACCGACGTGCTGGGCACGGTCTTGAACACGTCATGCGACTGGTTCGACGCCGCGTTGAAGACCCCGTTCAGCGTGACGCTGCCGTCTGCGAGGAGCAGCAGCCGCTCGTTCGCCGACTTGTCCACACCGGTGATGTCCTGCACACCCCTGGGGGTGCTCATCTGCCAGTTGGTGATGTCGTTCTTGATGGCTCGTGCGGTGCCCGACGCATCGTCAACACTCAGCGTCGTCTGGCCCAACCCGCTGCTTTTCGCCATGCCAGGTCACCCCTTCTGAATTTCGTCGGCCAGCTTCTGCTGGTGCTCGGAGAAGTCCTCAACCCAGGTCGCCGGGTTCAGGTGCTGCCGCGCCCGCGTCCCGCGCGGATTTCCGCGGTGGTCGCCGTCACGGACGATGTACAGCGGCTCACGGCCTACCTGGATGCGGTGCTGCTTGTACTGAAAGCACGGCTGTCCTGCCGTGAAGACGAGATAGACGTGGCCGTCCTGGAGGGTCTGTACCGCGTACTGGTACTTGACCTCTCTGCCCTGGTGCTCGAACGTGGCGGACTTGACGGTCTCCCGCAGGTCCGGCGTGAGGTTCTCCAGCCGCACGCCCCACCCGTTGAGGTAGTGGGGGCAGTCGACCTCCGCGCACGTGGCAGGCCGCCAGTGCGTTGCGAGCGGCGACACGACGGCGTAGGTCTTGTATGCCTGTGACGGCATGAGCGGGTTGATCCGGTTGAGTGGCATCAGAACACCTGCCCAGCGATCTCGTTCTTGATCACGTTCACGGAGAACGCCAGCGAGGTGAACCCGCCCGTCGTCACCGTGCTCACCCGGACATAGCGGCGGATCGTCGCCGTGTTCGACAGCGCGATCCGCTCCGCGAGCGGCGCGCCCCCGGTGATCTGCGTGAACGCGAAGGACGTCACATCGGCGAAGGTGGCATTGTCGGCCGAGTCCTGGATCTTCACCGTGGCGTCCGTGCCCGTGAAGGAGAACACCTGGAGGTACGCCTGCCCGCCGAACGAAGCCGAGGCGGCCGTGTCGATGCCCGTCCCCAGCGTCGCCGCGGTATCCGTGCGCACGCCGGCCGTGAGCTGCCGGCCCCACTCGATGCCGTAGCCGGTGGACTGCGCGGACACCCCGAACGTCAGCATTCCGTCGTCGCCGCGGGTCGGGTCGTAGTTGACCTGCTTCCCGATCAGGGATGCCGCCGGGTCACCGAGGGTGGTACCGCGGCAGTAGGTCATGACCACGTCGGTGCGCGGCAGCGCGGACAGCTTCTCGTGCAGGCCGCCCGTGACCGCGACCGTGTTGAAAAACGTCGTCATCTCGAACTGGCCGGACCGCAGACCGCCTTGCCGTTCGTAGGCGCTCTTGTCGATCCCGGTCATGTTCAGCAGCGCAGGGCCACCGCCGATGGTGCCGAGCTGCTGGATGTCGCCGCTCGCGTTGAAGCCCTGGATGTAGAGGGCATCCCCGAGCCCGCTTGCTTTTGCCACTAGGGGGCCTCCGTCCATACGTCGTCGATCACGAGGGGGATGGTCAGCGTGGCCACCCGGTACGTCGTCGAGTCGAGCCGCGTGTAGCCGAGCCGCGCCCGCAGCAGCGCGCCATACGCGCCCAGCAGGTCCACCTCGGCGACGCTGCCGCCGAGCTCGAAGTCCCCGGTGTACGCGTTCATCAGGCCGTTCACGGCGCCCGTCACCGCCACGTCCACGTCACCCGCAGGTTCCGTGTCCGCCGGCAGGAACACCCGGCCGTTCAGTTCCAGCCGCACCGTCACCGCGGACAGCCCGGACCGGGCAGGGATCGGTGCGATGTCGGTGACCCACAGGGCGTAGGTCAGTCCGCTGCCGGGCGCGGACACCGGTTCGTGGTCCAGGACTTGCTCGAACAGGCCGAGTCCCTGCGCGTGGGACATGGCCGCGCTGCGGTAGGCATTGAGGTCAAGCGGCACGGGGCATCACATCCGTCCCGTGTAGCGGCGCAGCAGCCGTTCGCCGATGCCGCGCTTGCGGGAGTTCAGCTCATGCCGCGTCTTGATCCAGTGGTCGTAGCCCTTGAACTTCGTCACCGGGAAGTTCCGCGATCCGACCCCGGCGAGCCAGGGCCCGTACACGACCCGGGAGTCGGAGATGACGTTGCCGTCGACCACGACGCAGCGGGACTCGTAGTAGCCGGTCGGGTTGCGGAACACGGCGCGCATCTCACGGCGGAGGATGTTCAGGCCGTCCTCGGCGAGTTGGCGCTCCAGCCGGTTGACGTACTCGTTCGCTGCGCGCCGGGCACGCCCGTCGAACATCGGGCCGCGGCTGCTGGTGGATACGTCGAGGCGCATGGTCACACGCTCCGCATCCGGGCTTTACGCCCGTGGCTGGTGTAGACGCGGGCCCGCAGATCCGCGAGGCCCCTGCCCGACGTCTCGCGTTCGTTCTCCCCGGAGCCAGCGGTGCGCGCGTACCCGGACCGGCCCTGCAGCAGGTCGGTCAGGGCTTCGGCGAGGCAAAGCTGCCGGATGCTGCCGGGCGCATCCCAGCGGGTCACGGTCGCCCCGGAATCGTGGGCCGTGGCCGTGGTGCCGAGCGCGCCCCGCTCCACGGTCAGCGTCCGCGGCGCGAAGATCGCAGTGGACATCGTGTGCGCGGCCATCGTCGACCCGTCCCACGCCCGGCGCACGATCAGGTTGTCGCCCGCGATGTCCTCGACGAGCATCCGCTCCCCGTCGATGAGGATGACCTCGCCCGCGGCAAAGCCAGTCCCGTCGGCGACCGTCACCACGACGTTGCTGTTCTGGTTGGTGAGGTCCCCGCCGAGGGTCTGCCCGGTGTAGAGCATGCTGCGCCCGGTGACGATGACCCGCTCCGCGTCGATGCGGAGCAGGGATCCGACACCCGAGGCGGCCGACGCTGCGGCGTCCACGTTGATCCCGGTCTCCGTGCTGTCGAGGGCCTCGGCGATGGTGCCGGCCGTGGTCTCGTCGTTGCGGTAGCCGAACAGTGCGTTGACGGCGATGTCCTGCTGGTAGGTGTCGCCCTGTCCGAACGAGGCGCTGGAGTTCAGGCTGAGTTCGATGCGGGTGTACGGGGGTTCGTCGAGGTCGTCGGCCCGGCGCAGCAGGTAGTCGTCCGAGGTGATCGACGTATCGCCGGATGCCAGGGAGGAGATGGAGATGATCTCGTTGTTGTCGAGGCGCAGGATCCATGGGGTGGACCCGCTGGGGTTCGGCCAGTCGAAGCGGCGGGTGGCCAGCGTGGGGTAGAACACGCGGTGCGTCAGGCCGTGCACGGCCTCGGTTGCGTCGGCCAGCGCGCGGTCGATGCGGGCGTTGCTGCGGCTGGTTTCCTTCACGTCGAGCTCCGCCTTGATCTCCTCGCGGGTCGCGTACCAGGGGGTTGCCATCTCGCGTCACCTCCTTCCGCGGGTCGTGCTGATGGTGCCGATCAGGCGTCCGCCGGGACCCCAGACCGAGCCGTCGAACGAGCAGTACGACTCACCGTTCGGCCCGGTGCGGAGGGGTTCGCCGCAGTCCTGGCAGGCCACGGGGATCTGTTGCTGCTCCTCGCGGTACAGGTCTGCGGCCTCGCGGAGGATGTCGACCAGCCCCCACCACGACCCGGACTCAGCAGCCCCGGGCGCTCGGCCGCGCGCCGTCCCGACCAGCCCGCCGAAGTGGCCGGCGGCAGTGCCGGTGACGTGGGACGGGGACGTGGCCGTACCCGACAGTCCGCCGAGGCTGCCGGTGGCGGAGCCGATGACGGTCCGCAGCCCGGACGCGCTGCCTGCGAGCGAGCCGCCGCTGAACGCCGCTGTGCCGGTGACCTTCGGGGTGCCGCTCGCTGCGCCGGCGAGCCCGCCGAGCAACGCGGCTGCGGCACCGGTCACCTTCCGCACGCCGGACGCCGTACCGGAGAGGGCACCGAACGCACCCGCAGCGGTCCCGGTCACCGACCCGGACAGCGGCGGGTCGTCCTCCGTGCTCAGCGCCGTGGAACCGGCGGTCAGGTTCCGCCCGTTCCCGGAGATGTCGCTGATGTTCGTGAGCATCGGCCAGTTCGCCCACACCCCGGAGGTACGGACGATCGTCGCCGAGGCCCACTCGGCCTCGATCTCGGCCTGCGACAGGACAGCCGACCACACCCGCACATAGGCGAGCCCACCGTTGAACCACTCGGTCGAATCGCCGGACGACCGGCCGAACACGGTGAGCCCGTCAGGGGTAGCGCCGCCCGACACCTGGCCGGTGACCACGTTCGTGGAGCCGCCGATGGCCTTGGTGTAGATCTTCGCGTCGGTGGCGCCGGTCCCGGCGATCGTGACGGCGAGCATGCGCCACGTGTCGACGGCGAGCGCGTCCGTGCCGATGATGCCGCCCGTGTTGCCGGGGCTGACGACGACGGGGGTGGTGCCGCTGCTGCCGGTCGCGATGTTGACCGCGGTCGACCCTCCGGAGGAGGAGTGGAGGCGCAGCATGGTGGAGAAGTCGTCGCGGTCGACGCGCAGCCGGGCCCAGAAGGTGACCGTGAATGCCGTCGCGGGCGCGGGCGGTGCGCTGGCTGTGTAGCTGACGCGGTCGCTGGCCTGGTCGGAACGCTGGGACATTCTCGGTCACCTCCTTTCGGGGCTGGGCTGGTTGGTCAGGATGCGACGGGCAGGGTGAGGGTGAGGCTGCCGGAGGGGATGGTGAACGTGTCGCCGGAGGTCACCGCGTTGGCGGTGATGGTTCCGGAGCCGCCGAACGTGCCCGCGCTGGACGCTGTCCAGAGCGAGAAGTGCGTGAAGTCCTCGCTGCCAGCCACGGACGTCCACACCAGGTCGGCGGACGTGGCCTTCGACGCTCCGGACGCGGACGCCCAGGTCGCCTGTTTGCGGGTCGTCTCCGTCGCGGCGTTCGACGTACCGCTCGCGCCAGGCGCACCGACGTGGAGCTTGACCCACGGGTAGGCGGTGCCCTGGTTGTCCAGAGCGGTGTTCGCCGCTGCGGTGGAGAACCCCTCGGCCATGGCTTACTTCCCCCGCGTCCTACGCCGGGGGGCCTTCTCGGGCTCCTCGGCCGCCGTCTCGCCGCTGGCCTCAGGCTGCGGCTCTGCGGCGCCGTCGTCCGTCTCGACCTCGGGCTCGTCGGCCGGCGGGGTGCTGGCCCCGCCGTGCACGGTGATCTTCCCCATCTGCTCCTCCTCCGGAGGCTGTGTCTTCTCGTTGACCCGCAGGTCCGACCCGCAGTGCGGACACGCTGGTGCGCCCACCGCGTACCTGGTCGTGCACTCCCCGCACTCCCAGAGCGCCATCAGCCCAGCGCCGCCGCGAGGTTGGCCGGCGCGCGGCCCGCGGTCAGGTCGTGGAGCAGGTACAGGACCCCGCCGAGCTGCGCGTTCGTGCCGACGTCGGCGACATCGAGGGACACGTAGCTGTAGCCGTCGGACAGGCTCGTGCCGAGGACCGGGATGACGAGGATCTGCTGGTGCTCCGCGCTCGTGCCTGCGCCGCCGGGGTCGGCGATCGTCGCGGCCGCCGCCTGCGACACGCGGGTCCACGTCTCGGTCCCGGCGAGGGTGGCCGCGTCCTTGAGGTAGTAGTGGTCGATGACCGCGAGGTTGCTGGTCGTCCCGGACGATGACGCGGTGTGCTGCTTCAGCGTCACCGTCGGGTCGTCACCGGCGGTACCGGCGGCCTTGAACACGACGATGCTGAGGGCGGCCGCACGCTTCAGCGACACGCGCTTGCCCGTGACCGCGGCGGACGAGAGGTCGACAGGCGCCGCACCGACGCTGATGTCGAAGAGACGGCCGAGTCCTTCGGATGCCATGAGGTTCTCCTGTCTGAGTGTCCGGTCCGGGGCGACACTGCCGGCCCGGTGGAAGCCGGCCGCGGGGTGTGAATGCCGCGGCCGGCCAGGGGGTTACGCCGCCAGCTCGATGAACGGGCTGAGCTTGTTGGTGCTGCCGTTCTGGGGGGTGATCGCGGACTGGATCCAGGGGCGGCCGTCGACGCGCTGGATGATCCGGAACGTCGTCTTGTCGGAGCCGAAGGCGTAGTCCGTGCTGGAGTCGGCGGTCATGATCTGCCGGTCGCCGACGAGGTAGTAGGACAGGTCGACGAAGGACAGGTCACCGCGGGCGCCGAGGGCACCGGCCTTCTCCGTGATGATCAGCGGGCGGCCGAAGATCGACATCGGCATGCCCGCCGCCGCGTTGACGACGAAGACGCTGTTGCCGCCGGTGCCGACGGTCAGGCTCATCTGGAGGAGCTGCGGCAGAACGTCCGGGGAGCACATCCACACGGCGCGCGAGAGGCTGGAGGGCAGCATCTGCGCGAACATGTTGACGATGTCCGTGTACTTGACCAGGTTGGTCGTGGTGCGCGCCACCGCGATGGCCGCCGGGTTGCCGGAGCCGCGGAAGCCCTGGGGCTCACCGACGCCGGAGCCGGTCTGGAACTTGGCGTCCTCCTCGAACGCCAGGGCCTGCGGCCACAGCGTCTCGATCAGCGCCGAGAACGAGACGATCGAGTCCTGGAGCAGCTCGTTCGGCACCGCGGACAGGCCGGTGAGCTTCTTCGCGTCGAGGGTGACCCGGCCGAACTTCGGGTTCGAGTCGGTGAACGCTGCGCCTTCCTCGCCCCAGTAGGCGACCATGCCGCCGAACACCGACCCGTTGTTCGTGGTCGTGTCGATCATCGGGAACGGCACCCTGCTGCTGTCCATAGGGACGACGGTGGCGAGGGGCCGAACGACGGACTGCTCCAGCGCGAGCTGAAGGAGCTGCGAGCGGAGCGTCTCCGGGACGAGGAACCCACCGTCCGCCGGAGACACGCTGGACGCCGCGTTGCGCAGCGCACCCAGCTTCTCCGCGTCCGCGTTCGGGTTCTTGTGCCAGATGTTCCGCACGTAGTCGATCGAGTTCTCGAAGTGCTTGTCCACCTGCGCGCCCGCCGCGGCCGCGTTGTAGGCGGTGCCCTGCCGGTGCGAGGTGAGCATCCCGCCGCGCTTGGCCTGCGGGTCGAGGTCGAGCCGCTTGATGGCCTGTGCGGCGTCCTTGTTCTTCACCTCGGCGCCGTGGTCGCGGAGCATCGCGGCGAACTGGCGCTGCGTCTCCTCGGCGATCTGCCGGTTCAGGTCGGTGCCGTCGCCCTGCTGCTTCTCGCCGTAGGCGGTGATGAACTCGGTGAGGGACTCCTGCGAGGCAAGGATGTCCTTGCGCTTCGCGGGGTCAGCGAGCATCTCCGCCAGCTGTTCGGCGTTCTGCGGGACGGTCGTTGTGGTTGCCACTGTGCCTCCTTCAGGCGTCCGTCGCCGCGGGCGACGCTTCGGTCTCGATCAGGTTGGTGACGAGCGCCGACCAGGTGTCGCCGTCGTCGGGGATGAGGGCGGCAACGAGCGCCGTCCAGTCGTCGGCCGGGGGCTCCGGCTGGGCGGTCTCGGGGATGGTTGCTGGCTCGGTCGGCTCCAGCGCAGCGACCGGCTCGGGTGCGGGCTGCGCTTCCGGCTCGGGCTCCGCGGTCGGGGTGACGGCGGCGGCGAGCTGCGCTGCGACTTCCTCGCCGATCAGGGAGCGGATGTCCGCAGTGAGGGCGGGTTCGCTGGCTGCGGGCGCAGGCTTCGGCGCATCGGGCCGGGCCGGGCCGGCGTACCCGTAGGCAGCGAAGTCGAACTGCCGCATCTCCGGCTCGGCTTCCTCCGGCGCCGCATGCTGCTTCCGCCCGGACAGCATCTCGTCGGCGAGACCGGCCTCGACGGCTTCCTCAGCCGTGTACCAGGTCTCCGCCTTCATGACCTGCCGCCACTCGTCGCGGGTCCCGCCGGCCTTCTCGCTGTAGGCGTCCGCGATGTTGTCGCTGATCTTGTCGAGGAGTGCGGCCATGTCCGCCATGTCGTGGGCGTTGCCCATGCACAGGCCGCTCGCGTCGTGGACCATCAGCATCGCCTGCGGCTGCATCACCACGCGGTCACCGGCCATGGCGATGACGGAGGCGATGCTGGCCGCGATGCCGTCGACCTGGATCGTCACCTCGGCGGGGTGGGAGCGGAGGGCGTTGGCCAGGGCCACCCCTTCGAACACCGACCCGCCGGGGCTGGACACGCGAACACGGAGCTTCGGTGCGGTGATGGCCTTGAGTTCGGCGATGAAGTCCTCGGCGAGGGTGCCCCATCCGCCGATCTCGTCGTAGAGGAACAGTTCCGGTTCCTCGCTCGCCAGGTTCCTGAACTGGTACCAGGGCGCGCCGGACTTGGCCTGTGCGCGCAGGCCCGGAATCCGGTCGGGCAGGTCGATGAACGGCATCAGTCGCCGCCTCCCGTCGTGTTCCACTGCGCGGTGACAGTGCCTCGGCAGCGGATGCCGCCCTGGCACGCGTGATACGGGCCGGCTCCGTAGGCGGCGGTCACCTCGGCGAGCGTCGCGAAGCTGGTGCCGTCGATGGCCTTGCACGGGTCGCAGGTGTTGGCGTCGTTCTTCTCGCTCGCGACCCAGTGCGCTTCGGGCGCGACTTCGAGGGTGGCGATCCGGCCGACGTTCTGCGCCCGGTGGATGGCGCCGCCGAGCTGGTCCCGCTTGAACACGCCCTTCAAGCTGCGGAGCTTGTCCTTCACCGCGGTCGCGACGGTCTTCCCGGACACCCCGGGGACGAAGCGGCGTACCGCTTCCTGCGCGGCCGAGGCTGCGAGCCCGGAGGCGAGGAGTGAGGCTACCGCGGTGGCGATCGCGTTCAGCTCGTCACCGAAGTTGAGGATCTGTCCGGGGCGCAGGCGCGCGGTCAGCGCCTCGTCCACGGTCGGTGCGGTCACCTTCACGCCCTGTTTGTGGGCCTCGTCGGCCATGCGGTCCGCGGCCTGCTGCGCCGCGGTGCCGAGTGCGGTGCGGATGGTGTCGGCGGCGCGGCTGGAGTCCAGCGCGAGTGCGCCCAGGGCTGCGGTGTCGTCATCGCTGATGGCCTGCTCGATCTGCGTGCCGAGTTGGTCGATCCACTCGTCGTCGATCGGGGCGAAGTCGGTGAGCAGCAGGGCCATGGCGGTCTCGTGGTCCTGGCTCATCTGGTCCAGGGAATCGCTGGTGGCGTTGCGCAGGCCGGGTACGGGGCTGAAGAGCCCGGACACGGCATCGGTCCACGACGCCTGCGGCGGTACCAGCGCGCCTGGGACAGCGGCGTCAGCCGGGTCCGCGAATGGAATCTCCGGCAGGCCAACCGCAGAGAGGATTCCGGCGGGGTCCCACCCGGCCGCGCGGAGCTTGGCCGCAGCGTCTGCGCGGGCGGTGAGCTGCATGGCCTCGCTTTCGACGTCTTCGGGGATCGGGTTGACGAAGTCGAACTCCAGCCCATTGGCGGTGGCGCCGAAGAGGGGAAGGAGCCGGTAGTTGAGGGCGTCACGGATGGCTTCGAGGTCGGGGACTACGAGCCAGCGGGCGAACATGGCCGCACCCGCGTCGGCGTTGGAGCGGTTGACGTCGTCGACAGCGCCGGTCATGGGCTTGGGGAAGCCGAACGCCTCGCGGATCACTTCACGCGAGAGGTTCCGGAGCTCGGCGAACTGCATGTCCCGCTGGGTGAACTTGCGGTCCACCCACTTACCGTGTTCCAGGATCGCGACACGGTGGGCGTTGGCGATGCCCTTGTGCTGCTCGTTCCACCGGTCTCGCAGCTCGTCGAACTCGGTGTCGCCGAGGTGTCCGGGAACCTCGATGATCCCGCCAGGCTCAGCCGAGTTGAGGAAGAAGTTGCGGTTCCACTCGGCGCTGTAGCGGGCCGCGTCCAAGTCTGTGAGCAGCGCCTGCACCGGACCGATACCCCGGTAAGGGTCTTCGGGGTGGGGGGTGCGGATGAAGATGACGTCGTCCTTGCCGAGCGCCACCTGCTGCCCGTCCGGCCCGGTATACATGTAGCCGAGGAGGAACTCCTCCGGGTCGGGCACCGGCTGGATACGGTCCGGGCGCACCGGCCACATCTCCAGCGGGATCTTCACGCCCTCGACGCGGCCGATCACCCACCACGTCTCGCCCGTCAACTGCTTGTGCTGCGCGCCGGCTTCGACGAACTCGGACTGCGTGTAGAAGCGGTTCGGCCGGTTCCACAGGTCGAGTGCCGCGTGGCTCGTAACCGGGGTGCGGTCCTCCTTCAGCCCGGACTTCGCCTTGCGGAAGAGTCCCCACTCGACGCCGGCCTCGGCCTTGGCGGTGCGGTTGACGATGGCGAAGACGGTGGAGACGGAGCCCATCGCGTCGAGCTGCGAGGTGACGCCGCGGTTGGAGCCGAAGATCCCGCGGCCGTAGGTCTGGCTGCGGGATGCGAAGGGGACGGGGGTGGAGGCGGTGTTGGCGCGGTTGAACAACGCACCGAGGAGGGGTTTCGCCACGGGCCCCTCCTTGCTGTCAGCGGCTGAAGTGCCTCCCGCTTACGACGAGAAAGCTCACTCCAGCGGCGGCCGTGCCTGCGATCAGGCTCCACATCATGGCGGATCCCGACAACAGCATAAGCCCAATTGTGTCAAGCGCAACCGGCATGGAATTATTCAGAGTGCTGTTCCACCTGCGGTTACGCTCTTTCGTCATGGTTTGACCTCTCATATGGTGGCGTACTGCGTGTTGTAGAGAACCTACAAGTCTCATCCAAGCCACCTCACCCGGGTTCGCCCCGCCGCGTAGAACGCGAGCAGCAGAGCATCCGCGTTGTCCGGGCTCCGGCCGAGCCGCTTCCTGATCTCGTCCTTCGGCTCGACCCGGATCCGCCCCTTCGGGTCCACGTCCCACCGCGGCTCCAGCAGTTGAGCCACCGTCGTGTCCGCGTTGTCCATCGCAGCCAGGTCCCAGCCGCGGGACTCCGACAGGCCACGCCCCAACTCCCACCAGAGTTCGGCCCGCAGGTTCATGAACTTGTCCGGCTTCGACGCGGCGTTCGCCACGTTCACCGCGATGACCTGCGCCTGGTGCTCGCCCCGGTTCTTCGCGTTCCTGAGTTCGCCGATCACACCGAACCCGATACCGATGGAGTCGACCTTCACCGCGGTCGCCCCCGACTCGCGGATGGCCTGCATGA